>Ga0214473_10002034_pt1 | contig 25514 bp, 25 predicted proteins | sample RVTome_7_FD_203509 | JGI IMG/M metagenome (GOLD analysis project Ga0214473, IMG submission 203509) | Soil microbial communities from uranium-contaminated site in the Upper Colorado River Basin, Wyoming, United States - RVT98D197 | ecosystem: Environmental > Terrestrial > Soil > Contaminated >...
GTGAATCAGTATGCAACAGGTAAAGATTTTATAGGTTGGCATTCTGATAATGAAGAAAAAGGAGATTGTTATTGTATAGCATCGATCAGTTTAGGAGCTGTTAGAAAATTTTTATTTTTATTGAAAACAAATGATTTAGGGCTAGATGCAAGTGAATCTGAAAGAGTTGAAGTAGATTTGGAGCATGGATCATTGCTAGTTATGAAACATCCATGCCAGGATCTATATTTACATAGTTTACCACCAGATAAAAAAATCAAAGATGAAAGAATTAACCTGACATACAGGATATTTCATTATTAATTAATGTGTTCTATCTACATTTAATAAATTTATTGTTGTTAATTATGAAGGATATTCAGTACATGATTGCGCACTGCTTACTATCGTTTAAATCATTCTTATGTGCTAAAAATAATTAATATTTATTACGTTAGTTAATAAAAATATAATTTTATTTTATTTTATGTCTTAGTCTCTGCGCGCGCAGAGACTAAGATATAAAATAAATTTATAATAAATTATAATAAATTATATTAAATTATTCTAATTTAATATAATTAAATATTTAATATAATTAATTAATATATTTATATTTGTAATTGTAGTATGCAGTGCGCAATTATCTAACATAACTATATCAAGTTTTAATTTTATTTATAAGATGCGTAAACTAAATGTTTATATGATTTGATTAAACCATTTTGAAACATATCAATATTATAATGGATAAGGCCATGCTCTTTTATATAGTATATATATGGAACTTTTTTCTTATGTGATGTATTATTGGGATATATTCCTTGACATGAAGCAAAATTCACATTTCCAAAATAATTTGAATACTTAAACTCAATATGGTTATCTTTTATTATAATATCATTTGTATCCACAAATATAACTTTGTTTTTGGAAAATCCAGGAAAGATCGTAATTCCTTTATAAGATTCTCTGGGATCTTCTGTATGATAACCACATGAACAACCACTATCTATATTTTTGTTGATTTTTTTATTATGAATATTTACAATGCATCTTTTACTATATTGGTATGTAGTAAATGGATTTATGATCTTATTAGTTGATTTTAAATATTGTAAATATTGGTTATTTTCAAGATTATTTATTTGAATTCCTTTATCAATGAAACCAAAATAATCATTGATAATTAAAACGACCGCATCCTTAATTGAATAATCATCCAAAAACCAATAATCATTTCCATTAGTCAAAAACGTATTCATTTTATAGAATAATTTAAATTCGGTTATGTTATTAGTTATTTTAAGTAAATTATATTTTAATAAGGATACTTGATTAAATAAATCTGAAGCATATTTTGTTAATTCTTGATGAAATGGACTATATTTTGTACTATAACAGGCAATATTAAACATTTTTGCAACATCATCAGAATATTCTGTTCGCTCATCATGGAATATTAAATCGGTTCGAATGAATATTTTATCTGAATTTATATATGAATTACCAAAATGTTCTTTTGATTGATTAAATATGATAGCAGTATTCTGTGTTATGGATGTAATCATATCATCTTCGATTCCAAGAACATTATTTTCATTTTTGCCACCAGTTAAATATATAATTAAAGTATATTTAGAGATCAGTTTTTTATTTCTATTTACATAAGGTGTATCATAATGAGATCTAAACATCATATCATTTGGTTCAAAAAAATTATAACGAAAAACAGGATTAATTTTAATTAATTCGGGATATTCATTTTTTAAACTATGAAATAAGCGTTGTGATAAACGTTTTGAATAGAATATGAATCGTCTCCCACCACGATAAGATGTGGAATTAAATTTAGGTTCATATAAATTCATCTGATGTAATTTAATTAATTTATCAAGTCCTGTGATAGAATATTGATTAAAATTATTAGTATATTTTTCTTTCATAAAAGTGATTTTACGTTTTCTCCCAATAAATCTATCTAAACAGAGAATATTATCAAAATTATGAAATGATAACTCAGCTGGATTAATAAATACATATAAAAATGTATTATTTGTAAGAGATGCAAAATAATTATTATCATCGAAACTCATCTTATTTTCTATTATACGTATCATTTTATTATATTTGGTTGGATAAAATGAAACATTTAAACCCTGATATTCAAATCCATTATAGATAATATCTATATAGTCTGTAATTTTATCTAATAATGCAGCTTCATTCGCAAAAAATAAATCTCTTAATCCTATTAGAAAATAACTTTTTTCTTCATCTTCTAATGATTCAAATATATCATAAGTACACTCATTATAAAATTTAATTGATCTGAATTTATTTAATGATATATCATCGTTATAATCGTTAAATAAAATAGGATATATATGTGATGATATTATTTTTCCACCTAGAACATTATTTATATAATATTTATCATCTTTGAAATTATCAGAAATATATATTTTTTCATTATCGTATGTATATTTTTCATTTTCCCAATTTACAAATCGTGGAATCATCATAAATTATTAAATAATACTATTATCATTTTATAATTAATTTATATATAATCATTTTTTTAGAGTTCATTAAAATTTTTGATTTTTATTTTTATAAATTAAAATAATAATTTATAAACATGCGATTTGCTGAAGGAGGATTTTATTTTAATCAGCTTAAATATTCTGAAACAAAGTGTTCTCAGTTATCATTTAGTGATATTCTATATGATAATCAATTACAAAATAATGCTATTTCCATTTTGTTATCAACTTATACAATAGATATTGGTTGGCTTATTAAATATCTAATGCCATTTAAAGATATTCCAACTATATTAATTCATGGCATGGGGCAGACGAATGGAAATAAATCATCTAAATTACTTGTTATTTCACCTAGAATGCCACCATATGGAGTTTATCATGGTAAATTTATGATTATAGAATACCCTACATTCGTTCGTATATGTATAAGTACTGGTAATTTAACTCAAGATGATTATGAACAACGAGTTCAAGGATTATGGATTCAAGATTTCCCTGTAAGGGATATAAGCTGGAAAGAAAATACTGCTCTAGCTGCTGATTTTCAAGAAACTTTATTAGATTATTTAGCCAATTGTCAAGCAAATTTAAAAAATAAATATTCTTTAATTTTTAATAAATATTCATTTAATGCAGTTAAAATATGTTTATTATCATCAGTAAACGGATCTCATTCCGTTAACCAATCACAATTATATGGTCATCAAGCTTTAAAAAAATATTTAGGGGAAACAAATGCAAATGCAAAAACTCATACCATAGGACTACAGTTTAGTTCTGTTGGTTCATTATCTGATGATTGGATTGAAGAATTAGAAAAATCATTATCAGTTGGATGTAAAAATGATGATTTGGATTTTAGATATGTATGGCCAACAAATAATTTTGTTCATAATACTATTGGGGGTGCTTTAGGTAATGGTGGATGTTTGTTATTAACTAAAGATAATTATCGTGGGTTTTTACAAGAACGTTTTTCAGAATATATACCATTAAATGGATTACAATATTATTCAACACACATTAAAACATATTATGGCTGTGATGAAAAACAAATGCTGACTTGGTTCTGTTTAACTAGTAGTAATTTATCAAAACCTGCCTGGGGTTCATTAGATAAAAAAAAGAATAAATTATGGACTCGCAATTATGAATTGGGAGTATTATATGTGTCTACTATAGATGATGAACCAAAACATATTCATAATTATCCAATTTCATATGATCCAGAAATTCATATTAAATATCAGGATAGTAATTCTACACCTTGGTTTGTAAATGAAATGGAATCAATTATGTCAAACCCAAATCAATAAAAAAATATAATATTTCAAATCTTATTAGTTTAGTTTTGCATCATAAATAACAATAGCATGTTTCTTTGCTTGAGATTCAGCAATAAAATCAATACTGAATGGGATTGGTTTAATAAATGGTAGTAATTGTGTGTTATTAAATCCATCATTCTTCAAACATAATTCACAAATAACGATCTTTATTTTATATTTTTCTACTAATTGTTGCAAAAATGTAGCATAGGGATTAGGTATTCCATAATAGGATTGATATATATCCGATTTTAATCCATATTTTAGACATTCGCCATGCAACAAAATCGTTAACTTATATTTACATTTAAATTTAATTGCTAGTGTGTTTACCCATGAAAATCCAATTGGCATTGGCGTTCCGTCATAAATACAACTTATTATTGTTTTAATTTTTTTATCCTTAACCATAATTGTTTAATATATGCATAGAAAATCTTATATACTGATTATAAGATTTTATTAATGAACATGCAGTATAGATATTGTATAAATATTTTTATTGTATATTTATTTGTATATTTATTTGTTTATTTATTCATTTATTTGTTTATTTATTCATTTGATCAAACATTGGCATATTTTTAGAAACCATTTCCATAAAATCTTCAATTGATTTACGTTGAACTGGATCTAATTTATCTTTCATTTCTTCAAGAAGTTTTGCATTTTGTTCAGTAAATTCATCACTATTCATATCACCATTCATTGTTTTTGATAACATTTCCATGATCGATGTCATTTCATTATTTTCTCCCATTAATCCCTTAAATACATCTTGGAATTTGCTAAAATCAGTATTTAATAATTTACCCATATCTTGATCCGGGTTTATATTGTATTTCTTAAATTTCTCTTCCACAGATGAAATTATATTTTTTAATTTATTTTGATCAGAAAATAATTGCATAAATGCCTGAAGAGGATCTTGATTAGGATCAGTTGTATCAAATAATGTAGCAAATTCATCTTTAACATCAGCTGCTATCTGAACTATAATATTATCTTGTCCAAATATTTTAGCTAAATCAATATCACCTAATTCACCACCTTCCATATTACCCATTAAATTTCCAAGTAATTCTGTAATACCACCACCTGCACTTGATTTTTCTGCTTCTTCTTTCTGTAATTCGTGTGTGCATTCAGCAGCTATTTGTTTTTCAATTCTTAAATTTTCTAGAATAGTTGTACATCCAGCATCATTTTTATTGCCCAATGCATAATTACCAGAAATATATAGATTTTGTAATAGGACCCATACAGATGATTTAACTCTAGGTGTTAATATTGTCCATAATTCCTTAAAATCAAGTTCTGGTAAAAATTTAATAGGCTCAGTACTAAATTCTTCAGCAAATAATAAATCATCATTTTCTAAAATCATTTTCAAATAAGGCTTTATTTTTTGGATCACATATTGAATATATTTAACCCTATCAACTTTCTTATATTTTAAATAAGCTCTTTTAATCATTTGCTTAGATTGTGGATAAGTTGTCTTAATTTCAGTAAAAAATGGAATCAAGTAATTGTTGAACACTAATTGATATTTTTGTTGAATACGTTCTTGTCTAGCTTGAGGCGTATCCTGTTGCCGATTTTCACTTACAGAAGATTGGCTAACATTACTTGTATTTGTTCCTTGATTAGTAGCACTATTTTGCTTTTTCATTCTATAATACTTAATATATAATTAGTTATTGTTTTATTTTATTAAACTAATTATAATCCTATATATTTTACAAACTAAAATAAAAATAAATTGATTATTTTTAATAATTATTTTTAATAATTATTTTTAATTATTTTTTGATATATTAAAGAAATATGTTGAAAACATTTAATGAAGGTTTCCATAAAATAATCAGTAATCACAATTTTAAAGTATTAATGACCAATAATGATATACCTGCTATCATAGAATCAATTAATTCCCAAACACAAAATATTCCTCAAATCCATATGCCATTAAAACGATTAACTAGAGCACGTTCCCTTTCTGCTGATGAATATATGACAAAACGATTATTAGATGCTATTTTAACTCATATTGATTTTACTAATAAAGAAAATGTAATCTATTTTGAAGATTTTGCTAAGGAACTTATATGGTTCCAACTAAGAGGTGATAAATATGAAGTTCTTGGATCCAAAAACACTTTTATTATTCACAATATTACACTTGATTTTGAATATAAACGTACATTTTATAAAAAATATAAAATATAAAAAAAATAAAAAAGAAAAATCACTAATCCTCATCAATCAAAAAAATTGATCGTATTTAAATCTGTTTAAGATAATATGTTATTCTAGATACTTAAATGCTAACGGTGCTTAATCTCACAACATTTCTAACATTATTATCCCGACATAGCTATAATGAGTTATATACTAGGGAATTACCATCCCAATTACCAATTAGGTATAGTGGATATCCAATGGATCTTGATTATAAAGCTTGTTTTACAAGTAATTGTGGTAACGTTACTTTTATTTTAGATACAACTATTGATCATTCATTCCGTATTTGTCATTCCTGGAGACCATATTGCGATCCAAGGAGTACACATATGAATATTAGTCCGGGTAATGGCACGAATATTCTTACACTTACCGCTGATATTTGTGATTCATACACGAAATATCCATATGGAACTGGATGGAATGATCCAAAGCCAATCTGTCTTTTTGTACGCATCAGATCTAATGGTGAAGAAATTAAAATAAACAGCATTAATGCTACTATTTCATTACACCCAATTACGTTTGGATACCCTCCCCCTCCGCCTGATATTGGTCGGTTTATAGCTAGCGTGATAACAATTGTGTTAACAATATGGTGCATATTTAGATATTATAATTAAAATATTAACAATAATCTTACAATTTTATCAAAAAAATACATTGGAATTGATAATAGAAGTAAAAGATATCATATATTTGTATCATTTAGTTATGATGGAGAGTTGATAACAGCATATCTAATTAAAGTAATTATACCATGTAATTCAAAAAATCTGCATGAAGTTCTGAAGGTTCGTTAGAATAACATCATAATTTTTAAGATGAATAAGGTGGAGGTAATACTGGAACTAACCCACAGTTTAACTGTTTTTCCTGTTCAATATATTTGCCATTCCATTCAAAATCAAATCGATAACCAGATGTAAAAAACATAGATATATCATTATCACATGTTGTCCTATTAAAACTAAACGCAGCACCTATTCTATGTTTCCCAACCATAAGATTTTCCAAATCTATCTGTGGATTGTCCTGTAATATTCCATCCTTGGAAAAAGTATATATTGTTAATGAACTAAAATCCCAATAGAAGTGATGTAATGAGAAAACTACATCAGGAAATTCCCTTGCAAATTGGATTAAATCTGTAACAACTTCTTTTGTATTAGTTAAACCCCCACAACTGTAATTACCCGCAGATCCATGATATTTTTTACCAATCTTAGGAAGCCATCCAGACTCTTTAAACTTATTCTTATATGCATCAGCAATTTTTTGCATATAAGCTTCAATATCCTCATATTTCATATTTTCACTATCAACAAGTGATACTACAGCGAGTTTGCATCCCCATCCGTAACCCATCTTTAACTTGATTGTGCCTCATAATAAAAAATTAAAAATACTTATATTATAAATCAATTTTTTTGGGATAATCACAAAAAATATGATTTATACAGGAATTAATACATGATGATTATAGCTTGAAAATGGAAATATAAAAAATAAAATAAATAAAATAAATAAAATAAAAAAATAAAAAAAATAAAAAAATAAATAAAATAAATAAAATAAAAAAAAAAAATAAATAAAATAAATAAAATAAATAAAATAAAAAAAAAATATAGCTATTTTCATTAAAATGTTCATTTTTTACTCTTTCAAATATTATTTGTACATTTTGTGAAAATATGATGAGATATCGTAATGATATTATTTTAATATTTGTTATAATAGATCTATATATAAAATAGACATTTTGTTGCAAGTAGCTATAAAATAAATAAAATAAATAAAATAAATAAAATAAATAAAATAAATAAAAATAAAAAATAAATAAAAAATAAAAAATAAATAAAAAATAAAAATATAAATAAAATAAATAAAATAAATAAAATAAATAAAAATAAAAAATAAAAATAAATAAATAAAAAAATAAAAAATAAATAAAAAATAAAATATAAAAATAAATAAAAAAAAAATAAAAAATAAAAAATATAAAAAATATAAAAAATAAAAAAATAAAAATAAAAAAATAAAAAAATAAAAATAAAAAAATAAAAAAATAAAAAAATAAAAAAATAAATAAAAAATAAAAATAAATATAAAAATAAATAAAAATAAATTTATATGTTTATATAAAATATATAATTATATAAATATAGAACATATATCGAAATAACTAAATGAGGTTATTACTTGAATATATATGGTTAGATGCTAATCAAGGACTTCGTTCTAAAACAAAGGTAATGGTATTAGATTATACATTAACAGATGAATCAGAAACTATTCCAATTAAATTTATACCTGAGTGGAACTATGATGGCAGCAGCACTGGCCAAGGATCTTTACATCATAGTGAAGTTATAATTCGGCCGGTTGTATGTTATAAGGATCCATTTAGAAAAACTCAAGATTCATTTTTAGTATTATGTGAAACATTTAATATAGATGGCACTCCACATAGTACAAATACTCGTCATATTGTTGCAGAATATTTCAATAAACATTCTAATGTTGATTTAAAACCTTTGTTTGGATTAGAACAAGAATTTTTTATGATTAATCCTAAAACGGGCAAACCTATAGGATTTCCTGAAAATAACACATATTTACCAGCAGATCAAGGAAATTATTATTGTGGTATTGGGGAAACTCATGCATATGGTAGAAAATATATGGAAAAAATTATGAAAAACCTATTATATATGAATTTATCGATAACTGGAATGAATTTAGAAGTTGCTCCAGGGCAAGGAGAATTTCAGGTATGTGATTATGGTATTAAAGCAGCTGATCAACTAATAATAATGCGATATATGATTCAAAGAACTTTAGAAAAATATCATGTTATGATGGATATTAGTCCTAAACTTAATATGATTGATTCATCTTGGAATGGATCTGGATGCCATACAAACTTTAGTACAATTGATATGATGAATTCTGATAAAGGGTATAAAACAATTTATGAATTTTTAGATAGAATGGGCTCTAAACATAATGAACATATTGAAGTATATGGAGAAGGTAATGAAAAAAGATTAACTGGTAAAAATGAAACATCGAGCATTAAAAACTTCTCATATGGAGTGGGTAGTAGAGGATGTAGTATTAGAATTCCATATAAAACCGAACAGGATAAATGTGGCTATATAGAAGATAGACGTCCATCAAGTAATATGGATCCATACAAAGTTATTTATCGGATTCTTAAAACATATAATGGGGATGAATAAAAATTATTTAAGAAATGAATGGCTGGTGTTAACTACTCTTCAATTAATTCATTCAATAGGGACCATGATGTTGCAACATTATTTGTCTTATATTTTTATTCCATTTATCTTCATTATTAAATTCTTCTATTGGTTTATTTTCTTCTAATAAACAATTCCAAAAATAATTAATTATATCACTATTTGCGCCAAGACCATATGATGATATAATATAAATTAATATATTTAATCTATCTTTTCGTTCTTTGAGTATTATATCAATAATATCTTGCCGCTGCATACGAGTCAATATATCAATAACAGATCCATCCCATCTATTATTTAATGGTATATAAGAATATCTCGATAATAATTTTAGTAAATCTATGTTGATTTCATCTGGAGTAGGATCACCCATACAAGCAATCATTAATGGAGAATATGCATCTGAATCAGCCATATTCCCATAATTTATATTGAATCCATTATCAATTAATTGTTGAATTTGTTGAAGGGCATTAGTAGATTTTTCCATATTTTCAATGGAGCCTGAATCACAAATATACTGTGCATCATCAATATAATCGAAAATTTTAAGATATTTCTCATCTCTTGTAAGAGGTATACAATAACGATTTCCCATATAGAATACTTAATGTTTATTAAATTGCTTCGTGCATTTATTTATTAAATAAATCAAATTTTATAAGAATTAAATAATAAATATTATATCCAAATGCGGTATAAATTAATAGAATATTAATGATAACTCCTAATTTCATTTTGATGATGTATTTTAAGGAATTATTTGATAGAACATTCCCAAAATCAAAATAAATACTACAAATGAATATTATAAAAAAATGAATTCAATTTCAAATATTTATGATATATTCTATAGCACATAATGCAATTTTCATCGAGCCATCAAGCTGGAGGATTTTATAAAACTATTTCATTAGTTATTATTGATAAACATTTTTATTTAGAGTATGATTTACGCCAAATGGGTGGCGGTAATAAATTCGAATTAACTGGTAATGTTATTGCGAATGATAAAAATTATTACATATTAGGTATCCAAAAATATAATGAAACAAAATTGGATACATATACAAGTGTACTAAATGTTTATATTTTTGAAGAAAAAATGTTAACTGATGATTCCTATGGAATAACTGATTTTATAATTGCTTCAAATACTCCTTCATGCAATAAGCATTTTGATTGTGTGATATGTTTAAATCATAATGTTCCCTTTTGGTATACAATGGAAGATAAGATACTTGATGATCTTAAAAGCTTATCTGGTGCCCAATTATTAAGATTCAAAGATCCAAAATATATTTATAAATATATGATGAAATTGGAGCTATAAAAAAAAATAATACTGCTAGGATATGATGAGAAGAATCATATAAATGAATTTAAGGATTGCCTTATACTAATTGAAATAGTCAATATATTTTATATACAGGAAATAAAGAAGAGTAATCAATTAATATTAGTAATTAAGATTACTAATATTATACTAAATATTTGAATTATAGTATATAATAATCATTAGAAATATAAAGAATATATCTATAATTTAAAAACTAAAAAAATATTATTGTATAATATACTAGATATGTCTCAAAAACAACAAACAGGCCAAACACATATTAATCAACAACATGGTGGTACTGGTAGTGATTGGATAAATTCATTTTATGCTTATACTACATCTCCAGCTGAATTAAGCACATATACTTTAGGATATATAGATCAGGCACCTATGTTTAATCCATTATACTTTGGTAAAGTATTTCCTACGGGAACTTCTGGTATTATTCCAACCGGTTTATATTTAGCTACTTCCCCTACTGAACAGAATAGACCAGATGAATCAGTTGAATTAACTCAATTGGCCAAGAGATTACCTGTTTACTACAGCCCAATTACTTCAAATGAAATTAAATGTGCAAAGAAACGTTCTGAATATTTATCAGGTATGGCTGATTCAAATATAAAATTAAATGAAATCTATCATCAATTAATGAATTCATCTGCTGTTGATCTATATCAATTATGCAGTCAATATAATGTTCCAGCATATGATCAAAGAAATCAATGCCCTAAAGAAAAAGCAAAATTATGCCGTAGAGTTGCTAGGCGCATTGCTAAACAACAGAAATAAATAAATTACCATATTAAAGATTCAGATGCATAAGTTCTAGTAAAATCAAAAATTTTCGAATCTTGTGATTTATTACCAGTTTTTCTTAAACTGATAATTTTAGATTTAATGACACGTGGCTTATTTTTATTATTTATATTTTTTATATTTTTAATTGTTTTTAAATTTTTTTTGGATTCAGATTTCTTTATTTCATTATTAATGTTATTATCATTATCATTATCATTATCATTATCATTATTAGTAATATTATTGGGTGATTTAGTTTTTACTTTATTAGATTTAGGTTTATTATTTGGTGGTTTATATTCCATAATAATTTCCATCAGAGTTTTATCCATCTTAACCCTTGCATCATTTAAAAGCACATCTTTCATATGCAGCATTTGTTTTTCTTGATCATGTAATCCATATTTGTTCATTCTATCTAAGACTTCTTTTTCATTATATCGACGATATTCCTTATAATATCCTCCCTTAAAAAATGTAAATCCGGTTATATATAGTTCAGATATTTCTGTTGATAATAAATCTAATATAGCATTAACTCCTGTATTAGGTAACTTCATGATTTTTAATAAACTTTTAAAATAATCTGAATCTATATGTGAAATAGCTAAATCATCTTCTGAATTATTAGTAATAAAATTATAAATATCTGATTTAAACCTGGTATATCTTTTATCAATTGTGGTAATGGGTCCATATGGTGCAACTAAAAATTTAACGCCATTATTTCTTAAGTTTTTAACATTTATTTGGCCACCACATTCTTCAGATGGATTCATACAATTATATAATACATCTGTTCGTGTTCCTATATCATCAATTAATGTTAATGGGACTGGAACTGCCTTATTTAATCGTACAACAATATCAAATGAATCTATGAATTCTCGTTGCTTAGATCCAACAATGGATGGAGCTGGACCCACTACAACAACCCGTTTTCCTTTTAAATATTTAAGATATGCTTCTCTATTATTTGTAAGTTTTTTCTTAAATATTAAATCATTATTCATCATATATGAAATATATAATCATATATAAGATTCAATTTATGGTTTTTATACGTAATCATTTTTTCTATTAAATTATTATTTTCTTTACCTAAAAAATTTATTAATTTAAAATCTAGATAGACTATAATAAATTTGGAAAAAAATACAATCTACTTAGATCCATGAGTTGAACATTCAATATCTTCATTATACCCAGTATTTCATATTAGGAATGTTTTTTTGCATCCATATACCTATTATAATAGGTACAGAAATACATATAACTGATGCAATAATAAATGAATGTTTCAACATAGCCGGTAAATCAAACAATAATGTTAATTCCCATATTGTAAAAAACATAAGTGCCAATTGCATAAGTATAGGACAAGCTTTGCTATATACATCACATAAATATCTCATGCGATTGGTATGTTTGTTCTTTCTCATCTGCCTATAATGGTTTGGATTAATTAAATCCGTAATGTTATTTATATCTTTTTCGTGAAGTCCAATGTTTTTATTTTCTAATGGAACCCATTGTGTTAATAAATATTTTTCTATTGAACCAGCATTACGCACATTTTGAACTTTTGGAAAATCTTGATTCATTATCTGTGAAGTTGTAAATACAATTTTATCTGAATGTTTATTATAATACAAATTATTTAATTAATATTTTCAATTTTTAGTATAAATTATTATAATTGAAATTCGAACAACTCCAATATACCAGCGCGCGCAGAGACTAAAGCATAAAATAATATATTATCATAAATGATATATAAACATAAATGATATATTCTATGATTTCATTAAAATTATATTTAAATAATTTTAATTAGTAGTATGCAGTGCGCAATCCTTATAGATGTTTTATAATAATTTATTCAAATGCTTTTATAATATCATGAATAAAATTAACATTATATCTAAAACTAATTAATATTTGATTCGAATAACTCCAATATACCAGCGCGCGCAGAGACTAAAGCATAAAATAATATCTTATCATAAATAATATATAAACATAAATGATATATTCTATGATTTCATTAAAATTATATTTAAATAATTTTAATTAGTAGTATGCAGTGCGCAATCCTTATAGATGTTTTATATAATTTATTCAAATAATTCATAATTATCTTATAGTAAATTTTATTTATTATAAAAATGATTTGATAAAAACTGAATAATTTAATTATTTTTTAACAAATTAATAAAAATCAATTTATTAAAAAATAAGTTATGGAGATAAAATATTTATTAAAATATTTTCAATTGCCTAATTCAGTAATTGATGTAATATATAGATATGCACAAGTATTTGAAACAAAAATACCACATCAAAAAAATTATGAAATATATTGGCACAAGCCGTTTCCAGAAGGAATACAACGTATTTATATATTGGGTGGTAATACTGATTCATCGGATTTTGGAACTGCGCTAAATACTAATAAATTTTCATATGAAGATACTAAACCGAAATTTACATGTTATGAGGATTTAGCAAAATATCTTTATAAACATAGAAATGCAAAATATCTTTATAAACATAGAAATAACAAAACATATCCAGATGAATGTGAAGATTGTAAATTTTGTTATCGCTTTCATTCAAGATATGGTGATATTGATGAATATGATGAAGATGATTTAGCAATACCAGATGAAAATTGCTATTATAAAGCTATTACAAATGCTACATCACATTTAGAACTATTTACAAAGATATGTAAATATTTTGATCAAAAATTAGATCCAATTTTAATGATTCGTAAATATGATCCAGTTCTAAGATGGTTAATTGATATCAGAAGTGTTTAAATTTCTTATATAATTTTAAATATATAATAATATCTTATAAAATATTATTTTTATAAAATTAAATTATAAATTGTTATTGAATTATTATATAAAAATATTACTGTTATTATAAAAAATTGAAAAATATATTGTTATATAATTATCATTATTATAATTATTATATATTATGTCAACACGAAACGTATCAGAATCTTTAAAAAAAAGTATTGCTGGTAAACAAGGTTATAAATGTAATAATAGTCCTGATTCACATTTACCCGGATTAGAAGATTATTTATGTACTTTATGGAAACTTGATGGTATATACAAAGGAAGTTTTGATGATGGTGGATATGAAATTGATCATATCACTGAGCATTGTATATCACATGATGATTCTGAAGCTAATTTACAAGCTTTATGTTTACCGTGTCATTCTGTCAAAACAAAAAAATTTAATCGAAAACACAAGAAAAAACGTAACAAAATAAATTCTTCCGATGATAAACAATCAACTGATTTAAAAGAATCAATTGAAGATTTAAATAAATCTTTAGAAAATTTAAAAGAATCAGAAGAATCAACAGAAGATTCAAAAGAATCAAAGATTGATTCAAAAAAATCAAAGGAAGATTCAAATGAATCAGAAGATTTAAAAGAACCTGAAGATTTAAATGAATCAGAAGATTTAAACGAATCTGAAAATTTAAAAGGATCAACAGATGATTCGAAAAATTTAATGATAAAAAAACTAATAGAAAATTCAGTAAATGATTCAATTAGTACCATTAATCCAGCTACAGATTTAACAAGTAATTTACTTAAAAATCCAACAAATAATATAATATTTAATGATAAAGTTTCTATATATATAAATAATAGAGTACCATCGGTAGTAAAAAAATCAAAAAGAATAAAATGTATGTCCGTTATAACACGTGGATGTAATAAAGGAAAAATATGTTCTGATGTTACCAAATATTGTACAACTGATGCACATAAATCAGATAAACCTAAATTGCCTGATAATAATACAAATATTCAGCCATTTATAGATCTAGGATTTGATACACAAAGATCACGTAAATTAGCACTTGAGTTAAAGCAAAAATTAAAAAAGTAGTTTATTATTTAAATTTTTATATAGCCTAATAATTATTAATATATTTAATTAAATATTTAATTAAATATGATCAGATAGATGTGTTAGAATATTTATCATTTCATTATGCAATGGTTCTGCTAAACATTTACCAGTTTTAGTATTAATAAATTCATCTTTGAGTCTTAATAATTTTTCATCAGAATGCTTGCACACTTCATCAATTAATAATTTTGTTGGTATATTTTCTCCATTATTTTTATAATATTGTTCCTTACTAAATTCAACACATCTTTCTATTCCTATTTTCCCAATTGCTTCTAGTTTATCGCCATCACTAACAATATTTCTAACTATACATCCTTTTTCTCCTAATGTTAATAACCAATCAATTTTACCTTGTTTAACTTCTTTCGAATATGATATTCTCTGAATAATATCCCAAATTAGTTTAGAATCTTCTGGAAAATGTTCGGATAAAAATTTCTTAATTATATGTTCTAATTGATTATCTTTATCATATTTATGATCAGCCACATCATGCAACCACGCAACAATTTTACATAGATTTTTAATGTATGGATCATTGATATTTTCACCATGATAAATAATCATGCTATTTTCCTTAACTTGTTTCATATGATTATACCCATGTGATGGATCACGATCCTTACATGTTTCACGAACAAATTTATCACATAATTGATTTATTGAGTTTTTATGAATATTTAACATGATATAATATAAATTTATCATATTATAAAAATTTAATCATTTTTTTAGATATAATCTTATAATTTTATTATATTTTTATTCCAATAACTGATATCAGTATATATTAATATAGTTTTTGATTGTTATAGATATTATTCATGTTTATCTATAGTATTCTAATGAATATCTAAAATTTTGATTTTATTTTTTTACTATTTATTTAACAAGTGATAATACAAATATGAATATTTCAGAAGAAGCTAAGCAACGATTAACTGATTTACTAGATACTGATAGTTGGTTCCATGAATCAATTGAAGCTGTTCCTCCTAAAACTAATGGTATTGGATATAAATGGTATCCAATTATAGTTCACACTGATTTAGATCATAAGGAATATTCCATAGTGATTCATCCATGTATTAATACATTTAGAGGCGCTGATATGCAAAAAACAGTAGAATATTCTGATAATGAAGTAGCTAAATCTATTACGGGAAATATGTTGTCAATGGGACATCCTGCTTTTTATAGTGGACTCAATATATACCAAGTATTTGTTGATCCCCTTGAGGTAACAAATGCATTTAAACATTTAAAGACACGTGGTAATTTTCATGGATGTATGCAAGCATTCGATGTGGCTAAACTTACAATTGATGGAGAAATGTTTTATTTCAACCAAAGTAATTGCCTTAATGGAAAGAACACATGTAAAACAAATAATTATAAAATCATATATGAACTTAAATTTGTGGATGGAGAAAACAATCGTATTTTCAATGCCGTATTGGATATCACTATAAACAAAAGAAAGAATCCATCTGATCCGTTTGAAATTATAATGCGACATAATGATATGTTATGGTATAAATTATTACGTGGAGGAATTAAAATACATAGGGTAGATCCAGATGAACCAACCATGGAATTCTATGAAAATGAACAAAAACAACTATTAGAACTTGTAAAAAAACATGGAATGGTATGAAAATGAACAAAAACAAAATGTTAATCATAATTTTATTAAATAACCATAATAGATTTACTTTGTTTACTTGTATTTAATTTTTCATAAGGTATAATATAATCCATACATAAAAACAAAGTAAATCAAGATAAGATGTATATAAGATATTAATTATTATTGATATAATTTATTCCTTGGTTGATGTACCCATCTTTTTCTTACCAAATGTAACAAATGATACAATTGGATTTGGTTTGTTTTGACCTGTAGAATATTGTTCCTTGAGTTTCACGCGATTCCATGCATCAAGTAGAATATTATATTGTGTCTTGAGAATATAATTATTCTCTTTAAGTTTTTCTGCGGTACGCTTGAGTGGAATTTCAATCGTATTATAATGTTTAGCATCTTCAATTTCTTGAGTTGAAGCGGAAGCAAATTCTCGTGATTTGATAAACTCACCAGTATTATTGATTAATTCAATAACTTCTTCCTTTACATCAGATGGTAATTTAATCTTATTCAGTTTATCCAATAAACTATTAATTTCTTTAAGATCATGTTCATTTTCAGCAGTCATATTTAGGATAATATCATTAGTAGTTGCAGCTGATTCAAGGATATCAATGGGGCGTATATCATCTAGATTAGATTCATTTTTAAGACTAACCTTAGTAGATTTTAGTAAGGTTTGGATGAATTCATTTCTGCGACGTGATTGTTCTGTATTAAATGCAATTTCTTCAATCTTTTTATCTTTTGCAATATTATTTTTACCCGTAAATAGGATTCTACCTTTTATAGCATCATAGAAAGATAATACTGTATCATTTTCAATAAGTTTTTGAATATAATTGGCTTCATCTTCTTCGGTATAATTATCACAATGAGTAATAAGAAGACCAATATTATCCAGATACTTATTACCAAAATAATCTTTAATTTGGTAAATAAGTCGAACTACATTATCAGTGATTCCAGTATTTTGAATGGTAATAAGAATTAAATCTACATGTGAAAAGTTTTCTTTTATATGTGTTGAAATTATATCCTTAAGTTGCTCATTAGGTCTTGCAATACCTTCCGCAGGAACTTCATCTAATCCTGGAGTATCCAGGATATTAAGGCATACATTAATAGGTTTAGATCCATTAATAGAATATTCACAATATAGTGTTTTTACTTTAGGTAAGATAGTTCCTCGATATAGTTTATCATCTCCATTACTTTCACGTTGTAATAGTTTTCGAATAAATGTAGATTTACCAACTCTTGAATCACCAATCAAGACACAGTTGAAAGATTTGCATCTAACAAATTTATTTTCTGATTGTGGTATATGAATTGTAGACATACTTTGTGTTAATCCTATTTTTACTAAATTATAACCGTCGGCAGTATTATACAAATTTTAAAAAATGATAATCAAATTTTTTGATTTTACATGGCTAGCTTTTTTTTATCCTTAATTTCATAAATCTATTTGATATAAAATCGAAAAATCAAAATAACTGCAAATGTTATACCAAAGTTAATATATAAATATTTTTTAAATATTAAAAAATAAAATAAATATTTAAAAATAAATTAAATATTATTATTTAATTTATTTAATTATAATTATTTTAATTTTAATTTAATTACTTTTTGAATCAAAATATTTTTCCATAGTTGTTTTATATGATGCTGTATTCAGGTTTGATGGTCTTCCTGTTTTCATAAATACATCAAGACCTAGCGGTTTACCATACATATCTCGATGTTTGAAAAAATCATATAATTGTCCTTCTTCTAAGAAGTAATGTTGATGCCAATATTTTGGATCTCGTCCATCATGCTTAGATATAATATCCATATCAGAAGTTAAATCGTAATCACTATAATTATTGAAGCAATGTTTAGCTGTTTGTGGATCTAGATTGTATTTTACACTATTTGGAGAAACATCAGTTAGCTTGATTCCCTGCAGGACTACTGAATCTAATCGAAATGCTTTCACAAAATGCATACAACAATTCACATCATAATCTGACATGACAAATATATGGACTGGACCAATATCAAAAATAACACCTGATTTAGGATAGAAACGTAATGCATAATCTTCCCCAGCACATCTACATTGTTCCCAAGAAATATGCGCACCAATATAAAACTTATCAGTGATTGTTTTTGGATCAATAGTATGTGCATTATCAAAAATAGGAATACCTACCTTATTAAAACTAGTAATTGTGCTCATTTTATTATTGTTATTGTTATTAATGTTATAAAAAATAATAATCAAATTTTTTGATTTTACATGGCTAGCTTTTTTTATCTTAATTTTATAAATCTATTTGATATAAAACCGAAAAATCAAAATAACCACAAATGTTATACCAAAGTTAATTTATAAATATTTATAAATATTTATAAATATTTAAAAATATTTATAAATATTTTTAAATATTTATAAATATTTAAAAATAAATTAAATATTAATTTTTATTTTTAATTATTTTTAATTTTTAATTACTTTTTGATTCAAAATATTATTCCATACCTGTTTTATATGATGATGTATTCAAGTTTGATGGTCTTCCTGATTTCATAAATACATCAAGACCTATTGGTTTACCATACATATCTCGATGTTTGAAAAAATCATATAATTGTCCTTTTTCCAAGAAGTAATGATGATGACAATATTTTGGATCTGCATATTTGGATATAATAGTCGTATCAGAAGTTAAATCATAATCACTATAATTATTGAAGCAATGTTTAGCTGTTTGTGGATCTAGATTGTATTTTACACTATTTGGAGAAACATCAGTTAGCTTGATTCCTTGAAGGACTACTGAATCTAATCGAAATGCGTTCACAAAATGCATCACATCATAATCTGACATAACAAATATATGGACTGGACCAATATCAAAAATAACACCTGATTTAGGATATAACCGTAATCCATAATCTTCCCCAGCACATCTACATTGTTCCCAAGAAATATGCGCACCAATATAAAACGTATCAGTGATTGTTTTTGGATCAATATTATGCGCATTATCAAAAATAGGAATACCTACCTTATTAAAGCCTGTAATCGTGCTCATTTTATTATTATTATTATTATTACAATAATATAAAAAATTAATCAAATTTTTAAGATATCAAAATGATTATTTTATTTATTATTTATTATTTATTATTATTTATTAATTTGATAAAATATCTTTAAATATATTGAACTTATCATCACCATCTACACTTAAGACAGCAAATCCAATTTTCTTAAAATATTTACCATATTTCTTGTTCATATCAGCAAAAATTCGTGCGACATAAGAAGTTGGATTATTGAAAGCACCACAACCAAATGCACCTAATACAAGTGAATCATGCTTTGTATATATAGCTGTTAAATAGATCATTTCTATTTTTCTATACATTAATTCATGGTCTTGGATATTTTTATAACAAGGAACTTTATCCATATCATAAGCAATTTCTGGATTTTGAATGGCAGGACAAGCAATAAATGATAAATTAAATGGATTATTTATTACCTGATAATTCTTATCTTTTATAATATATACGTTTGGGCTATATATAACACTTACATTAGCTAACGGGTAAGTATCTTTTGGCAAAATATTTTTATTTAAAGTTAGATGATAGTTGCTACGCCTGAATAAATCTTCTTCTTGTGCTCTGGATCCATATGCAACGCCACCACCTGGGTGTTTATGATTAGCCATATTTAAAACCAATGGATTTAATCCTGAATCTAAAAAAGTTTTAGCATAAGTGATAGAATCATCATTTACTACTTCTATAATAGGCTCTTGGGGTTTTTGTCCAGTTAGTTGATTTTTTAGATTATCTAAATCATGAAAAGCAATAGACTTGTAAACAGGAACATTATAAAATGGTCCTTGTTTTGAAAACATCTGTTTGGTATTTTTCCATACTTGTATGTTGTTTCGTTTAGGAATGTTTAAAAAATTATCCATCTATAATAATATTATAATAAATATTATTAATTTATTATAAATCAATTATTTTTGATAATATTTATATCATAATATTTATATCATAATATTAATATTATAATTATTTAATTTTTTGTAATTATGATGAATTACTGCGCACTGCTTACTATTGTTTAAATAAATTATAGTAAAAATCATCAATATTAAGTTGATAACTAATATAATAATTAAATTTTAAACTCTATTTAATATCTTAGTCTCTGCGAGGGGGAATTTCCCCCCTCCAACACCCCCGTTTTGCGCAGAGACTAAAGCATAAAATAGGTAATTAATATAAATATCATATATGAATTATATCGAATGATTCTATTTATATGAACGAATAATTATACAATTAATAACATATAATTTGTGATTGTAGTATGCAGGGCGCAACACTATAGCATAGCTATATTTATATTTTTTCATTTTAATTTTATTTTTATATTTTTAATTAGAAAAATTGATTGAATTATTCATATTTCCACTATATAAATAATATATATTAATATATATGTCTAATATTAGTGCAGAATGGTTTTTAGAAAATGAAAAAGATATGGTTGCTCTTATAGTTTCTAATAAACGCGGTGAAGCATCATATTACTATCATACACCATCTGATTCATTTTATGGAACAAGATCAAGTTGTTGGATCCCTCCACATTATTTCACAGTATACAAAGTTGAAAAAGAAGATATTGATCTATATGATATGTTAACCAAACTGTTACAACGAGGGGGAAATTCCCCCTCCAACACCCCCGTTTTGCGCAAAAATACGTAAATTAATATATTTTAAAATATTGTAAGGAAACTATACATTTTTTTTTAATTTTGTCCCCAAGCGGACTAAAGCCTAACCTTATAGAATATATAAATATATAGAACATTTATCCAAACATATAGAATTATATAAAATTAGGATTGAATAAAGGTATTTTGTTAGTAATTTGTGGGGAGCATATATGAAGGGGAATTCTTTTTCCAACTACAGCCTACTAATTATGAGAATCAAAATTGGCTTTGTCCATAAAAGGAAATTAACTTTATCACAAAGCCAATTTTCTGAATTGAAATTTATTTTTTTTATTTTTTTTTTATTTTTAATAAATTTATACATGTTAAGAATATATATATGAATATAATTAAAATCTTATTAAATACACAATCATCTAATACTATATATAATATCTGTAAAAATCCCATAAGTATTGATATTACTAAAGCATGCAATAGCACTGGTTTTAATGAATTTTGGCCTAAATTAAAAGATTATAATATGTTTGGGATAAATTTATCTAAGAAAATACCATCAGATTTAGAAAACTTGTCATTTCGAAACATATATGAGTTATTAAGTCAGCCTGATAGCATTGTAATAACAAGACAATATTTGTATGAATATATTAGGAATTTAATTGAGATTGGCGAATGTGATAGTCTCAATCGTTATTTTAATATAGTACCACCAAGATATGATGAATATGGGTATCCTATTCTCTATTTGGAAGAAGATGATTGTGATACTATACTAAGTTTTCTTGAAGATAATGTAAAGCCATTGGTAGATAAACATTATAAAAAAATCATTGAAAATTTTCTCAAAATAATTGAAGTATATAAAACTGATTGGAACCCAATCATTACTGAAATCGGAAATAATTTAATTCATATACAAGCAGATCCAATTGCCATTTTAGAGCTGGAATATAATCAAGATAAACATAATAACAAAAAAAATGGATTGCTCTATCGTCTCCTACCCAGTCCAAGGATTTATACTCCAGAAGAATATAATTCAGAAAAATATAGATCACAAGGGAATGTTTTGGATCCACATCTTTGTATAATAAATGTTATTGGAAGAACATTCAAAGGTAATTACATCATACAAAATATACCAAAATGGTCAATAAAAATACCAAAAATGACAAAAAAAATACCAAAAATGACAAAAAAAATGATAAAAAAAAAATAACATTTTAATGAAAACATTTATAAATTTTTAATTTTTATTTTTTTTAATTTTTAAATTAAAAATATGCTAATATGAAATAATGAATATATAATTTTATTTATTTTTTAATATATAAAAAATATGAATAAAATAATGAATATATAACTATTATTTATATATAATTATATAAATAATAACAAATAATAATTCAAATGTCACATAAATCATTAACACGAAATGGATATGCATTAAAAAAAAAATATATGAAAAAACAGGAAATTGATAAGATCAAGCGAGAATTAACAGTTAAGCCAATTGTACTAGCTGCTTTTAAGGAATTTCAAAAACCGAAGCCATATCAAATATTTCTAGAAAGTCCTCAGAGATTATATGTGCCTAGATTTTGGGGTATTAAAAAATTTGGTGATCCAACTAAAACACAATTATCACCTGGACAAAATATAGCTTTTAATGATACTATTAAACTTATGCCACATCAATTTCAGGCATTTGATAAAATTATGCAACAGTTTGGGATTGTTTATGATGGTGCTACCAGCACTATTACTGAAAATAATATAGGTGGTGGTGGTGTTGTATGTTTACCATGTGGATTTGGAAAAACGATTTTAGCGATAAAAACAATTGCATTATTGAAAAAAAAGGCATTAGTTTTGGTAAATAAGGAATTTTTGATGGAACAATGGATTGATAAAATTCAAGAATTTACAGATGCCAAGGTTGGAATTTTACAACAAAAGAAAATAGAGGTAGATGGCAGAGATATAGTGGTGGCAATGTTACATAGTGTTTGTATGATAAATTATCCTCCTGAAATATTCAGTCAATTTGGATTTGTTATTATTGATGAAGTTCATCATGTTGCTTCTGAAATGTTTTCTAAAGCATTACCTAAAGTAGCTGCTAAATATATGTTAGGTTTAAGTGCCACTCCTAATCGTAAAGATGGTTTAAGTCATGTATTCTATAATTATTTAGGTGATTTATTTCATCAAGAACGTAGACAAGGTAAAAATACTGTGGTTATCAAAAAAATAGTAATACATAGTAATTCACCTCATTTTGAGAATATTTTCTTAGCTAATGGTGTTAAAAATACAGCTACCATGATTAGTAATATCGCAGAATTCGAAGCACGAAACCGAATGTTGGTTGTGATATTAAGAGCATTAATTGAAAAAGGTCGCAAGATATTGGTATTAAGTTCACGTAGGGAACATTTAGAACATTTAATGGAATTATTGGAAAAAGCGAGTATTAGGACACCCCAAAATAAATTCGTTACATTTGGTCTATATTATGGAAAAACACCTGGAATGAATAAGAAACAATATAAAGAAATGCTTGCAGAAAGTGCAAAATGTGATATAGTTTTAGGAACACATCAAATGGCAAGCGAAGCATTAGATATACCTGAATTAAATACGCTATTATTTGCTACTCCAGCAAATGAAGTTGAACAAGCAGTTGGTCGTATTCTTAGAAAATATCATAAAGATATTAATCCTTTAGTAATCGATATAGTAGATAAATTTGGTAATTTTGCGAAACATTTTGCTAATCGAGAAAAATTATATAATTTAGAAAAATATGAGATTGATACCACAATTGATCCAATTTATTTATATGATGATGAAACTAAAAATACATACCATGATGCTCTTGCCAATATTTGTAAAGTAGTTATAGATGATACCATTGATACTTCTATAACAAGTAATAATATTATACAGTCTCCTGCTAACACTATTATAAATAATGATAATAAAAAGAAAATAATAATAGTAAAAAAAACCGATCTTACTGATAAAAAATCGGTCATTATTACAAAAAAAGATGAACCAATTAAATCAAATGATAATAAATCTAAGCCAATGACTCCAGCTATCATCAGTATGCCAAACAAGAATATCAATCCAAAATCAAATATAGCTAAAATACCAGAAGAAGAACCTGATAATTATTATAAACAACCAAAGAAAATCGGACAATGTTTATTAGATGATTAATATGATCTATCGTAAATAATATTTCATATTTTAGTAAATAAAAATGTATATATATTATATAGGTAGATGAGCTATAATTCATTATCAGTAAAAGACTTAAGAGATATAACAAAACAAATTGGTGGCAACATTACTACAAATGGTAAATATAAAACGAAAAAAGAATTATTAAATGAACTTAATAAGTCATCATTAGAAGTAGCGCTTGATAAAGAAATAAAAAAGATTACTAAAGCGTATGGTATAAATAGACAGATAGGTGGCTATAATGGAAAGAGAAAGCAATTAAAACGTGCAATTGGGCAAAAAAATATACTAAATGAGAACATGAATTATATATATGATGTGATACAAACTGATTTAGTTAATAGGATGAGAAAAGGGATAGCAGATGGTCTCT
>Ga0214473_10002035_pt1 | contig 25512 bp, 23 predicted proteins | sample RVTome_7_FD_203509 | JGI IMG/M metagenome (GOLD analysis project Ga0214473, IMG submission 203509) | Soil microbial communities from uranium-contaminated site in the Upper Colorado River Basin, Wyoming, United States - RVT98D197 | ecosystem: Environmental > Terrestrial > Soil > Contaminated >...
CAGAAGGCACTAGGCATCAGTAAGACAGATAATGGGTCAGGAACCATTTATCGATTCTGCTGAAAAACCCTCCGTTCATCCTTCGAGAGCCTCAGGACGAACGGAGGAGCTTCTGAAATCATTGGAGATTTTCCGTTCATGCTGAGCGTCGTCGAAGCATTCATAGGGTTTTTCAGCAGAATCATTTATCGTATGGTGTCGTGGATTTTTGAACGAGCGCCGGTTCGTGCAGCGGATTGCTGCGCACACCACAGAAAGCGATGAGACCGACAGATCTTGATATCCTGCTGCATGAGGGTGAAGGCTCCATGTTGGAGTACAAGGAGTCGTTCTCTTCCTCGTTGGCGCGCGAGTTGGTTGCGTTTGCGAACAGTGTGGGTGGCAAAATCCTCATCGGGGTTCGTGACGATGGGACAGTTGCAGGCGTCCATGATAGCAACGGTCTGCGCGCCAAGGTTCAGGACATCGCGCGTAACTGTGACCCGCCGGTAAAGGTTTTGGTAGAACCGGTGGAAAAAGTTGTGGTCGTTCATGTCCGGGAGAGCGAAAACAAACCGGTCCAATGCCGAGAGGGGTTTTTTTGGCGTCAGGGAGCTGGGACCCAGAAACTTTCTCGTGATGAGATCCGCGATTTTTTCCGTAGCGAAGGATCGGTTCGGTTCGATCTAGCGGTCTGCCCCAAATTCCGCTATCCGCGAGACTTCGATCGGGGTAAATACGACGCCTGGGTTAAAGAAAGCGGGATAACCCGTAAGGGGCCGGTTGGAGATGTGTTGGTGAACATTGAAGCGGCTGAGCGTGCCGCTGGACGGCTTGTCTTGCGCAACGCGGGGGTGCTTTTCTTCGCCAAGGACGTGCGACACTTTTTCCCTCAAGCTTACGTGACCTGTTTGCTCGCCAGGGGTAGAGAGAAAGCCAACATCTTGGACCGCAAGGACTTTTGCGGGGGTGTGGTAAGCGACATCGAGGAAAGCCTTCGGTTTATCGAGCGCAACACACGAACTGCCTATCGCATCGAGAAGTTGCGCCGTGAAGAAGTGCCCGAATATCCCATGAGGGCTCTTCGTGAGGCGATCACCAACGCGGTCATGCACCGGGACTACTTCGAGGCGGGCGCTAATGTTTTCGTGGAAATCTACGACGATCGGATTGAAGTCAGCAATCCTGGAGGTTTGCCCAAGGGCCTCACTCGAGCCGAACTCGGCAGTCGAAGCGTTCGGCGCAATCCGCTGATCGCTGACTTGCTCCACCGGATAGCTTTCATCGAGAAGGCGGGAACGGGGATTCGGCGGATGCGTGAGGACGCAAAGAAAAACGGGTGTCCGGAACCTACGTTCGGCGCCAACGGCTTCTTTACGGCAATCTTCCGACCGCGCGCTGTAGAGGTACCCCGCAAGTACCCCGCAAGTACCCCCCAAGTCACCCCTGAAGTCACCCCCCAAGTGGCGGCGGTGCTTCAGGCGTTAACTCAAACGCCGAAATCTCGGGGAGAACTCCAGAAAGCTACCGGGATCAAAGACCAGAAACACTTCCGCAAGGGTTATCTTGAACCGATGCTTGCTGCTGGTTGGCTGGAGATGACAATCCCAGACAAGCCACGCAGCTCGAAACAACAATACCGAACGACCGAACTCGGATTTGAAATGCTGCGGAAACGGAACGAAGAAAAGTAGAGCAAGGAAAAGATAATCAAGTGATTTTAGATTTTCGATTGCCGTCTGCGGGGCTGCTTTTCGATTAGGGGAAAACTCCATGAAGCAAAAACCATTCGATAAATTTCTTAGTTTTCGGTTCGACAATCTAAAATCCAAAATCCAAAATCTAAAATGGGCGGGGGTTCTTGCGATCCTCCTCTTGCTCGTGGTGTGTGGGGCAGTGGCGCAGGCGCAGCAGCCGAAGAAAGTCGCGCGCATATGTTATCTAGGCAACACCGATTCCGGTGCAGTAGCGATTTACCTGAAGACGTTTCGAGAACGTCTGCGTGAGCTCGGCTACATCGAGGGGCAGAACAGCACAATCGAGACCCGGCTATATGAGGGGAAGCTTGAGCGCCTGCCAGAGCTTACCACGGAGCTAGTCCGTCTCAACTGTGACGCTATCCTTACCACCGGAACTGAGGCGGCGGAGGCTGCAAAGAACGCGACCAAGACGATCCCCATCGTCATGGGATTCAGCGACGATGCTGTAAAGAGTGGCATCGTCGCGGACCTCGCACACCCAGGTGGAAACATCACGGGGCTGACCAATATCGGTGCCGACATATACGGAAAACGGCTCGAACTATTAAAAGAAACCGTTCCCAAGCTCGCCCACGTGGCTTTTTTCTGGAGTCCAACCAATTCGACCGCGGCCGGTAACGTGAAAGAGACGGAGCCTGTGGCACGATTTTTACGGGTAGGGATTCAATCCATAGAGGTGAAAGGGCCTGACGACATCGAAGGGGCCTTTCGAGCCGCGACCAAAGGGCGCGCCAACGGCCTTATGCTGGCAGGCGGTGGATTGTTCGCTTTTCACCAGAAAAGGATCGTAGATCTGGCGGCAAAGAATCGACTTCCAGCAATGTATATTGCCGCTCGGTTCGTCGAGGCAGGTGGACTTATGTCCTACGGGGAGGATCGTTCAGAGATGTTCCGGCGCGCCGCTGAGATCGTGGATAAGATTCTCAAGGGGACAAAACCCGCCGACATACCTGTCGAGCGGCCCAAGAAGTTCGATCTCGTCATCAATCTCAAGGCGGCGAAGCAGATCGGCTTCACGGTTCCACCCGAGGTGTTGGCGCGGGCGAGTAGAATCATTAGATAATTTTGGATTTTCGTCTGCGGGGCCGCTTTTGGATTTTGGATTGAGGGAGACAACACGCATGGATGAAAATTCTTGGCTCCGAGTTCTGGATTCTCCTTCCGATAATCGGAAATCTAAAATCGAAAATTGCCAAGGGGGGGCTTCATGAAATTGCTGGAAGGAAAACGGGCGGTGATCTTTGGCGTCGCGAATGAGCGGAGCATCGCCTGGGCGATCGCGGAGGCGTTTCACGCCGAGGGCGCGGAACTGGCGTTTACTTTCGCCGGTGAGATTTTGGAGAAGCGCGTGCGGCCGCTGGCCGAAGGGATCGGCTCGGAAATTATTCTGCCATGTGATGTCACTAATGACGAAGAAGTGGAAAACATTTTCGCGACGCTTAAGCAAGAATGGGGCGGTATCGACATCTTGATCCATGCCATCGCCTTCGCCAATAAAGAAGACCTGTCCAATCCCTATGTGCAGACGAGCCGCGCCGGATTTCATCTAGCGTTGGATGTAAGCGCATATTCTCTTGTCGCCCTGGCGCGCCACGCAGCGCCGTTGATGGAGGGGCGAAACGGGTCGATCTTGACGTTGACTTTCATGGGCTCGGAAAAAGTCATTCCCAACTACAACGTCATGGGCGTTGCCAAGGCGGCGCTGGAAGCGAGCGTGCGGTATCTCGCCCACGATCTCGGCCCGAAGGGTATTCGCGTCAACGCCATCTCTGCCGGACCACTCAGAACGTTGGCCGCGGCGGGTATCTCCGATTTCAAAACCATGCTGCATCACGTCGCCGAGCGTGCGCCGCTTAAAAGAAACATCGACGCGGAAGAAGTCGGCAAGACCGCGCTCTACTTGTGCAGTGACTGGGGCAGCGCTGTGACCGGCGAAGTGCTGCATGTGGACGCCGGGTATAATATTATGGGAATGTGAATGTAGTGATCAGTGCCCAGTTGTCAGTTGCCAGTTTCGGAATAGAGAATTTCTCTGGTAACTGGCCACTGACTACTGACAACTGAGGTCCATATGGTCATCAAAGAAATCACGCCGCCACAGGCGCACGAAGTTTTGTCAGCCGATCCAAGCGCCGCATACATCGACGTCCGGACGGAGCGGGAGTTTGCCAACGGCCATCCGCAGGGGGCGGTGAACATTCCGGTCGCTTTTCCCGATCCGGCCCGCGGCATGGTGATGAACCCCGACTTTGTCAAAGTAGTCGAAGCGAATTTTGCGCATGATAAGAAAATCATCGTCGGCTGCCAGGCGGGGCCGCGCTCCAATGCGGCAGCCGGTTTGCTGCAACAGGCCGGCTATCAGGATGTTGCCAACATGGTCGGCGGTTTCGGCGGCATGCGCGGTCCGTCGGGAAACGTGGTCGCGCCGGGCTGGGCCGCTTCGGGTTTGCCTGTAAGCCAGGATAACGGCGATGGTGTTAGTTACCAGTCGTTGGCAGCGAAGGCGCCGTAATAGTTGATGGCAAATAGCCGAGGTCAGGAGTCAGAGGTCGGACGTCAATGATCGAACTCTCCCTTGCCGACTTCTGACTTCCGATTTGTGACTTCTGGAGCAAAAATGAGCGACCACCTCTACTTCAAACAGATCGAACTCGGGCCGATGCAGAACTATGTTTATCTCATCGGTTCCGCCGAGACACGGAAAGTCGCCGTAGTCGACGCCGCCTGGGAGATCGATACGATTCTCCGGCTCGCGGCCAAGGACGAAGTGGAGATCACCCACGCGTTCGTCACGCATACGCACCCCGATCACGTAGGCGGGCGCTTCGCCGGCACCGAGATCGAGGGTGTCACGGAGCTGCTCGGCAAATGCAAAGCCAAGGTCGTGGTTCACAGAACGGAAGCGGAGTTTCTCAAAGGGCCGTCGGCGTCTGACATTATCAAAGCGGAGAGCGGCGACAAGATCGATGTCGGAGGCGTGGAGATTCAATTGTTGCACACGCCCGGCCATACGCCGGGCTCGCAATGTTTTCTCGTGGACAATCGAATCGTCTCGGGGGATACGCTTTTTATCGGTTCGTGCGGTAGAATCGATCTCCCCGGCAGCAACCCGGAACAGATGTACTACAGCTTAACCCAGAAGTTGATGGCGTTGCCTGATGAGACGATCTTATTTCCCGGCCACAATTATTCCGACCGGCCGACCTCGACGATCGGCGCTGAGAAGCAGACCAACCCTTACTTCCGGTTTCACTCGCTGAAGCAGTTTCTCGCGGCCATGGGCTATCGCTAATCGCGTCGCGATTAGCGAATCTCAGATTTCAGAATCAGATTTTGATCCTGATCACAGGCGATCACATAGCGATTTTCAAACGTGATTTCTCACGTCTCCATTCTGAGATTTGAGATCTGAAATTTGGCATGCCGAGTGTAGCGAGGCTACGGCTTGCCGACGAATTTGTTGGTCCACAAGAGTCCTTCCTCCGCTGACGGAACCTTGGCCGGGTCTTTGATGATGCCCGCTCCGGCTGCGAAGTTGATGACTTTTTTCCAACCTTCGGTCGACATGTTTCCCCAGCGGGGAATCGCCGGTTTGACGGTGTCGAAAGACAGCTCAAATACCTTATCTTCGAGCGTTTTGGGGTTGGAAAATCTATGGGCACGCAGGGCTGCCTTCGCGGCTTCAGGCTTACTGTGAAAGAGCGCGCCCGCGCGCGAGAGGGCGCGCGCAACCGCCGTCGCCACCTTACGATTGTCCTCGACATAATCGGGACGCGCCATAAGAATTTCGTAGGGGTAATCGGTCAGTTCCGGCACCTCGCCGAGTCCGAGAGGAATGATCACGTAGCCCTTGCCCGCAGCTTCGGTTATTTCCGCCGACGGTGGCGAGAGCGCAAAGGCGTCGACCACGTTGTTCATCAGCGACGCCGGAAGCTGAGGTCCGCCCAGGTATACAAATTTGAGTTTGCTGGGATCCCCGCCTGATTTGGTCACAAGAAACTTGAATATCTGCTCGGATACGGCACCCGGACTCGTTGCGCCGATGGGGCCCAGTTGCGACAGCGCTTTGAGCCGCGCGTTGAGCGGGCTCTTGCGGGTGAGCTTAAATTTATCGGCGAGCTCCTTGCGGACGACCACGCTGAGTGTCAGAGCGCGATTATGAGACTGAATCGCCACCAGGGGCGCGCCCTCCACATGCGCGAGAATCAGCCCCTCCGATGATGAGGCACAAAAATTGACGGAACGCCCGACCACCGCCGATTGGCAAGGAGAGCCGCCCCCGGCCACGGTAATCTTGGCGCGCACCCCTTCTTGTTCAAAATATTTTAGCTGTTCGGCAACCCATAAGGCGGCGAATGCCAGATTGGAAACCGCCGTGGCGATGGTCACCTCAGGCATATCCTTCTGTTGCGCCTTGACTTGTGGTGCTAGCGCAAACAAAGTGAGCAGCGCCAAAATGATCGCCCTTAGATGAGTTTTATGCCCTTTTTTCATTTCCCAGCTCCTTTCTATCCCTGAACCTGTACATGTTCCGCTTGTGTCTGCCATCTTAACACCCGCTTTTCTACCAACCCGGCGATTTTGTCCATGATGATCACCATGACCATGAGGACGATGATGCCGACAAAGACATCCGCAGTCCGGAAGATTCCCGCCGAGAGCCGGATAAAAAAACCGATGCCGTCGGTGGCGGCGATGAATTCGCCGACGATGGCGCCGATGACCGAAAAGGGGATGCTGGTCCTGATACCGGTAAAAACATACGGCGAGATCGCCGGCAGGATGACCCGAAAAGTCAGTTTCAATCCCCGCACCCGCATGAGCCGGGCGAGGTCGACATATTCTTGATCCATCTGGCGCATGCCGGTGTAGGTGTTGAAAAAATTCAGAAAGAAAGTCAGCAGAAAAACGACGCCGACTTTGGACCAGATGCCGATCCCCAGCCAGACGATGAAAAGCGGCGCTAAGGCCGTGCGGGGAATTCCATTGAGAGCGATGATGATCGGCTCGAATATTTCTGCCAGCATCCGGCTTCGACCGAACCAATAACCCAAAGCAACGCCTGCAATCGCACCAAGGGGGTAGCCGATGGCGATCTCTTCGAAGGTCACCCAGGTGTGTTGGAGCAAGTCGCCGTCGCGAAATCCGGCGATCAACGACGTGAAGATGCGGCCCGGGCTGCTGATCAGAAAAGGCTCGATCCACCTCCCCGAGGCGATTTCCCAAAGCAGGAAAAAACCGCCGATGATGGCAACGCGGACGATGGTTACGCCCAGGCGGCGCGTGTAAAGCGGGGCATCCGCCAATGGCGCGGCAGCTGCCTTGACGGCGCTGGAATCCGACTGTTCTCGACTCAGCTCGTCCGACATCGTCTCATCCTAGTGCGGATTATGCATCGAGCCGCAACCAAGGAGCGAGCCTCTCCGGTCGCGGGCAATGGGCCTGTGGCTCGAAGCGGACTGCAAACTTACGTGGTGGAGCGTAGTGTGCGGAGGAAACGCAAGCTCACTGCCAAGCCCCAGACAAGTCGGCGCACCTCCGCGTTCCGGTGCCCGCTCGCTAAGAGGCTCACTCCTTGGTTGAGCGTGTGTCACGGATTTCCCTCGATCCATAAATCATCCCGGCTAGTGCGCCCCGAGCATAAGCTCATGGCGGAAAATATTCCACAGACGGCCGTAGGCTTCGTCGAATCCTACTTGACGGTGAATCTCGAAAATGTTGCGCGGGCGGGTCATCGGAACATTGATGATATCCTTGATTTGCCCTGGACGGTGGGTCATGACCACGACCCGGTCCGCCAGCGCCACGGCTTCCACCAAGTCATGGGTGACGAAAACAATGGTCTGGCGCTTCTGTTCCCAAATCTTCAACAGTTCATCCTGGAGCACCATGCGAGTTTGAGCATCCAGAGGGCCGAAGGGTTCGTCCATCAGTATCACCGGCGGTTCGTAGGCCAACGCCCGCACGATGGAAGCGCGCTTGCTCATGCCGCCGGATAGCTGCGCCGGATAATACTTTTCAAAACCCGCCAGTCCGGCGAGGTTGATAAACTGGCTCACCTGCCGCTCGCGATCTTGCCGCGAAAAGCGCTTCGAGTCCAAGCCGAAGCCGACGTTTTCTTCCACGGTGAGCCATGGAAAGAGCTTGCTCTCCTGTGGAACGTAGCCCACCTTGGTATTGAGGCCGCGCACTTCTTGGCCCTGAAAGAGGATCCGTCCCGAGGACGGCGCGGAGAAGCCAGCGATGAGCTTGAGCAGCGTCGATTTGCCGCAGCCGCTGGGGCCCACGACTGTGACGAACTCGGAATGACGGATATCCACGCTGACTTCTTGAAGCGCGCCGATGGTACCCTCACTGGGCGTGCGAAATAGCTTCGAGACGTTTTCGACCTGGATGACGGTGGCATCCCGGGTTTGGTCTTCCAGGCGAGTTTGGATTGCGGTCTCCACCATTGTTGTCGCGTCCAACGCTCCTAACGGGCCTTGTATCGAATAGGCTGGATAAGTCAAATCATCCTTTCGGAAGTGCGCTAGTCTATATCATATCTGATGGCTATTTTCCTATGGCGCGAACGACTTTTTTACCGCCGTATCGCCTTGATTTTCTGGCGCGTCTTTGGCTAACTTATGAGGCACTCAGAAAATTCGCCCATGGAGGTTGCGGTGAGAATAATCAGCGAGTCGGTCATCAAGAGCAACACGGGAAAGACTTTCGCGGTTAGAAAGGGCCAAACCATTCGCGTGATTGGCGGATCCACCGCCGACTACGTCGTTTTCAATTTGCACAACGTCAAAGAGCGCTTCGATCAGGCGCGCACCAAGGTCGATCAAGGCAAGATCTATGTGACCACTGGCGACGTGCTGATCTCAAAATACAACAACGTCATGCAGACCATCGTCAAAGACACCTACCGCGGCACCCATGACATGGAGAAAGGCATGTGCAGCATCTCTTTCTACAAAAAATGGGGTGATGAGATTTTCAAGATTTACGGCGGCGTTTGGAAAAGATTGGGCAGAAAAAAAGTCGTCGCGCCCAAGCATGGCTGCTGGGAAAACCTAGCCAAGGCGCTGAGACCCTACGGCGTCTTGAAGGAGGATGTCCCGAGCCCCCTCAATATTTTTCAGACCATGGTGATCAACGCCAAGACCGGCTCGATGCGTTACTCCATGACTCGGCCCACGCCCGGTGGAGCCATGATGGACCTGCGCTCCGAGATGGATTGCCTCGTCGGCATCAGCGCATGCCCGGAGGGCGGGCGGGGAAAAGACTTACGAATAATCATTTACCGTAAATAGGCTTCGTCGCTGTTGTGACCTGGTCCGCATTCGGCTCTCTTTTCGTTCAAGTCGTTCAAAGCGTTCAAGCCGTTCAAGTCGATTAAGAACGTTTTGAACGATTGGAACAGTTTGAACGATTTGAACGGGCTTTTATTTATACAGCCGGTCGATAAAGCCGCTGGACTCAAGCTCCTTTAAAAAACTCACGTCGGTAAAGTCGCTCGGCTTCGCTTGGGCGGCTTTGGGGTTCCTGAGTTTCAGTTGGTCCAAGAAAATCTGGATGCCCGGCTCCGTCGGATAGGGGACACGGCGCGTCAGTTTGACGACGATCTCGTTGTAAGCCTCTTCGACCATCTTTACGTCCTTGATCGCCAGATACTTCTGCAAAACCCTTTGCGCTCCCTTCGAGTTGGTAAGATTGTAATGAATCGCTTCGACGTAGGCTCGCATGAAGCGGCGAATGGTGTCCGGTTTTTTCTGGATGTAGTCGCGTGTGACGGCGACGCCGTTTTGCTGCCATTCGACATCGAGCTTGGTGAAGTCGAGCAGCGCGCGTAGCCCGAGCTCTTTCGCCTTCAGGGTTTCCGGTGCTTGCAGCAGCGTTGCCTGAAGCGTGTTGGTCTGCATCGCCGCGAGGCGGGTGGGAATCGAGCCGGCTTGCACGTAGGTCACCTCGTTCTCTTTGACGCCGAGTTTTTCCAGGACGGTAACGGCCGCGGCGTTGTCGGCGCCGCCGGCCCGGCTGACGCCGAACTTCTTGCCTTTGAGATCTTCCACCCGCTTGATCTGGTCCGTGACATAGAGAACGTAAGGAAAGCGGTTGATCGCGCCGGCGATCAATAAGCTACCGGAACCTGCCAAATTGCTGGTGATCACGGCCGAAGCTCCCGTATGCACAATCGGCGTTTCTCCGGCCAACATAGCGGTGACTGCCAGCGGCGCGCCGACGAGCAGCACCAATTCAACGTCGAGCCCATGCTTGGTGTAGAAGCCCATATCTTTGGCCGTCCAGACGTTCAACTGGGTCGGCGCGATCACCGTGTAGGCGACGCGGAGTTTTTCCATCGGGGTTTGCGCCTCGGCGTAAGGTTTCGCCTGCGCTATCGTGGCGATCGCGCAAAACAGTAAAATCAGCGTTCTTAAGGATTGTTTTTTCATTGACGCACTCTCCAAACAGGCCTCGCCCAGTCTGCCGATTCAATTTGCCGGCAAGCGCCGGCTTTTCAAGTCACCGAGACTCACATCTACCTCATATTACGACATTAGAAAAGGTTCAGGACGTGGCCCGCCAGGGCGCTAACCGGCGATCCAGGTGCTGAATCAACGCCAAGAGCGCCACGGCTAGCAGCACAATCGTCAGAATGGTTGCGAACAACGCGGCGGAATTAAACGATGCACCGAAGGTCATGAGCATGGCGCCAAAACCGACGACGGCAAGAATCATTTCGCTGGTGACCATGCCGAGCACGGCGCGTCCCATGCCCAGGCGGACGCCGGCCATGATCATCGGCAGCGCGGCGGGCAAGATGACTTTCAGGAAAAGCTCGCTCTCTCTCGCGCCGAAGGATTTCGCCATTTCCGTCAACGTCGCGTCGACGTTACGGACGCCGGCGGTGGTGTTGATCGCGATGATAACGAAGGCGAAGAGAAACACGATCCACACCCGCGAGTGGAGCCCTAGCCCGAACGCGATGACCAGAAAGGGGATAAAGGAAATCATCGGCACGGTGAGCAGCGCGGTCATGTAAAGGTCGAGGAAAGACTCGAGCCGGCGATAGCGGCCCATGAGAAGTCCCAGCGGCACGCCGAAGATTACAGATAATACGAAACCGATCGCCAGGGCTTGCAGGCTGATGGCCAGCGCTTGGAAGAGTTGTCCGGAGACGAGCAGTTCGATCCAAGTGGTCATGACTTTAGAAAACGGCGGCAACAGCCGGGCGTTGCCGGTTCGCCCCGCGGTCTCCCAGATCAGCGCGAGAGTGATGAGGGAAAAGAGTCTAAGGGTGTTGGGTTTCATCCGGCTGCTGATAGACCGCTCATCCTTCGACAGACTCGGGACGAGAGGTGCTATGGGTAATAGATTTCAACCTGTAGGTTGACGTCCGGGCGCCGCCTCGAATGTCTCGGCGCGAGCGGCGTGCGAACTCATCCATTTTTATTTCCGCCCGATCTTTTTGATCACTCGGTCCAGCGGCCCGGTGTCGAAGGCCTGTTGGAAATTCACGGCGCCTTTCTTGAGCAAGCCCGCTTCCTCGAAGAACTTGATGCTGGCCTCGCCGCGGTCTTTGCCGGCGCCGCCGTTGATGTCCCAGATCCTCAGCTCTTTGTAAGAAGCCGCGATGGCATCGATCAATGCCGGTTTGGTTTCCGGCAGCAAGCGCAGCGCATTTTCTTTGACCGACGCGGGACGCTCTTCGGCGCTGCGATGAGCTCTGAGGACGGCTTCAAGCACCCTTTCTACGGTTACGTTTTCCTTTTGCAGATAATCGGCGCGGGTGAAATACATCGAGCCGATGAGCTGCGGAAAGATTTTGGCGTAGGAGATCAGGACATGGAATTGCCCGGGTTTGGCGCTCAAGATGTTCAGCACATCGACAATCTCTGCCGGCGTGGCGTCCAGTTGACCGCGCATGAGCGCCTCGGCGCGCACGTCGGAGCCGGGGATGATCATCCAATTGGGTGTAATCTTGTAGTGTTGGGCCATCCATTTGACCAGCGCTTCGGTCACCGTGATCGGCGCGTGATAGCCGACCCGTTTACGGTCCAATTGTTTGGCGTCCTTGAAGGACACCGGCGTCACCAGTTGCCATTCGTTGCGCACCTGCTCGGCGATGATTCTTACATTCAGGCCGCTCTCTACGGCTTTGACCACCGCGATGCCGGCAGCCGAGCCGATGTCCGCTTCGCCGGCGACGACCGCTTGGACGGCGAGGTCGGTTTTCGGAAAGAACGTCGTCACGACCTCGATGCCCTGTTTTTTAAGTTGCTCCCAGGCGAGCAGTGACGGCACGTCGCCCATGTCGGCCGAGGATGGATAAGCGAAACGCACTTTCTTCTGCGCCTGGGCTTCGCCGGCCCCGATCAATCCGAGGGTTAGAACCGTAAACAACGCCGCTATTCTCGCGAACGACCTGGTCATAAAAATCCCTCCTTTGGTGAGTTCGTTATTCGATGGCGATCTCCACTTTCCATCCGGTGAGACGGTGGTCGATTTTTTGCACCAGTTTCATGGTTATCATGGCGACGATCAAGATCGTCAGAATGACGGCGAACAAGGAATCGGTCGCGAAAGCCGAGCCGAACTGCATGATCATCCCGCCGACGCCCGTCAGCGTCAGCAGCATCTCCGCCGTGACCATGCCCTTGACCGCCCGCCCCATTCCTAAACGAACCCCCGCCATGATCGCCGGTAGCGCCGCCGGCAGCAAGATCTTGAAAAACACTTCCCGCTCTTTGGCGCCGAAGGAACGGGCCATTTCCACGAAAGTACCATCCACCTGTTTCACGCCGGTCATGGTGTTGATGATGATGACAAAGACCGCGAACTGAAAAACCACGGCGATGCGCGATTCGACGCCGAGGCCGAACCATAGGATCAGCACCGGCACGAAAGCCGTGCTCGGCGCCGACATGAGCGCGTTGACGTAGAGATCGAGAAAATGCTCGACGCCGCGAAAGCGGCCCATGAGGACGCCGATCATAATGCCGATAAAAACCGCCAAGAAAAAACCGGCCGCCAGGGTCCACAGGCTCAGGCTTAGATTGGCCAGGAGCTTGCCGCTGAGCAAAAGTTTCCACCACGCAGCGCCGATTTTTGAGAGCGGCGGAATCAGCATGGAATCGATCATGCGCCCGGCAACTTCCCACAAGATCGCCAGCGTTAGGATCGACAGGACGTTAATCTCGGACCGGCTTTTCAACGGCCGTTCTCCATCCCTTTCTTGAGACTGTGCCAAATATAATTCGTCAGCTCGGCGAATCTGGGATCGCGCCGCACTTCCCCGGCGCTGCGCGGGCGCGGCAACGGGACTTCGAGAATTTCGGCGACCCGCCCCGGCCGCGGCGTCATGACCGCGACCCGATCGGAGAGGTAGACCGCTTCGTCCATGCTATGGGTTATGAAGATCACCGTTTTCCGCTCGCGTTGCCAGAGTTCCAGCAGCTCTTCCTGGAGCAGTTGGCGCGTCTGCGCGTCAACGGAGCCGAAAGGCTCGTCCATCAAGAGGATCGTCGGGTTGACCGCCAGCGCCCGAGCCAATCCGGCGCGTTGTTGCATGCCGCCGGACAGCTCGTGGGGATAGTGGTTCTCGAAATCCGCCAGACCGACGCTTCTTAAGTAATCCCGGGCGGTGGCGATACGTTGCTCCTTGGGAACTTGGCGCAGCTCGAGACTGAACTCGACATTGGCAAGCACGGTGCGCCACGGCAGCAGGGCGAAGGTTTGAAAGACCACCGCCCGGTCCGGCCCGGGCGCGGTGACTTTTTTGCCGTCGATGAGAATCTGACCGCCGTCGAAAGGGATCAGGCCGTCGATGATCTTGAGCAGCGTCGTCTTGCCGCAGCCGCTCGGACCGATGATGCTCAAAAACTCATTTGCGCGGATCGAGAGATTAACATCAGACAGCGCTTTGACCTCCGAGGTGCCGTCGTTGACCGTCTTCCTAAAACTTTTCGAGACCCCCTCGATTTCGACCATGAGTTTTGCCTGTACGGCTTTGGTTCCAATCGTTCAAAAAGTTCAAGCCGTTCAAATCGTCTTCGAACGGTTTGGTTCCGTACACGTCTTGAACGAATTGAACGTCTTGAACGTTTTGAACCAAAGGCGATTACGGCTTCCCCGTAATCGCCTGGTCGTCTTTACCCGGCTCGTAGGGGCGCGTGTCACGGGCGAGGTCGACTTGTTTGAGCACCTCGGCCGGTGCCTGCGCCTCTTTTGGAAAATCATACGGCGGCAGCGGCTTGGTGGCGTCGAAGATCAGCTTGGTTTCCATCGGTCCCTTCTCCAAGCGGTTGTAGCCGTAAGCCGTCGGATTCAGATGCGAGCCGATGATGTTCGGGATAATCACCAAATCGCGGTCCGCCTGGAAGCGCATCGCCAGCGCCCACAGCACTTGCGTCTCGTTGAACACGTCGACGTCGTCATCGACCACGATGACAAGTTTGATGTTCGGATCGGTGACGATGGCCGCGAGCGCTGCCTGTTTCGGTTCGCCCTCCGCCCGCTTCTTGACCGAAATGTAGCAATGAGCGCGGGCGGCGCCGGATAGCGGCATGTTGACACCGGTCGTGCTCGGCACCGCCTCTTGGACGCGCTTGAGCAAGCTGCCCAGTCTGGGCGCGGCGCCGATGATGTTGTGCTCGAAGTGGGCGCTGTGGATGCTCTGGTAGATCGGATTCTTGCGCATCGTGATCGCGGTCACTTCGATATAGGGCTGTTCGCCCTCTTTGTAATAGTAGTGTGGCCACTCACCGAAGGGGCCTTCGTATTGCCGCTTTTTCGGCGGCACGACGCCTTCGATGATGATTTCCGCCCGTGCTGGCACCATCAGGTTGACCGTCTCGGCCTTCACGACCTCCAGCGGTTCGCCCAGAAAAGCGCCGGCGATTTCCAGTTCCGAACCGACCCCCGCCTGCTTGCTGACGGCGGCCAGATTCAACGCCGGGTGATGGCCGATGGCAAGCGCGACTTCCATCGGCTCGTTGTGGTCTTCGTACTCGGCGCGGATGTAGTTGCCGTGATTCGCCGGGTTGATCATCAAGCCGAGCTGCCGTTTGCCTTGCTTCTGATGACGGTAGATGCCGACGTTGACGGCGTTGCCACCGCGCTCTTTGCAAATCAGCGCCGCGGCGTTGATGTAGGCGCCGGCATCTCCTTCGTTGAGCGTCAGAACCGGCAGGAGATCGAGGTCGGCGTCGTTGCCTTTGAGAATCACTTCTTTGCAAGGCGCGTCCCTCGCAGGTATCTCTTTGACCGGAACCGGGTGATGCTCGCGGGACGCCAGGTCTTTGACCATCTGCGGCACCGTGGGCGAGCCCAACGACAACGCCAACCGCTCGTAGGTGGCGCCGAGATTGATCACCAGCGGCATCTTCGAGCCTTTGATGTTCTTAAAAAAGACCAGCGGAAATTTATTTTCCCGCTCGAACTTCTCGACGATGGCGCTAGCTTCGTAGCGCGGATCGACCTCTTTATCGACAACGACCACGTCTTTTGGCCGCTTTTCCAGTAATTCGTCCAAATAGCTGCGCAAGTCTTTTGCCATCTTAATCAACCTCCGTAGCGCGACTGGTTGCTTTAGGTCTTATCCTGCAAATCTACGTGAGCTGTCAAGGACTTTGCTTGACAGCTGCCAACTGTTCTTCTAACACTGGCCATGGGTGCGAATCCATGCGCAACTTGCCGGTCAAATGGGGTATCAGCTTGGCCAATCGCGGCGCGCTCTTCGGCCTCACCGACGTCGATGAGTTGATCGAAACTGCGGTGGCCGCGGAGGAGTCGGGCGTCTTCGAATCGGTTTGGGTCGGCGACAGCCTGATCCACAAGCCGCGCTTGGAAGCGATCACCATGCTCGCCGCCCTGGCGACGCATACCCAAAAAGTCCGGCTCGGCACGATCTGTTTGGCTTCGTTTCCCGTGCGCCATCCGGTTCTCCTGGCGATTCAATGGGCCACCCTCGACCAAGTCTCCAAGGGCCGGTCGCTCTTGGGCGTTTGCATCGGCGGGGGCCACGAGGGCGAGCTCAGAGCCTTCGGCGTCAAGCGCGAGGAGCGCGTCGGCCGGATGAAAGAAGGCATCGAGCTATTGCGCGAGATTTGGAGCGGCAGCGAAGTCGTTCACCGCGGCAAGTACTACACTTTAGAAAACTACAACATCGTGCCCAAGCCGGTACAGAAGCCGCCGCCGATCTGGATCGCGGTGAGCCCTGAACGCGAGCAAGTCGGCGACAAAGTCGTCGACCAGGCGATGCGGCGCGTCGGTCTTCTGGCGGACGGTTACATCACGATGGGCGTGACCGCGGAAGAGTTTTCGAAGCGTTGGCGGGTGATCGAGCAGGCTGCCAAAGAGACAGGCAAGGATTTATCGAACTTCGAGTGCGCCATCCACGGCATGGTGAATATCAACGACGACAAGCAGGCGGCCTACGCCCAAGCCAAAGACTACTTCAACCATTATTACGGTCCGGCCTACCCACCGGAGAGTTTGATCAAAGTCTGGCTAGCCCACGGACCGCCGAAAGATTGCGCCTGCCTGATTCAAGAATGGCTCGACATGGGCATCACCACTCCGGTGCTGCGTTTTACCTCGAACGATCAGCTCGGACAGGTGCGGCGATTCATCGGCGAAGTGCTGCCGCTTTTGCGGTTGAAGTGACGGCGCGATGGCTGATAAGGGAGAGATAGAAGGCGAGATGCTTCGCGGAGTTTGTCTTCAGACGATTCGAAGGACTCAGCATGACAAGTATCGCGCCGTCATCCTGAACGAAGTGAAGGATCTTTCTCGAGAACGACTCCTTAAAAGTTAAGGAAAAGCCATGTTTGAAGACCTCAGAGGTTTTTTAACCCATCTCGAAAGTCAGAAGCAGCTTCTGCGCGTCAAAGACGAAGTCAGCGTCAAGTACGAGATCGCCGCGGGCATGCGCAAGACTTCGGACATCGAAGGACCCGCGCTGCTGTTCGAAAACGTCAGGGGCTATCCGGGCTGGCGGGTTCTGGGAGGTCTGTTCGCGACTCGCAAGCTCGTCGCGCTTGGCCTCGGCGTGCCGCAAGAGAAAATGCTTGAGCGTTATCTTACTTTGGAAGACCGGCGCATCGCGCCGGAGATCGTGCCGACCGGGCCATGTAAAGAAACTAAATGGATCGGCGATCAGATCGATTTAGGCAAACTGCCCATCGTCACGCACGCGAGCAAAGACTGCGGTGCTTACGTGACCATCGGCGTGCAGGTCGGCAAGGATCCCGACACCGGCATCCGTAACCTGTCGATTCACCGCATGCTCGTCCTCGGCAAAGACCGGCTGACTCTCTGGGCGCCGGCGGACCACCATCTCGGCCGTATGATCTTGATGGCCGAGGAGAAGAAAAGAGGGCTGGAAGTCGCCACCGCCATCGGCGTCGAGCCGGCGATCGTAGTCGGCTCCCAGGCTAAAGTTCCCTTTGGCATCGACGAGTTTTACGTCGCCGGCGGACTGCGCGGCGCGGCGGTGAAGCTCACCAAGTGCGAGACCATCGATGTCGAAGTGCCGGCCTGCGCCGAAGTCGTCATCGAAGGCGTGACCGTTCCCGGCGAGCGCGTTGCCGACGGGCCATACGGTGAGTATCCCGGCTGCTACAGCGAAGCGAAGCAAGCGCCGGTGCTCAAAGTCACGGCGATCACGATGCGGAAAGATCCCATCTATCATACCGCACTTACCGGCATGCCCGTGACGGAAAACCACACGCTGATCGAGTACGGCAACGCCGCGGTGGTTTATCGCGAAGTGAAGAAGATCGTGCCGGAGGTGCGCGGCGTCAACATGACACCCGGAGGCACGTTCCGCCATCACGCCGTGGTGTCGATCAAAAAGCGCGCGGAGAACGAAGGGCGCAACGTGATTTTGGCGCTGCTGTCGATGGGCATCGGTCTAAAGCAGGTGATCGTGGTCGACGAGGATATTGATCCGTTCGATCCGATGCAGGTGGAGTGGGCGATGGCGACGCGCTTCCAGGCGGACAAAGACGCGATCATCATTCCGCGCATCGCTTGCTCTACGCTGGACCCTTCTTGCCCGGAGGCGCGGGTGACCGCCGGTTTGGGCATCGACGCCACCGCGCCGATGAAAGAGCGCTGGCGCTTTGAAATGGTGGAGATACCCGGCGTCGATAAAGTGAAATATCTGTAGGGTTCAAAGTTCAAGGTTCAATGTGTGATCCGGAAAACTTTGAACCCTTCGACGATGCTCAGGCCAGGCCTGGAACTTTGAACAAGAGAGAGAAACGAGAGACATGAGAAACTTCGACTATCTAGAACCGGTGACGGTCGCGGAAGCCTGCGCGCTGCTGAAGCAGCATGGCGGCGAGGTGAAAGTGTTTGCCGGTGGAGCGCATCTCACCATTTTATTGAAGCAGGGGCTTTTAGCGCCCAAGTCGCTGGTCAACATTAAAAAGATTCTCGAGCTCAAGGGGATTCGCTACGACGCCACAGAAGGGCTGACCATCGGCGCGTTAGTGACGCACCGCGAGCTTGAAACTTCGGCGCTAGTGAATGAGAAGTTTCCCGTTCTGTGTGAAGCCGAGCGGGAAGTCGCCAACATTCGTGTCCGCAACATGGGCACGGTCGGCGGCAATCTCGCCTCCGGCGAGCCGCTCACCGACCTGTCGCAGATTTTCATTGCGCTGGACGGCAAGGCAAAGATTGCCGGACCGGGCGGACCACGTTCGATCCTCGTCGAAGATCTGTTTCTCGACTTCTATACGACGTGCTTAGCCGAGGATGAAATTTTAACGCAAGTAGTGCTGCCGCCGCTGCTGCCGCGGTCCGGGATCGAGTACATTCGCTTCTCCAGCAGCTCGGTAGTCGATAAGCCGTCAGCCGGTGTGGCGGTGCGGCTGACGCTTGAAGCCGGTAAGGAATCGGTTCAAACCGCGCGCATCGTGCTCGGCTGCGTCGGCGCGACGCCGGTGCGCGCGCGCAGAGCCGAAGCGTTAATCACCGGGAAGAAACTTACGCCTGAGCTTGCCGAAGAAGCTGGCGGCATCGCATCGCAAGAATGCAGCCCGACCAGCGACCTGCGCGGCTCGGAGAAATACAAGCGCGCCATCGTGCGCACGCTGGTTAAGCGCGCGGCAGGGAAGGCGTACGAGCGAGCGAAATAATTTTGGATTTTCGATTTCAGCCAGAGGACTGATCAGCCTCAGGCTGAGCCGATTTTCGATTGGGTACAAAAGAAATAGGCTCCTGACCCCATTTAGAGAGTGGCGATGAAGAAAACCATTTCACTTAGAGTTAATGGCAGCGAGCGCAGCGTCGAAGTCGAGGCGCGCACGACGTTGCTCGATTTGGTGCGGGAGCAGTTTGGGTTGACCGGCGCGAAGCTAGGCTGTGACATTCAAGTCTGTGGCGCGTGCACGCTGCTGCTTGACGGCAAGCCGGTGAGCGCCTGCTCGTTTTTAGCCGTGGACGCCGACGGCTGCGACGTTTCGACCCTCGAAGGTCTGGCCGGCAAAGATGGGCTCCATCCGCTTCAGGAAGCGTTCATGGTATTTGGCGCGTTGCAGTGCGGCTATTGCACCTCCGGCTTTATTCTCACGGCCAAGGCGCTGCTCGACGAATTTCCGAAGCCTTCGGATGAGCAGATTCGCGGTTATTTGGCGGGAAATTTTTGCCGCTGCGGCTGCTATCAGGAGATCATGCAGGCGATTAGAAACGTGGCGAGGAGCTGAGTCGATAGACACGACCGAACCTTGACGGTCTCCCCCTCCTTCATCCTCCCCCGCAAGCGGGGGAGGAAAGAGGTGGGGGCGCAAAGAACGCAAAGTAGGATACGGAACACTTCTATGGAGCTAGCAGATATCGGAAAAACAGTTCGCCGGTTGGACTACGAGATCAAGGTGACCGGCAAGGCGCAGTACCTCGCGGACATGATCGTTCCCGGCATGTGCCATGGGAAAATTCTCCGCAGTCCGTACCCGCACGCGCGTATCAAGAGGATCGATACGGCGAAGGCGCTTAAAGTTCCCGGCGTCGTGGCGGTGCTGACGCGCGACGACATTCTTCATGACGCGGCCATCGAACCTTACTACGGCCCGGTGTTCAAAGATCAAACGATCGTCGCGGTGGAAAAGGTTCGCCACGTGGGCGATCCCGTTGCCGCCGTGGCGGCGCTGACGGTTGATGCCGCCGAGGAGGCGCTTAAGCTGATCGAGGTCGAGTACGAAGAGCTGCCGGCGGTGCTTACGGTCGAGGACGCGATAAAAGCAAACCCGACGCTGGTTCACGAGTCGGTTCGCATCCCCGAATCCGGCTTCGCCGATCTCACCGAGCTTAAACCCGTCGACGGCACGAATATTTGCACGCACTTCAGGCTCAACCGTGGCGATATCGAGAAAGGCTTCGCGGAATCGGATCGGATTTTCGAAGACACTTTCACGCTGCCGGCGACGCAGCATAGTTTTCTTGAGACGCACGCCTGCATCGCCTCGGTCGAGCCGGGTGGGCCTGCCCGCGGCCTGGCAGGCGGGCGGATCACGGTCTGGGCGACGACGCAGAATCCCTTCGTGGTGCGCACGCAGCTCGCTAATATTTTCAAAGTGCCGGTGTCCAAGGTGCGCATCATCGTGCCCTATCTCGGCGGCGGCTACGGCGGCAAGGTCTATCCAAAAATCGAACCGATCACCGTCGCCTTGGCGCAGAAAGCCGGGCGGCCGGTACGCGTGGTGCTGTCGCGCGAGGAAGTTTTCTACACGATCACCAAGCATGCCGCGGTGCTGCGGATGAAGACCGGCGTCAAGAACGACGGCACGCTGGTCGCCCGGGAATGCCAGATCCATCTCGACACCGGTGCTTACGCCGAGATCGGCCCGCGTGTCGCCAAGAAATCCGGCTACACGGCGGCGGGGCCTTACCGAATTCCCAATTTGAAAATCGATTCCTACTCGGTCTACACCAATAAGCCGCCGGCGGGCGCGTTCCGCGGCTTCGGCGTGTCGCAATCGGCCTGGGCGGTGGAATCGCAGATGGATATTATTGCCGCGACGCTGAAAATGGACCCGCTCGAAATCCGCCTCAAGAACGGCTACAACGAGGGCGACAAATTCGTTACCGAGGAAACCCTGCGCGCGGTCGGGCTGAAAGAGTGCCTCGATGAAGTGGCGAAGTCGATCGGGTGGGGCAGCGAAAGTTCGAAATTCGAATTTCGAAATTCGAATTTAAAGCGCGGGAAGGGGCTGGCGTGCATGATCAAGGCGACGATTACGCCCTCGGTCTCCTGCGCCGTGGTGAAGATGAACGAGGATGCGAGCCTTTCTATTTATGCGGGGACGGTCGAGATGGGGCAAGGATCGGAAACGACGCTGGCGCAGATCGCCGGCAAGGAATTGGGCATTCCGCTGCAAATGATTCAAGTTCTCGGCGTGGATACCGACGTCGTGCCTTACGATTTGACCACTTCCTCGAGCCGCTCGACCTTCCATATGGGCAAGGCCGTTCAACTCGCGGCGCAGGACATCATGTGCCAGCTCAAACAAATCGTCGCCAAAGAATATGGCGTGCCGCAGGACAAGATCAATTTCGCCGACGGGAAAATACGGCTGCCTGAATCCACGCTCGATTACGCCGATGTCATGTTCAAACGCTTCGGCATGCCGGGCGGCACGCTGGTCGGTGACGGGCAAGTCAAAACTTCCGTCAAAGACGAGTACGGCGAAAAGAGCACTTCGGCGTTCTGGTTTTACGCCGCCGGTGCCGCCGAAGTCGAGGTGGACGAAGAGACCGGCAAGATCAAACTTTTGAAGTACGCATCGGCCGTCGATGTCGGCAAGGCCATCAGCCCGCTCGGCTGCCGCCAGCAGCTTGCCGGCGCGGCGATCACCGGCATCGGCCAGGCGTTGTTCGAGGAGATCGCCTACGACAACGGCCAACTGATCAATCCCAATCTTGTCGATTACATCCTGCCCGCGCTCGGCGACATGCCAGCGGTCATCGACCCGATCGCGGTGGAGACTCCCGACCGCAACGGCCCGTTCGGCGCCAAAGGTATCGGTGAGAGCGCCTTGATTCCCGTGGCGCCCGCCATCGCCAACGCAATCTACGACGCCGTCGGCGTGCGCATCAAAGACCTGCCGATCAAAGCGGAGAAAATCTATCTGGCATTGGAAGCGGCGAGGGGTAAGGTTTAATTCTCTTATGGCGCATGTCGAGAACAGGTCTAGGTTGGGCAGCATTGCCGCGGTCTTGCTGGCTCTAATATTTCTTTCTTCCTGTCTGACGGCTGAACTTGAGAAGCAAGCGGAACAAATCAAGCAGCAAGACGAGGAAATCGCCCGGCAGAGGAACGAAATCGAAGCAATCAAGGCCGGTCAAAAGGCGCAAGAGCAAAAGCAGCGGGACTGCAACCGCGCCTTTCGCGAATACTTCGACAAGGCGCAGACGATCGCCGATCGCGAGCAGGCGATCACGCTCTACCGCGGCGGGCTCGCCCTTTGTCCCGATGATGAGATCGCGCACTACGAATTAGGAAGGGTGCTCGCCGAGCGCGGCCGGTACGCCGAGGCGGAGATGGAGTTCGAAGCCACGCTCAAAATCAACCCGGGGTTCATCGAAGCCAAAAGAGAGCTGGAGGCGGTGCGGAAAAGCAGATAGGGCAGCGCCGTTAGAAGTAGTCGCAGCTTGCACAAACCTTCCGACGACCGAGCAGCATTTGCGAAACAATTTCTCACCACGAAGCTCACAGTGCGGCGAAGCCGCAACCAAACAATTTAGGAATCGGAGAATTAACCACAAAGGGCGCAAAGAACGCAAAAAAGTAATCGGATTTTCTCGCGCAAAGCCGCAAAGGCGCAAAGAAAAAAAACGTTTTCCGAACTTAGCGTCTTGGCGTCTTGGCGCGAGATATTCCGAATTTTGGTCGCGGCTACGCGGCGCTAGGTCCTTCGTGGCAAAATTGTATTTCCTTTGAGGGTATGAGAATGAGAGGGATCTTTACAACCGCCGTCTGCATCGCGCTCCTGGCCTCATCGCTTCACGCCATCGATGAGAAGAAGATTGTGGACATGACCTATCCGTTCGCCGCCGACACGCTGCACTGGCCAACCGCCAAGCCATTCCAATTGGAAACGGTGAACAAAGGCAGAACGGCGCAAGGATTCTGGTACTCCTCGTACAACTACAGCGGCTCCGAGCATGTGGGAACGCACCTCGACGCGCCGTTTCATTTCGCTGAAGGCAAATGGACCACGGAGAAGATCCCGCTGGCGCAGACCATCGGACCCGGCATCGTCATCGACGTGCGGCCGAGTGCAGAGGCGGATCGGGACTACTTGTTGCGCGTGGGTGATCTGCAGGCTTGGGAGAAGAGATTCGGAAGGATTCCGACAGGCGCCATCGTGCTCATGCACTCAGGCTGGGGAAAGTATTGGGGCGACCGCAAACGCTATTTTGGCACGGACGCTCCGGGGGATACTCAAGATCTGCACTTTCCCGGCTTCTCAAAAGAGGCCGCCGAGTTTCTCGTCAAGCAGCGCGGCGTCAAGGCCGTCGGTCTGGACACGCCGAGCATCGATCACGGACCGTCACGGGATTTCATCGCGCACCAGATCTTCGGCGGCGCCAACGTGCCGATCTTTGAGAATGTCGCTTCCATGGAACGGCTCCCCGCAAAGGGTGCGACCATTTTTGCCGTTCCGATGAAGATCAAGGGCGGCAGCGGCGCCCCGCTGAGAATTTTCGCGATCCTGCCTTAGGGACTATCCGCTGATTACGTTGCCCTGATCAGTCACGGTCAAATCCAATCTCATTTTTTTTCTTGGCGCCCCGTGCGCGTTGCAGGTAGGGCGCAAAGGGCAAAGGGGAAACCCCTGACTTCTTACCCTTCACGCCTCGCCAGAGGATGGACGGACCGGCTATTTTGATTTGCCGGGAGAGAGGATATAACCTAGGCGATGATTTCAGGGTACGGGAGGAATCATATGACCCATTGGCGCATGGCAACACTGAAGCAAATCGGGTTTTGGCTGGCAGTCATAACGCTCTTTTATCCAAGAGGAGGGCAATCGGCGGACGCGCCGGCCCCAACCATCCAGATGACGCGCCAGGCTACCGATCCCAGCGCCGCGCAAATATTGACCCTTGACGATGCGCTGCTGATCGCTCTGGACAATCACCCCAACTTGCAGGCAGCCCGGGAGAGAATCGCCGCCCAGCGGGCGGTAGTCGGACAACAGATGGCGGCCTATTACCCGACCATCAGCCTCAGCAATGTCTACGAAACATCCCAGACCCAAAAGGCCGTTGACCCAAATTCCACACCTGGGTCTGAAACTTTCACCAGTGAGGCCAAGTTCAATTTTACGCTCTACAACTTTGGCAAACGTGAGGGGGCCGTACAGGCGGCGCGAGAAACGCTGAATGCTACCGATTATAACTACAAGACCACCGTCGATAGCGTGATACTGGATGTAAAGCTGGCCTACTATGTTTACCTAGGGGCGAAGGCAATTGTGAAAGTAAGAGAGGAGCAGGTTCAAAGTCGAGACTTGCTGGTGCGCCAGGCGCGGGCTTTCTACGAGGTCGGGACGAGGGCGAGGATCGACGTGGTCCGGGCCGAGTCGAATCTGTACACCGCCCAGGCGGATTTGATCGCGACGCAAAACGCGGTCAAGGTCGCCTGGGTGACTCTCAAAAAAGCGATGGGACTTAGAGAGTTGCCCGAGCGCCCGCTGGTGGAAGAGGCGATCATGACGACGATTCCTTACAGCCTCGATGAGGCAAAGGAGTTGGCCTATGCGACCCGCCCGGAGCTGAAGAGTTTCGAAGCTCAGAGAAAGGCGCAAGATCAGAACATCGCCGTGGCGCGGCGCGGCCATCTACCGGATCTAATTTTCGACGCCACCTACGGGCGAAAGCATGGCAGCAATGAGGTACAGTCGCTAACCAATGTCACCCCACCACCACCAGACTTCAATAGGCATCTCAACACCTTTCCTCTTCAGCCAGATTGGTCGGTTGCACTGAGCTTGAACATCCCGATCTTTGACGGTTTTCGCACGACCAACAGAGTCCAAGAGGCGCTGCACAATTATTACGTCATCAAGGCCCAAGAAGAGCAGCAGCGCCAGCAGGTTGCCCTCGATGTCGAGCAGAGCTATCTTAGAATGGTGGAGTTGCAGGAACGAATTAAGGCCAACGAGGCGGCGGCTAAAGCGGCCAAGGAGAACCTGGACTTGGCCAACGGGCGGTATCAGGTCGGGGTCGGATCGATCATCGAAGTGACCGATGCCCAGACTCTTTACACCGACGCGCAAACGACGTATGTTCGGGCACTTTATGATTACAAGATCGCCGACGCTCAGCTTATCCGGGCGATCGGAAAGTAATGGATCGAGTTCACGGAGCGGAGAACTTAGGTTGATTTTCACGGCCATTGAGTCAGGAGAGATCTGAATATGCGGCGGTCTTATTGGATAGGCGCGCTGGTGGTGGTCGTGGGCGGGTTCGCGGGTTTTCAACAATTTTACTCGTGGTCGCTTAACAAGCCGCAAAACAAGTCTGATGGCGGCACCGCAGGCGGGCCAGCCGGTGAGCGCGGCCAGAGCCGTGGCGGCGGCCGCAGCCGGGAGGCCGTCCCGGTCCTCGTCGCAACGGCACAACAGAAGGCCATAGCTATCCAGATTCGCGCGGTCGGCAACGCCGAGCCGTTTGCCACCGTCTCCGTCAAAAGTCAGGTCACCGGGGTGCTCATGCAGGCGCACTTCAAAGAAGGGCAGAACGTCAAGAAGGGACAGATGCTCTTCACCATCGA
>Ga0214473_10002036_pt1 | contig 25504 bp, 25 predicted proteins | sample RVTome_7_FD_203509 | JGI IMG/M metagenome (GOLD analysis project Ga0214473, IMG submission 203509) | Soil microbial communities from uranium-contaminated site in the Upper Colorado River Basin, Wyoming, United States - RVT98D197 | ecosystem: Environmental > Terrestrial > Soil > Contaminated >...
GCGTTGGTCTGCAAATAGACGTGGCGCCGGTGACCGCTCCATTTGAGCGCGGAGGCATAATCCAAGTAAAAAGCATCCTCGTCCTTGCCGTGCAGAGTCTTTAGAACGGTTCCGCCGGTAATGAGGTAGTCGATCAGCGGCGTAAAGCCCACTTCGTCCGTGGCGTCTTTCTCGATGGAATTTGCCACTTCAACCATGTAGGAAACCGGTTTCACCGGGGGATTGAAGGTAAAGTCTTTCGACTCTTTCATCTGCCGGGCATTGATATTGATATCGCAAAAGCGGCACTCCTCGTCCGGCCCCCAGTACTGGCAGTTGCGAAACGCGGTGACGAAATAGCCGTACGCGATAATCTCGTGGTACGCCGTCCCGTCCGCGAATTTGCGCGTGTAGTATTTGAGCGGCCTGGGAAAAGAGACATCGCAGATCTCGTGCCCGTCGAGAAAAAGCTTCGCCTTGCCGTCCGCGGCGTCGATGATATAGGGCGATTCCGAGTTTAGAGTGGTCTGGACGGTAACCGGTCTCAAGCCGTAGGGCCCGCCGCGCATTATAAACCACTCGGTGATTTTACGATGCTCTTTTCGCTTCATGTCTTTCATCGGCATGAGATCGTAGGAAAAGAGCCGATAGGATTTAACCAACGCATCCGCGGCGAGCTCCAGGGCTGCGTCAGTGAACCAATGGCCATCGCGCAAGAGATCGTGCTTGAGCACGACTTCGCGGGGCAAATCGGCGTAACGTTGAAAATACGCTTCCAATTCCTTCAGCGTACGGCGCGGGTTAGCGTGACAGTTACCACCCATACATAAGTCTCCTTTCCGAATTCGATGCCGCGTCGGCTATTTTTCTATCACAAAATGCCGGGCGAGCGGAATAAGCCGGGCCGGCGCGCAGCGATAGCCCTCTCGTTCCAGACGTGGTATGAGACATTCGCCAATCCAGAACGAACAAGGAGAACTCCCATGGCAAAACGAAAAAGCATTCACGTCAAGGGCATGGAACATGGAGCGCCGATTCCCAATGGCACAGTAGTCGGCAACATGGTTTTCTCTTCGGCGATCTCGGGCAAAGACGCCAAGACCGGCGTGATGTCGCCGAATCCTGACGAGCAGGCGGAGGCGATGTTCCGCAACTTACGCCTGTTCATGGAGTCCGCCGGCGGCACGCCGGAAAACATCGGCTACATGAAAGTCTATCTCAAAGAAGAAAAGTATCGCGACTCGGTCAACAAAGCCTGGCTCAAAATGTTCCCCGACGAACACGACCGTCCCGCGCGTCACGCGCTCAAGGCGGAGTTGCGCGGCGAGATGTTGATGCAAATCGAAGTCATTGCGGTTCTGTAATTATCGGTTCGGAATCAATCCGATATCTAACTTTTCTCTCATCCGTCGGCGATCATCTCGCCGAATCCGCCGCAGAACTCGCCGATCGCCCCTTGATGCACGAAATCCGCGTAATCGTCGAGCGGTGTCGGCTCGCGATTGATGATCGACAAGAGCGCGCCGTTGCGTTTCGCGACCACAGGAAATGATGCCGCCGGCTGCACTTGCAGCGACGAGCCCATGACGATGAAGATTTCCGCCTGCTCGGTCCACTCCTGGGCTCGGCGCATGGCCGCTTCCGGCATCGCCTGGCCGAAGGAAACCGTCGCCGATTTGAGAATGCCGCCGCAGGCATCGCACTGCGGCGATGTGAAATCACCGACCAGCCGTTTGATGATCGCCTCGGGGTCGTAGGACCTGCCGCACTCAAGGCAGATGATTTTGCGGTTGGTGCCGTGCAGCTCGACGATCTTTTCGTCCGCCAGCCCCGCGTCGCTGTGCAGGCCATCGACGTTCTGCGTGATCAGGCCGATCAGCTTGCCTTTGGCGTCGAGCGACTGGACAAAATAATGGCCGACATTGGGTTTAGCGGCCTTATGCTGTTCCCAGCCATCCAGCCGCCGCTTCCATGCTTCGATGCGCGCCGCCTCGCTGGTCAGGTATTCCTGAAAAGTCACTGGCCGGTAGCGCGTCCAGATACCGCCAGGGCTGCGGAAATCCGGAATTCCGGATTCGGTGCTGATGCCCGCGCCGGTGAAGACGACGATATCTCCGCTTTCTCGAATCTTTTCCGCGAATTCTTCCAATTTCAGCATAGGAACGTTTTATAGGACAACGACCTCTTCATGTCGAGGGCTGGCTGCGGTCCGGTAACTTGAGCCGAAGCGCCGCGACCCCGGCGCCTAAAATCGATACGCCGGTCACCATCAAACCAAGAGCGAAAGAACCCGCGTCGCCCATAACACCGACGAAGGTCGGGATCGCCCCACCGCCAATCAAATAACCGAACGGCACGGTAAAACCGACGGAGAGATTGCGCGCCTGGGGCGGTGTGATCATCGCCAGCGCCGCGAAACCGGCGGGAAAAAACCAGACCGCAAGCAGCGGCTGCACGAACACGACGGCGCTTAAGCCGCGCCCGGATGTCCAGCCTAACAGCAGTGTCAATACCCCTGAGAACAACAGACTGACGACGATGGTCCGCTTCGGCCCCAGCCGGTCCGACACCCAGCCGCCGAGCAGGCCGAGAAAAGGCCCGTGAAAACGCGATAGCGCGACGATGGTATTGGCCCAAGTCGAGTCCATCTGGCGTTCGTTGATTAGATAGAGCGGCAACATGGCGTAGACTCCCACCGTCACGCTGACGCCCATGCCGAACAGCAAAACCATCAACCAGAAAGACGAAGTCCGCAGCAACAAGCCGACCGCGCTCGCAGTGGGGGGCTCGCCGGGGAAATCGCCGCCGCGCCCGTAACGAAAAAACGCCAGGACCACCATAAGCGCTGCCGCGCCGAGCGCGCCCAGCGCGGCGCGCCAGGTCAGCCACCTGAGAAACAATTCCGCGATGAACGGCGCGCTGAAAAACGCCAGGTTCGGCGCCAACTCGTGCACTGCGATGGCTTTGCCCCAATGTTGACGGTCGATCAGGGAAGTGATGGTCGCAATGGCTGAGGGCATGTAAAGGCCGCAGGCGAATCCCAAGGCGAAGAATCCGCAACGCATGGTCCACGGACCGCCCGCCACCGATAACGCCAACAGAGAAACCCCGACACCGGCGCCCGACGCGGTGATCGCCGACCGGTGCGTCGACCGTGAGGACAGAAATCCCGAAAGGAGCAGCCCGGCGAGGTAGCCGGCGGAGATCAGAAAGAAAAAGAAACCCGCCTGGCCGTGGGAGATCGCCAGTTCTTTTTCGATCGTCGGCAGCAGCGGCGCGAGAATCATGCGGGAAACGAAGTTAAGGAAAAATATCACGACCAGAAAAACTGCCGGCCCTACCTGGCGCAAAAAACTTTGGGCGGCCATCGGGTTCTCGTCAGTAGAGCTTTTAATGTCTCCCACGTTTGATGTATCCTCGATGTGGAATCCCACGGGCAAACCCGTGGCACCTTCCAGAACGCCCATTGGGTGAAATCCTGAGCGAGAGTCCCCGGCCAAGGCCTAGGCTCGAGCCGAAGGGTCGACCGCCAATGAAAGAGTCGATGGCCACTACTTACACCGCTCAGATGTGGAAACCAACCTCGGGATCAAAAACCATATGCGATCGGGGAGGCGTCATGCGATTGCAAATCGAAATTCTGATCGCCCTGTTATTGCTATCTCTGGCCGGGGCGCCAGCCGCCGTCGCGGCGACAACATCGATGCGCCTGCTCTATCCGAGCTTCGCGGGAAGCTGGGCGACGGCTTGGATCGCCAAGGAAGCCGGCTATTTCACCGCCGAAGGACTGGACATCGAGCTCATTCGCGTCGGCGATAGCACCCGAATGGTCGCCGCCATGCTCGGCGGCAGCGCGCCGATTATTCAAGCCGGCGCGCCGGCGGCGTTAGCAGCTAACGTCGCGGGGAGCGACGTCGTGATCTTCGGCTCCACTGGAAACGTCTCACCGTTTCGTTTGATGGCGCGGCCTGAGATCAAACAGCCCGCCGATCTGAAGGGAAAGAAAGCCGGCATCACCACCTTCGGCTCCACCTCCGATCAAGTCGTGCGGATGGCGCTAAAACAGTTCAACCTGGAGCCGAACAAAGAGGTAGCGCTGCTGACATTTGGCGCCCAACCGGAAGCATTTGCCGCGTTGGTCAATGGCGTCGTGCAAGTCGCGGCCCTGAGCTACCCGCTTTATCCCAAGGCAGCGAAGCTGGGCATGCGCGAGTTAATAAGATTCGGGGATCTCGGAGTCGAAGACATAAACGGGACGGTCATCACGACCAGATCCTTCCTCGCGCAGCAGCGCGACGTAGCGCTGCGGTTCTTGCGTGCGTTTACGCGTGGCATGCACCGCTACCGGACCGACAAGGAATACAGCAAACGGGTCCTGGGCAAATACGGCAAGATCACCGACGATGAGATCTTGGAAGGGACCTGGCAAGATTACGCCCCGACGCTGCAAAAGAGCCCGCGCCCCTCCTTGAGAGCGATACAGTTCTTGATCGAGAACCAGTTTCAGGGCAAAAAGCCACTGCCGAAACCGGAGCAGTTCGTCGACACCTCCCTCGCCGACCAGTTGGAGAAGAGCGGCTTTGTCGATTCCGTCTATAAATAGATTCTCCGGCGCGGGCCGGAAGAAAAATGAAGCCGCGGACCGCGGCGCCGGCTACTACTGCACCTGCAAGTTATTGACTACGTTTCTTACCCCGCCAACCTGGCGCGTTATTTGTTCGGCTCGAGACCTCACCGCAGGCGATTCGACGACGCCTGATAACTGCACTACGCCGCGATTGGTATCGACCTGAATGCGCGTCAACGTCGTGCCCTTCTCGGCAGCGAGCTTGGCCTTGACGGTCGTCGTGATCGTCGTGTCGTCGATATTCTCGCCCAATGTTTCACCCGTCATCGCCTGGCAACCCGCGAGCGCACCGGCGAGCGCCAGCGACAGCAAAATCGACCGCAGTTTTTGCAACATGGTGAAATCCTCCTTCCAGAAGACTCCTATTATCAAGGACGTGGCGAGGCCGCAAGCTGGGTTCCAAACCAAGAGAACCTTCCGCTAACCGATCTTGCCGGCAAGCTCATGAATTTGATCCATCGATTCCTTCAGCGCCGGCGCATAATTGCGGGGCACGCATTCACCGCAGATATCCCTCGCCAGATTGCCGATCGCACGCAGCCCGTTGTCAAGAGCGGCCGACTCCCCGTTGTTTTTCGGTCGTGAGCCACTTAATTCCACCAGGCTCTGCAAGCAGATGACGAGATTCGCGAGCAGCGACTCCAACGCCTCCTCGTCCGGAACCACTTGCGAGCGATAGAGAAGATCATGCACCGTTTGCAGCTCGCCGCGGAAAACACGCACCGTGCTTTCAAGCCGCCGCAGCACTTGGCCCGGTAATGAGCCCTGCTCTACCTGCAACTGCTGCACCGCGCCGAAATCCGAGAAAACCAGATGGAGGTTGGTGCGCACGCGATCGAGACGATCGTCAAAGGTGGTCCGATGGATCTCGCCGGTGAGTTCTTCCTGTCGGCGCGACACTAGTTTTGAAATGACACAGCCGAAAATCAACAACCCGGCAATGCCTTCCGCGACCGCGAGGATGCGCAGCGCGCCGAGCGGAATCACGTCGCCGTAGCCGATCGAGAGAGCCGTCACGAAGCTGAAATAGATCGCCGTGCCCAGCCCTTCGAGGTTCGGCTTCACGGCAACATTTCCGGCTTGCAGTCCCCAACCCATGCCGATGCCCGCCACCCAATAAACTACTCCGAAGACGACGATCATGCCGAGCCAGAAGCCGACCAGTCGCTCCAAAGACCAGCCGGCTAACAGGTCCAGGAAACCGGTCCAAGAGGTGCGAGAAACTAGCGATTGAATGTTCTGGCTGGATCGCGGCGCGGCGGCCGGCTGCACTTTTTCCACCGGCCCACCATTTTCGATCCAATCGGCCATGCCTCCGATATAGTAGTGAAGATTCGTGTAGCCCATCTTCTCAAGCAAGCCGACCGCCTGTTTTCCAAGCGGTCACGTCGGCCCGGCGCAGTAGATAATGATTTCGCGTTCGGAATCAGGAAGAAACTGGCGGGCTTTGCTGTCAACTTCCACCACGGGCAAACTGATCGAACGAGGAATATGCCCGGCCTCGAACGTCTCGCTCGGCATGACGTTAACGAGCAGCAGAGCAGGATCCTGCAGCCGGGCGAGGATCTCTTTACGGGAAATCACACGATAGGCGTGATAGGAGTCTGGTTTCGATTCAGCCTGGAACACCTTCACTCCTAAGACCAAGCAAAGTACATGTCATAGGACGCGACCGTAATCTCAGTTAGATGCTGATTTGGGCCATTTAGTTACCGATTATCAATTCAACTACCCCCACACCTCCCGCGCCACCTGCACCACCAATTTCAGCTTCGCGATCTGATCTTCAATCGTCAACTTGTTGCCGAGCACGGTGCTGGAAAAGCCGCATTGCGGGCTGATGCCGAGCTGGTCCAGGGGAACGAGCTTGCTCGCTTCATCGATGCGGCGCTTGAGATCGTCGGGGTTTTCCAACGCGCCGGTTTTAGAAGTCACCAGCCCAAGAATCAGCTTCTTACCTTTGGGCAAGTAGCGCAACGGCGCAAAGTTTCCCGCCCGCGGCGTGTCGAATTCGAGAAAATAGCCGTCGACCTTGAGTTCGTTGAAAAGCACTTCGGCGACCAGATCGTAGCCCCCCTCGGCCACCCAGGCGCTGGCGAAGTTGCCACGGCACAGATGCGTGCACACCACCATGTTCGCGGGGCGGTCTTTGATGGATTCGTTGATCAGCCTGGCGTACAAGGCCGGGAGCTTGTCCGGGTCTTCGCCGATCTTCTTCGCGCCTTCGCGCATTTTGGGATCGCAGAGGTAAGCGAAATTGACATCGTCGATCTGCAAATAGGTGCAACCCGCGGCCGCGAGACCGGCGATCTCCTCGCGGTAAACTTGCGCCAGATCGGCGAAGAACTGTTCCATATCGGGATACGCGGCTTTGTCCACGCCGCCGCGACCGGTGCGGAAGTGCACCAACGACGGCGAGGGGATGCACTGTTTAGGCGTCTGCTTCGTCACGCCAGCCAGGAATTTAAAATTGTCGATCTCGATGCCGCGGCTATGCCCTAACTTTCCCGTCACGACGAACTGCGTCGGCGATCGTTGCACGTCCGCGTCGGGGTTTTGAAAATGGCGCGCGGATTCCGGCAACAAGCCTTCAACGACCTTGATGCCCTGGAACTGACTTAGAAAGTCGGCATGCCAGAGGTTGCGGCGAAACTCGCCGTCGGTGATTCCCTGCATGCCGACGTCCTCCTGCATTTTAACGGCATCTCGAATGCAGCGGTCCTCGACTTCCCGCAACTGGGAGGCGGTTATCTCACCCTTCTGGTGTTTCTCCCTGGCTTGCCGCAGCTCGGGCGGGCGCAAGAGACTACCGACATGATTGGCGCGAAACGGCGCTTTTTTCTCTTCAGCCATGATTCGATCCCCTTTCGTCTTTCCCTGTTTGAAGTTCAATGTTCCAGGCCCGCCGTGAGCGGAGTCGAAGGGTTCAAAGTTCAAGGTTGAACTTGGAATCTCAAACTTTGAAGAGCTCGCGCAGCGAGCGTTGAACATTGAACTTTGAACTTTTATCAGCTCTATCATTTTTTTGCTGCTTGTAATAAGCCCTCGGTTAGACAAAGCCCGGCGGAAAGGATTGCTCGTTATGCACACCGAACTCGTCAGCATCCCGACGCCAACACACCCCCTCGACGGCGCCTACTACACGCCGGATGGGCCGAGCAGAGGGGCGGCGATGTATTGCCACGGCAACCAGATGAATTTTTATGTCTGCGCCGCGCGGTTTCTCGCGCCGCATATTACGGCGCTGGGTTACGAATACCTGGCATTCAATCGGCGCGGGCACGATTCAGTGAGTACCTTTGACAGCCGCGAGTGCGTCGGCGGCGCCTACCAAACCGTCGCCGAAGGCATCGAAGACAACGAGCTGGCCGCGCAATACCTGGCCGCCAAAGGATTCAAGAGTCCCATCGTCATCGGCCACAGCAACGGCGGCGTGCTCGCCAGCGAGCATGTCGCGCGCCATCCGGAGACGCGGGCCTTGATTTTGTTGTCGGCCCACGCCGGCGGCAACCGGCTCGCCAATCCGCGTTCAGCGCGGAACTTCAGCATCAATGACAAGACCGACGAACAAATCAAAGAGGCCGAGGCGTTGCTTGCGGCGGGCAAGCCGCGCCAACTCATGCTCATCCCGGCCTGGTGGTGGGTGATTTCCGCGCGCACTTTTCTCGACCGCCTCGCCAACGCGCCGGATTTAGTCGAAAACGCCAAGCGCATCAGATGCCCCGTTCTGTTTATCCGCGGCGATCAGGAGCCCAAGGAAAACTATCCCGCTGAACGTTTCAAAGAAAATTGCCCCGGCCCATGCGAGGTCGCGATCATCCCGAACTGCGACCACTTCTACGTCGGCGCTGAAAATCGGGTAGCAAAGACCGTCACCGACTGGCTGTCGCGGACACTAAGTTAGCCGATGCGTGCGGATCGACGTTTTGAACGATTCGAACTGTTTGAACGGCTTGAGCTTTATCAGGTCTTTGAACTTTGAACCGAAATAAGGTGTCTCACCGTTTCTCGCTATTTTTTCACTTTGTAGGCGTCGACCGCCTTTTTCAGGTCGTCGTATTCTTCGCATGTGCCGAAAAACGGGCAGGCCTTCTTTAGCACCGCCAGTTGTTTCTCCGCGTTCGGGAGTTGGTTCATGTCCAGATAAAGCTCGCCGAGATATTCGTGAGCGCTGCGATGGTTCGAATCGATCTTAAGCGCCCGCTGGTAATGCTCCATCGATTTATCGTAGGTCCCGACCTTGCGATAGCTGTAGCCGAGCATGCTGTGCGCGTCGGCGTCGTTCGGCATTTCTTGCACGGCCTTGGTTAGATGCCCAAGAGCAGTCTTATAATCTTTGGCCTCGACCGCCTTTCGCCCGGCAACGACATTCGGATTCTCCGACTTCGCCTTCGGTTCCGGCATATCGGCAAAACCCCGGCTCTGTACGAAAACCAAACTCAGACTCAAAACTGCAACGGCCCACAGTGATTTCATAAACGAACCTCCCCCTGAAAAAATCATATGTGTGCGGATTGTACCCATTCGCGTACCGCCAACGCAAGACCAACCCTCAGCTGCCACACGCTCCGCCACTGGTTTGCCACGCAACTACTAGAGAACGGCTACGATAGTCGGACCGTTCAAGAACTATTGGCCGCAGCGATGCCAGCGCCACGATGAGCTACTGGATCAACTTAGGATTGATTCGGGCCGCCTGTAGCCGGCAAAGACTGACATACGTGCAGTGTTTGTCGGAAAAGACTTTTTATTGTTAAGTGCCGAAAACAATTATAGGATTACCCCTAAATATGAAATCGTCGGTGGGGATAGACTGACCGATTGATTTGCTACGGTAGGCGGACAGCAGGAAACCTCGATGCACTACGGTAAGTGGACGGTCATCTTCCGGCGGAAGCACGAGGCGTACAAGCTCTGCAAGATTTGGTTTGGCGCAGACGGTTCATACTACGCAACCTGTCCGTATCACCCAGAGCGACGTGCGTTCCTAATGAAGATCCGGTTGAACTACGCGCTTCAGGAGATGACGGTTCCGTTTGAGGACGCGGTGGATACAGCGTCGGTAGAAGATGACGACCATCGGCTGAAGCTGTCGCATCACCCAGACGGGTTTGTACAGTTTTCTGGCCAAGGCATCGTCTCGGGGCGGGACTCAAGCGGGAATATCAAAGGCATGGGAGTTATGAGTTGGCCGCTTGACAGGCCAACCCGTGGCCCGGCGTTTGGCCTCGTCATGAGAGGGGTAGAGCAGTTCGAGCCAGCGCGACCTGACTCAACCTCGGCGGTCGTATTTTCGGAGGAGGACATTACGTCGGTCCCTGGGTGGAATACTCTAAATCTCGAAGGTCATTATTTTCCGGGGTTGTGGCGCCGTTTCGTTCGCATTCAGCAGAATGGCACTCCGACCATTTCGATCTTGCACCCTTGTAAAGCCATACTAACATTGAGGACGTTGTTCGCGTCAGAACATTGTGCCCGCGACGGTTTCATCGGCCTCGAACTGTACACCAGCCGGGAATCAGAAGAGTACGGGGGCTCACCCTTCTTCTCCTTAACCGGCTCGACGGGTAACGTACGTCGCAATCTGGAGGGGCAGGTCACCGCAGACAGTGTCCAATGCATGTACCCTCGAGGGGACCTGCAGGTCAAACGGATATTGGAATATGCGATGCCAGAAATCGATCCGGCTTGAACGCCTAACAGGGCGTTGCACCCGACGACGGCAGCACTAAGGATGAGCGGCCGCAGGTGAACGCCAGGGCCGTTGGGCGGGTTGGTCACAGAGGTGCAGCACCTAATGAGGTGGGGCCCAGATGGATACTGACCTCCAAGAGGCCATAAACGAACTTCATCGGAGACAAGCACAGGCTGCAGCCGAGAGTGGATACGCGGAGAATCCGCACGCCGCTGCCCAGATAGAAGCCATTGAAGCGCAGTTCCGGTCAGACCGATCCCTGAAAAGCGATAAGGTGCGGCTGGGATGGATGTTGTACCGCCCAGAATGGGTCGCAGCCTGGGATTCCCGCGCTGATCGCATCTGGGCGCGCTTGCGGCCCGGGCCCTACGAACTACCCGGTATCATCAACGTTCTAGTCCGCCAAGCTGCGGTTGTCGAACACGCTATGCAGGGAGGTCTGAGTTCTTTCTCTCCCCAACTGGACACCTCAAGATCCACGGAGCGAGTCTTGCTTGGCACCTTGGCACGGGGCCACGTAAACGCGTTTGCGGATAGGACAGCCGTCAGCGACTACCGCATCGTGCTTGTCCAGCACGGCCTGCCAGGTCTCTTTTATATGGTAGCCCTCGCCATGACCGCTGCTTGGTCTGCCGAGTCTCCACCCGCTGGCCGCACGGCCGCATTCAACCCAACGGAAGATCATGTGCGCGACCGGCTGTCCAAGAGCTCGATCGCCATGAGCACTCTCGCGGGAACACTCTTGGCGTATCTCTACTCGGGTAACCCGTGGCGCACGTCGTTATCACACGTCGAGCCGGAACGCACGATGGCACTTGGCGTCCTTCTCACTCTGGCGGAGCGATGGGTGCTTGCACATGAGTACACCCATGTTCTGTTCGATCTTGATGGCCCGACTCTCAGCACACCGCAAGACCACCACGACATAGAACTGCGTGCCGATGCTGTGGCAACCAACATTGTCCTGGCAAGCGCTGCCGAGTTAGATTCGGCCGACCCGGCTACCGCTCTTGCCGGGATCACCCTAGCTCTTAGGAGCCTTCGCCTGATCGGCGAAGCGTTCGGTATTGCTAGGACCGGCCAGCCGCGTCAGGACTCACCAACCGGTACTCACCCATCGGTAATGGATCGCTTGCGCAACGCTTATGCCATCACGCTGAACAGCATTGAACGTGCCGGCGCTCCTGAGCACAAAAAACACGAAATCATGTCTTTTTCGGGTCATATCTGGCGAACCGTTGACCTAATCGGAGAGCGTGTTTTCCCAACCATTCTTGCATCTCACCAGTCGGGATGGAAACTCCACCCGATTTGGGATGAGGATTGAGCGCCGCCGACTGATCGCTGCCGGGGCGGCCAACCGCCCAACAGTGGATTCGAGCGGACGACAGGGCGGGCTTTGTCCGCCGTCGCCGCTCATCCTCGGCGTTGTGCGCCAGGAGCAACCACAGGATTCGAAGTTTTGCCAGGCGAGCAAAAACTCCTTTGTCGGGGGTCTGCGCATCCTGGCTAAAAGGTTATTTCAGAAATTCCGCAGAAATTCCGGGGACAGTATACAGCAATTGACAAATAGCATGAGAAAGATGCAAACTCTGGCGCCATGGCAAGGATCGCCCGAGTGGTCGTTCCAGATTTTCCGCATCACGTCGTGCAGCGAGGCGTGCGCAGGATGGATGTTTTCTTCTCCGCTGATGACAGACAAGAGTATCTCAATCTGTTATCTCAATCGGCTTCGAAACACGGGCTCGATTTCCTATCATGGTGTCTGATGAGTAATCACGCTCACTTTGTGGTGGTGCCCCGTGAGGCGAGATCGCTCGCGCGCACGTTCGGAGAAGCGCATCGCAGATATACGCGGATGGTCAATTTCCGTGAAGGTTGGCGGGGTCATCTATGGCAGGAGCGCTTCCATTCTTATCCGATGGACGAACGTCATTTGCTTGCTGCCGTTCGATATGTGAAGAGGAATCCGGTTGACGCAGGATTGGTGGAGAGAGAGGAGGACTGGGAGTGGTCGAGTGCGCGGTATTATTTAGGGATCAGCACTACCGATCGGCTTGTTCGAGAGCGGAGTCTCTTTGGATTGGTGAATGACTGGCGAGAGTATCTAACGGATGCTGAGGGCCATGACAATACCAATTATGAACTGCATTTGCGCACGGGACGGCCTTTAGGAGCCGCTGATTTTCTCGACCAGTTAGAACAGTTAATCGGTACGAGTCTGCGACGCAAGAAGGGTGGCTGGCGGAAGGGTAAGAAAAGGAAATGAAGTATACTGTCCCCGGAAATCCACCAGCTTGTGGCCATAAGCGAACACCGCCGCTATGGATTCGACTTGGCGATCTCTCCTGGGTTCAGGTACCTCCGTTCGTCCGAGCGGCAAGACGCGAAACCTCGTGGTGTCCCCATTGACGACACGTTTGTACGACGCTTCCATCGCTGCGGGTTCGCGTCGCTCGTGCGCGCGGCGGAAGTGGATACTGATCTCGGTAGGCGCTTAGACCAAGGTGTGAACTGGCTGTTCGAGTCGCGCCAGGAGACTTCTGTTCACGCTGCCGTTGTCAAGACGGCGATCGCATTAGAATCGCTCCTGATTGCGTCTGACAACGAGAGTCTCCGCGGACCACTGGCCGAGCGCGCTGCGTTCCTCCTCGCAGACGATCCCGGCCGAAGGCGCCGTATCGCGAAGAACGTGAGGGCGTTCTACGACCTCCGCAGTAGCATTGTGCATGGAGGCCGGAAGCGACCGCGCGCAGTACCCGGGGCTGTCTTGGAGGGTATCGACCGCGTTGTGCTTCTTCTCCTGTTGACGGTCGCGGCCAATGCGTCTGTCTGGTCCTCATTCGAGCTAGTCGTTGCCGCGGTCGAGGACAGAAAGTGGGGCGCCGTAGTCAAGAATGCAATGAGGCCCTTTCCGGGCTCGCACTTGTCTCGGGCGCTAGAGCTGCTTGAAGGCGGCGTGAGCCGAAGTGCTGCCTAACTTTAGCTGGTGCGGACGGGCCGGAAGCGTCGTACCATTTTTCATCGCCGTGCCGACCCGCCGCACAGCACGACGTTGTGCGCCAGCAGCAACCACAGGATTCGAAATTTGCCAGTGCGAGCAAAAAATCCCTTGTCGAGGGCCTGCGCATCCTGGCTAAGAGGTTATTTAAGGTGAGCTTATGAAGAATAGGAGAAGCTAATGCTTGGATGGCTGGCAAGCCCCGAGGCTTGGATAGCGTTAGGCACGTTAACCGCGCTAGAAATTGTATTGGGTATCGATAACATAATTTTCATCTCGATTCTGGTAGGTCGTCTTCCCCCGAATCGGCGCGCTTTCGCGAGAAAAATCGGCCTTGGTCTCGCAATGATTGCGCGCCTGGCTTTGTTGTTCTCTATTTCCTGGGTGATGGGATTAACCGAACCGTGGTTTACGGTATTGAATCAGGCGATTTCAGGGCGTGATGTCGTGCTGATTGGGGGCGGCCTGTTTCTTCTGGCTAAAGCGACTCATGAAATTCATAACAGCATGGAAGGGATAGAAGATCGCGGTACGGCGGTTGTTGCCACCAGCTTGGGAATGGTGCTGACGCAGATTGCGGTTCTGGATATTGTTTTTTCACTGGATTCGGTGATCACGGCTGTCGGACTGGTCGAGCATGTTTCCATCATGGCGGTCGCCATTATCCTCGCGGTCGCGGTTATGTTGATGGCGGCAAAATCCATAGGGGATTTTGTCGATGAGCATCCCACTATCAAGATACTTGCGCTTTCGTTTCTGATCTTAGTGGGTGTCACGCTTATGGTTGAAGGTTTCGATGTGCATGTTCCAAAGGGTTATATCTATTTTGCGATGGCATTTTCCGTCGCCGTGGAGATGCTCAATATTCGAATGCGCAGAATACAGGCGGAGCCGGTCAAACTGCACAAGCAGATACGCGATACAGACGGAAGAGGAGAAAACAGAAGATAAGTCCAATTATTGACCCCGTCGTCTAACTTCCGATTAAGCCGGCGCCGATCTTAGAACGGACGGGCTGGCCGTACCACCCGCGACGATGACTCTTCCCTGCCGCCGTTGCTTTGTTGTATATTGCCTCGCCACTAAGAGCACGGCCAAAACGGCCGCTGCCAAGAGAGGGAGGATAAGTATCATGTTGAGTCATTGGCTGCGCTATGTTGCGCCGATCTTTGTCGCCGCGTTCGCATCGTCCTGCGCCGCTACCCTTGAAGCTCCCGTTGTCAACGCGCGCTACGCACCCGGCACCGGTCCGAGCGAGCAACTGCAACTCCCCGCGCCCTTCGCCACCCCTTCGGCCCGCAACAACTCGAAGGTCATCGGCTGGCCCAAAGGAAAGACGCCGACCGCGGCGCCAGGCTTCGAGGTGAGTCTGTTCGCCGAGAATCTCGCCAACCCGCGGCAGGCCTACGTGCTGCCGAACGGAGACATCCTGGTGGTGGAATCCATCCGCGAGTGGATCGGCCGTCCCGATCGCCCGGACAAATCAGCCAACCGGATTACGCTGTTCCGCGATACCAACGGCGACGGCAAGCCCGACCTACGGGAGACCTTCCTAATGGGGCTGAACATGCCCGACGGCATGGCGCTGGTCGGCAACTGGTTTTACGTCGGCAACACCGATGGAGTCGTGCGCTATCCCTATCGCACCGGACAAACGAAGATCGACGGCAAAGGCGAGAAAATTCTCGATCTACCCGCCGGCGGCCACCACACCCGCAACCTCCTCGCCGATCCGGCGGGCCGGACACGCTGGCTTTTAGTATCGTCTCTGGCGGTTTCACAGCGGTCATGGATTTTCTCTCTGCGTTTGTGATGCGGAACTACGAGTATCATGGCCAGTCTCCGCTTTGGGTTTTCACCTATATCTTTTTCGGTTGGATCAGCATGTGCGGGATCTGTCTGTTCCTCGCCGAAGGCATCCTGGCCAGACCACATCAAGACATGCTCACCCAACCCTCGTTATGGTGGCAGGTGCCGCTTGCCACCGGTGCCATCGCCGTAGTGCTGGATCTTTTCATAGACCCTGTTGCCATCGCGGCCGGCTACTGGATCTGGTTGGTGAAGGGCACGGTTTACTACGGCATTCCCCTGCTCAATTACGTGGGCTGGTTTGTACTCATGTTTCTGGCACCTCTCGGCTGGATCTTGATCGCCCGACAGCGTGAGTGGGGCTACTGGCGGAAGGGGATCGTAGCCCTCGGCGCGTTGGTGCCATTGGGCATAGCTGCGGTTATACTTTCGTTGATGCTCAACGGTGCGGTCGCCGCCGTGAAACTACGGTGAGCGGAAGATGCCTGCACGGCTCAGTTGTGGCGTTAGGGGTTAAGGGGCAGGCTCGCATGCATGCCCCTGCCAGGTCCGGTTGGCCGAGTCTATGCCTAATCGGGATAGGGAGGACACCTCGCGGCGCCCCCCCTCCCACACCACGGAGCGTACGGGTTCGTACTCCGCGGTTCGGCTGATCAGGCGGTAGAGGTCCAGGGAATGATCAGACCGAGCGATTCGAAATAGCGTCCCGGCACCGCAAACACCACCCACTTCACTTGGCTCATCCGCCACGGTCCCTTGCGTGAGGCCCCGACCGGGACCGCAAACGCCTTGGAGATTCCGCGCGCCATGAGTTCGCGAATGGGCGTGCGTGCCCGCTTCCACTGCTTCCAGATAAGCGCCCGTAGGCGGCGATGAATCCATACATCGAGCCGCGCCAGCCGATTTCTCGACTGGATCACGCCGAAGTAGTTCCACCAGCCGCGTAGGAACGCACTGAGGTCCGTCACGACGCGCTTTACGCTCCTTCCAGAGCTGCGCCCCGTAAGTTCTCGGACCCGTTCCTTCATGCGCTTGACCGTCTTCCAGTGCAGCCGGATCTGCGGTCGTTCAACGGAGTTGGTGAAGGTGAAACCCAAGAACTTACTTGTCCAGGGCTGATTCACGCCGCTTTTGTTGGCGTTGACCTTCAACCGCATCCGCCGGGTGATAAACCGCGTGACGCTTTGAAGCACTCGTTGGCCTGCCCGCCGGCTCTTGACATAAATCACAATGTCATCGGCGAAGCGGACAAAGCGCAGGCCGCGCCGTTCAAGCTCTTTATCAAGCTCGTCGAGCACGACATTGGAAAGCACGGACGAAAGAGGACCGCCTTGTGGCAAACCTTCTTCGGTGGCTTCGGTGAGTCCATCCACCATCACCCCCGATTCCAGGAACGCTCGGATGAGCTTGAGCACGCGCGGGTCCTTGACGCGGGTAGCCAAGCGGCTTAACAGACGATCATGGCAAACTCTGTCGAAAAATTTGGACAGATCAATGTCTACCCCGTACCTGTATGCCGCTCTGACATATCCCAGCGCGCGCCGTAGCGCGTCGTGCTGGCCACGGTTCGGACGAAATCCGAAACTGGAATCCGAAAAGTTCGGCTCCCACATTTCGGATAGCACCTGAGCTACCGCCGCCTGGATAAAACGATCCAGGACAGCCGGTATCCCGAGCAAACGAACTCCGCCCTCCGGCTTCTCTATTTCCTTTCGCCGGACCGGCAGCGGTTTGTACCGTCCGTCTAGTATGGCGGCCTTTATCTTCGGCCAACGCTTCTTAAGGTGTCTGCCGAGTTCGTGCACGGTCATCCCGTCCACTCCCGGTGCACCTTTGTTGCGGCGCACCTGCCTGAGCGCGCGCCGCAGATTCTCCCTCTCTAGAATCATCTCTAAGAGTTGAACCTCTCCCGTCGGGTTTTCGGCAATCGACGACGCTACAAACGGTTCAGAACTGCAATCGTCCCATAGGGACAACTGCTCGTGTGGCCTACGCCATTTCCACTGCTGCAATCCGCTCATAAGTACATCGCTCCTACTCACCACTCTCACTTGCCGCCCCATTGGGGGCTGGCACCGTTTGGGCCTTCGCCCGCACGCTTTGCGGCTCGGCCTATCCGTTGCTCCACCTTTTCGGCTTTGGAGTGCCTCACTAGCCTTGCCTGCCTGCGGGTACTATGCCCGCTGCTGACTCCTGCTGGGCTTTCGACAAGGGATTGCTCCCCTGCCCAGTCCTTGCGGACACCCCACACAGGTCTCACGGGGTACTCCCGACTGCTTTCGACGCACGATTGTCAGATTTACGGTACGAGCCCTGTGACGGATAGGAGACTTCGCCTTGTAGTGCAGGCTCGTCTCAGCTCGCCCGCCTGATCTGTCTGCCGCCTCAGACTCGCGGCATACCTGTTCGTCAACCCGCGTCTTTGCCTCCAGCTTCTTTCAGGCGGTCGTCACCGACCATTACCCTTGCCTTTGGCTACCCTTCGCCTCCGTCTGGCTGGGTCAGGACTCTGATTGAAAAGTTCACCTCCTTTCCCTATCATCACCTTTAAGCAGCCGGGCACGCCCGGCACACACTCGACGAATGAGACCGACGCGAAGACAACGCGCGGCTCATCGCCCAAGCGTTAGGGTCAAAAGGCGAGCAGCGCAGGGAAGGTCGCTTCGGAGAATGCTTTTTGATATATTTCCCGCCGGAGGTTGAAATGACAAAGCTCCTTCAAAGGGCATTTGACGAGGCGTCAAAGCTTCCCGAAGGTGAGCAGGACGCACTGGGGCGCATCTTGTTGGAGGAACTTGCCTCCGAGCGACGCTGGGAAGAGCTTTTTGCCGGATCACACGATCTGCTTGCTGAGCTTGCCGATCAAGCTTTGGCAGAACACCGTGCGGGGCGGACTGAGAAGCTTGATCCGGACAAACTGTGATCTCGTATACCACTGCGCAGTTCCGGAAAATGTTCGCCGAACTGCCTGCAGAGGTTCAACGTCAAGCCCGTCGAGCATATCGGATCTTCCGGCAGAACCCGAACCAACCGAGTCTTCGTTTTAAAACTATCCATCCTACACGGCCAATCTATTCTGTGCGGGTCAGCCCCGGCTATCGAGCGGTGGGAAACTTACAAAGTGATGAAATCGTGTGGTATTGGATCGGCTCACATGCAGACTATGACAAACTTCTTTCACAATGGCGGCGTAGGCCTTAACCAATAAGGATTGAGACGACTTTTGAAGTCGTTTCAATCCAATGTTCAAGAAGCCCGTCATTGTGGCAGTGGCGGTCAATATAAAGGGTATTGGTTCTACAGGTTGGTGGGCGCCGAGGGCTTTGAACAGCAGGCTCGCTGGGGGAAAGGGCAAGAAGCGAATTTGAAGCGGCGGCGGCTATTCATTGTTAGCGATTTTTCCAGCCAGATACCTCGCAGTTGAGACCGTGTAGAGTGGAGTTCTTCGCAATCTGGTAAGTGGTAAGTGGGACCTAGGTGCGAAGAGACCGTTGTTGGGATCGGAGGGTTGCTGCGAGTGTCGAGGGGGAGCGTTTTGAGAGGGGTCACGCTCGGCAAGCCAGTGATAATCAGAATCGGCTAGAAGGCAAAATCCTTTTGGTGATAATGGACAATTCAGACCTACGTCCCTCGAGTCTTGAGCCAGGGCCGATTTTAGAACGGACGGGCTGGCCGTACCACCCGCGACGATGACTCTTCCCTGCCGCCGTTACTTTATTGTATATTCCTCCCCACTAAGACGGCGGCCGAAACGGCCGCTACCCAGAGCGGGAGGATGAAAATCATGTTGAGCCATTGGCTGCGCTATGTTGCGCCGATCGTCGTCGCCGCGTTGGCATCGTCCTGCGCCACTACCCTTGAAGCCCCCGTTGTCAACGCGCGCTACGCGCCCGGCACCGGTCCGAGCGACCAACTGCAACTCCCCGCGCCCTTCGCCACCCCTTCGGTGCGCAACACCTCGAAGGTCATCGGCTGGCCCAAGGGGAAGACGCCGACGGCAGCGCCGGGCTTTGAGGTGAGCCTATACGCCGAGAATCTCGCCAACCCGCGGCAGGCCTACGTGCTGCCGAACGGAGACATCCTGGTAGTGGAATCCATCCGCGAGTGGATCGGCCGTCCCGACCGCCCGGACAAATCAGCCAACCGGATTACGCTGTTCCGCGATACCAACGGCGACGGCAAGCCCGACCTACGGGAGACCTTCCTAACGGGGCTGAACATGCCCGACGGCATGGCGCTGGTCGGCAACTGGTTTTACGTCGGCAACACCGATGGAGTCGTGCGCTATCCCTATCGCACCGGACAAACGAAGATCGACGGCAAAGGCGAGAAAATTCTCGATTTGCCCGCCGGCGGCCACCACACGCGCAACCTGCTCGCCGATCCGGCGGGCAAAAAGATTTATGTCGCCGTCGGCTCGGCCTCCAACGTGGATGAAGAAAATAGCTGGGAGAAAGATCAGCGGCGCGCCGGCATTTTGGAAATCAATCCCGACGGCAGCGGCATGCGGATTTTCGCCAACGGGCTGCGCAATCCTGTCGGCATGGACTGGGAGCCGCGAACGAAAATGTTATGGACCGTCGTCAACGAGCGCGACCTGCTCGGCGACGATCTGGTGCCTGACTATCTTACCAGCGTCAAAGACGGCGCTTTCTACGGCTGGCCCTACTCTTACTTCGGCCAGAACGAAGACCCGCGCAAGAAAGGCCAGCGGCCCGGTCTCGTCGCCAAGGCGATCAAACCGGATTACGCCCTCGGCTCTCATACCGCCGCGCTCGGTTTGGCATTTTATCGAGGCAAAATGTTTCCACAGCGCTACCAGGGCGGCGCATTCATCGGCATGCATGGCTCGTGGAATCGGTCAAAAATGGTGGGCTACAAAGTGGCCTTCGTTCCCTTTGCAAATGGCAAGCCTGCCGGCCCGATCGAAGATATTCTCACCGGCTTCATCGCCGACGAGACTAAATTTCAAGCCTACGGCCGCCCGGTCGGCGTGACGGTGGCGCCGGACGGCTCCTTGCTCGTCGCCGACGACAGCGGCGGAAAAGTCTGGCGGGTGAGCGTCAAGCGCTGAGACATGGGTTCTTCCGGCACTACCTTGGAAAACTATTCACCGCGAAGACGCAGAGTTCGCAGAGGTTTCTTTCTACTACCCCTTCTCGGCGTTCTCGGCGCCTCCGCGGTGAGTTCTTTTTTTGGTCGATACAACGGGAATAGCCGCTGGACACTTTGCGCGAGCTGCGCAAATTTTCAACTACTGTAGTATCGAGAAATAACCAAACAGTCGTGTTCGCCACTGGAGCTGCGCATGATCATCGATACTCACTTTCACGCTTTCCCGGGAAATTTTCTCAAGCTCATGCCCGAAGCCCGGCAAGATGTCCGGGGCGTGGGCTTTCACGCTTTCGATCATCGAGAATATCTCGACACGATGGATAAGTGGGGCATCGACGTCGGCGTGCTCTCCAACACTGGCGGGAGAATTGAAAAGACCGGCGACCGGGCCAAGGCGTTGGAGTTGTGCAAGATCCTCAACGACTCCTTCGCCGAGGCCCACGCCAAGTATCCACGGCGGTTCAAAGCCTTCGCCCGGCTGCCGATGATCGACATGGACGACTGCTTGCGCGAGCTTAATCGCTGCTACAAAGACCTCGGCATGCACGGCGTGATGATGCCAACCAACCTGGCGGGAAGATATCCCGATGAGCGCGAGTTCAAGCCGTTCTGGGACGCGCTGGCGGCGGGCGGCAAACCGCTGTTTCTCCATCCCGCCAACGCCCCGTGCCAGTCCAACTGGGACAAATATTCCTTGCACCAGAAAATTCTCTGGCCCACCGACAGCACGCTAGCGCTGTCGCGCATCGTCTACAGCGGCGTCTTAGACCGTTACCCCAAGCTTAACCTCATCGCCTCCCATCTGGGCGGGATGATTTTGCTTTACCTCGACCGGCTCAACTGGCGCGAAGGGAATCCCCAGTGCAAAGAGGAACCGGAAGCGTATTTCAAAAAAATCTACTACGACACCGCCGGCCCGATCCGCGCGGCATTCATCAAGCTCGTCTACGATACCGTCGGCGCCGCGCAAATCCTTTTCGGCGCGGACTATCCCCACGGCCGCGGCGGCCGAGACGACCAGTTTTATCCGCTGACGTTAAAAGCGATGGAAGAACTCGACGTCTCCAAAGAGGATAAAGAAAAAATCTATTACAAAAACGCCCAGGGGCTGGGGTTTTGAGGCGGATCGCAAGCCATTCAAACTAACCGTTTCTATTCTAATACGCTACCGTCGTAATGGTAGGAATGTGCTCGAACTGAAAGGCAACCGAATAACCCGATGTCTAAACCGACGGCGCTAGACTTACTTGGCATTCTCCTCTCTTTTGCACTACTCCTTCACTCGGTGACGCATGCGGCTGAAAAGGCCGGCCGCCCCGTGGTCGAAACCGGCCCGTCGGAAAATCTCGTTCTGCCGCCGCCCAACGCCACGCGCTCGGTGGCCAACACCTCCACCTTGATCCCGTGGCCGGCCGGCAAGACACCGGTGGCCCCGCCCGGGTTTCAAGTGAACCTCTTCGCCGACGAACTCGACAACCCGCGAACCATCCTCGTTCTGCCCGACGGCAATGTTTTAGTGATGGAATCGCTCCGCGAGATTGGCGGCAGCCGCGTCGTACTACTACGCGACGTCGGGAAGAAAGGACAACCAAGCTACCGAAGGACATTCTTGAGCGGGCTCAAAGGCGCCTTCGGCATGGCCCTACTCGGCGAGCGGCTATACATCGGCAACACCGATTCGATCACGGTCTTTGCCTACCGTCGCGGCGAAACTCATATTTCACGGAACGGGCAAAAACTTCTCGATCTCCCTGCGGGCGGCCACTACACTCGCAACGTGATCATAGATCAGGACGGTCGAAAACTCTACGTCGCCGTGGGCTCCAGGTCGAATGTCGAAGAAGACCGGCAAAGCGCCAAAGACCATCGGCGCGCGGCAATTCTTCAGGCTGATCTTGACGGCCGCAACATGCGCGTCTTCGCCAGCGGTCTGCGCAATCCCATCGGTATGGACTGGGAACCGACGACCCATCAGTTATGGACGGTGGTCAACGAGCGGGATGGTTTGGGTGACGAGTTGGTGCCTGATTTTCTCACCAGCGTGCGCGACGGTGGTTTTTATGGCTGGCCTTATTCCTATTTTGGCCAGAACGAAGACCCACGCAAGAAAGGCGAACGCCCCAACCTCGTGGCCAAAGCGATCAAGCCGGATTACGCCCTCGGCTCCCACGTCGCCCCCATCGGCATGACCTTTTACAGAGGCAAATCATTTCCGTCGCGCTATAACGGCGGAGCATTTATCGGCATGCACGGTTCCTGGAACCGTTCCAACCCTGTGGGTTACAAAGTCGCCTTCGTGCCGTTTCAGAACGGCAAGCCCAGCGGCATGATCGAGGATTTTCTCACGGGATTCTTGGCCGACGAGAAGCTGAATAGGGTTTACGGCCGGCCGGCGGGAGTTGCCGTCTGGACCGACGGCTCATTGCTGGTCGCCGACGACGCCTCCGGGAAGATCTGGCGGGTCAGCGCGAAAAGATGAGGAAAGAAATCAACCGCAGAGAGCGCAAGGGTCACAAAGGTCGGATAGAAAATTCTCAGTAATCTCTTTCTGCTATGCGTTCTATGCGGTTGATCCTCTCCCCATGCCGTGTTAGTCCCACACGCGTTCGGGCAAGGGTAAGCCTGCGAAATCATCGGCGCTCAGACGTCCGGCTGGCTGGATGCCGAAGCGCTCCAATATAGCGATCATCTGGCGGGTATGCTGGGCCGAATGCCATGTCGAGCGCTCGAACAACTGGTGCATCGGCGGCGTGCCGTAAAAAGTCTTCACCGTCTCCCGGCAGGATTTATCGTCGAGACGGGACCACCAGTTCTCCAACCGCTCGATCACGCTGTCACCGTAGCGGACAATCTCCTCGGTGGTCGTGCAAGTGCCTTCTGCGGGCGGCACGTTGGCGTTGTCGGCCCGATATTCGACATCGTCGATGGCGGTTTCCAGGAAAGCGGCGCCGATGCGGAAGATATGGTGGCTCAACAGCCGAATCGAGCGGTCGCGGTTATCGATGGCGCGCTCCCGGAGCCGGTCATCGGGGAGCTGCCGGATATAACGCTGCGCCGCGCGCAGCATGACGAGCCACTTGGCAATCAGCGCCGGCGGCGGGAGCGGCGTATGCCCGGTGCCTTGCAAGCCGACGAACTCGGCGACGTCCTCCAAGTTCTGGCAAAAAATATACCGGTCGCCTATTGCCAGCACCGGCACCGTGCGCGCGCCGAGTGTAAGCAGCCGCGCCTTCGCTGCCGGGTCGTTCAATACGTCGACCGCCGTAAAACCAATGCCTTTTTTCGAAAGAAACTCTTTCGTTCTCAGGCAGCTGCTTCAACCAGGCTGGGTGAACAGAACGAATGTGCCGGCGTCACTTTGCATTCTTGCACCACGCAAAACGAATCGCTGAATCAAAGGCAACCTATCAACGGTGCGCCGTCGTTTCAAGTAGAAGTATTCCTAATGTTTCCGCATATCCACGCTTCGCGCGTCCACCGACCGGCGCCGCTTGAGCTTTCTTGCTTTTCTTTCACCTGGCTGATTATAATGCGCCCAAGCTAGTCACGCATGCTGTTTCACTCGGTCGAATTCTTCCTCTTATTCTCCGGCACCTTCATCGGTTACTGGTTGATACCCCAGCACCGCTTGCGGATGCTCTGGCTGCTCGGGGCGAGCTTCGGCTTCTATGGTAGCTGGAATCCCTGGCTCTTGTTCGTCATTGTCTTTTCCGCCGCCTTCGATTTTCTGATCGCCCAGCGCATCGAAGCTTCAGCATCGCCTAAGACGCGACGGTCGCTGTTAATTCTCAGCATATGCGTGAGCTTGAGCATTTTAGGTTTTTTCAAGTACACGAACTTTCTTTTGGACAGCGCGGTTTCGACGTTCAATTTATTTGGATTCGATTACCGGCATCCGGCTTTCAGGATCGTGCTTCCGCTGGGTATCTCCTTTTACACCTTCGAGACCATCAGCTACGTCGTGGACGTTTACCACAGACGCCTCCGCGCCGAGCGTAACTTCTCGGACTATGCACTGTTCATCATGTTCTTTCCTCACCTGATCTCAGGGCCCATCATTCGTCCGCGGCAATTTCTGGTGCAAGTTCGCCGCACCAAGCGCTTCGACTGGCTCCGATTGGAGGCCGGTGCCCGGCTGTTTCTTCTGGGTCTGGTCAAAAAGGCGGTCATCGCCGATCACATGGCAGGCATCGCCGATCCGGTATTCGCCGCTCCATCGATCTATGCTTCCGAGGCTGTCTGGATCGCCCTGTTTTGCTATACGGCGCAGATCTATTGCGACTTCTCGGGCTACACGGATATGGCCATTGGGGCGGCGCACGCGTTCGGATTTAAATTGCCGGTGAATTTCAACATGCCCTACGCCTCGGCAAGCATCAGCGAGTTCTGGCATCGCTGGCACATTTCGCTTTCCACTTGGCTGCGCGACTACCTCTACATTCCCCTGGGCGGCAATCGGTATGGGGCTCTGACGACCTACCGAAATTTGATCGTCACCATGGGGCTCGCCGGTTTGTGGCACGGTGCGGGTTGGACATTTTTCCTCTTGGGTCTTTACCATGGGGTACTGCTGGTGTTGCATCGAATGCTGCCGACGCCGCCGTGGTTCGCTCATGCTCGGTTCAAACCACTAAAGATTCTGATTACTTTTTTGTGCGTCTCGTTGGGCTTTGTGTTCTTCCGGTCGCAGTCGATAGTGGACGTGGGGATCATCTTCCAAAGGCTCTTTGTCGCCACCGAGGGACAATCGCTTTCCAGGCCCGATATCATCGTAGCAGCGACGGCGTGGAGCGCCATTCTCATCGCCCATCTCGCGGCGTCCTTTGTCAACATGACCCGCGCGTGGCATCGGCTACCGGCGCCAGCGATGGCGACCGGAATTGCCGTCGTATTCCTGCTCGTCCAACTGCTCATGCCGCAGGGCGGCGCGTCCTTTGTCTATTTTCAGTTCTGAGTTCCTATGCATCCGCGCCGCGACAAGAAGATAGCCCGACGAACCCTGGTTCTCTCGGCGTTGATTATTTTTCTCGGAGAGATTCTGGCCGGGTTTCTGATCGATCGGGCGCCGTTAGAAATTCGCTTTCCTGACGTGCCGAGGATTATTGGTCTGGCCCGCCAGCGAGGTCCTTCACCGGACATCGTCTTCTTCGGAGGTTCACGATTCGGAAATCTGGTTAATACCAAAGCCGTCGAGCAAGAGCTGGCGAAAGCGACGAGTAACGGATCACCTTTCGTCTTGAATGCCGCTGTGCCAGCTGGTGACTCGGTGACGTTTGAT
>Ga0214473_10002037_pt1 | contig 25490 bp, 26 predicted proteins | sample RVTome_7_FD_203509 | JGI IMG/M metagenome (GOLD analysis project Ga0214473, IMG submission 203509) | Soil microbial communities from uranium-contaminated site in the Upper Colorado River Basin, Wyoming, United States - RVT98D197 | ecosystem: Environmental > Terrestrial > Soil > Contaminated >...
TTCGACCACTGGCGAGGGCGTCACGGCGATCAGCGCATCGTAGAGCCCCGCGATCCGGCGCCAGTCCGTCTGGTCGGCGCTGCGTGCACGAGCATGGCACGCCGCGATCGCCGCCTGAAGCGCGTTGGGACCGGCCGCACCTCCGAGTGTTGTCGCGCGTTCCAATGCCGCGAGCCCGCGGCGGATCAGCAACTGGTCCCAGCGCGCCCGATCCTGCTCCAGGAGCAGCACCGGCTCCCCCAACGGTCCCGTTCGCGCTGCCGATCGCGAGGCCTGGATTTCCATCAGCGCCACCAGCCCGTGCACCTCCGGCTCGTCAGGCGCGAGTCCGGCGAGAATCCTGCCCAGCCGCAGCGCCTCGTCGCAAAGCTGTGGCCTTAGCCAGTCCTCGCCCGCCGTCGCCGAATAGCCCTCGTTGAAGATCAGGTAGATGACCTCGAGCACCGAGGACAATCGTTCGGCCCGCTCATCCCCGCGTGGCACCTCGAACGGGATGTGCTCCTGCGCGATCGTCCGCTTGGCACGGACGATACGCTGCGCCACCGTCGGCTCCGGCACCAGATAGGCCCGCGCGATCTCCTCAGTGGTCAGTCCGCCGATCAGCCGCAGGGTGAGCGCCACCCGCGCCTCGGTTGAAAGCAGCGGGTGGCATGAGGTGAAGATCAGCCGCAGCAGGTCGTCGCCGATATCGTCGTCAAGCGCCGTGTCGAGGTCGGGCGCGGTCTGCTCCTTTTCCTCGAGCTCGCGCCCGAGCGTATCGAGCTTGCGCGCCACCATCTTGTTGCGGCGGAAATAGTCGATGGCCCGGCGCTTGGCGGTGGTCATCAGCCAGGCGCCCGCATTGTTGGGCACCCCGGTCTCCGGCCATTGCTTGAGCGCCACCACCAGCGCGTCCTGCGCCAGGTCCTCGGCGAGGCTGATGTCGCGCACCATGCGCGTCAGCCCGGCCACGAGCCGTGGCGACTCGATCCGCCAGACCGCCTCGATGGCGCGATGTGCTTTTTCCCTGGTCACGGCGGCGGAGGAAACCAGCTTCGGTCCCCCGCCGCAAGATCAGACCGAAGCTCTCAGCCGCTCTGGTTGTCCCAGTTCCTGTCCCGCCACGCCTTCTCCTTGTCCAGCGCCTCCGCCGAAACGTCGTCGCGCGTGAAGTCCTCGACCTCGGCGATTTGGCGCACCTCGACCTCGCCCTCCTCGAACGGAATCTTCTTGACCCATTCGAGCACCTCGGCCTTGGACTTGGTCTCCATGATCCAGAAGCCGCCGATCAGTTCCTTGGCCTCGCTGAACGGCCCGTCGATCACCTTGGCGCCGCTCTTGGAGAAGGTGACGATGGCCCCTTTCGAACTCGGCATGAGCCCCTCACCCCCCTTCATCACGCCAGCCTTCATCAGCTCCTCGTTGTACTTGCCCATTTCCGCGATCATCTCTGACGTCGGAGGGCCGTACTCGTCCTTGTGCTTGACCATCACCATGAAGCGCATCGCATTATCCTCTCCATACGTTCTTCGATCCGCAGGCTAGGGGACGCCAGGGCGCAGGGCCAGCCTCGGAAATCGCGGCCGCCCGTTTCCCTCAGCGCTTCTCCACTCGCCGGCGCAGTTCCTCATCCTTCTCGAACAGCGCCGGATCGATCCCGCTTTCTTGCCAGTCGGACGCTTCGCCCACCTTGCGGATCTCGATTTCTTCGCCCTCCTCGAAACCCGGGATCTTCTTCACCCATTCGATCGCCTCGTCCTTCGATTTGACGTCGATGATCCAGAAGCCGGCGATCAATTCCTTGGCCTCGGAAAACGGGCCGTCGGTAACGGTGAACCCGCCCTTCTCGAACTTGACGCGCGCGCCCTTGCTGCTCGGATGCAGCCCTTCGCCGGCCACCATCACGCCGGCGTCGATCAGCTCCTCGTTGAACCTGCCCATGGCCTCGATGATTTCGTTGCTCGGCATCACGCCGGCTTCGCTATCCTTGTTGGCCTTGACGATGATCATGTAGCGCATCGCGGTTTCCTCTGTTGCTGTGGCGGCGGGTCAGTCCGACCCTCAATTCCACGACGAGTGGCGATTGCCGGGATCGACACGCCTCCAGTATCTTTCTGTCAGCGCCGCTGCTCGAGTTCCCGCGCGGCGCGGCGGTGAGCATCAAGCCCTTCGATCGGCTCGAAGTCGTCGAGCTCGAACAGCTGCCGGACTTCGATCTCGCCCCTCGCGCCCTCGCCGTAGGGATTGGGCATGCGACGCGCCCATTCGATTGCCTCCTCCTTCGAGTTGACCTGCAGCACCGAATAGCCCGCGATCAGTTCCTTGGCCTCGGTGAACGGCCCGTCTGTGACCTTGGTCCTGTTGCCGTCAAAACGGATGCGGGCGCCCTTGGACGTCGGCTGCAGCCCCGCGCCATCCAGCATCACGCCTGCCTTGACCAGTTCCTCGTTGTATTTGCCCATAGCTGCGAGCAGGTCCTCTCCCGGCATCACCCCGGCTTCGCTGTCCTTTGTCGCGTGGACGATGATCATGAACCGCATTGTCTTTCTCCTTGCCATTTGCTGGCGGGTCCCGGCCCGCCTATGACTTTACGACGAATAACGGGTTGCCCGATCGACATGGCAGCACGAATTCTTTCTGAGGAGTTTGCGATGTCCGCTCCCATCTTCACCGATCCAGTCCTCGATGGCGCGGCCGATCCCACCGTAGTCCGGCGGGAGGGCACCGATGAGTGGTGGATGTTCTACACGGTCCGGCGCGCCCATCATCAGGGGCCCGGCCACGAATGGATCCATGGCAGCCCGATCGGGGTCGCCGTCTCGACTGGCGGGGACAGGGCCTGGACCTATCGCGGCACGGTTGCGGGCCTCGATGATCCCGCGGACAAAGGCCTCAACACCCATTGGGCCCCCGAAGTGATCTGGGGGCTGGGCAAGTTCCACATGTACCTGACCTACATCTCGGGCGTGCCGCAGGATTGGCGCAGCGTCCGCACCATTGTCCACTTCACCAGTCCCGATCTCGAAACCTGGACCCGCGCCGGCCCGCTCAAGCTGAGTTCGACCAACACCATCGACGCGGCAGTCGCCAAATGCCCCGATGGGCTCTACCGGCTTTGGTACAAGGACGAGGCGGATGGGTCGAGCACCTGGTCTGCTACCAGCGCCGACCTCTACGATTGGACCCTCGAGGCCAAAGTCATCCCGGGCAAACCCGACGGCAACCCGCATGAGGGACCCAACGTCTTCGTCCTCGGCGGCTGGTACTGGATGATCGTCGACGAATGGCACGGTCAGGCCGTGTTCCGCTCAGCCGATGCTGTTTCCTGGGAGCGGCAGGGCCGTATCCTCGATGTGCCGGGCCGTGATCCCCTCGACCTGCGCTACGCCCGCCACGCCGACGTGGTCACCCAGGGCGATTGGGCCGCGGTCTTCTATTTCACCCACCCCGGCTGGGACGAACAAGCCAAGCCCGAGCCGACGACGCCCGACGAGCGCCGCACCACCATCCACGTCGCCCGGGCCTGGGTCGAGGACGGCCGGCTGCTTGCCGATCGCAACGTCGATGGGGTGACGCTCGGGCAGGGATACGTGCAGGTCTAGAGGGCCGACTCTATCCCTGATAGAAAATGTGCTGCCCGATCCGGGCGAGCCGGCGCATCGAGGGTGCCCAATATGGCGAGACATAGCGCGCATGGTAGTGCGTCGCTCTGGCGACTTCCGCGATCCATTGCCGTCCGGCAAGGACGTCGGCGGCAAGGCGCTCGGCCAGCGCCCAGGCCTTCTTTTCCCTGATCTTGTCCGGCTTGCCATCGCAGGCGAAGGAGAACTGGCAAGCATTGCGCCTTTTGGCGTTCTGGTAGACCACGCCGCAGATCGTATCGGGATAGTTGGGGCTATGGGCCCGGTTGAGGATCACCTCGGCCACAGCCACCTGTCCCCGGGCCGGTTCGCCGCGCGCCTCGAAGTAGATTGCCGTGGCGAGGCACTGCTGCTCCTTTGGCGATACCTGGCTTGCGTGAGACCCGGCCTCGGCGGTCTGCTGCGCGTCGCGCAACTTGCTGGGCATTTTTGCCGGCTCCGGCGCCATTGCCACCTGCGGGCCGATGGCGATGCCGATGGCTTCGAGCGCCGGCGTTTCACTTCTCTCGGGCGCCGCCGCATAGGCCAGGGCCGGCTGCGCAAATTCTTCGGCGGCCAGCGACTGGCTGGGGGAGAGGCCGAGAGTCGTAAGGACGAGAAGGGAAGGGAGGAGGGTGGTGCAGGCGGCACGCTTGGCGCGGGCCACCTGTTCTAGTGCATAACTCGTAACCAGTTGGGAACCCGCTCTGCAGTTGTCGTTTCACTCGGATGTGCCCGATCTCCGGGCTGCGAGAGGGCTTCAGACACAGCCGAAGTGGGGATAGTTGGACCGCAAAGGGATCAATTCTGGGGATTGCGCGGCAAAAATAGGGCAGGGAGGTTTACCTAATGTAGACGGGCTAGACGCTTGGAAGCGGTCTCATGCATCCTCTCACTGGCCGTCGGCACCGCCCATTCCCGGGCTCGACACTGACTCCGGGACCGGCAGCTTCCCCCGGGACATGGCAAACATCTCCTTGCTGCCATCGCTCAAAGTCGCGCGGCTTTGGAACGAAAGAGGTGAGTAATTTCCCGTACATAACTACGGGCTGGCCGTGTCTTGCGCCGGCGCAGCCACAGAATCTGGCCGCTTCAGTGAGGGACTATTGCTCCGGCGTACTCAAACCATCGCCCGCAACGTCGAACGCGACAATATCGGCGCTATGCGCGCTGAAATCGAACGGGCTTTCGGGTCCAGCGAGGGACCGATGCTCAGGCGTTCTCAAGCCAACGCACTCAAAGTCGATGGCGAAACCCAGGACGCCTCGGGTCCGGAGGCAAAGCCGGCCTTTGTCCCCAAGGTCGAACGCCGCAAGGCCGAACGCCGAGGGATGGACGCCCTGCGCGACGAAGCTTTGCGGAATGTCATCTCCAGGGTCGAAGACAAGAATTTTGGCGGCCTGCGCAACAGGGTTAGCTGGCGTGCGCGGATGCCGTTGTCGCGCATCGTCCTGCTGCTTGTGGCCTTGCTCGCGGGGGGGCTGGCCGCATTCCTTGCGACGCGGGACAAGCAGCCAGTCAGCCAGCCGATAACCCAGGTGGTCACCGAGGTCGTGCAAGAGGCAAGAACGCAGGTGCTCGTCGCCAAGCAAGCGATCGGCATGGGCCAGAAGCTGTCGCCCGCTTCGCTCGAGTGGGTGGATTGGCCGCAGGGGTCGATACGCCCCGAGTACATCACCGTCGCTGCGTCGCCCGAGGCGATCAACAGCATGGCCGGCTCCGTGGCGCGCTTTGAATTCTTCCCCGGTGAACCGATCCGCGAGCAGAAGCTGGCGCAGGCCGGTCAGGGCTTTCTTTCCGCAGTGCTGGGCGCCGGCAAGCGCGGCGTGTCGGTGTCGATCGCGGCAGAGTCGGCGTCCGGCGGCTTCATCGTCCCGAACGATCACGTCGACGTGGTGGTGACTCGTACGTCCACCACGGGCCAGGTCTCCGACACGATCGTCCACAACGTGCGCGTGCTTGCCATCAACACCCGGCTCGGCGAGACGGGCACCACCGGGGCGCCGGCAAACGCCGACGACCCGCGCGCCGAAATCTTCTCGGATACGGCGATTGCCACCCTTGAGCTCGATTCCGCCCAGGCCGAGGTGATCATCAATGCCACCACGATGGGAAAGCTCTCGCTGGTGCTGCGGTCGGTCGTCGACTTTGCCGAGATCGACAGGAGCGAGCAGCGCACGGTCAATCAGGCGATCCGTATCTCGAGCCCGTTCTGGTCGAAGTGAGGCGGGCGGCAAATCCACGTTGGAATGCGCGTTCCGGTCGTTCCGTTAAGCCGCCGTTGACCAGGCGCTGTTAGGACTTCGACTGTCGTATGGCAACGTTAGCAAGGCAGATGAAATTGGCGGCTGGTCGGCATTGTCAGGGAAGGCTTTTGCCCCGGTTCGTCTTGCGCACGCGCTCCACTCCGATGGTGTTGGCGCTCGCCACGCTGGTCGGCTTGCTTGCCGCGTGTTTCAGCCCGGCAATGGCCCAGACCGTGAACTACGATCTCTCGACCACCTCCGTAATGCGGATCAACCTGCCCGTATCGCAGGCCGTGACCGTCGTCATGTCCGAGGCTGTCGGCAAGATCGTCGCGGCCGACGCCAACATCGCCGACGCGCAGCCCATAACCGACAAGTCGCTCTACCTGGTGGGCAAGTCCTTCGGTACGACGACGGTCAACCTGTTTTCGGCGTCGGGCACGCCCATCGGCCTGCTGGCCGTGGAAGTTGGCGCCGATACCGCCGACATCTCGCGCTCCATCCGCGCCGCCATACCCAGTTCCGACGTCAAGGTTTCGACCGTCAATGGCCGGATCCGGCTCTCCGGCACGGTGACCGATGCGGACGCCATGCAAAAGGTGCTCGAGATCGTCGGCCAGTACGGCAGCCCCGCGGTCATCAACACCATGACTTTGGTGGGCGGACAGCAAGTCAATCTCGAGGTGCGCATTCTCGAGGCGCAGCGCGATGCCGGCCGGGAGCTCGGGATCCAGTGGGGCGGCAGCGTCGGCGGCGTGTCCGCGACCATCGGCGGCGGCGCCGAAGATCCTGCTGCCGGCGCCGGATCGTTCTCGTCCTTCATCACCAGCGTCATTTCGGGGGCGACCGGCATCAGCCTGACCGCCACCTTGAATGCGCTGGAGACCAAGCGCCTCGTGCGCACTCTCGCCGAACCGAACCTGACCACCCTTTCGGGGGTGAACGCGAGTTTCCTCGCCGGCGGGCAGGTCCCCATTCGTGTGGTCGACGACAACGGCAACGCCGCGCTCACCTACAGGGATTTCGGCGTGCGGCTGGTGTTCACGCCGGTCGTGCTCGACGGCGATCGGATCCAGATCCACCTGACGCCCGAAGTCAGCGGCATTGGCGGCTTCACCAAGGCGGGCGATCCCGTGTTCAACACGCGCAATCTCGACGCGACGGTAGAGTTGCGGGACGGGCAGAGCTTTTCGGTGGCCGGCCTCCTGCAAAGCGATACCAACCTGAGCCAGAACCAGCTGCCCTGGATCGGAGATGTGCCGATCCTTGGCTCGCTCTTCAAGTCGTCGAGCTTCCAGAAACATGACACCGAGCTGGTGGTGATCGTCACGCCGCGGCTGGTCCATCCTTCGACGCCGGGTCAGGTCGTTGCCTCGCCCCTCGATCAGACCATGCCGGCGAACGATGTGGAGTTCTTCGCCCTCGGACAGATGGAAGTGACGCCCAGGATGATCCGGAATTTCCAGTCCGGGGTCGGGGTCGCGGGCCCGTTCGGCTACATCATCGATCTTGGACCGGGGGGCGGCAGTTGAGCGGTCGGAAAACACTTGCCGTCGCAAGGAATGCCGCCCTGGCGGGCCTGGCGGCTTTGCTCCTGAGCGGCTGCGCCTATGACTATCTGCAGCATACCGACCGGGTCGGCTACAGCGCCGGCGATGCGGTGAAGGCCAATCTCGAGCGCGAAACGATCAGCCCCTCCAGGCGCTCGATGTATGTGACGTCGGGCCTGGGCAGGAACGGGGCGGTGGTTTCAGCGCCGGCGGAAGCCGCTCCTCCCACGGATTGATTCCCCCTTCGGGCGGATGCGGGCGCCTCCGGCAAGGGCCGGCGGGCGCTACGCACGCCCTTCGGCGGCGGCGCGCGCCAGGATCTGCAGGTTGTTGGCCACCACGACATTCTCGGGCTCGAGCTTGATGGCCTTCTGAAAGTTCTTGTGGGCCTCTTTCAGGTTGCCGCGCAGCATGTAGGAATAGCCGACATTGTTGTAGTATTGCGCCGTGCCGCCGGAGAGTGCGTAGAGCGACGCATAGACGCGGTCGGAGAGGTCGAAGCGACCCAGGCGATCGTACGACGCGCTGAGGCCGACATAGCCCTCCGGGCTTTTCGGCGACAGCTCCACGACCCGCTTGTAGAAGGCCGCGGAATACCCGAAGTCGTTGTTGCGGAAGTGGCTGCGGGCCTCCGAAAGCGCGGTGTCGGCCGTATAGCTTCCGATGTTGGAGAGTTCGGCAACCTGCAGCTTGTTGGCGCCAAAGGTGCTGGCACCGCCAAGGTTGGCCATGCTGCACCCGGCGAGCGGCGACACCGCTATCGCCACGGCGAAGAACCCATAGCCAAAAAGTCTGCCAAAGCGGCGATTCATGCCTGTTGCCCCCTGCACAATGCTTGAAACAGAGTGCGATCCTGGGCTTTCCACGGCGTAAATGCAGCGCACTTCCGCGAACTAGGCTTAATGGTGTGTTACGGGCCGATCGCTCTTGGCCGCAGAGCAACGCCAGGCGACCACTTGGGTGCAGTCATGGCCCACGGCGCCCAAAGTGCCAGGGGTGTCCGCGCATTCCTCGAGGCGTTGTGACGTCCGTTGCTTCGGTGGAAGCGCTGCGCGGCGAGGGGATCGAACTCGATGAGTTGGTTTAGCCTGTCGGAATCTCACTCCACTGCATTGCGCGCAGGTCGTCGGCCTTCGATCAGGTCGAGATGCTGTTTGATGTAGTGCGCCAAAAAGGCGGAAAACGCCCTGAGGCGGGCCGTCTCACGCATGTCGGGATGGATGAGATACCATAGACCATAGGCCGGCCTTGCCACGCCGGGCGGCACACGCCGCAGCATCGGATCGGTATCGCCGAGCAGGCATGGCAGCTGGCCCATTCCCAGGCCCAACCGGACAGCTTCCACCTGGAGAAGCAGGCTTTCATAGAGTCCCCACACGGGAAGGTGCGGGAAGTCGCTGTCCTTAACCCACCTGGATTTGCTGTCGAAGCCAACCCATCGGGCGGTTGGACGTTCGCCGAAATCGTGGGCGGCGACATAGGCTTCCGTTGCATAGGGCGCCGAGGCAGCGGCCGACGAGGTGGCCTGGCGGGTCGTTTGTGAATCGCAACGCGACGTCCGCCTCGCGCTTGTCGAGATCAAGCGACACGTAAGTGCTGATTATCTCGAACTCGATGTGCGGATATCTTTTCGCGAACTCCGCGAGCGCCGGCATCAGGAAATGGGTGGCGAGAAAGTCGGCCGCCGTGAGTCTGATCCTGCCGGACAGCTGCTGATCGCGTCCCGTCAGGCGTCGCCTGAGGCCCTCCATCTCCTCTTCGACCAGTTTGGCCACGGGCAGGGCATCCTCGCCGGCGCGGGTGAGCGCGTAGCCCGATGGAAGCCTGTCGAAGAGCCGGACGCCGAGGCGCTTTTCGAATGTCTCGATGCGGCGAGCCACGGTCGAATGGCTAACGCCGGCCTCGCTGGAAGCGGCGCGCACCGAGCCGCCCCGCGCAAGCGCCAAAAACAGCCGGACGTCATTCCAATCCATGTCTGTCACGTTTTTGCACCGTAGGGCCTCAAATATGCGTATTCCGTAACATCATCGTTACACCTATTTTCCGGCTTCGCAAGGCGGTTCCGGTCCTGCCCAACACCGCCGGACGAGACGACCGAGACCGTCAACTGGGCGCGCAATGGTCGCACTTTCAGCGGTTCTGCCGCCCTTAACCCAAAGAAACTAGAGGACAATGACCATGAAAATCGCAACCGACATCGTCATCGACAAACCCATTGCCGTGGTCTGGGACGTGGTGGGGACGCAGTTTGGCAATGCACATGTCTGGGCCAGCGCGCTGCTCCACACCAGGGGACACGGCGAAAAGATCAGCGAGCAGGTCGCCGCATCCCGGACGTGCGAGGTCAGGGGGATGGGGCGCGTGCAGGAGAAGCTCCTCGAATTCGATCCGCTCGGCTACTCACTGACCTACAAGGGGGTCGACGGCTTTCCCTTCTTCGTCGGGAGCGCCGTTAACCGCTGGCGCCTGGTGGCCGAGGGGACCGGGACGCACGTCTATTCGGATGTTGAGGTCATCACAAAAGGTCTGACCGGCACCCTGATGTCGTCCATGATGAAGATGCAGATGTCCGGGTTGATGCGAACGACGCTCGAAGACCTCAAGTTCTATGTCGAGAGCGGCAGGCCGCACCCCCGAAAGCAGAAGACCCTCGCTGCCGCCCAGAAGCTTGCGAGAGCGTAACATCCGGCTGAATCGAACGCCTACCCGGACGCCTGCGACAGGCACTGCAGGCCGCCCGGGGGAGGGTGCGAAAGCGACCACGCGCAGGGTCGGGCCACCACATCGGCTAGCCAGTACGCCCGGCGATTTCGAATTGGCCCCTTTGCCATTCGTTCAAGTGGAAACGATCAGCCCGGTTGGGGCGGCTCAGCCCACATCCCTTGCCGCCATCAGCGCAAGCCGCTAACCCTTCCTCATGAACGCTCCCATCACCCCGCGCGTAGCGCGCTCCGTCTGTCCGCACGATTGTCCGTCGACCTGTGCGCTCGATGTCGAGATCCTCGATACGCACACCATCGGCCGAGTGCGGGGCGCCAAGGATGATCCCTATACGGCCGGCGTCATCTGCGAGAAGGTCGCCCGCTACGCCGAGCGCATTCATCATCCGGACCGGCTGCTCCACCCGCTGCGCCGTGTCGGCAGGAAAGGGGAGGGGCGCTGGCAGCGCATTTCCTGGGACGAAGCGTTCGAGGAGATCGTCGCGCGGCTGACCGCGATCGAGGCCGAGTTCGGCGCCCAGAGCATCTGGCCCTTTTACTATGCGGGCACCATGGGGCACGTGCAGCGCGACGGCATCAACCGGCTGCGCCACGCCAAGGGCTATTCCCTGCAGTACGATACCATCTGCACCGGCTCGGCCTGGCCCGGCTTTATCGCTGGCACCGGCCTCCTTGCAGGTCCCAATCCCGAGCAGATGGCCGAGAGCGATTGCATCGTGATCTGGGGCACCAATGCGGTGGTCACCCAGGTCAACGTCATGACCCACGCCACCCGCGCCCGGAAGCAGCGCGGCGCCAAAATCGTCGTGGTCGATATCTACCGGACGGCGACCATGGAACAGGCCGATCTGGCCCTGATCATCCGCCCGGGCTCGGACGGCGCGCTGGCGCTGGCCGTCATGCATGTGCTGCTGCGCCAAAACTTCGCCGATCTCGCATATCTCGAGAAATACACCGATTTCGATCCGCAGTTCGCGGACCATGTCGCGACCCGGTCGCCGGAATGGGCCGCCGAAATCACCGGCCTCTCGGTCGACGAGATCGAAGCGTTCGCGCGCCTGGTCGGGACCACGCCGAAAACCTATTTCCGCCTTGGCTACGGTTTCACCCGGCAGCGGAACGGGGCCACCAACATGCATGCCGCGCTCTGCATCCCGGCCATGACCGGCGCCTGGCAGCACCGCGGCGGCGGCGCCTTCCACACCAATGCCGGCACCTGGAAGCTCGACAAGTCGCTGATCACCGGCGCCCGCCTGGCGCGGCCCGGGGTCCGTTCGCTCGATATGTCCGAGATCGGCCCCATCCTCACCGGCGATGCCCGGGCGCTCAGGGGCGGCCCGCCGGTCAAGGCACTGTTCATCCAGAACACCAATCCGGTGAATGTGACTCCCGATCAGAACCTCACCCGGCAAGGCTTTGAGCGCGAAGATCTTTTCACCGTCGTCCATGAGCACTTCATGACCGACACGGCGCAACTTGCCGATATCGTCCTGCCAGCGACCATGTTCCTCGAGCACCACGACTACTACACCCGCGGCGGCCACAACCGCGTGCTTTACGGTCCCCGGCTGGTCGAGCCCCCGGGCGAGGCGCGCTCCAATTTCTCTGTCATCAACGAGCTGCTCGGGCGCCTCGGCGTCGAGGACAAGTCGCTCGAGCTGACCGACCGCGAGATGGTCGCCGAGACTTTCCGGCGCTCCGACTACGGCGATCTCGACGAGATCGAGAAGTCCGGCTTCGTCGATCGCGCGCTGCCCGAGGAGAAGTCGCGCTTCGCCGACGGCTTCGCCTGGCCGGACGGAAAATTCCGCTTCACTCCCGATTGGGCCGGCGTCGCCGCCAAGAAGGATTATCTCTGGGTCTGCGACCCAGCCGCGCTGCCGCACTTCGCCGACTACTGGGCTATCAACGAACCCACCGACGCCACCCATCCGTTCCGGCTGGCGACGTCGCCGGCGCGTGCGTTCCTCAATTCGAGCTTTACCGAAACGCCGGGGTCGCAAAAGCGCGTCGGCAAGCCTTCAGTATTCGTTCATCCGCGTGACGCTTTTGTGGCGGGCATCGCCGAGGGTGACCTTGTGGTGCTCGGCAACCGGCGCGGCGAAGTGGTGCTAACTGCTTCTATCTTCGATGGAATTCAGCCCGGCGTACTGATCGCCGAAGGCATCCACCCCAACCGGGCGCACAAAAATGGCAGCGGGATCAATACCTTAATCGGTTCCGACCCCATCCCGCCCTTCGGCGGCGCCGCCTTCCACGATTGCGCCGTAAGGCTGCGGAAGGCCCGGGAAAGCTGAGTTTTTCCGACTTGTCCCGTTGACAAAACCATCGCCACGAACCAGATACAGTCCCGGTTGCTGGCACCAGCCGCTCGCCGGGACATCCCGATGGTGAAGCCAGCCGTGCAAAAACTCATGATCGCTCAATCACTTAGAGGCGGTTCATGGCAATGCGAGCGCCCATGAGGAATGCGCCTCACGTCAAGTGAGAGGTTCGACATGACTTTTTCCCTCGATACCCCCAGCGCCGCCAGCCTCAAGGCTGAAGCCAAGGTCCTGCGCGAAGAACGTGCGACAGCCGGAACGTCGGTCAGCCACGGCGCAGCGCTCGAAGAGATCGCCCGCCGCCACGGCTATCGCGACTGGAACACCGCACACGCCGCTCTCCCCGAACGGGTGGTCTCCCCGCTCCAGGTCGGTCAGCGGGTCAAGGGCGCCTACCTGCGCCAGCTTTTCACCGGCCTCGTCATCGGTGTGCAGCTCCTCAGCGACATGCAGCACTTCCAGGTGACGGTGAAGTTCGACAAGCCGGTCGACGTGGTGACGTCCAACCTGTTTTCGGCCTTCCGCCAGCGGGTGACCGCCACCATTGATCTGCGGGGCATTTCGCCCGCGCGGACCAGCGATGGCGAGCCGCATATGCGCATCAGCAAAATCTGACTAGCGGCGGGGCTTTCCCCGCCACATTGTTTCTCGCCGGCGTGTTTCGTTCATCGGCAAATGCCGATATAAGAAGACGACTCTCTTGGGACGCGGCCTTCTCGCGTCCGGTCATGCACATACCAACAACGGATTTCGCGATGACGACGCAACAGCAGCCCATCGAGCTTTTCTACGCGGCCACTCCCAACGGACGGAAGATCACCATCATGCTCGAGGAGCTGGGCGTTCCCTATGTCGTCCGCTGGATCAGCATCGGCCGCGGCGACCAGTTGAAGCCCGAGTTCCTCGCGATTTCGCCCAACAACAAGATCCCGGCGATCCTCGATCCGGAGGGGCCGGACGGCCAGCCCATCTCGATCTTCGAGTCGGGCGCCATCCTCAAGTACCTGGCGCTCAAGTTCGGTCGGTTCTATCCCGACGAGGAGCGCGATCAGGTCAAGGTCGACGAATGGCTGTTCTGGCAGGTCGGCGGCTTTGGCCCGATGCTCGGCCAGAACAACCATTTCTCGGTCTATGCGCCCGAGAAGATCCCCTATGCAATCAAGCGCTACCAGGACGAGACGCACCGGCTGTTCGGAGTGCTCGACCGCCAGCTGGCCCGGCAGGCAGCTGCCGGAAAGCACTATGTCGCCGGCGAATATTCCATCGCCGACATCGCCATCTTCGACTGGTCGAATGGCTATCTTCGCTACGAGATCGGGAGCGACGCCTTCCCGCATTTCGCTGCCTGGCGAGACCGCGTGGCCGATCGGCCGGCGGTGCAGCGCGCCCTTGCCATCAAGCAGGAGCAGTCGCAGCCCATCGACCTTGCCACCGACAGGGAAGCCCAGAAGGTGCTGTTCAACCAGCGCTAGTTGGCGGGCTCCACCACCCGCGTCCACTCCTGCTCCTCGCAGAGCACGTAGAGCACGCAGCCCTTCAGCCTCAGACTGTCGGCGCCAAGCACTTCGACCGAACCGGAATAGACGTTGCCGTCCTCCGGATTGTAGATTTCGCCCTCGAAGTGCCAGGGGTTGCCCCCCGGCCGCAGCGTCAGGATCTGGAGCCCCTGGATCGGCCGGTCCCGGAGCCCGGGATTCTTGTTGTTATAGTCGGTGAAGTTGTTGCCGATAGCCTTCAGATCCTCGCCATACTCAGCGACGATATGGTCGGGCACAACGATCTTCGAGATGTAGCCGCAATAGCCCTCGGCGCAGGGCGCAATGGTCATTTCCGATTTTGTGTTGGTGAGCCAGACGCCTTCGATCAATGCAGCCGGCCCTGCCGCGGCGGCAACCGCCGTCATCTGCAGCAGTGCGACAATGCCAAGGGCGCAAATTCGCCCCAACCGCTTCACGTTTATCATGGACCACTTCTCCGCCTAAGTCGCCCTGCCACTGACGTGGCGCCGATTCGCAATCAGACAATATGCCCGCAAAGTATAGGCTATTGCCTACCCAGATAGATTTGATTGCAACGAAAATCGCATGTCCTTGTTCCGCCATGCTGCAAAAGTCGTCGGCAGCGCGGCAGTCTTGCATCACCCGATCTGGGTCATCGAAATCGATGGGTCGCCTCGTCCCGGCGCGGGCTATGTGGCGCCCCGCCGAGAAAGGCCTTGAACCTTCGGCAACTAGCCGCTAGACCCGCCGGCGGAGAGGTGGCCGAGTGGTCGAAGGCACGCCCCTGCTAAGGGCGCAGACGGTCAAAAGCTGTCTCGAGGGTTCGAATCCCTTCCTCTCCGCCATCAAACGTGACCGGGACCGAACCCTACCTTCATGGCATCCTGGTGCCGTCGGATGCCGGCCGGGAGTGGTCAACAAGCAGCTTGGCGCTGTTCCGAAACATCAGACGGGCGGTCTGACCGATGACCGCCATTGGCCATGCCACAATTCTTGAAAGTTTGACGGACGCTATCCGGTTCTCTTCCGGTTCCGGCCCGCCGGCGGCAATCTTACGCACTTGAACCACTCCGTCTGTAGACGGCCGGCGAAACCCCAAGACGGCGTTTGAAGGCGCGCGAAAAGGATACTTCAGACCCATACCCGACCCGTTCCGCCACCTCCGGCAGTGGCAATCGCGTGCGCAAAAGTAGGTCGCGCCCAATCATGATCCTCCAGGTCGAAAGGTACTCGATCGGCGAGACGTCAACAGTTTCCTTGAACGCTTTCGACAACGCAGAGCGTGACATGCCCGCGCTCCGGGCAAGGCCGGGCAAATCAAGCGAAGTGGCATAGTCGGAATGAATGCGAGAAACCGCTTTGGCGAGCCGGGCGTCGGTGAGTGCGCGCAAAAAACCGCTCTCGGCACCGTTGTCGCGGTAGTGCTCCCGGATGATGTGCACCAGCAGCGCTTCGGCATGCCGATCAACGATCAGTTGGAACCCCGGCTCTGCGTCTGCCAGTTCGAGAATGATCTGGTCCAACAAGCCGAGAAGTGAGGATTGCTGGCGACCGCGCGCGAAGCGGAGATGTACGAGGTCGGGAAGGTCATCGAACAGCGGGTGGGCGACCTCGTTGCTGAAGGCGAAATGGCCGCAGATGATCCGCGCCGGGCGCTGGCCAGTTGAAAACAATGGTTCCGGATCGGCAAGGGATTTCATGAACGCCTCGCCCGAAATCGGGCGCTGTCCCGGCTTGTCGGTCAGCACATGCGCCGCGCCGCGCGGGAAGAGAAGGACTTCGCCGGTCCGCACCTCGCGGGATTCTCCCTGATGTTCCAGAATGCAGGAGCCGCCTGTGACCGCATGAAACTGCGCGAAGGCCTTTCCGCCCATTTCCATCGCGAAGGGCGCGTGGAATTCGCGCTCGAAATAGACGCAGGCTTCGAGTTGTACCCGCTTCATGATCTCGCTGAGAGGGTCGGTCATCGTCGGCTCCCAAGGATCGAACCATCGAAATGCGGTATGGAGCCAAACGCATTCAAAATCCAGACTGAATGGATTCAGATAGACGATCGGTATGGTTTTCTGGCGTTTGGATCATTCGTTCTCGACAAACCTTTGGGCATGTTGTGCGGATAGTTATCAAAGGAACTGCACACATGAAAATGACATCTCTGGTTTTCTCGGCGCTCATCGCGATGCCTTGGTTTGCGGGAGCGGCACTGGCCGAGGGAGCTTTCGACCCGAACAAACCGGTGGTGGTTCAGCGTGAATCGCTGTCCTACTTTGCGTTGAACGACGCCATAAGCATGGCCGATGCCTATGGCGCACTTGCCGAGGGCATGCATGGGACCTTTGGCAAGTTTCCGGCGCATTTCGACGCCGGGTTTCATACCCACACCGGGGCGTATCACGGCGTCGTCATCAAAGGTGTAATGACCAACCCGTTCGGCAATGAAACCGATCCGTCGCGTATGGAGCCGGGCTCCTATTGGTACGTTCCTGCGGGAATGGTGCACTCCACCGCATGCGTGTCGGACGAACCTTGCGAATTCTTCTTCTATGCGGATTCGGGGTTCGACTTCCACCCGACGGAATAATGAGGGGGCGGCGTAGTTTCGGCTACGCCGCCGAAATCCGCTTGCTGTGGGGTGGTTGCAGCCTAGAGATGGTTCGATCCGGGTCCCGTCCCCTCCGCCACCGCTCCCCAAGCCGTCGATCGCCAAACCACTCGCAACTTGGTCAGGTGGTCGCAAAACCAGTAACGAGGGCTGGCGAGGCGGCTCGCGTGTCGCAAATTGCGGGGCGTGGCGTCGTAATTGTGCCCATTCCATCCGTGCAAGTCGGTAGATGCGACCGCATTGCGGCTGGACTGGTTCGGGCCCCCGTGTAAGCTCGCTAGCCTGGGGAGAGGGCGCCGGGAATGCGTCCGGCCCCATGAGTCCAATTTCCGGGGAGGATACACATGGACCGTCGTTCATTCTTCAAGAAGGCCGGCGTTGCCGGCGTCGGAGCGGGCGCCGTGGCGCTTGCCGCTCCGGCCATTGCCCAATCGGCGCCCAAGGTAACCTGGCGCTGCACATCGTCATTTCCGAAATCACTCGACACCATTTTTGGCGCCGCCGACACTATGGCCAGGTACGTGCGCGAGGCCACAGACGGCAATTTCGACATCCAGGTCTTCCCCGCCGGCGAACTCGTGCCCGGCCTCGAAGCCAAGAACGCGGTCGCGGCTGGCACTGTCGAAATGTGTCACACCGCCTCGTACTACTATGTCGGCCAGGACCCCACCTACGCCCTCGGGACGGCCATTCCCTTCGGTCTCAACGCCCGCCAGGTCAATGCCTGGTTCACCTTCGGCGGCGGCAACGAGTTGATGAACGAATTCTACGCCACCCAGGGCGTCTACGGTATTCCCTGTGGCAATACCGGCGTGCAGATGGGTGGCTGGTACCGCAAGGAGATCAACAGTGTCGCCGATCTCAACGGCCTCAAGATGCGCATCGGCGGCCTTGGTGGGCGCGTTCTGGCCAAGCTCGGCGTCGTGCCGCAGCAGGTGGCCGGCGGCGATATCTATCCCTCGCTGGAAAAGGGCACCATCGACGCAGCCGAGTGGGTCGGGCCCTATGACGACGAGAAGCTTGGCTTCTACAAGGTCGCCCCGTTCTACTACTATCCGGGCTGGTGGGAGGGCGGGCCGACGCTGCACGCCATGGTCAACCTCGCCAAATGGGGCGAACTGCCTAAGTCATACCAATCGACCCTGACCTCGGCCTGCGGCGCCGCCAATGGGGAAATGCTCGCGAGCTACGACTACAAGAACCCGACCGCCATCAAGTCACTGGTGGCCGCCGGAGCGCAACTGCGTCCCTTCAGCCAGGAAATCCTCTCGGCAGCTTACGATGCTGCCCAGGAAGTCTACGCTGAAATCCGAGCCGAGAACGCAGCCTTCACCAAGATCTACGACAGCCAGTTGGCCTTCAAGAAAGACACCTATCTCTGGTCGCAGATCGCCGAATACACCTTCGATACGTTCATGATGACCCAGCAGCGTGCCGGCAAGCTCTAGCCGCGCTCACCGCTGAGCGAGTTCTGGGCCCGGGGCGTCATCGCCCCGGGCTTTCTGTTGATAGATGCCAGTTGGCTGCGCGAAGCCTGTGCTACCGGATGAGACTCAGAGTCGATCGAGAGGATTCCAACGCGCTGGCTCGTAGTTCAGCCGCGCCTGTCGGCACCTTGGCTGCACCCTGGCCGATCCCCGCCTCGCGACAGCTGACGCTTCGAAAACGCTATCTGCCGACGAGCATGATGGGCGATGGGTGGCGCACGAAAAATGGACGACCGGGCTCCAGGGCCCCGGTCTGCTGCCACGAACGCGGAGCGGGTGGGTCAAGATCGGCGAAACGCGCCGCCTTCGAGACTTGACGTCCGACCTCGCTCCCCGCCGAAGCCGCATCGTCATCCTCGACAACGTCGCCGTCCCGGAACATGTCATCCAAGCGAGGGCGTCTGTACCCTGTTCCAGACGCCCTGCAGCGTCCCATGCCTCAGTTGAACGAGGGTGGCTGACTGAGGTCGACGGCCGGTGGAGCTGCTGGGTCGGCGCCATTCGCCGGTTCTCCCGTCTGCGGCCCCAGCCCGAAATCTGGCGTTCCGAGGCCGTCGCCTCCAAAGCCGGGAACGACGATCTGGATCGTGGTGGGATCGACGCCGGTCCCCGCGCCCTTGTAGTGCATCACCAACTGCGGGAAGAGGATGGTGATGCCGACCATGATGACCTGGATAACCACGAACGGCACGGCGCCCCAGTAGATCTGGCCGGTGGTCACCGGTTCGGTGCGCTTGCCGGTGATCTTGTCGAGATAGGGCACGCGCGCGGCAACCGAGCGCAGATAGAAGAGCGCAAAGCCGAAGGGGGGATGCATGAAGCTGGTCTGCATGTTGATGCCCAACAATATGCCGAACCAGATGAGGTCGATCCCAAGCTTGTCGGCGACGGGCGCCAGCAGCGGCACGATGATGAAGGCCAACTCGAAAAAGTCGAGGAAGAAGGCCAGCACGAACACCAGCGCATTGACGACTATGAGGAATCCGAGCTGCCCTCCCGGTACGCCGACGAGCAGATCTTCGACCCACAGATGGCCGTTGACCCCATAAAAGGTCAACGAGAACACCCGCGCGCCAATAAGGATGAACATGACGAAGGCGGAGAGCCGCGTCGTCGCGCCGAGGGCTTGCTTGAGCAGATCAAACGAGAACTTACGCTTTGCCAGCGCCAGGATCAGCGCTCCCGCTGCACCCATCGCTCCACCCTCGGTGGGCGTGGCGATGCCGAGAAAGATAGTGCCGAGCACGAGGAAGATGAGGGCCAGCGGGGGCACCAGAACGATGATCACTTGCCGGGTGAGGCGGGACAGGAGGTTGAGCTTCATCCCCTTGTCAAAGAGCGCATAGAAGTATGCAGCAGCGACAGCCGCCGTCACCGACCAGATGCCGGCGTTGGCTCCTAGTGACGGCCCCCACAGCCAGGTGAGCGCAAAACTCGCCGCGGCGACAAGCGCGACGACGACGCCGAGGGAGGTGACCCCCGATCCGAGCGTCCGTGCGGCGATCGGCAAGGCCGGCGCCGACTTGGGGAAAATTATCGTCGTCAGCAGCACGTATCCGAGGTAGAGCCCGGTGAGTACCAGGCCGGGCAGCAGCGCGCCCGCATACATGTCGCCCACCGATCGCCCGAGCTGGTCGGCCAAGATGATCAGAACGAGCGAAGGGGGAATGATTTGTGCCAGCGTTCCCGAGGCCGCGATCACCCCCGAAGCTAGCCGCCGGTCATAGCCGTAGCGCAGCATGATCGGCAGCGAGATGAGCCCCATGGAAATGACGGAGGCTGCGACCACGCCGGTAGTCGCGGCGAGTAGTGCCCCGACCAGAATCACCGCATAGGCCAACCCGCCGCGAATGGGTCCGAAAAGCTGCCCGATGGTATCGAGCAGATCCTCGGCCATGCCCGAGCGCTCGAGGATCAACCCCATGAAGGTGAAGAACGGCACCGCTAGCAGCGTCTCGTTGGACATGACGCCCCAGAACCGGTCGGGCAGGGCCCCGAGCAGGGGCCAGGAGAGCGTGATCTCACCGCCGGACAGCGGCGCCAGTTGCACCCCGATGAAGAAGAAGACGAGGCCGTTTGCCGCAAGCGCGAAGGCAACCGGGTATCCCAGCAGCAGGAACCCAACCAGCGACACGAACATGATCGGCGCCATGTTGTGCGCGATAAGCTCAAACATGGTCGGCATCCTTCTGCGCGTCGGTCATCTCAAGTGGAGCGTGGCTGGACACGGCTGGGTGTGGGTCCTCGATGATCCCGGCCATGATGGCGATCCGCTTGATGATTTCGGAAATCACCTGGGCGGTGAGGAGAATGAAGCCGACCAGCAGCAACGCCTTGGCCGGCCACAGGATGAGCCCCCCCGTATTGGGCGAATATTCATTAATGCGCACGGAATTGGCTACATAGGGGGTCAGGAGCCAGATCATCAGAAGGCAGAAGGGGAGGGTGAAGAACACGTGCCCGAAAAGGTCGATACGGTCCTGGGTGCGTTTCGAGCCCATGCCATAGAAGATGTCGATCCGGATGTGCTCGTTTTCCTGCAGGGTATGGGCGGCGGCGAGCATGAAAACCGCACCGAACAGATACCATTGCAGTTCGAGCCATGAATTCGACGACATGTCGAATGCCTTGCGGACGATTGCATTGCCGGCACTGACCAGCACGGCAACCAGCACCAGCCACGATACGGCGCGGCCAATCAGCCGCGTCAGCCAATCGATGCCGCGCGATATGGCGAGCAATGGTCCCATTGTTCCCTCCCGTTCCCACAATGTCCCGGACGCCTTGATTCCGCCCCGGTTCGCATTGCAACCAGATGTTCAGGCTAGAAGAGCCAGCAACCGCGCACCAATGTCCAGCGTCAGCAGGGCGCACGAGTCGGTTTTTTGAGCCAGGGCTACCCAAATCTACGGAACGCCCGGGGATACCGCTCTTGCCTCCCCGCTTGGACAGGCGGAAGACTACCCGGTATTGGGGGGAACCGGAGGCGAGAGCCTTAGGGAGGACGCGTTGCGATGACTTTGCGGCACCAGATCCTGGCGCTCGCCGTTCTGCCGCTGGTGATCGCGATCCTCGCCATCACTGGTCTGGTGACGTCACAATCGACCGACCTCGCACGCTCAGGCATCGCCACCTTCGAGCAGAACATGCTCAAGGCCAAGGAGATCGAGCTCCTCAACTACACCAACCTAGCCCTCTCTGCGATTGCCGGCGTCTATGACAAGGCCGGCCCGGACGACGCGGCGGCTAAGCGCGACGTCATAGCCATCCTCAACAGCCTCAGCTATGGACCCGACGGGTATTTTTTCGCCTACGAGTATGACGGCACCAACCTGGTGCTCCCACCGCTGCCCTCCTTCGTGGGGGGCAATTGGCTCGACCTGACCGATTCGGACGGGGACTTTCTCATCGTCAATCTCATCGCGCGCGCCCGGGAAGGGGGGGGACTGCACCGCTACAAGTGGCCCAAGCCGTCCACCGGTCAGATCGCCGACAAGCTCTCCTATGCGGTAGGTCTCGACAAATGGGGCTGGATGCTGGGCACCGGTGTCTATCTTGACGATGTGATTGGCCAGACCGCCGCGGCCAATGCCGACCTCAAAGCCAGCATCGACCGGACCTTCGTCCTCGTCGCGATGATCACTGTGCCCGCTGTAATCGGGGTGTTCCTCACCGGCATCCTGCTCAACCTGCGCGAGCGCCGGCTGGCCGATTCCAAGCTCAAGGAACTGACCCAGCGCATCATCGACACGCAGGAAGAAGAGCGCTCCCGCATCGCCCGCGAGCTGCATGACGGGATATCCCAAATCCTCGTCGGCGTGCGCTACCTGCTCGACCTCGCCAAACGCAAGGCCAGGGACGGGGCCCCGGATGCCCTGGCAACCATCGAACGCGGGGCCGACGGCATAAACGGCGCCATCAAGGAGGTGCGGCGCATTTCCCACGATCTCAGGCCAGGCATGCTCGACGATCTGGGTCTGACGGCAGCCCTTGAGGCTCTGGCCAACAATTTCTCCGAACGCACTGGCATCAAGGTAGTGCTCAAGTCCGTGGCTTTCCGCAACTTGATGCTGCCGGAAGCCAAGACTGCGCTCTATCGCGTCGCCCAGGAAGCTTTCACCAACATTGAACGGCATGCCAATGCGACCGAGGTGAGCCTGCTCATCACCAGCGCCCGGTCGGGCTTGCAGATGCTGGTCAGTGACAACGGGTGCGGTTTCGGAGACGCTGGTGCAATGGAGGAATTCCGTCCCCCCAGAGGCCTGGGGCTGCGCAACATGCAGGAACGCATGGCCCATTTCGGTGGTCAGCTCGAGGTGAGAAGCTCGCCCGACGGCACCACCTTGCGGGCCAGGCTACCGAAATCGGTCTATCTGACGCAGACCCCTCAGGCGGTTGAGCACCAATGAGCCAGCCGCGCGCCATCAAGGTCCTCGTCGTCGACGATCATCCCCTGGTGCTCGAAGGGATCAGGGCGGTGCTCGAAACCTATGACCACATCGAAGTTGTGGGAGCGGCTTCCTCGGCCCGGGCGGCCCTGACGCTTGCAGGTCGCACAGCGCCCGACGTGGTGATGATGGACATCAACATGCCCGACCTCAACGGGCTCGATGCGGTCGAACTTTTCCGCGAACAGCACCCTGCGACGCGTCTGCTGATGCTCTCGATGCACGACAGTCGCGAGTACATTTCCACCTCGGTGATGTACGGCGCCTCGGGTTACGTGCTCAAGGATGTCTCGACGAGCGAGATCGTCGCCGCTATCGAGGCGGTCGCCGCGGGCGGCACGTATTTTTCCGCCGGCGTATCCGATGCGCTGCTGCAGCGCGGAACCACCCAAAAGGAATACCGGCCCTTGACGACGCGGGAGCAGGCCGTGCTGCTGCTCCTCGCCAATGGCAAGAGCAATAAGGATGTCGCTCGCACGCTGGACATCTCGGCACGGACTGTCGAAACCCACCGCAAGAACATCAAGAAGAAGCTTGGCATCGCGACGACCGCGGGCCTCACGCGCTATGCCATCGAGAATGGCCTGATCGGGCAGGAGAACTGAGGCCAAGCTTCTGCGGCTTCGGGTGGACCTCAGCCGATCCCCGCCTCTTCGTGGCTCTCCGCCTGCCGCTTACCTGAAGAAAAGACGATCAGCGCGAAGAGCGGATCGGAACCCAGCGCCTTCGCCCAATGTCGGACATCGCGGGGGATGCGGATAGTGTCGCCCGGACTGAGCAGCACCGTCTCCTCGCCCAGCCTGTGCTCGCAGGAGCCCGAAACGACGTGGAGGAACTCCTCGCAATTTGGGTGCGAGTGCAGCGCATTGCGCTGCCCCGGGGCGATATAGCAAGTGCCAAAAGTCATCTCGGTGCCCGGCATCGACTGGTCGGTGATCTTCCAGTTCAGTTCGCCCCACCCCGTGGTCATGCGCTCGCCGTCGGCGGCTTTCGCAACAAAACTATCCGCACTCATTTGGGAAATCTCCTCGCGCTCAGATTTGGGCCGAGACGCCTTCTTTGGTTTGGCTGAAGAAATCGTAGAGCTTCATGATCTCGATGGCCGCATCGAGCGTACCCTTGGTCAGCGGCTTGCCTTCCAGCACCGCGTCGCAGAAATGCAGCACCTCGGGCGCATAGCCGAGCGCGAACATGTTGTTGTTGTAGAGCTGACCGAGCGAATTCTCGGGCTCGTAGATCAGTGCCGCTGTTTCGTCGGGCTGGATGAAACTGGAGGCGCGTCCGTAGGTAGGGAGGCTGGCCTTGCGGTAGTGGATGAGCTTTGTGCCGTTCTCGACGATCGCGTGCGAGCCTTCGCCGATCGCCTCGACCCGCTCCAGCGGCCCGGACCAGGATTGTCCTGCCGTCAGATGCAAAGATCCGATGGCGCCGGATCTGAACTTGAGACTGGTGACTGTCGCCCCGGTCGCGGGCTCCCATTCGAAGCTCGCGCGCTCGATGGCGCCGCCCAGGAAATTCAGAATGGAGCCGGGGTGGTAGATGTGGTCGATGAAGCTCTGCATTTTGACCAGGTCGGCGCGATCGCTGGCCGGCGGCAGGCTCTGCGGGTAGCGAACGGCAAGCGAGGTCAGTCGGCCGAACTCGGGCGCCAAGATGATGTCCTTGAGTTTCTCGATCGTCGGGAAGAAGGTTTTCTTGAGCCCGGTCATGATCTTGCGGCCGGTCTTCTCGCTCAGCGCCTTGAGTTCCTCGACCTCCGCGCGGCTGTCGGCTGTCGGCTTTTCCATCCACACATGCGCGCCGGCTTTGACGGCGTCTCGTGCCAGTCCCGTCGCCTGCACGTGGCCATCCTTGGTGTAGGCGGTGACGATGAAGACGACGTCGGGCCTCTCTTTTTCCAGCATCTCGCGATGGTCGGAATAGGCGCGCTCGCCGCCGAAGATGCGGACAAATTCTCCCGCCCGGTTGCGGTCGAGATCGCAGACCGCGACCAAATCGATTGGTGCGTAGCGGAAGGTCGGATAGACATTGCGGTAGGCGTGGCCGCCGGCGCCGATGAAGCAGGCCTTGAGGCGCCTCTCGTATTCGAAATTGTAGCGGATCTCCCGCTGCTGATGGTGCGGCATGGCTAGCCTTTCAATGCGCCTTGCGTGAGGCCCTCAGTGAAGCGCCTCTGGGTCAGGATGTAGAGGACGATGATGGGAAGGAAAGTGATCACGGTGCCCGAGAATACGAGGCGGTATTCCGACGAATAGGTCGAGGCGAAGCGGACGAGGCCAAGTGGCAGCGTTTGGATATCGGGACTGATGAGCACGATCAGCGGCAGGAAGAAGTCATTCCAGGTGGATAGGGCGGATATGATCACCAACGCCTGAAGCGCGGGCGTCGACAGCGGCAGCATTATCCCGGTCAGTATCTGGAAGTGGTTGGCGCCGTCCATCTTGGCGGCCTCCACCAGTTCGTTGGGTACGCCCATGAAAAAGCTGCGCATCAGGAAGATGCCGAAAGGGATGCCGCTGCTGACCTGCGCCAGCGTGATGCCGGCGAGCGAATTGATGAGGCCCAGGTTGAACAGCACCTGGTAGAGCGGGATGACGATCGCCTGGATCGGGATCGTGAGCCCGAAGATCATCGCGTAGAACAGCCACTCGCGGCCCGGGAATCGGATCTTGGCGAGGGCGTAACCAGCTGGCGCGCAGGTGATCAGCGTCAGCGCCACCACGGCTGCAAGATTGATGAGGCTGTTGGCGATGAGCTCTCCGAAGCCGCCGATCTGCCAAGCATCGAGATAGTTCTGCCACATCAGGTCGGCCGGCGGCGCGAACGGGTTCGCCTGCCCGATCTCGGCCTCGGTCTTGAGGCTCGACATCAAGAGCCAGGCGAATGGCCCGAGGATAAGGGCGAAAGCGGGCAGCAGGGCCAGCGCCGTGGGCCACTCGGGTTTGCGCGCGCTCATTGGGCGAGCCTCGCGCGCCAGCGGTTGAAGGCGATGGTGACGGTAATGGCCAGCACGCT
>Ga0214473_10002038_pt1 | contig 25480 bp, 28 predicted proteins | sample RVTome_7_FD_203509 | JGI IMG/M metagenome (GOLD analysis project Ga0214473, IMG submission 203509) | Soil microbial communities from uranium-contaminated site in the Upper Colorado River Basin, Wyoming, United States - RVT98D197 | ecosystem: Environmental > Terrestrial > Soil > Contaminated >...
GCTATAGGGGCTGTCCTGGGATTCCTCATCTCGCGAAAGCAATCCCCGACGATGAAGAAAGGCGTTCGGCCGCTCTCGTCCGCCAGCGATACTAGGGTCGCCACTCCTTGGGCCCCGAGCGTGGCTCCAGTGGCCGTTGTCGTCCCGGAGGAGTCGGTCGAGCCTGAGGTCGAGGCTGTGCCCGAACCCGAGCCGGTCGTGCCCGAACCCGAGGCTGTCGTGCCCGAGCCCGAACCCGGGGCTTTTGCTGAGCCAGAGCCGGTCGTCCCCAAGCCCGAGGTCGAGCTGCCGGCCGCGGAAACATCCGAGTTCGAGGCAGTGATGGCCGAAGTGGCGAGCGACTCCGAAGTCATCGTGACCCCCGAGTTGCTCGAGGAGCCGTTGCCGGGGGCCGGCTGGGAACCGTCCGCAGCGCTCGCCGGCGAGGAGCAGGCGTTTGAAGAGATCCTGCCCCTCGTTCCCGAGGACGCTCCTGCCCACGCTGCCCCGGATGCAGTCCTACTGGACGTCGGTGACTTCACGTGGCCTGGAGTCGGGTCGACGGAAGCAGAGTTCGAGCCGGTTCCAACGGATGCCGGGCTACCCGATTCAGAACCCGATCTCGGACGCGATTTAGGACCTGATACCGTGGCGACTCCGGAAGTAGTGCCCTCCGCTATTCCCGTCGCAGCGGACGATCTGAGGGCCCGCATCGAAGCGACGCGCCGACGCATCCGCAGAGAGCTTGAGGAGCCGTTCATGGCCACGGGCAGCGGCGTGGCTGCCGAGGAAATCGTGAGGGCGCCGATCCCCGAACCGGTGATCGGGGAGGCCTTGATGGAGCAACCGTTTATGGACGAGAAGCAGGCGCCCTCCGCGGAGGATTCGCCCGCGCCTTTGGCGGACGGTCTCCCATCGCCTGCTGTGGCGGAGGCCGAAGGGACTCACGACGAGCCGGTATCGGGACTCGGCGCGGAATACGATGCCATGCGGCGCCGCATCGAGACCACGCGGAACCGTCTCAAAGCGAAGGCCTTCGACGCGATGATGACCGGCGAGTCGGCTCTGCTCGGGCGGGATTCGGCGGGGGCGGGCGCAGAAGTGCCGGCTCTGGCCAACATCGACAGCGAGATCGTCCAGACGATCGAGACCACCCTGCGCGAAGAAGAGAACTAGAAGCCGGTTCCGCCGGGTTCATCCTCACCAGGGGGGAGGAAGTCCTCTTCTTGGTGGGTGGCGCGGGGCACGTGCAACGGTCTGCGGAAAAGGTTACGGAGATCGGTCCAGGGGGCGTCGCGTGAGCCCTCGACGATTTCAAGAAAGCCCTTCACCTTGGCGTCGAGATTGTCGACGTGGTGGAGGATAAGGGCCTCGATCGTCTTCGGCCGCTTGGGCGATCCCCACTCCAACTCTCCATGGTGGCTGGCGACGCAGTGCAGAAGCTGCTGGAGTTTGCCCTCGGGGAAAGACGGCAGCTCTTTGGCTTTCTCGGATACCAGCGTGACTCCTTGGATCACGTGACCCAGGAAGCGCCCCGCGTCGGTGAAATCGATGGCGGTCTCGAACGAGAGCTCCTTAGTCTTTCCCACATCATGGAGAATAGCGGCGGTGAGTAGGAGATCACGGTCGACCCGGCTGTACTGCTGGGAGACGAAGTCGCACATCTCGGCCACCGCTACCGTGTGCTCCACCAGCCCTCCGAGATAGGCATGATGATAGAGCTTCGCAGCCGGAGCCGTGGTGAAGACGTCAAAGAAATCGGCGTCTCCGAAGATGATCTGCAACAGGGCGCTGTAATCGCGGTCATATACCGACCCGATGTGGAACTGCAGGAAGCCCTTAAGCTCCTCGATGTCCCGGTAGGTGGAGGGCAGAAAATCGCGGGGCTGGGCTGTTCCGGATGGCGCGTGGCCCACAGAAGAGGCCTCCAACTGGGGTTTGCCCAGATACTCGGAGACTCGGGCCACCACCCGCACGAGGTCGCCGGCTTTGACGCCGGTTTCCAGCGTCTCGGTCTCCCACACGGTGCACTCAACCGTGCCGGTGCGGTCGCTGAGCTTGAGTTTGAAGAACGGCTTGCCTGCTTTGGTGTGTCGGGTCTCCTTGCCGGAAAGTAGGTAGACGCCTTCGACCGTGCTGCCGGGCAGCAGATCACACACAGCCACCCGCAAGGCCCCCGAGGGAGCGGGAGGATCGGGCTCGAATGGAGCCCCCAGGTCGAGCTGGTCGTCGTTCACGGTGCCCTCACTTACTCTCTGTGCACTTGCGACATTCTAGCGGACCGCACGCAGGCTCGGCTGCCGATCGCCCTGCGCGTCAGTGGGGCATGAAGGGGAGATGGCTAGCGCCGCGGGCCTTGTGTTTGTAGAAGAAGACCGCCGGTACGACCGCGACCCCGATCACGATAGCGGCGATGAGGAAGAACTCGCTAAACACGGTATGCGCCGCGGTCTTCGTAGCTGCCGCAGCCGCGTCTTTCATGGCCTGCCATTCCGCGTCGGTCAGTCCGGGAGGCCGCACTATCGGGGTGGTGATATTGGCGGCGAGCGCGTTAAAACGGCGCACGCCCCACGAGCTCAGAGCGGAGAGACCCACCACCATCCCCACCATCCGGGAGACCGTCACCAGAGCCGACCCGGTGGCCATCCACTTAGATCCAGCGGAGGAGATTGCACTGGCCCCGATAGGACCGATAACGAGACCGAATCCCAAACCGCTGATCATCAGGTCCCTGGTCATTGTGAGATCGGCCGGGTCGAGCGACCAGCGGCTGACCAGGAGATAACCGCCGCAAGCGACAAGGAATCCCAGCACGGCGGTGATCCGGTACCCTACGAAGTCGGCCAGCCATCCTCCCAGGACCGCGCCCACAGGGATCATGAGCGTCAGGCGAATGAGGAGTAGGCCGCCTTGGATCTCGGTCATGTCGAAAAGCGTGTACGCGTAGAGCGGGATCTCTACCATCCCGATGATCAACGCCGCGCCCACGAGGAGATGGGCGAAGTTGGCAGCGGCGAAAGCCGGCCGCTTGAAGAAGTCCAGGCGGATGAGGGGCCGCTGGTGCCGGCGCTCGAAGAGGATGAAGGCGATGAAGGCCACGGCGCTGAGCAGCAGCCAGGGCCATCGGACCGGGGTCGAGGCGGCCTGAGTCGTGCTCTGGACCGTCTGAGTGCCGGTGCCCAGACCGATGGTGATACCGGCTAGAGCCAGGGCCATAAGGGCGGCCCCGACATAGTCGACCCGTCCTCGGTGCCACCAGCGCGTCTTCCCGGAGACGGGAGCGGGTTCGATGTCCGGAGTTTCGACCGCGAGTTCCCCGGAGACGCGGCCCGCTCCGGGCCGAAGGAGGCGCCAGCAGACGGCGATCAGAAACACACACAGGGGCACGTTCACCAGAAAGATAAGACGCCAGCTCCAGAGTACGGTCAGCCCGGCTCCATAGATGGGTCCCAGCACGCCGCCGGCCTCCGCGGACCCCCCGATTATGCCGAGCACCAAGGCTCGTCGCCCCGGCGGGAACATGTCGGCTGCCGCGGCCATGGCGATGGGTACCAGCGCCCCCCCGCCGGCCGCCTGGACTACGCGGGCGGCCACGAACAGCTCGAGGCTGGCGAGGAACACGCAAAAGGCGCTCCCCGCCATGAAGAGCAGCAGGGCTACGACAGCCATGGGGCGCCGTCCCCACACGTCGGCCAGGCGCCCGAACAGGGGCATCGCTATCGTGTAGCCGAGAAGGTAGCCGGTGATGATCCACCCGGCGTCGTTGATGTCGCGCACGCTGATGTAAAGCGAGCGCATGATGGACGGCATGACCGTGAGGACCATGGTCTGATCGAGAGCGGCCACAAAGACCGCGGCGCACAACGCCGTCATGGCGAAGATCACCCGGCGGGAGACTTTGGTCGTCACGGCCTCGCTCCGGGCCGCCTTCTCCGTCACGGCTATTGGGGCGCCTTGATGTCTACGAAGGTATTGAGGTTGGAGAGCACGATGCTCCGCCAGATCTTGGCATCCTCGGTGATGGTCGCAGCTCCGGCGATGTCGACCTCATAGACCAAGCTGTCGCTCACGCCCACCCAGATGTTGGTGGGGAAGGTGTTGGTGGTATCCACGGCTCCGGCGATCGCGGCCACTTCTGCTGCTGCTACCTTGCCGGCGATGTGGTAGGTCTTCGTACCCCCCTTGCTCTCTTCGCCCACGTACGAGGCTTCGGTGATGCGATCGAGGATCTGGATGGTGCCGGCGCTCAAGCTGAGGCTGCCCACCGGGCTGTCTTTGGCCGCGACGGACTGCCATTTCTGCGAGGCCGGGTCCTGGATGTAGTGGGTGTCACCCATGGCCACGAACCCGAGCGCCATCGGGACTCCGCCCCACGTAACGTCGATGGTCGCCTGCATGTTGCCCTGGGCGTTCACATCGCCGGTGACGCGCGCGATCTCCAGTCCGGCACCGGGTTTGGCGGAAGCTGGCTTGTGCACCTCGTAAACGAAGTGGAAGCCCTGGATCTTCTTCATGCCGGCCGAAGCTTGTGATAGGACCGTCTTGGGATCGACGTTGCCGCCAGCGCCGCCGCAGGCCGCCAAGCCCGCGAGGGCCAGGATGAGGACCAGAGCGGCAGCAGCGGCCACGACTGAGCGGAAGAAAGCTTTCATGTGTCTCATTATGAATCCTCGTCGAGGCTCGCACAAGCAAGACGCCTGGGTCGGAAAACAAAGTGCCCACTCCTTGCTACAATGAACCCGTAGCGGTCTTTCGAGTGTTTCAGGGGATGTTAATGTCGCCCGAAAACCGACATACCCACCCAAATTACTCGTCCGGCGAGGACTACATCCTCGAGTTCCGCAGCTTCCGCTACGGGTTCAACAGCGTGGACTTCTCCCAACGTGTTGAGATGGCCGCGGTGGAGTTGGGTTTGGTCGATCCGGGCATGCTGCGTCACGACGAATGCGCCGATCTGGTCCAATTGGTGGCCGGAGGCGTTATCGAATTCCCCGTGAGCCCCTTGGGCGAATACCTTCTCCAGCGTAGCGAAGAGGTGCTCACTCTCCACGGGGAGTGCCTGGTCTACTGGCTCCGGGAACTGGTGTTCCGCAGCGCGTGGCTCGACCTGCGGCTCATCGACGGGCAGCTCGAAGTGGCCTTCGATGACGAGTCGGGCGAGTTCGTCTACTTCCCCACCGGTCATCGCTCCCGGCGGATAGGACCACCACCTCATCCCTCCTGGCGCGAGGTGGCGTACACCCGCTGAGCGGTCCCGTAGACCCCGGGTCTCTCCAAGCGCTGCGTTTGGTCTTCAAGCGGGCTTTCACCGGGTACTTCCTGGATCTGGAGTCGCCCGCCATCGCCGACCCGACCGAGGCCTTCGCCGCCGGCCGGCAGTATCTCTCTGCTCTGCGGGAGCGATTGGGTCCGAAGGAGTTCATGCGCCGGCTCGACGACGAGACTACGCACCTGGCCGGCCAGGTGGAGCAAGACCTGCGGCGGAGACTGAAGGCCGGCGAGGCCTTGCCTGCGTACGATGATTTGGAAGACCGGTTGCGGGAGTGCTTCGAGTACGGAGTAGATCGACTGGAGGAGTTGTGACGGGCCCGGCCCGCAGTTACCCGGCGCCCCACTACCGAGCCGCCGACTCGGCGGTCCTCGAGCGCGGCGCTCCGGAGGCCGCCTCCGCGCCTCCGCGCCTCCTCCTCGACCAGACCCTGGGCCGCCTGGCTCGATGGCTCCGCCTTCTGGGCTGCGACACGGTTTGGGACCGCTCCGCCGGGCCTGCGGAGCTGCTGGCGCGGGCCCAGAGAGAGGACCGGGTGCTGCTCACACGCGACACGTTGCTGGGCGAGCGCCGAGAGGTGCGGCGCGGCTTGGTACGCACCGTTCTGGTGCGCGACGATTTGCTGGTCGACCAACTCCGCCAGCTCCGGATCGAGGAGGGGCTGCACCTGTGGGGCGAGCCTCGCTGTATGGTCTGTAATAGCCCGCTTGAGCCCCGGACGTTGCAGGAGGTGCGCGAATGGGTGCCACCCTACGTGGCCCAGACCCAGACCCGGTTCACCTACTGCCCCAGCTGCAACCGCGTCACCTGGCAGGCCACGCACTGGAAGCGCATGGAGCGCCGGCTCGTCGAGGCGGGCTTCGGCGACGAAGAGGACGGGTCGGGGCGGCGGTAGAGCTAACGCCGAGCTGACCCACCTTAGGGTAGAATGACCGGCCATGGGCTTCTTCCAGGACTGGCTGATCCCCCTCCTTGAGAACCACGGCCTCTTGATCGTCTTCTTGACGATGGCGGCCGAGAGCGCCTGCATCCCCATTCCCAGCAAGATCGAAGTCCCCTACGGCGGCTTCCTGGCCGCGCAGGGTCACACTCATCTATGGGCTGTGATCGTGGTGGCGACTGCGGCTAACCTTGTGGGCTCGAGCATCGCCTATGTTGTCGGTCGCTACGGGGGCCGGGCGCTGTTCGTCAAGTACGGGCGCTACGTGCTGGTGTCGCCGCACCACCTCGACAAAGCCGATCGCTGGTTCGAGCGCCGCGGGGAACTGACCGTGTTTTTCACCCGCATGATGCCGGGAGTGCGCACGTTCATCTCCCTGCCTGCAGGGATAGCCAAGATGCCGGTGGGCAAATTCTTGCTCTATTCCTTTCTGGGCTCGGTCCCGTGGAACGCCGCCCTGGCGTACCTGGGCTATACCGCGGGCAAGGCTGCGGGCGAAGATCCGTGGGGCAAGCTGCAGGAACAGTTCAGCCGCTATAACCACATCTTCTACATCGTGCTGGGGGTAGTTGTGGTGGCCCTCATCGCGTGGGGTGTGGTGCGCTGGCGCAGGCGCCGCGATCGGCGTGCCAGCCCCACCGGGGGGTTCGAAGGATCCTAGAGCACCATGCTCAGGAACTTCTGAGTCCTGGGCTCCTTCGGACTGACGATCATCTCTCGAGGGTCGCCTTCTTCCACGACCACCCCGCCGTCCATGAAGATCAGCCGCGAGCCTACCTCCCGGGCGAAGCCCATCTCGTGGGTGACTACCACCATCGTCATGCCGGCTTCGGCCAGGGCTTTCATGACGTTCAACACCTCAGCCACGAGCTCGGGGTCGAGTGCAGATGTGACCTCGTCAAACATCATCATGTCGGGCTGCATAGCCAAGGCCCGGGCAATGGCGACCCGTTGTTGTTGACCGCCTGATAGCTCGTCGGGGAAAGCCTCAGCCTTCTCGGCCAGGCCGACCTTCTCCAGCAGGTCGCCGGCGATCTTCTCGGCCTCCTCCTTCGATTTCTTCTGTACTTTCAGGGGAGCCATCATGACGTTCTGGAGGGCGTTCCTGTGTGGGAACAGGTTGAAGCTCTGGAACACCATGCCGATGCGTTGGCGGATTTTGTTGGGGTCGGTTTTGGGACCGTGCAGGTCCTCGCCCTCGATGATCACCTTGCCCTTCTGGATGGGCTCCAGGCCGTTGATGCAGCGGAGCATCGTGGACTTCCCCGACCCTGACGGCCCGATGACGACCACGACCTCCTTCTTCTGGACGGTGAGATTGACTCCCTTCAGCACCTCCAGGTGCCCGAAACGTTTGTGGACGTCGACGAGCTCGATCATGGCGGTCAAGGTCCCTAACCTCCCTTTGGCAGCTGCCTGGCGATGTCGGCGGTGGCGAGGTCGAGGTCGGCCACTTGCGGCAGCCCAGCCGGTGCCGGGATCCCACCACCCGGTCTCTGCTTCCTCCGCCGAGTCTCAAGTCGGGCGGCCACCCGGATGAGCGGGATCGTGAAGACCACATAGATGATGGCAGCCACGGTCAGCGGCGTCGTGTTGGCTGCGACCCCCATCTTCTCCTTGGCCCTAAATAGCAGCTCGGGAACCGTGATGACCGACATGAGGGATGTGTCCTTGATCATGGCGATGAACTCGTTAGTGAGTGGCGGGACGACCAGCTTCACAGCTTGGGGCAGGACCACGTAACGCATTGCCTGGCCGTTGGTCATGCCAAGAGAGCGGGCCGCCTCCATCTGGCCTTTGTGGATGGCCTGGATGCCGGCCCGAAAGATCTCTGCCGAGTACGCTCCATAGCAGAGAGTCAGACCGAGCACTCCGGAAGTGATGGCATTGAGCTTGAGTCCGGCGATCCCCAGCCCGTAGTAGATAAAAATGAAGAGCAGGAGCAGCGGCAGGCCGCGGAAGAAATCGATGTAGGCGCCCGCCACATACCGGAGCACACGAAAGCGCGAAAGCCGGATGAGAGATAGGACGAGACCCCAAACGTACGAGCAGATGAGGCCGAGGATCAGGACCTCGAACACGACGGGCAGGGTCTTGACCAAGAGCCAGATCGACTCCTTGAAGATCTCACCGTTGAAGAATGCGTTTCCGAGCCCATTCACGGTTGCCCCCTGCTTCTAAGCTGAAGCCATAGCTGGGGCCGGTCGATGGCCCCGCAAAGACGGGGGCCAAAGCCGAAGCTTCGACCCCCGTCCTGACTTCAGGATCAGTGTGCTGCTCTCGGTCTGTCGACTCGCCTCTGCTAGTTTCCGGTCAGGCCCCACTTGGCCAGGATCTTAGTATAGACGCCATCGGCGCGCAGCTCTTTGAGGGCTGCGTTCATGGCTGCGAGAAGGTCGGTGCTCGCCTTCGTGATGGCGTAGCCGTAGCTGTTGTCGGTCACGATCTTGCCGGTGTCCGCGAACTTCGCCTTGTAGTCGGTGTTCGTGGCGATAATGTAGGCATTGACTGGTTCGTCGTTGACGACGGCATCCACCCGGCCGATGGCGAGATCTTGGAAGGCCTCAAGGATGGTGCCGTACTTCTTGATCTCCTTCACGCCCGTCACTGCTTCCGCGGCGAACTGGCCGGTGGTGTCCACCTGGACGCCTACGATCTTACCCGCCAGTCCGGGCCCATCGGCGATGGGCTTATCAATGGGTGTCGAGATGGCCAGGATACCCGGCAGGTACGGGTCGGTGAAGTTGATCTGCTCTAACCGCTCGGGCGTGATGCTCATGGCCGACATGATGATGTCGAACCGGCTGCCGATGAGGGCCGGGATGATGCCGTCCCACGCGGTCGAGACGGTCTCGAGTTGCAGGCCCATCTTCTTGGCGATGGCGGTGCACAAGTCGACGTCAAAGCCGATGTAGCCGCCTTTTTCGTCCGAGAACTCCATGGGCGGGAACGACGTATCCGAGCCAGCCTGCAGGATGCCTGCTTTTATGGTCTTGGGCGTTTGGATGGCGTCCGATTTGGTCACGGCGGCGATAGCGGCGTTCGCGATGGCGGTCACGTCGCCGGTGCCGCCGGGGTTGGTGGTTGAGCTTTGGCCCGCCGCGGTCGTGGTGGTCGCTTCCTCACTACCGCATGCCGCCACGATTGGAATGAGGATAAGCGCCAACACAAGTAGCGCGATCAAAATAATATGGTTTCTCTTCAACTCTCCTACCTCCTGGATTCGTGTCCGGACGCCGACCGGCACTTGAATACGCGTGGAAACGCGGCCCCTCCAACCTACATGGCCATTCCCCACAATGAATTGATACCACGGTTGTGCCCGCCGTGTCTAACGATTGGGCGACGAAGGGGTGCGTGCGGGTATACTTCGCGCTCGGTTATGAGCCTTTCGCACCCCACGAATATCTCCCGAGCCGCCGCAGAGGAACCGCGGGGCGAAGCCCTCTTCTGGGAGGATGCCGGCTGCGGCAAGGTCCGCTGCACTCTATGTCCCCATTACTGCTTCGTGGGGGAGGGCGCCGAGGGTCTGTGCAGAGCCCGCGGGACGCGCGACGGCCGCATGGTCAGCCTCACTTATGCCCGGCCCGCCACTATCATCAGCGACGAGATCGAAAAGAAGCCGCTCTTTCACTTCCACCCCGGCACCCGCGCGCTCTCTCTGGGAAGTTACGGCTGTAACGTGCTCTGCGCCGGCTGTCAGAACTGGCAGATCTCCCATGCGAGCGCTCGCACCGAGACCGCCCGGCTACCGGTGCTGACTCCCGCGGAGGCCGTGGCCATGGCCCGCAAGCACAAGCTCTCCGGCGTGGCCTTCACCTACAACGACCCCGTGGTGTGGATCGAGTACGTGCACGACGTCTGCGTGGCTTTCAAAGAAGCCGGTCTGTACACGGCTTTCATCACCGCCGGGTATATGACTGAAGCTGCTCTGGACTACGTGGCTCCGGCTGTCGACGCCTTCAAGTTCGACCTGAAAGCCGCCTCGGCGGAGGGTTGGGCCCGTCTCACCAAAGTCAAGGATCCGGCCCCGGCCTTCGCCATGGCTGTGCGGGCCAGGGAGGCACATGGTTGTCACGTGGAAGTCGTCTCGAACATCGTCCCCGAGCTCAACGACGACGACGCCAGCCTTGGGGCTATGGCCACGTGGGTACGCGATAATCTGGGTCCAGGGACTCCTTGGCACTTGACCCGCTTCATCCCGGACTTTGAGCTTTCTTACCTTCCCCCCACTCCCATCAAGACACTGGAACGAGGTGTGACCATCGGGAAAGCGGCCGGGCTGCGCTTCGTCTACGTAGGCAACGTGCAAGGGCATGCTGCCCGGCACACGGTCTGTCCGGCGTGCGGGCGGACCGTGATCCGTCGAGACGAGTCGAAGATCGACAAGCTTTCGCTGAAGCAAGGGCTCTGTGCCACCTGCGGTGAAGATCTCGCGGTGGTAGATGCTTGGGATTAGGACGCCGCCGGCGCCCCGTTTAGATGTCGCCAGGCCGCGGGTAACATGGGGGCAGAGTAGAGAAACGTGCGGACGGTGCTTGGATACGCATCATAGAGGCGACGAAACACATGACTAGTCCAGAAGCCGGCACGCGGGCATCCGTGTCCCTCACCATCCCCTGCAGGGCGGAATACGTGGCCCTATGCCGTCTCGTCACGGGTGCCCTGGGAGCGCGCGAGACTTTGGATGAGGAGCTCATCGCCGATCTCAAGGTGGTGGTCACTGAGGCCTGTAACTGCTTTCTGGCTGAGTCGAGTGGATGTACCCCGCCGAAGACCGTTGACGCGACGGAACCGTCGCCCGTCTTACGCGTGGATTTTCATCCGACATCAGATGCGTGGGAGATCACGGTCTCCAATCCCGACCGTCGACGCCGCATCCCGCCGTCGAGCCTCTGCGATCCCCTGAGCGAGGGTGGGCTGGGGCTCACGATCATCCGGGCCCTGGTCGACTCGGTGGAGCAGACCGACAGCGATGCCGAAGGCAGCGCCTTGCGGCTGGTGAAGCGGCTGCCGGCCGAACCGATCTCTGCCGGCTGAGTAGTCGTTTCCCGCGTTCAGCGGGGTGGATCCAGGCCTCGCAGACCTCCGTGCTACACTGAGGCGCCATGAGCCCTGCCGGTTTTTCCGTTGCGGTGGTGACCGTCGCCGCAGCCTTTGTGCTCGTGGCGCTGCCCGCGGCGCCGGCGCCTGCGGCGGCCGCGCAACTCAACATCGAGGTCGATCGAGGTCTGAGCCTGATTGGCGACGCGGTCACCCTGACGATCACGGGAGCACCCTCAGGGCAATCGACCAACGCTCTTCTTGTCGTGCGGATCGGCGGACCGGCCGAGCCCTCTCGGGTGGGCCAGGGTGACGCTCAGCTGCCGGAGGCGGCCACCCTCTCTCAGGAGTTGAACGCGACCGGGTCGTGGACCGCCACTGTCGCTCTCCCGGCGGACATACCCAATGAGCCCGGTGCCTACCTGCTCACGGTCCAGGTGATATCCAAGGGAGTGACCCGGGCCGCCGGCACCGTGTGGCTGGGCAAGGCTGCCCCCCGAGACCAGCCCCTGGATGTCGCCTTCGTCTGGCCGGTGGCTCTGGGCGTGCACCGAGACTCGAATGGAGCGTTCTTCGACCAAGTGCTGGAGGACGCCGTCGCCCCGGTGAGTGAAAGGCCGGACGGTCTACGCGCGCTGCTCGACAGTGCTGGTCGGTTCCCCGGTTGGCGGTTCACTTTGGCGGTGGAACCCATCCTGCTGACCCAGCTCCGTGACATGGCTGATGGATATGCTCGCCTCGACGCTTCCGGCACGCGCCAGGAGGTGGGCAACGACGAACCGGTGGTCAAGAACGCGGGCCAGACTCTTGCAGCCTTCAAAGAGCTGGCAGGCATGGAGTCAATGGAGATGGCAGTCGGCCCCTACGCGGGCCCCGCCTTGGCCATGCTCGCCGCGGAGGGGTGGAGGGACGGCTTCGAACAGATCCAGCTGGGTAAGCAGGAACTGCAGCAGGCCTTGGCTCTGGGATCGACACTCACCGGTGCCTATTCACCCGATCTTGACATGACCACCGAGAGCCTGGCCTACTACGGCCGGGCCTCCATCGATCACGTCGTTGTTGACGGTCGATTGGCCGCGGATCTCGCCGAGCCGGTCACCGACGGCGTCGTTGCCGTGCGCGCGCGTGACACCGAGAACGACCGAGTTACCCTGGTCTTCGCCGACAGCCGGCTTCGTTCTCTCATGACGCCCCCCTGGGATACGGGTGTGTTTTTCGCCGGCCTGGCGGCGGAATTGGCCTCGGGGACCAGAGAGGCCATGGTCATCACACCTGGGGCGGACTTCATGCTTCCTCCCAGTTCCTACCTGGAGACCATCGGCGAGGCCGTGACGCGCCTTTACTGGGTGAATACCCTGACGCTGACGGCACTCCTTCGCGCCCACGCCCCGGCGACGCGGCCCGTGTTGTTCAGCCGCAATACCGCCGGGTCCTCCGGCTACATCGAGGGTTCACTGCTTGCCAGTCTCCGAGCGGCTCACGTGGTTGTGTCCGACCTTGCCGCGGCCGCCGACGCCACTCGGGCTCCGGTGGAGCGCGCCCTCCGGCTGCTGTACACGGCGGAGAGCCGCTGGTGGTCGCGTCCGCAGACCAGTCCGCAGGAGGCGAGCATCGGGTTGGCGTACTCCGAACAGGCTGGGGTGCTGGCTCAAGGCGAGTTGGACAAGGTCCGCTTCGCAGGAGCCGGTCCCACGATCGTCGCGGGTCGGCGAGGAGTGATCAAACTCGCCGTTGACAACGGAGCCGACTATCCGCTCAAGGTGGAGTTGCAGCTCAGCGGCGACGGTCTGGCCCTTCCGGGCGGCGACCGGCTCGAGGTCGAACTGCAGCCGGGCCGGAGCGAGGTGCCCGTGAACGTTGCGAACGCTCACGGGGCGCACCGTCTTGACGTCCTGTTGGTCGCGGGTAGAAGTACGCTTGACGAATGGAGCCACTCGGTGCGCTTCATCACGGTGATGACCGTCCTTCCCTGGATATTGGCGGCCGCGGTGGTGATCGGCGGGGCTGCGTACACGGCTTGGCGCTTGCGCCGGCGCCGGCGCCGGCGAAGGGCCCACGCGTAACCTGTAGGGCCGATCTTCGTTATTAACCGTATGAGGGTGTTCATACTCATTGTGGTCTTCGTGGCGATCGCAGCCGTGCTGGCGGTCGACGGCGTCGGCATGTACGCGGCTCATCGTACGGCTGTTGAGGTGGCCAAAGGAGCGGCCGAGCAGGCGGCCCGGACGTTCGTCGCCACGCAGGGTAGCGAAACGGCCGCGGAGAATGTGGTGGAAGGGATCGCTCGGGAAGCGGACGCGCAACTCGTCTCAGCCGGCTACCATAAGGGCTCGACGCGCTGGTACGAGGTGACGGTGCGCACACAACCCGTGAGCCACTTCCTCAAGCACCTGCCCTATCTGAAGGACCATTTGGCCCAGCAGTCTACGGCGGTCGTGCACTTCTAGGCTCGGACATTGCCGCGTGCGCGCGCCCACGCCGGCGCCCGCTTATCGCGCTGCCCGCCGCGGCAACCGATGCGGCGCCTACCTACATGGTGGCTCGCCGCCTAGGCCGCGCGGAGCCAGGCACCCGCCCGCTCCACGCTCCTCCATCGGCACGTAGTCCCGCTGAGCCTCGCCCACGTAGACTTGGCGGGGCCGGTAGAGGGCGCTGTCGCCCTCGCGCACCTCCTTCCAGTTGGCGATCCAGCCCGGCATGCGCCCCATGGCGAACATCACCGTGAACATATTCACCGGGATGCCCATGGCCCGCAGAATGACCCCCGAGTAGAAGTCGACATTGGGGTAGAGCCCACGCTCGATGAAGTAGGGGTCGCTCAAAGCCACATCCTCGAGCTGCTTGGCGATCTCGAGCAGGGGATCGGGGACTTTCAACTTGCCCAGAAGCTTGTCCCCTACCTCTTTCATAATGCTGGCCCGGGGGTCGTAGTTCTTGTACACGCGGTGGCCGAAGCCCATGAGGCGCGAGGGGGAACTCTTGTCCTTGACGTGGGCGACGTAATCTTTCAGGTCTATGTTGTTGTCATGGAGGCCTTGCAGCATCTCCACCACCGCGGCGTTGGCGCCCCCGTGGAGCGGACCCCATAGCGCGCAGACGCCGGCGGCGCAGCTCGCATACATGTTGGCGCCCGACGAGGCGACCATCCGGACCGTGCTGGACGAGCAGTTCTGCTCATGGTCGGCGTGCAGGATGAGAATGAGCTGTAGAGCGTCCACTATCTCGGGATCGGGCTCATAATCCCGGAACGGGATGGAGAACATCATGTGGAGAAAGTTCGTGCAGTAGTCGAGGTGCGGTTTGGGATAGATGATGGGTTGCCCGATGGACGCCTTATAACTGGCTGCGGCGATGGTACGGATCTTGCTGACCAGGCGGGCCGCCGCCACCTGGATTGTAGCCGGGCTCTCCATCTCTATTAAACCAGGATCGTAGCAGCTGGCCGCGTTGATCATGGCCGAGAGGATGGCCATGGGGTGGCCGGTCGAGGGGAACCCGTCAAAGTGATGGTAGAGTCCCTCGTGGATCATCTCATGCTTGGTGAAGAGGGCGCTCCAACACTTCAGTTGCTCGCTGGTCGGCAACTCTCCGTAGATAAGTAGCCAGGCCGTCTCCAAGAAAGTGCTCCTGCGCGCCAACTGCTCGATGGGGATACCCCGGTAGCGAAGAATGCCGCGCTCCCCGTCGATGAAAGTGATCGCCGACTGACATGATCCTGTGTTGGAGTAACCTTCATCCAGAGTGATGTGGCCTGACGCGTCCCTCAGCTTCGAGATGTCGAGAGCACGCTCGCCCTCCGTCCCGACCATCACCGGAAGATCGTGCGCAACTCCATCGATGATAAGTTTGGCGGTCTCTTGCATTTCCGCTACCTTTCGTGCCCCCGTTGCCGCTTCTGCCGCTCTAGTCTCTGCACACCAGCGCCCCCAGGCGTTCGGTGAGGAACATGTTCTCCCGATAGTCTACCGGGCAATCGATCACCGTGACGGTCTTTTTCGCGATGGCGGCCCGCAGAGTGGGCAGGAGATCCGCCGCCTTCTCGATGCGGTAGGCGTCTGCCCCGAAGCTGGTCGCGTACCGGACGAAGTCGGGATTGTTGAAATCGGCGCACGTGGAGCGGCCGAGTTGACACACTTGTTTCCATTCGATCAGCCCATAGGAGGAATCATTCCAGATGAGCACCACGAAACTCACGCCCAGGCGCACGGCCGTATCGAGCTCTTGAGAGTTGAGCATGAAACCACCGTCCCCGGTGACGGCCACCACCGCCCTATCCGGGTAGACGAGACTGGCCGCCACCGCGCCCGGAAGGGCGATTCCCATGGCCGCAAAGCCGTTTGAGATGATGCAGGTGTTCGGCCGCTCCGTCTGGTAGAGGCGGGCGAGCCACATCTTATGGGCGCCGACGTCGCTGATAACGATGTCGTCCGGCGCCAGCGCTTGGCGTAGATCGTGGATGATCTTCTGCGGCCTGACCGGGAAGCCTTGGTCGTCCGCATGCTCTCGTATCTCCGCCAGAACATGGCGTTGGGGAGCACCGGATAGCCGGTGGCGACGGCGCCGGCAGCGCTCGGAGAGAGCGGTGATGCTGGCCCCGATGTCACCCACGAGGTCGCACGAGACGGTGTAGTGCTCGTCGACCTCGGCCGGGGTAGAGTGGATGTGCACGACCTTGTGAGTTTCCCGGCGCCACAGATACGGGTGGTATTCGACCATGTCGTAACCGATGCAGATTACGAGGTCGGCCCGTTCGAAGCCGCAGTAGTTGTAGTCCCTTGACTGCAGGCCCACCGTGCCGAGGAACAGCCGGTGCGAGGCAGGCACTACCCCCTTCGCCATGAACGTCGTCACCACCGGGATAACGAGGGCCTCAGCCAGCGCCATCAGCCGCTCCGCCGCCCCGGCGCGGATGACTCCATGCCCGGCCATGATCAGGGGATGCTGCGAGCCATCGATAAGCCGCGCCGCGTTCTGCAATTCGACAGGGTTAGGGAAGGGTGTGGGCGGGCTCTGCCGGTCAAGCGGCGCGGTGGGAGACACATCTCGCTCCGCCACGTCTTGCGGTAACTCGATGAAGCAGGCGCCGGGCGTCTCCGCTTCGGCAATTCTAAAGGCCTTGCGAACGATCTCGGGGATGGTCTCGGGAGCGCGCACCTGGGCGCCATACTTGGTGATCGGCTCGAAGAGGCGCATGAGGTCGATCACTTGGTGACTCTGCTTGTGGAGCCTGGTTGTAGGGGCCTGTCCGGAGATGGCTACCAGCGGGGCCATGTCGAGATTGGCGTCGGCAACACCGGTAACCAAATTGGTGGCCCCAGGGCCGAGAGTGGACAGGCACACTCCGGCTCTGCCGGTCAGGCGCCCATAGATGTCGGCCATGAAGGCGGCCCCCTGCTCGTGCCGGACGGTGACGAACTGTATGCTGCTCGTGGAGAGCGAGTCCGCGAGTTGAAGGGCCTCTTCTCCGGGAACGCCGAACACGTACTCGACATTCTCGTTCTCGAGGCATCTGACGAACAGGTCGGCTGCTTTCACCGCATGACTCCTTTCTGGATCAGTGCGGGTATGCCCACAATCTGCTCGACGGTAACAGTGCGTCGCCCTGTGCCGGGCGTTCCGGCCTACTTGGGAAGCCTACCGGGCGAGATGCGGGGGCCCGTACGCGGCTTGGACCGCGCACGAGCGAAAGGAGGGCTAGGAGGCGAGGGGCAGCCTGGAGGCAGCGCTGTCGAGCTGAGTGTAGAACGAAGCCACCCTGTGGACTTTGGCGTAGTCCATGCCCAGGACGCGTGCTATCTCGTCTAACGCGGGGGAAGGGATGTGACCCCGCTTGCTGTTGATACCGCGCAATAGGGGAATGAGCGCCTCGCGGCCGGTCCCGAATCGGGCGGCCAGGTCCCTGACCTCCTGTTGCAGGGGTTCATCTGCCTGAGGTATTTCGTGCGCCAGGTGTAAGGGACGCTGGGTATCGGTCTGAATGGCTGACATGTCTTCACGCTCCACAGTTGGTTCGTATCGGGATGTATCAGGGTGTCAAGCTCGTCGGGCGCCGGGGGGGTCGGTCGCCCGACGAGCGAGTGACACCGCTAGAATATAGAATCTAGATTCATATGTCAAGTGCCCGGTCAAATTGGTTTTGACCGGCATGGGGTGGTAGAATCACGGCGTGGCCGAATCCGCACATTCCGTCAAGACTCCCTGCCAGCAGCGTAGTCGCGACTCCCTGGAGCGAATCCTAAAGACGGCCGAGGCGCTCATACGCACCAAGGGATTCGAGGCGTTGACTGTGGCCGAGGTCGTGCGGCGCTCTCAGACGTCGACCGGAACGTTCTATGCTCGTTTCCTAGATAAGACGGCCCTGCTCCATGCTGTGCAGGAGCGGGTGCATGGCCGGGAGGAGATGCAGATGCGCGATCGGGTGGGCAAGGTGGGGTGGGATGCGCTGTCGCTCGAAGAAACCGTCCAGGAACTGGTGGACATCAAGCGCGCCGTCACCAAGGGGAACGAAAGACTGCTGGAAGCTTTCGTTGTGCGTGGCGCCACCGACCCGCTGGTGCGCCAGCGGGGCTACCGCTACAAGGCCTCGGTCGAGAATCTCGAGGTGGAGGTCTTGATGCACCATGCGGCCCAGATCGGGCACAGAGACCCCGAGTCGGCGGCCCGGGTAGCGTCGCGTTTGTGGCAGGCCGCCCAGGAAGAGCACGTCCAGAGGTCCCGGTCGGGCGTCACCTTCCAGGGTGCCGTTCCACAGGATCTGCTGATCCAGAAGCTCGCGGAGGTAGTGATCGCCTACCTGCGGTCGCCCGACATCTCCGGGGCGCTGCTGAGCAAACCCTCTCCGAGTTGAATCCGGGCTAGCCGGCCACCCGGGGCGTGCGCCAGCATCTCCCCCTTCCCCCGACATGCGGCTCCCACCATGCGCCGGGGGGGTAGCTGCGCCGACTATGAGACACGCCGCCCGCGCCATATGCGGTGCTACACTTCGGGCAGTGATGGAACTCTGGCACAGTCATCTGTTGCGCGAGAAGATCGACCCGAGCAGCATGCTCATACAGGGAAATCGAGCCTGCGCCCTCGGCGCCCTTGATGCGGGCGTACGGTTCTTCGCCGGCTATCCCATCACGCCCAGCTCGGAGATCATGGAAGCGATGGCCTACGAGTTGCCGAGCGTGGGCGGAGTCTTCCTCCAGATGGAGGACGAGATCGCCTCTATCTGCGCCTGTATCGGTGCCTCACTGGCGGGCGAACTGGCCATGACCGCGACCTCCGGCCCCGGCTTCTCCCTGATGCAGGAGGCGATCGGCTACGCCATCATGGTGGAAGCGCCCCTGGTGATCGTGGATGTCATGCGGGCGGGGCCCTCCACGGGCCGTCCCACCACTCCCTCCCAGGGCGACGTGATGCAGGCCCGCTGGGGTACTCACGGCGACCATCCGGCGATCGTGTTGGCCGCCTCCAACGTGGCCGACATGTACCGGCTGACGATGGCGGCCGTACGCTTCGCCCAGCGATTCCGCACTCCGGTGACGCTCCTTGCGGACGAGGTGGTGGGCCACATGCGGGAGAGCTTCTCCCCGGAGTTGATCGGCCGCTACCGTCTGACCAGCGGAGATTTCGATTTCACTCCTGGATATGTCCACCCCGATCTGGTGCGCGAGGTGCATCCGCCGCACGTTCTCGGCTCCAAGACCCATCCGCACGTGACCGGGCTCATCCACGACGAGACCGGCTTCCCGACGAACGATCCCGCAAAGAGCCAGACGTTCCTACGCGAACTCCATGACAAAGTGGGCAACCACCGGGACGAACTGTGCCTGTACGACGTTAAGAACGAGGGCAAGGGTCGGGTGTGCATCGTGGCCTACGGCTCCACCGCCCGCAGCGCCAGGGCGGCCTGGAAGCTGGCCGATCAGGAGGGGCTCGCCGTGGAGGTGCTTCACCTCTACACGCTGTTCCCGCTGCCTGTGGAAATCATCCAGACCGTGGCCCGCAGGGTGGAGTTCATGCTCGTACCCGAGCTCAATCTGGGCCAGTACGCGCGTGAGGTGCGCAATATGGCCGAGAACTGGACCACGGTCGTCAGCATGGGCAAGATCGATGGCACCCTCATCACCCCGCGGGAGATCCTCAACCGGGTAAGCGAGCTGGCTGGGAAATATGAAAGCATGTAGCGCGACGGCGGGAACCCGCCTCGGCGCGCCGCGCGCGTTACGCCTGGCGCGGCCTCGTACGGTGCGACCCCTCCGGCGCGGTTGCACTCCAGGAGGCGCTGATGGCCCTTGAGATCGATCAGTTCCTGCATACCGAGCGGCTGCCGCACATCTGGTGCGCCGGGTGCGGAATCGGTATCGTCACCGGCGCTTTCCTGCGCGCCGCCGTGGAGCTGGGACTCAAGCGGGAGACCACCGTGGTCGTTGGAGGCATCGGCTGTTCGAGTCGGACCACCGGCTATCTGGACGTGGGCACCGTGCACTCCATCCATGGGCGTGCTCTCGCTTTCGCCACCGGGATCAAGATGGCCCGGCCCGACTTCACGGTGGTAGTGCTCACCGGCGATGGCGACGGAGCCGCCATCGGGGGTAACCACTTGATCCACGCGTGCCGGCGCAACATAGACGTGACCTGCATCTTGTTCAACAACCAGGTGTACGGCATGACCGGGGGCCAGCTCTCCCCCACCATGGAGTTGGGCGACCGGGCCACCACAGCTCCCTACGGCCAGGTGGAGCCACCCTTCGACCTCTGCAAGCTGGCCGAGGCGGCCGGTGCGAGCTACGTAGCCCGGGGCACGGCGGCGCAGATCCGGCAGATGGAGAAGCTGATCAAGCAAGGTATCGAGCATCCCGGCTTCGCGTTCATCGAGGCGGTGGTGCCCTGTCCTACGGAATACGGCAAACGGAACGCACCCGCCAAGGTGCTGGACATGCTGGACGATGAGAAGGCTCGATCGATACCCAAAGCCAAGGCCGACGAGTTCTCAGCCGAGGAGCTGGTGGGCAAGATCGTGACGGGTGTGCTGCATCGCGAGGCGGAGGCGCCTGAGTTCCAGCGCGCGTACGCGACGACCGTCGCCCGCGCCCAAGCCGAAGCGGCCGCGCGGGCTGCCGCGGGAGGCGCCGAGTGAGCGCGGCCCCCGAAGCGGCCTCCGCTGCGGCTGGTGCTGAAGCCGGCGGTGAGGCCGGCGCCGGGCGCCCGGCCGCGGGCGGACCGGCAGAGGCGCCGGGTCAGGCGCCCCCCGCGCTGGAGCGGGCCGGCCTGCTGGCAGCGCGCGACTTCATCGAAGTCCGCTTCGGCGGCAGCGGCGGCCAAGGGGTGATCCTCATGGGCGTCATCCTGGCCATGGCGGCCACGCGCGACCATCGCTACGTGGTGCAGACTCAGTCCTACGGCCCGGAAGCCCGCGGCGGCTACAGCCGCAGTGACGTCATCATCTCGGACAGTCCGGTGGACTACCCCGAGCTGGAACACGCCGACCTGCTCGTCACCCTGTCTCAGGAGGCGGTCAATGAGTATGCTCGTCTTCTACGTCCGAACGGCATTCTTATCTACGATTCTGAGAATGTCATTGAGCCCCCGCGGGTCGCCGGCGTGAGCTTCGGAGTTCCGTTCACGCGGCTGGCGGTTGAAGAGACCGGGCGGCGGCAGACCGCCAACATTCTCACGCTCGGCGCGGTTGCGGGGATGACGGGCGTGGTGTCGGTGGAGTCACTGCAGAGAGCGCTGATGGGTAGGGTGCCGGCAGGCACGGAGGACGTGAACAGCAGGGCGTTGGCCCGAGGGTTGGCGCTAAACCCGGCCGAATGGCGAAGGGGTGACGGATGATAGTCGCGGGGATCGACGCAGGAGCGAAAAACGTGCACGTCGTGCTCATCAGGGACGGCGAGTTGGTGGCCCGCGCAGCCGTCCTGTCGGGGTTCGACCACGAGGAATCGGCAGAGCGGGGCCTGGCCGAGGCGGCCGCGGCGGCGGGGATCGGCCGCGGAGACATTGACCTGGTGGCTGCTACCGGGGCCGGGCGCAAGGCCCTCTCCTTCGCCCCCCAGCAGCCCACCGAGATCGCCGCCGACGCTCGGGGCGCGTTCGACCTCTACCCAGGGGCCCGCACAGTCATCGACGTGGGCGCCGACGAGGCCCGCGCCATCCGCCTGCGCGCCGACGGCAAGGTGCTCGACTTCGCCATCAACGAGAAGTGCGCCGCCGGGGCCGGGGCTTTCGTGGAGGCCATGAGCCGGGCCGTGGAGATGGACCTGGACGACTTCGCCAAGGCCTCGCTCGACTCCACCGAGACCATCCCCATGAACGCCCAGTGCACGGTCTTCGCCGAGTCGGAGGTGGTGAGCCTCATCCACGCCAACACGCCCCCGGGCGACATCGCCCGGGCGGTGCACGACGCCATGGCCAGCCGGGTATCGGCGATGGTGCGGCGAATCGGCATCGAGGATCCGGTGGTCTTGGGCGGCGGGGCCGCTCGTAACATCGGATTCGTCAAATCCCTGGCGGAGGCGCTGGGCGGGGTGGATATCTACGTCTTGGCCGACGCGGAATACCTTGGGGCGCACGGTGCGGCTCTCATCGCTTGGGAGGCGGCGGGGGCGGGACACAAGCATCATAACCTGGATGGCAGGCGCACATGCTATTGACGGCGATTGTGAGGCGAGAAGACGACCACTATGTGGCGCTCTGCCCTGAGCTCGATGTCGCCAGCCAGGGAGACACGGTCGAGGAAGCCACCGACAACCTCAAAGAGGCGGCGGAGCTTCTCCTTGAGTGCGCATGCGAGGACGAACTCCGGTGTCGACTCAAGACGCGGGTCTACGTGACTCACTTCGAGGCGCACGTTGGGGAGGCTTAGGGTCCTTTCCGGGGCCGATGTCTGCCGCATCCTGGCGCTGCATGGGTTCGTGGAGGTCAGGCGTCGAGGTAGTCACATCGCGATGCAGAGAAGCGAGGCCGATGGGACGCTCACTGTCCCGGTCCCGGATCATCACGAGATCAAGATGGGGACCCTCATGGCCATCGTCCGGCAGTCGCGGATCCCCCGGTCCGAGTTCGAGGAGGACTGAGAACGGGCTCTCGTGCGGACCCAGGTCGTGCCTAGTTCGCCTCCCCTTCCCGCTCCCGCCTCGCCCCGGTATCATCCGAGACGAGTAGTTAGGCTGTGGAAGGACACTGCGAGTCATGGAACAGACGCAAGAGTTTTGGAGATGGAGCGAAATAACCTGGCAGGCCCCTGGCCTCGACTGGCGGGCCGCCTCTGCGGTGGTGGTGGGCATCGATGTCGGGTCGGTCAGCTCTCAGGCCGTCCTGCTCGCGGATGGCAAGATGCTCTCCTTCTGCTCCACCCGCACCGGCTCTTCCAGCCCCGACAGCGCGCTGCGTGCCTTCAAGGGGGCGAGCGAGCCTCTGGATCTCACCCTGGACGACGTCAGCTACGCCGTGGGCACCGGCTACGGGCGGGTGAATGTTCCCTTTGCCGACCGTACCATCACCGAGATCGCCTGCCATGCCCGAGGGGCCAATTTCATGGGCGGCCCGAGCGTGCGCACCATCCTCGACATGGGCGGGCAGGACTGCAAGGTCATCCGCTGCGACGAACGGGGCAAGGTACTGAACTTCATCATGAACGACAAGTGCGCGGCCGGGACGGGCCGGGGCATGGAGGTCATCGCCGACGTTCTGTCGGTGCCCATCGAGGATATCGGCCGGCGCTCCTTCGAGATAGACGAGGAACCGCTGCCGGTGAGTAACGTCTGCACGGTGTTCGCTAAATCTGAAGCGACGTCGCTTCTTCGCGCCGGTTGGAGCGTTGAGCGGGTGCTCGCCGCCTACTGCGCGGCCATGGCCCAGCGGGTGGCGGGGCTCATCGAGCGCATGGAGGTGGAGCGCGAGTTCTTCATAACCGGCGGCATCGGCAAGAATATCGGCGTGACTCGGCGCATCGAGGGGCTCATCGGGCTGGAGGCCATCAAGCTGCCCGCCGGCTCGGTGCTCGACCCACAGATCGCCGGCGCCCTCGGCGCGGCGCTCTTCGCCCATTCGCTTCACCGTAAGGCACAGAAGGAGAGAGCCGCGGCGGCGGGCAGCGCGGGTGCGAGGGCCACGTCGGCCGGCGCCGGCGCTCCGCCAGCCGCCACGGGCGCGGCTGCTTCGGGTGCGCTCGGGTTCGAGTAGTAGACATGATCGCAAACTATGGCTACGAAGACGGCTCCGGCTTCTACTACATCACTATCGACGGGGATCTCTGCGCCCGCTGCGCGGAGCATAGCTGCATCAAAGCCTGTCCGCACGGCGTCTACGTCGTAGAAATGGATGACTACGACGACTTCGTGGCCGCGGTTGCCGAGAAGACTCGAAAGCGGCTCCGGGAACTGTGCGCCACCTGTAAGGGGCAGAACGGAGGGGGCGGGACGGAGCGCAAGCTGCCCTGCACCGCGGCCTGCCCCGGGGGCGCCATCCGCCATAGCTGGTAGCGAAGTGGAAACGGGCGGCACCGGGGAATGCGAGGGGACTGTGGAGGTCGCCGGGGCGGTGGCATCCACTGGGGCCCTTGAGGTGCGGGTGAACGGCGCCACCGTTCAAGTGCAGCCCGGCGCGAGTCTTCTCGACGCCTGCGACCAAGCCGGTGCGTACGTTCCTCGTCTATGCACCTACCCCGTTCTGAGGCGCTCGGCCCGGTCGGGATGGGGGAGCGGCGAATGCGGCCTCTGCCTGGTGCGGCTCGGGGACGGCTCGAGCGCTCTCGCGTGTGCGTCTCGGGTCTCACCCGGACTTGAGCTAAGTACCAACGACCCGGAGTTGCGCGTCGTCCGGCTGCAGCGGCTGGCGTCGATCCTGGCCGGACACCCGCACATCTGTCTCACTTGTCCCGACCGTGATGGTTGCACCCGCGACGACTGTACCTACGGGAACCTGCCGGCCGCGCGCTGCTGCGGCGAGTTCGGTCGCTGCGAGCTGGGCAAAGTGGTGGCATTCGTGGACCCGGAAGCCGCGTTGCGCCGCACCGCCGTGGCGGCGTGGCGCGGGACGGTGGTGGAAGGCCGGATTCGTCGCGAGCCGGGGCTCTGCATCGCCTGTGGGCGGTGCGTGGGGGTATGTGCGGTTCTGCCTGAAGCTGGGCGGGCGCTGGAGATGGCGCCCGCGCCCGCCGCCCCTGCCGAGTCTGCGCGACCCGCCGGGGCCGGCGCGATGCCCGATCTTCGGGCAGCAGCCCGGCCCAAACGCGGGACGCTGCGCGCCTCAGGCTGCACTTTTTGCGGGCAATGCGTCCTGGTGTGTCCCGCCGGCGCCCTCACCGCTCCGGGTGCCGCGGGAGCCCGCTGGTTGGCCAGGCGCCGCGAACGGGGCGTGCTTGTCGCTCCGGTGCTGCCTCCTGATCGGTCCAGGATGGCCGTCTCCCGGGAGGCGTTGACGCTGGTGCCGCACGAAGCCGGGGTATTCCAGCTCATGGATGCTCAGGGGCGGGTGCTGCGCATCGGCGGGGTGGCCGACCTGCGGCAAGGTCTGGCTCAGGCGCTCGAGGAGCCCGCCTGCGCATCGGCTGCCCTTTTCCAGGTGGAGATCGACGCCCTCTACACCCAGCGAGAGAGCGAGCTGCTGGCCCGGCACGCCCACGAGCACGGAAGACTACCGCCCGGGAACGACCTGGGCGACGATCTATTGGCGGATGACCTGCTTTAACTCGCCGAAAGGGATCAAGGCATGACGGTCGTCGGCGTGCTCTCCGATACCCACGGGCATCTCTATTCGGCGATCAAGCGGATGCTGGAGGGTGTGGACCACATCATCCATGCCGGTGATGTGGGCTCGCCACACGTGCTTGCGGAGTTGCGGACCATCGCGCCCGTCACGGCAGTGCGCGGCAACTGTGACGATGGGGCCTGGGCCCAGAGCCTCCCGGCCCGCGCGGAGGTGGAGCTGGGAGGCGTCCGCATCCTGGTGGGGCACGTTGCCGGCAGGCTCGGGGACGAGGTGGCGAGCGGCGGCCCTGGGGCGCCTGGGGCCCGCTCTGCCGGTCAACGCGGCGACTTCGCGGTGATCATCAGCGGGCACAGTCACGTGGCCTCGATCGAAAAGCGCGACGGCGTGCTGCACCTGAACGCCGGCTCGGCCGGTCCGCGCCGTTTCGGACGGCCGCGGACGGTGGCTAGTATTGCGTAACATAAGTCTCTTGACTGTTGGGAGGTTGTCTGGGACAATGAGATATGGCCAATCACGCGACAGTTCTGGCGGTGTCGGAGCACGATGCTGAG
>Ga0214473_10002039_pt1 | contig 25478 bp, 18 predicted proteins | sample RVTome_7_FD_203509 | JGI IMG/M metagenome (GOLD analysis project Ga0214473, IMG submission 203509) | Soil microbial communities from uranium-contaminated site in the Upper Colorado River Basin, Wyoming, United States - RVT98D197 | ecosystem: Environmental > Terrestrial > Soil > Contaminated >...
GACGTTGTGAAATAAGCTCTGGACAATTCTGCCTAAATGTTTTTATTACAGCATCGGCGAAAGAAGCTGCATCAGGAGCAACCATAACTAACCCATCGTAGCTGCCCAGTTCCTTAAACGGTGTGGATACAATCGGTTTTCCCAACGCCAGATATTCCTTCAGTTTGATGGGATTGCACGCCTGTATCCACTCGTTTTGCTGCCACGGCATAAAACAGACATCGAAACATTTGGCGTAATGTGGTATTTGGTCATACGGTTTTTGTCCGAGCAGATATACGTTGCGGCGCGAAGCAAGCGATGATAAATTCAAGGAAGAGTTGCCTACCAACACTATGGAAAAATCTTTAAGCAGACAGGCGACTTTTTCCACAAGAGAGATATCGGTAGTATGTTCGTCAATATTGCCGTAGAATCCCAGAATCGGATGCGGAATCTGCTGCATTTCCGGCGGGATGTATGAATTCTCCAAAGCACCGGCAAAAAATTCATAGTCAACGCCGTGGTCGAGAAATAACGCCTTTTTACAGTCATTTATTTCTCGGGCCATAAATTCTTTATTAACATAAATAACGAGGTCCGCGTGTTTCTTGAGCAGCTTGTCGTATTTTTCTACCTGTGCGCTATCGACACCAGGAAGCTGCTCATAGCAATCCGACCGCTGATATACAAGTTTTGTCCTCGCCAGATTTACGGCCACCGGCGCCGCCGCCGGACAAGTTACCCAGACCAAAGGATTACTAAAACCGAGCCTGCGCATCTGGTATAAAATCTGATAGTTCAGAATGTCATGATTGAATCTTCGCACAAGCGGTATATGGTGCACAGGCATTGTGAACGGACTGTAAATCATAAGATTTTCAATACCCGATGGTTTGAGACCCTTGAAAATGCTTCGCATTTTTCGAACGAACCTGCGAAAAAACATTGAACCTTCGCACACGTTGAATTTACGCACCACGATTGAATTAACATAAAGCACTTTTGTAAGCCGGGCGAAACGCCGCATAAGTTGAATATCCATATGCCCGCGGTTATGATACCACCAGTCGCTGTCGCCGAAACAGACAACAGGCGGACAAGTCTTCTTGTAAATATCTGGGGCATGTCCTTCAATCGTAACATTTACAGGTGATGAGATTGCCATAGTTTGTTACTTCTCACTTACCCTTTTAAGCCATGCTTCCCTCCAAAAGTGGAAGCATGACCTGTCGCAACCGTAATGCTCCATTCCTTCACAGTAAACATTTTCAAGCAGCACTGTATTTTTAACCTTTCTGAGTTGACCGTCGCTCTCAAGCAATATCGTTTCCAGTCTTTTATATACTCTGTACTTCTTGCCGCAAAATCTTCGCATATTTCCCATAAAGTATAATCCTTTGTTGCGCCCGTTTGCGTCCAATGTAGCGGCGATTTCCTGCTCCGATTTTACTTCAATCAGTTCACCCTGCTTCAAACCAAGTACCTCCGCATATCCGGTGTGTGTACCGCCAACACCGTTTGTAACACTGCATTTTTCCTTTATACCCACCGACATAAAAATTTTAGAGCCTGTATATTTTAAGGTGTGAATAAAGCCTTTGTTATTAAGGTGCCACTTCAAATGAATCACTGCGGCCCATATCCTCCACAAACACTTGTGTAAAATTTCCAACGCAACAGGGCCTGAACTTTGCATCAGGCAACCCCACTGTCCGTGGCATGTTTTTTCTTCGATAGTCATTTTTAAGTCGCAAAAGCAACGGAACGTATCCACAACTTCCAAAGAGGCCTGCGCCACAGCGCCAGCTTTGGAGCGAGTCTTGAGAACCAGATTTTGTAATAGCAGATATCGAGCAGGCGTGCACAAACCCGAAAAATATTAACTCTTGCAGCAGCGACCGAACTGTTACGAAAAATATAGATGTTATTCATATCAAAAAACTTGCCGCCCATACGCAATTTATGTTCGTATTTGCCGCGTCCGCTGTTGATATAACGAACCTGTTCCTGCTGGGCTTTTTTGAGCTGTTCGTAAAAAACAATATTACCCAGACCCGCTCTCGAAAAATGGTCCCCATCGGCTCTGGCATCAAGGAATTCGACAAAAGTATCGCCAAACTTGTAGGAATATTTATAACCGAGAGGCTGACCGTCTGTTTTTACTTCCATCAGCCGCAACCTGCCTCGTTTCAATTGAGATAAAGCCACTTCGTGATGAAATTCCAGTGAGGCGGGCCAATCACCGAAATGGCCTGCCTGATTCTGCTTTTGCCAATGCCGCTGGTGCATATCGACAAAATTTGCAAAGGACTTTTCGAACTCTGCTTCTGTGGAAAAACAAGATGTAATCGCCTTGCCCTGCCCACCAAGAGCTTCGTATAAAATGCGATATTTCTGTCTGATTTGCTTTTCCTGTTTTCTGGACATCATTTCTATGGGCTGTCCGTCGGAGGCGGCAAGCAGGAAAAATGTTTGAATATTAGTAACGGTTGTTTTTATACGGAATCCATTTTGCTGACACCGGCCGCACAAACCAAGTATATGGCCAAAGTTATCATACAGGCCGGCCAACGGGCCAATATGCAACGCATCCCAATCGCACGTTCTTATGTTGGTGAAAAAGTTTTCCATTACCGCCGACAGGAATTCCCGGCATACTGGCAAAGTAACAGCGTAGATGGAAAAATCGCTGTCGACTATCTTACCGCATATCATAGAAACAAAACCAAGTCTGATTTTTTCAAAAAACAGCGGGATTATTCCGACTAATTGCGAGTTATGGCGGAAAATAAAAATCTTCAGCAGCCGGTCCGCTCCGTAATATTTCCACCATATACGCTGCCAATCGTATGTCATAAAAACATCGCAACCAACGGATTCAACAAATGCGTCCCACTGGTTTTGAGTCGGCTCAAGTGATTCAAAGCTGTCATAAACGCAAGCTTCTACGGTTGTGTTTTCCGGCAAAGTCATAATGTTCAATAATAAGGGCAGGTGTTACAAAGAGGGTTTGTGCCTTCCAATAAGGTTTTACGGAAATTTCCAAACTGGTCACCGTGCCAGATACAGGTGAAATCCTGCTGAAAAATATTTCCCATTAGGGCCTTGTCGGAACCAAAAACAGCGGCGCATGGGTGGACATCCCCATTAGTCCTTATCATGATATAATCCCATGGCTGTAAACATCGCAGGCCTGCTTTGGGTGGAACTTCCCTCCGCCGCAAGTCAAATGTCACATGCATTTTCAGCATCTTGGCTGTCTCAAGGATTCTGTCACGGGCAAATGAACATTGCTGGTCCGACAGTGCTAAGGCTCCCGCAATCTCATCAACCGGCACCAAATCAAGGAAATGCATACGTCCAAACCCCATTTGAGCACCCAGCAAAACGATTTCTTCCACTTCGTCGAAATTTAATTTGGTAAGAACAGTATGCGTTAACGTCAGAATCGGCAGCGGCCGCCGTTGTCCGGCGGCTTCAACAAACCGGTGGACGAGCAATTTCCATCTTTCAAAATCAGCGCCAGCACGCATGGTTTCGAAGGTTTTTTTTCGCGCTCCATCCAAAGAAATAGCGATAGAACATATGCTCGGACACGATAGGATTGCCGCATTTATGCGAGGTGTAAACATTGTGCCGTTCGTAAAGAATGCACAATTAATGTCCTCGGCAGAAAGGATTTCGACCATTTCAAAAAACTGAGGATTGAGTAAAGGTTCACCTATACCGCTTAAAATTATAGAAAACGGTTTTAATTCAAGCCGACGCAGAATTGTTTGCAAATCAGCTGGTGTAAGATGTTGTCCTTTGCCTATTTCACGGGCATGCGAACATGCAGGACAACTCAGATTGCATTTACTTGAAGACTCTATCTGGACTTTGCGAGGCAACATACTCGAATATCTCGCTCCTATACTGTGGATTCCCGCTTTAAGGCGTACATTATGCAACATCTGACCAGCGTATCTGTACATACCCAGCCAGCCCTGCTCGCGTTTTTTCCGGCGGCACTCTTTAAGATTGCGTAACAGTTTGTCTTTAATGCTCATAGAGGGGGCTTTTTGCAAAGAACTGTAAAAGTAGAAGTCAAGAGTTCCTCTTCAGAATACTCGGCCAGTTCCGCACAAATGAGAGGCGACAGAAATCGCCTCACCTGTTCCCGCTCATCATCGTGGTTGATATACCGAACCTCGTCAAAAATATTTTCAAACATTTCCTTATATTGCGCCAACCGCCAGCAGTTAACATTCAGGCCATGCTTAAGGTAATAGGAAGTTGACGGCCGCAGATGCCCCCACGGCGGATATTTTTCGGGATTTGTCCTGCACAGCGGATGGTCGCTGCCTCCTATCGATGTGTAAAGATGTAATTGAATATAAGCGACTCCACCCGGCTTTAGAACCCGATGTACTTGCTCGGCGGCCAAAACAGGGTCATCGATATATTGAAACACAGAAAATGAATAGGCGCCGTCAAAACTGTTATCTTCAAATTCAAGCTGCATCGCGTCCATTAAACGCATTTCGATATCAGGCAGTTTCATTACGTCCAGGTGCCGCATCAAAGAACGACGGAATCTGCGGTCAATCCCAAGAATCTGGCGTACAGCGGTTTTGACCGCACGTTTTATCCCGCGCCGGTTCATGATTTTGAAAAAGTCGAAAACATAGGGATATTTGAACGGCAGTTCCACATCAATTCCAGTTACACGGTTGTCAATTCCAAAAATAAACGCATGACGCAAAAGCTGGCCGCAGCCTATATCCAGAAGTTTGCAATTATGCCATTCGACATTGAAAGCTTCTTTTAACTGCTGGCGTGCCGCGTTTGAAAGATTTATGCGCAAAACAGCGTCCTTTTCCTCATTGCCGAACTGGCTGAATTCTTTCTTTACTTTTTCGACTAAATGCCCGGCATTATTATCGACATATAAGACCTGCATCTATTTATCCCGAATATAACTGTAAGCCTTTTCTGCTATTCGCCACATAATCTTAGTCGATGAACTATCGCATGCTTCGAAGGCACCGATGTAGTGGCAATCCGTACCCCCCAATCCTGTTTTGAACTGCGACACCGTGGGATTTTTTTCAAAATCCACACCTCCCACATCATATCTTTTCATACCCCTCGATAGACAGCCAGTAATAGCACGCCACCATGCCAGATAAGATGCGCAGCATTCGAATCCTTTTTCGCTGCTGGCCACAAGCAACGCTACTCCAGTATCTCCAATGGCACTTGTAATATGCACTGTAACAGGCCGGCCCTGATAGCACGCTGCAATCACATTCATTCTTTCGGCTGGAGACAACAACTGCTGGGAACGGGCAAATTCCCGAACCTCAAGGCCCTTAAAATTTTTCCTGTTGACCATCTCGCGATAATATGTTTCCAGTACTTCAAAAAACTTCCCATCTGTCGTTTCCTGCATTTCAATTCCCGCGTTTTCTGCTTTTTTGAGTTTTCGCCGCCAGCTCTGGTGCAGTCTGCTGCGCAGAACATCCACGGAACAATTCAGCGGCAGCATCATCGTATGATAAGGCGGCACAGATTTGATAAATCCGAAACCGGCATTCTCAAACATACCTGCGACCTGCCGGCCCATTTCATCATCGCAGACATTCGGCACCACCCTTAAGACATTTGCTCGCTGACCGATTAACGCTCTTTTCAACTCTACAAGAGCATCAACCGTGCAACTTACGCTTCCATCTTTAATTCGTAAAAGCGGCCCCCACTGGATGTAACCAATTCGTAAGCCTAACGATTTGGCATTTTTTATACGAACCTGACATATTGTTACAGGCCTGTCTCCATCTCTGATTATAACCCGACAAAGTTCCTGTCTGTCGTTTTCCGCTCGTACCTGCTGATAACCCCATGTCTGATAAATGCTGTAATCGGCAAAATTCTGAGCATAGCGCTCCCACCGCTCTTTGCTGATTTCGTTGATAGTAAGTTTGCAGCTCACGGCCTTTGATTATTTGCAAATTCCCAATAAGAATCTTTTTGCCATTCTCAGGTACTTAACCACCGAGTAAGCACCGTTTGCCTTGAGTATGAATGTCCTCAAACTTTCATCCGGTAAAACGCTGAACCTGCCTAATTGCAGGTCGTTAGCGGTACCATCGACCAACTCCGGTTCAATCGTAAAGCCATACCGATAGCCAGCCTGTCTGGCATATTGACAAACCCTTTTGTCATTGTCGCCCTCCGGATAACAAATACCGCTGATATCATGGCCGATAATTTCTTCCAACGTCCGCTTCGATTCTGTCAATTCCATAGATAATCCGCTGTCATCCAGTTCCGTTAATCTTCCGTGTGTAACGGTGTGAGAAAAAATTTCAAAACCAGCTCTGTCCAATTCCATGACCCGCTCTTCGTTCATTACGGGACTGTCTTCATTAAATGCCAAATCGCTGGTCAGCCACGCAGACCTTCCGCCTAAATACTTGGTAGGAACGCTGACACCGGCTGTCAAACCCAACCTTCTCAGCACGGGGACCGCGTTCTCAAATACCCCCGAGCAGGCATCATCGAAGGTCACGGCGACAATCAGCTTATCGCCATTCGATGAGACAGATTTTATTTCGGAGGGCTTTACGACACGGCAATTCCGAGCCAGATATTCCATCTGTTTTTCGAATTGCTCCACTTGGCGCTTTTCCACATCATGATAATAAAGAACTATTTTGCGCGGCCCCTTGCGCAAAACAGCCAGTATCGCTGAGTTTATCAACGCTGAGACAAATTCAATCGTGGAAACTGTTTTTCTCCTGCCAACTGACATTACCTGCGTCTGGGGCCTTTCCGGCTCTACCGACAGAGCGCAAAACTTAAGTGCCGAAAGGGCTTTTTCCTTCTCCGTCCTATATGACCCTTTTTTGGAGCAAGCCGGTTTTATAAAAAGTAAAAATGTCCAAAAGCAATACCGAAGGACATAAAGAATTACAAATATAAAGCGGGCAACATAATATCCCATAACGCCCTGCTGCTTTCTGAAAAATATCAGCGTGCTCTTCTGCTCCTGGACAAAAGCCTTGACCAGAACCTTCCTGCTGCTTTGTCCGCCGCCGCCAACATGTATTATACTTGCGCCCGGCCAGAACTTTACCTTCCATCCAGCCTTGCGGAATCGATAACACCAGTCAACTTCTTCACAATAGAAAAAATAATCCTCATCCATCAAACCGACTTCGTCAATCGCGCCGCGCCTTGCGAGCATAAACATCCCTGTAACGACCTCGACTTCCTCTTCAGTATCACGGGCCCACCACTGCATTCTTTCACGCCCAAAGAGCCGGTTATTCTTGAAAATTTTGGAAAAACCGAAAGTCCGGAAAATCAGGCTGGGTATGCTTGGAAAACAAAAGCATGTTTTCGATACACTGTAGTCGTCATTTCTGACCTGGCAGCCAACTACCGCCGCCAGCGGCTGGCTGTCCGCATATCGCACCGTTTTATCAATTGCCGAGTCGAGAATTAGAATATCACTGTTAAGAAGCAAAACGTACCTGCCGCTTCCGGCGAGTATCCCCTGATTACACGCCGCAGCAAAACCTTTGTTTGTTTTGTTGGCAATTATCCGTACATCGGGAAATCGGCTCTTTATTGCTTCCACAGAACCATCCGCAGAGCCGTTATCTACAACTATAATCTCGTAACTTACTACAGCAGTCTGCCGGTAGATTGAACTTATACACTCGCAGGTAAGTTCTTTCGTATTCCAGTTCGGAATGACTATTGATACATCCATTTGTTTCGACTATTTAACAAATAATTTCTTTAATATCTTCAGCAATTTTCGCAGCCACTACAGGCCAGGTATAATTCTGCAGCACAATTTGCCGTCCGCATTTTCCCATTTCAGCCATGATTTCAGGTTTCTTACCGAGTTCTACAAGAGTCTCCGCAAGAGCCAACGCCGTGGTGTGCTCAATGTGTATCCCCATTGATGGCGGAAACAGCTTCTCACGCCCCTGTCCTTTGAGCATAACTACCGGCAAACCCCACAATGCCGCTTCCATATAAACAATACCGGTACTATCCCAGTATGTCGGCATGCAGAATATGGTTGCGCTGCGGTAAAGTGAATTCAACAAGTCCCGTTCGTCCGGCACATCTTTGCGAAGATATCCGTAAACCTTTACTCCATCCATCCGCACCTGCGGTTTACATCCGACAATCGAGAGTGTGGCCTTAGGATTGGCTTTGCGCACCTTACTGAACGCTTCGACAAGCAGAGGTCCGCCTTTACGCTCCCAGTCGATACCGACAAACAGTATGTTGCATACATCCCACTTACGCTCAACTATACCGGGGTCCTCGGCGCCAGCGGCCGGTGTGCGAATTCGAAGACGCCCGTTGTCTACTCCCTGTTGCCTCAAACCTTCGGCGGTCCACTCGGAATTTGTTATCACTAATGAACATCGGTCCAGAAAATATTTTTCACCGGCAATCGCTTCCTTTATTTTTCGTCTGCTGTGATTGTTAAAACCATACCTCTTGGCGAATATATCCGTGTTAATAGCTGTCGCAACGCTTATCTCAACGTGACTGACTAGCTTTACGCCATCTACGGGCAACGCGCCTACTCCGAACTGCAAGACCACATCGTGCGCAAACATCGTTCTTTCAGCTTGCTGAAACCGTCGGGTCAGTGTCTTCATACCGTAATTGCAAAACCTCCATAGCGCATTATGCTTGGGACGAAATTCACGCAAAGACCGGCGAACATCCAACAGGCCGCAAAAAGTATCAATGTAATCTTTTCTTATAAAACCATCCACGGCACCGACAAGATACCCCATCTGCCGCAACTGAGCAAAAAGATGGTATGGCACTCCCGAATACGTGCTTGGGGAGTTGGGGTCTCCGTGGGCTACACCAAGAATTTTAGGATGTTTAGTCATCGCCTGCATTAACTATTGCCCTATTGCAATACAGCCCCGGAATTTGAATTTCCCACAGGCACAAATACTTTTGGCAAACGTACCGGTACCATATCTTCTTCCTTCAATCTCTCGCTCATAAAACCGATAATCGCCAGCACCATATACCACTGCATCATTATCTGTCCGAAATACGAAACCGCCATAAAGGCAACACTATGGCCGAACAAGGAAACAAAAAAGCACCAGCTCAGAAACCGGCGACTATAAGTATTTTCCTGAAACGAACACCGTAACATCACCTTAAATCCGACAAACAGGATAGCCAGAAGGAGAACCAGAGTCGCAAAACCCCCGCGAACCCCTTCGAAAATATATTCATTCGTAACATCAAGCAGACCCCAGCCCCAATGCTCCGTATTGCGGCAGCCAAGCAATGCCCACTCCCTGAAATGTCTTATGGCCTGGTCAACAAGGTGAAAGCGATGCCATCCATCTGAACCACAAATAACATCAACACGTGACAGAAGATGCCAAACAGGCGCTTTCATAATAAAATGCAGCCCAACGAGAAGCAGCACAAAACCCCAACTGACTGACCGCGTATAGCGACGCAATCTGAAAACTAACACACCTGCCAAGACTATCAACAGAGCCAACAAGGGTGTGCTCGAAGCCGTTGCGAGAACAATAAAGACGCTCGCGGCTACGGCGGCCACATACAGCGCTTTTTTTCTTTCCGTCAGCACCATTCCAACAAACAAAGGCGTAAGCAGCCCCCAGAACAAACCGCACATTATCGAGTGTGGAAAAGGCCCTGCGTATCTATAACGGCCTTCCCGCACGACCGTGTGGACTTTACCTAAAACGCCAAAGGGATTATCTCCCGTTACCTGCTCCCACGCCATTAACCCAGCGGTTACAATCGAGCAAAACGCGAATATCTTTAGGTTCACACGCACGGTCTCCCACGAGCTTAGAGCTCTCGCAAATATCAGATACATGCCAAGTGTATCAAACATTACTCCGCTTTGATGGATAATGGCCTTTTCAGTTCCCCATTGTAAACAATATACAATAGACCAGCAAATCACCCATGCGAAAACCAGAATGTCTAACCTTCTCAAACGGAATTGTTCACCCGGCCAACTCAAAAACATCCACATCAGTACCACCAGGACAAGCACCCTCAACGGGGTAAAATCGAGGTCCATAATAATTTCTCTCTGGTCGGCAGGAATAAAACATGCACATAAAATAAAAGGCAGCATAATATATTTTCGAGGAACGAGTACAGCCAAAACCGCCAGACAAAAAGTCAAAACCAGTGTACTTAAGTAAATTGTTTCAGGCATACCCCCGCCACCCCTTTTATATGATATATCAGCTAACGTTCAGGCTGCCGGGCCAATTTTTAAAATGGCTGAGCATTTGTCTTTTGCCAACCGATACAAATCAATTAACGATAACGGCACTATAGTGTATAAAAACGGCTTATAGTAATGAGGGTCAAACGGATGAAGTTTTACACACGATAAGGCTGTCTGTAATGCTTTGCCGTTTCGGCTCACACCGCGTAAATCGATGACACTTTGCATAAAATGCGCAACAATATTATTCTCTTTTCCTCTATGACCAAAAGAGCCGGTCGAGGAAGGTTCGTAGAAAAATTTTTTGGAAACATCACACCCCTGCCGTTGGCACGCCCGCATTATGACTTTTCGCACCATTTCATTTCTCGCGGTTGTATCTTGTCTGCTCAGCGAACCAATTTTGAAACGGTAAGAATAAAGGCATTGACCCAATACCATCATCGGATAACGTTCGCCAACACGCAAAATATAGTCCAGACCTTCTGCAACTTTTAAGGTCGGGTCATAACGCATATCCTTCACCATTGAAACTCTGTACATAGCTGTCGGGTCATGGGCAGGCATACGTAACAGTTTGATGTCCCGACGGCATTGTTCACTGGTTTTGCCGGCAAAATCCGGGGCAACCCTTTGCCCATCTACAATAATATCATGACCGGAAAACACCGCTGCGATGTCCGGATTCTCAAGCATGCACCGAACCTGAAGTTCGATTCGCTGCGGATAGCTGAGGTCATCGGCGTCCTGAATCGCGTAGAACTGGCCTGACAATTCATCCAGAACCCGATTTATTGCCGCGGCTTTGCCGCGGTTCTGCTGGGTGATAATCCGTATGCGCGAATCTTTAATGTCGGCAATAGAGCCTATACAATGGTCGGTGCTGCCATCATCGATGAGCAGTATCTCAAGATTTGTGTAAGTCTGCGACAAAATACTCCGCAAAGAAGGACGCAAATACTCACCAGCGTTATAAACAGCTATCAATATGGAAACTAACGGTTCCGACATAGTCAGAATGTTCCTGTGGCAGCGAGTTTCTTCGGAATATCTTTCGCTCTTTCAAGCAATCGTCTGCATCGGGCCCGCCAGCCGCAATAAAACTTCGGGTCGAAAGACCCGTCGAGCAAATTATCCAAAATCTCCTTGTGCAACTGATGGTACGTCTGCAAATCCCTGATATGTCCCGACTGATAAGCGGGAATATATTTATATGCCTCTTCGAACGACATCTTTTGGAGTCTGTTGTGTTTGGAACGAATATCATCCATATGTTCCTGATAAACCAAAGGGTAATAGAAACCGTTGACATAGCCTGCCAAAGCAAGCTTAAGCCAAAAACGTGTCAGATATTCTTTCTCTCTGCACGGCCCATACTGCTGATAAACCTTGCGTTTTACCAGCAAAGCCGAGCCGTCAACCCACGGATGACGAAATATCTGATGATTACCGAAGGTTTGTATCTTATGTTTCGCCCTTCCGTAATCGAAATCACCCGGGAAAAAGTGCCAGCATCCAACAACACCTAACTGAGGCAAATCCTGGTGCGCTTTTGCAAGTATTCGCGTCCAGCCGGCAGTTACCAGACAGTCATTGTCAACTTTTCCAACTAATTCGGCATCGGTCTCGGACCATATTTTATTAGTCACATAGGTCTGACCCCGGTTTTTTTCTGAAAATACCATTTTGACTATACGCCGGTCTTGAACTGTTTTTAAATAATTCTGTGTCCCATCGGATGAACCATTGTCCCAGATGGTCAAAGCAAATTCTTCATCGGGGTCAGCCAGCAAGGCAGCCAACGCCATCTTCGTATAGTCAAGACGATTATAAGTCAGAAATGCCAGATGTATTTTCATTACGCACCTTTCTCGGCATCAGCAATATCAACGCCAGTTTAGCGAAAACAAAATTCATAAAAGTCGCCAAACCGTTTTTCAATTGCAGCTTCTCGTCATTTTTAATAACTGTCAGATATGTAACAACACTATAAGCCAGCATTATAAGACCGGACGCAACAATAATAGATAACCAGCCGTCAACCAGCCTCGTAATTCCAAAACCCCATGCTGTCGTCGCGAGAATTATCGATATAACCCAAGGCTTAAAAATACAGTTGTTATAATACTTCCAAAAACTGACTCCAACCAGCCGGCAGACATAACGCGCCTGTCCAACTCCTCTCACCAAAGCAATAGGAACTGCGGCACCGATTGCGATGCCCGTCAAACCATACTTATGGGACAAGCCAACGCACAGAGTAAAAACAGCCATTGCCTCAATTATTGCAAATACAGCTAATTCTTTTTGCTTGCCTAAGCCGAACAGCAGGTCAACCGATATTCTGTGCGATAGAAACACCATATTGCCTCCTGCTAAAATCGCAAGCGCAAAGAAACTTTGCTTTATGTTGTCGTCCTTGAGCCAAAGCAAAAGAAACGAAGGCCCAAATACCCAAAGCAATAAAGCTATCGCACCTGCCGCAATCGTACTGTACCTGCTGCTGAGGAAAAACAATCTTTGAATATCTGCGTGCGCATCCTGCCCGGACAGAAAACTGAATCGCGGCATCAGCACCCTCGTCAATGAAAAAATGACCCGCTGATAATAAAGCATCAAATACCAGACGGCCCCGAAAAGCCCCACCGCCTCAAGTGAAATCACCTTTCCAACAACAAGCTTCGGTGATTCGATTGCTACCGTACCCGCGGCGCCTTCAATCACTATTACAATGCCGTATACCAGCAGCATCTTCAAAATAGGTAAACCAATTTTCCGTGTCACCAGCCGGACATCAGGACAACAGAATTCAAACGCAATCCAGTTGGCCGCCAATGCAAGTACCGAAAAAACTACCTGAATCCAGCCCATGCAAATCAGGCCGTACCCCACCAGCACAGCCGCGTACAACACTCCCGCACGTATCACCGCCAGAACAATAGTTATTATGTTCACCAGCCAAAATGCTTCGTAGCTTCGCATTGCCGCGTCAAAAATAAGCGAGGGACATTCAATCGCCGCGGCCAGACCGCACAACCACACCAGCGTCGCCAGTTCCGGCCCCCCTTTAAAAAACGCCGCGATGTAATCGGCACACAAAGCGGAAAAAAGAAAAATAACAGCACCTATGAGCAGATAAAAAGCCATGCCGGTGCTGATAACTTCACTTACTTTGTCACTTTGGCCCTGACCGCGATAAAGCGGTACGTATCGCAAAACACCCGTACTTACACCGAACCTGAACATCCCGAAATATCCGACAAACGAAGTAACCAGCATCCAGATTCCGAATTGCTTCTCTCCCAAATGCGACAATACCGCGGGCAACAACAACAATCCAACGATAATATTAGCCCCAAGGGTCAGCAAATTACTCAAGGCGTTTATTTTTAAAGACGGCATCTTCAAAGAACTTACCCGCATGTTTATCTGTGTTGATTCACCAGATTCTGTGACACATTTGCTAATTTCAGACATACTCCGTCCCTGTCAGTTGCATTATAAAAACAAAGTCAACCTCTTACCGAAACACAACTTAAGTTACTATTGCGCAACGTCCGCAGCGTACGCTTGTGTATCGGGGAAAAAATCTACCAATGTCACGGTCAAATCCGCTGCGGCGGCAAAAACAAATGCCTCCAGCGTTGAAATTATCTGTATCTGCGCGACGTAGTGCGCACAATCACCGTTAATATTTGGAGTTCGCCAGCTGATACCGGAAAAAGCCCCTTCATCCCAGTTGATTTGGCCGTTAATAACATAAAAGTTCAAAACCACAATTTCACTGCCGGAAGAATCAGGCTGATGGAAGCGATGAATCAAGCATGGTGTTTTACTTCCATCGCTACAAATAATCAGACTCCGCTCAGAGCTGTCCCATACCCAGCCGGCCGAAACATAACAAACCGTAGGTTTATGCCCAATCATAGTTCGCGGTCTGCCTGAAAAACCAACATACAGCTTTGCCCACTGGCCTGTTAATCTGTCCACATAAAGCCTGCACACAAAATCATCGTTGACGACGGCCTTTTGCACCAATTCCGGAATCGCTATATCGCGACCTTCCCAGTCTCCAATCAGCATCGGTAAAGTGCTTAGAGGCGAAGGCAACCTCACTGGGGTGCTGATGATAGATTCCAGGCGCCTCGCCTCGCCGCGATAAAATGCACCCGCCAGCAACAGCGACAAAACCGCAGCAAGCCAGCTTAACTGTAACCGGATATTTCTTCCGGAAGTATCACAAATACGCATTGCTCATATCTTCCTCAACATTCGCTCCCGTGTCCCCGATTTCGCTTTCTAAGCGTTTCTGCTCCGCAAATAAGCATCTACTTTTGCTCCTCAGGTTTAGCATGATGAATCGCCTGATAAACTTCCTTGCGGTGAACGGGCACAGACTTGGGAGCTATTATCCCCAGCCTCACCTTTTTGCCGCGAATATCTACAATCAACACCTCAATATCTTCCCCTATCATTATTGACTCGTCTTTACATCTGGTCAGAACCAACATTCTCAACTCCTTTGCCATGTTGGTCGAGTTATCGTGCCAACAATTAATAAACTTCCTCTCGATATCCTGCCGCGGTGCCACAGACCAGCCATCTTTCACATTCAACGTGGCTTGCCAACGCCTATCGCAGGCAGGTAAACCCTGCTTTGGAAGAGGGTGACGGCTTAACTTTAACTATAATCATGCCTTCAGATTTCCGGCGGCCGACATCACTGTCATACCCCTCTTTTTCTACCCCTCTGATGTTAATGTATGGATTGTGAATGTAAATCGGGGTTAAGTCTGTTTCTGCTATCGGCGAGGCTACCTTTAATAATATCAGGCAATGCCCTTAGGAGTAGCCCAAATGGCGCAGACCAAAATCTCAATATGGCCAAAAGCATGTACTGTGACTATTATATACCCTCAATATCTGGTTATGGCCCTGGTTTTCCACCGACCTGCCGTAACACTGTCTGAACCTGCCTGCGTGGAAAATATCTGTTCAAATGCCCTTCTGATAGGATTTTCCCTTATACAATAATCAGGGATATCCCTGATTGACGCCTCAGGTTGTCTGGGGCATTATTGCAGTGGTGTTGCGGTTTTGCGTATAGGTCGTCCGGTACCGCCTGAAGTCTACAAGTGTTTTCGAGCCATTGTACCGGCTCACGGCAGGGCGAACCAGTCTGTCACCATAGTTGTTTTATTAACGTTAACCTCCGGCAATCTAAGGAGATAAACGATGAGAGTGCTAACACTGACATGGGAATTTCCTCCTGTGATAACGGGCGGGCTGGGTATGGCCTGTTACGGCATGGTTAAGGCGTTGCTAAAACATGGAAATGAAATCGACCTGGTAATGCCTGCAAAAGAACCTGCTTATTTTCCGCTGAGGACCGCTGAAGATGCAGACAATTTGCTCGGAGTATTTCGCAGCCTGACTAAAGAAGGAATGGCAAAAGCTCCCGCCAACATCGAAGAATTGCGAAAGTTCCTGAGCACTCCGGTGGGAGTGTATTTTACCTTCGGACGAAGCTCACGGTTCCGCTATACAATTGATGAAATAAGGAAGATGAATCCGTTCAAGCGTCTGTTCGAAATACTCGCCGACCAGTACTATCTTTTCCGCCAGGTCCGCCATTATACCGATACCGCTTTAGAAACAGCGTCGCAACTCGACTTTGATATAATACACGCGCACGACTGGCTCACATATCCTGCCGCCATGATACTCAAGAAACTGACGGGTCGTCCCTTCGTTGCGCATATACACGCAACAGAATTCGACCGCGCAGGCGGCGCCGGTGACAGAAGAATCCACGATATCGAATATCTCGGGCTGGAATCTGCCGACAGGGTCATAGCAGTATCAGCATATACCGCCAAAGCAATAAATGACAAATATCTTGTCTCACAGGCAAAAACAAGAGTGGTGCACAATGCATATACTCCGCTTAATTCAAAAAATAATCACAGGCGAATATTCAGGGAACCCACCATACTTTTCCTCGGCAGGATAACACTGCAAAAAGGCCCGGATTATTTTCTTGAACTGGCGAATCGAGTCATCCAGCGGGAAAATAATGTCAGATTCATTATGGCCGGCAGCGGTGATATGGAACGGCAGGTACTCCATCGGGCGGCTTTCCTCGGCCTCGGAACAAAATTCCTTGCTGCGGGGTTTCTTGACCGCGGCCAAGTTGAAAATATTTTCGCAGCGGCTGATATTTTTGTTTTACCTTCGGTCTCTGAACCTTTCGGAATAGCGCCGCTCGAGGCGATGAGTCACGGCGCCGTCGCGATCATATCGAAAAATTCCGGAGTCGCTGAAATAATCCAAAATGCTTACAAGGTGGATTTCTGGGACATAGACCAGATGACCTCGATAATTATCGACCTTATTCGAAATCCTGAAAAACGCAGGGAAATGTCACGCCGCGGAAAAGCCGAAGTGGCGAATTTACAGTGGGACGAGCCGGCGAAAAAAATACTCGATATATTTACGGAATTGCAGGCGGAGCCGGTATATGCTTAACATTATTCTTTATTTTCAAGTTCATCAGCCGCATCGACTTACTCATTACAGAGTATTGGATATTGGCCAGTCAAATTGTTACTTCAACGACGACCTCGACAGGGAAATCATCGACAAAATTTCCGAGAAATGCTATCTGCGGACCAACAGGCTTTTACTGGAGTTAATCAATAAATTCGAGGGCAAATTCAAAATAGCCTACAGCCTGACCGGCGCTTTCATCGAGCAGCTCCGTCAGTTCAGGCCCGACGTGCTGGAAAGCTTCCGAGCTCTCGCACGAACAGGACAGGTGGAGTTTCTCGGTGAAACTTATTACCATTCCCTCGCATTTCTTTTCGATGAAGCCGAATTTCTCGAACAAATCCGCCTCCACTCGCAGCTTATGCGGGATGAATTCGATTATAGCCCGGTGACTTTCCGCAACACCGAGCTTATATACTGCGACAGAATCGCAGACCTGCTCGCGAAATTACCGCAATTTAAAACCATACTTACCGAAGGCGCCGACAAAGTACTGCACTGGAGGTCTCCGCTCTATGCTTACAAGACTTATCGAAACAGACAATTACTGCTGCTCAAATATTACTCGCTTTCGGACGATATCGCATTCCGTTTTTCCGACAAACACTGGGCCGGCTGGCCATTGACCGTCGAGAAATTCGCAGGCTGGCTTGAGAAACTTCCTTTGATTGAAAAACAGGACAGGAACCTGTACCTGAATCTGTTCATGGACTATGAAACTTTCGGGGAACATCAGTGGGAAGACACGGGGATTTTCGAATTTCTGGCGCATTTGCCCGGCCAAGTACTGAAAAATGACTTCATCGGATTTTGTAATCCCCGCGACGTAACTGAAAATATAAACTACGAAGCGGCGCCACTTTCAATACCTCAGCCCATCTCCTGGGCGGATACAGAAAGAGACTTGTCGGCGTGGTTGTCAAACCCCATGCAGCACAATGCCATAAATACTCTTCACCATGTCCTGGCAAAAGTAAAAAGAAGCGGTCGTAAAGACCTTCTCGACACCACTCGCAGGCTTTCCACCTCAGACCTTTATTACTACATGTGCACAAAATGGTTCAATGATGGCGACGTCCACAAATACTTTTCACCATATTCAAGACCGGAAGACGCCTATATTTATTTCGTCAACGTCCTTGCTGATTTGGAAAAAAGACTTGAAGAGGAACCTGCCTTACAATGATTTTCAAAAACTTTTTCGTTTATCCCAAGTATCCGGAGAACCTTACCAAACTATACAAGCTCGCCTGCAATCTCTGGGCGGTCTGGGATTATGACACCATAGCCCTTTTTTACAGGATAGACACTACCCTGTTCAGGCAGGCAAACCATAGCCCGCTGAAATTCCTGCACAGCCTCAGCAAAGAAAGACTGGCGGAACTTGCGCATGACCGCGGTTTTCTCTTCGAACTCGACAGAGTATGGGAAAAATTTCAGGCCTACCTAAAGCATACAGCCGCTTTCAAAGACCAGTGCCCCTTCAAGTGTGATTTTGCAACCGAAGACACTATAGCGTATTTTTCAATGGAGTACGGATTCCACGAATCAGTTCCCATATACGCGGGCGGATTAGGCATCTTTTCAGGTGACTTTTTGAAAGCGGCCTCAGACCTCGATATGCCCATAATCGGGGTTGGTCTTCTGTACAAACACGGCTATTTTACACAGAGGATTGACCTTAACGGCTTCCAGCAGGAAACTTTTCCGGAATTCGACAAACACCTGCTTATGGCCAGCGAAGTCCATGACCAGTCCGGCAACCCCGCCTATGTAAATACCGGAATACTTGACGCCACCGTCAAAGTCAAATTGTGGAAAATCGATGTCGGTAAAACGAAAGTCATCCTGCTCGATACCAACATCGACGACAATCCCCCGAACCTCAGGGATATCACAAGTGAATTGTACGCCAGCAACCGCGACAAAAGAATACAGCAGGAACTTGTGCTCGGCATCGGAGGTGTTTGGGCGCTCCATGCGCTGGGAATCCATCCCAAGATTTATCATCTCAATGAAGGACACTGCGCATTCGCGGTGGTCGCCAGACTTCAGAACCTGATGGAATTCAAAAAATTTTCATTCTCGCAAGCCAAGGCCATCATCAGGGCTTCCAGCACTATAACGATACATACGCCCGTTATTGCGGGCAACGAGAACTTTGACTCCGAAGTAGTAAAAAAGTATTTGCAGCCTTATCTGAAAAAGATGGAACTGCCATTTGAAACATTCGCCCAGTCGGCCTATCTCGAGGGAAGTGTGGACCGCTTCTGGATGCCAGCGATGGGAATGCATTTTTCAAAATATACCAACGCCGTTTCACAGCAGCATGCTGACACCGCCCGCAAAATGTGGTGGGGACTTTTCCCGCAAAGACCGCTGGTCGAGGTCCCCATAGGCGCCATTACCGACGGTACCCACCTGTCATGGATAAGCCCGGCATTTGCAGGAATATTCAACAGGTACCTCGGACCCGACTACATACTTTGCGGAAACAGGGAATACCTCTGGAACAATATCTATAACATCCCGGACGAGGAAATATGGGAAGAGCACCGCAAAAACAAAAAAGACCTCATTAATTTCATAAGAAGACAGTTCAAGGAGCAAATAGTAGCCGGAGGCTACTCGCATTCAAAAACATCCGATGTTGACAGTCCCTTCAACACCGACTTCCTCACCATAGTATTCGCCAGACGTTTCGCGGCTTATAAGAGACCGACGCTTATCCTTACAGACAAGGAACGAATCGCTAAAATTCTTACCAACCAGCACAAGCCGGTGCAGTTGATTTTCGCGGGCAAGGCCCACCCCGCGGACATACAGTGCAAACAGATGATTAAGGAAATACTCGATTTTGCACGCCGATACAACGTGGAGAACAGAATAATCTTTCTTGAAAACTATGACATTAATATCGCACGTCATTTGTTATGGGGAGCGGATGTCTGGTTGAATAATCCATTAGCTGATATGGAAGCCTGTGGGACATCAGGTATGAAGGCCGGAATGAATGGTGTGCTGCATTTGAGCACTCTCGAAGGCTGGTGGGTCGAAGGGTATAACGGTAAAAACGGCTGGGCCATAACGGCAGGCAGGCTCTTCAAAAATACCCAGTTGCAGGACGCCGCCGACGCCAACCAGTTGTACGAACTGCTGGAAAACCAGATAACCGAACTTTACTACGACCGCAGTGAAGCCGATGTCCCGCGGGGATGGATAAAAATGATGAAGGAATCGCTGTTTACGACGTGCTGCAATTTCAGCATGAACCGCGTGTTGTGCAATTATATGCAGCAGGCGTATCTGCCCGCCAAAGAGGCCTCTAATGCCATTGCCGCGAATAACTATCAGGCCTTAACGCAGGCGATGAAGGAAGAAGAGACCATTTTAAAATGCTGGGACAAACTGAAAATCACCTCACTGGCCAGCAGCATCGAAAAAGTTGACCACGTAACGGAAGATGAATCTATCGTAATCGAATGCGCCGTTGACTTCGATGCGGCGCCAGCCGAACTTTTCAAGGTCGAGCTTTTTTATATTTACGGCGAGGAGCAGCGTTACAAAATATTTCCGATGGAACTGACGCAAAAACGAGGCAGCCTCGGCCACTTTCAATACACTCTCAAAGTCAAAGGCTACGGCAGCCAGAGCATCAACGTCCGCCTCATACCCGCCAATCCAATCCTTCAGGACATCCACCCAGAACTGATTAAATGGAAAGACTGATTCTTCTTCTAAAATTGCGAGGTTTACCCGCCATAGCATTTTGCGGAGGCAGGCCCGTCTTATTGGGCCGCGGCAATCTACCGCTTCCGCTCATTATTCTCTCTTCTGTCTTCTGCCTTCTGCCTTCTGCTCGCCTCGGCGAAGCCTTAGGCGAAGACGGGCCGTCCTGAGCCTTGCCGAAGGATCTCGCCGCATTTCTGCCTTCAGTTCGCCCGTTTTTACCCACTTCGCTTCGCTGCGTTCTATTGGGCGTTGCTCATCGCGGCCTCAGGCAGAAATGCGGCATAATTGCCCCTTTCCAAGCACATTCTCCTTTTTCTCTGCGAAGCCATTTTTGAGACAATTAGGGCAGATTCAGGCAAAAGCGGTGTCAATAGCTGTCACAGCCAATAAGGGAAAACCGAATTTTTGGGGCAGTAGAGGCCGTTTTAAAAAAATTGCAAAATTTTTTAAAAATCGCGAAAAAAAGTGTAACGAAATTTGGCCTTGCGCATCTTTATTAATGGCAGTCCGCCGCAGGCGGATAAAGACTAAAAAATCCGGTTTTTCGACGGTTTTTGATTGATTTTTATCGGCAAAATGATTATTATGATTATGATAAGTAAATATGAATTTTCGCTGAACTTTTAACGTTTCAGTCAAAATCGCCAGTTTTGAAATGGAGAAACGGGAAGTCAGCATCCAAAAAGGATGCTGCGCTTGTGTTCTCCATACGCTCTGGCGAGCGTTGACTGAGCATAATGTTAGCAGCATCCGAAAAGCAAAGCTGCTGCATTGTGCGAGAAACGGAAAGGAGGACACAATGTAGCAGATAAATCGAAAAAGCAGTTATTATCGTGACACATCGGCAAAGATTTGAACAACGATTTCGGAGAAAAATTAAAATGAAACGGATGAAAAAGAAAATTTTGATGATTTTTGCAGTTTTGCTCGTAATAGTTTTTCACAGCAATGTTTTAGCTGACAACATAACCAGTGTTACTGTCGTACCCAGTCAGCCTTTGAATACGGATTTAATTACTTTTAACATCTCAGGTACGGCTGCTTCTACTCCAAGTTGGGTGGCGTCGGACATATTTTCTCAGAATGGAACATCCCTTCAATTGGATTTGTATGTCGATATGGGGTATGGCCAAGCATTTAGTAATTGGAACTACTCCAAACAAATACAGCCGTTAGCTGTGGGGACATACAGTCTGGAAGTTAGGGAACTCTACGGCAAACTTGATAGTCCTTTTTATGGCATGCTTTTGGATACCGATAATACCAGCTTTACTGTAACACCAGAACCCGCCTCCGCTGTGATGCTTGGCATAGGTGCAATCTTTCTTGCATCAAGGCGCAAACAACATCACGAATTTGGAAGCCGCGTTGTTGCTACGGCGGGCAAGCCTGCAACAGGGATAGCGATAGTCGAAAAAAAGACGGTTCGTTAAACATTAATCAACAAACCTTTATCCAAGGAGGGACAATCTATGTCCAGAAAAAGTATCTATCTTTATGTCATAATTTGCCTATCTATTGTTTCAAACTGTTTAGCAGACCCAAATGACTTGCCCTACAAGGAAGGTGAGTTATTAATCCGCTTCTCTCCGAAATCTCAGGGTATTCAGAGAAGCACTGCCGAAAAAAATCAGGTTCTGTGTTCCCTTGATGCGGGTGAGGTTAAACGTTCCTATAAAAGGGTATCAGGTCTGACTCTTGTAAAGCTGCCTGAAAACTTAAAGGTCGAAGATGCTCTCGCTCAGCTAAAGGGAAGAAGCGAATTTTTATATGTTGAGCCAAACTGGAAAATTAAGTTAGCATCGATAGAACCCAACGATACGAGATTTGATGAACAATGGGGCATGCACAACACCGGTCAGACTATACAAAGCTTTGCCGGAAGACCCGATGCCGACATAGACGCTCCTGAAGCTTGGTCGGAGAACACCGACGCCAGCGGCATCATCGTTGCGGTTCTGGACAGTGGGGTCAATTATAATCACGAAGACCTAAAAGATAATATGTGGGAAAACCCCAACGAGATTCTAAATGGCGAGGATGACGACGGCAACCACAAAGTAGATGATGTTCGCGGCTGGAACTTCGCGGATGACGATAATAACCCGATGGATTACAATGGGCACGGCACTGGCGTTGCAGGCGTCATCGGTGCTATTGCAAATAATGGCAAAGGTGTTGCAGGTGTTTGCTGGAATGTCCAGATTATGAACTTGAAGATAACTCTCAATGTTAGCCCGGAAGCGCTTTTTTCCGATGCTATTAGTGCGATAGAATATGCTGTTAATAAGGGCGCAAAAGTAATGAACGCCTCGTGGGGCGATGGCGCTGATACCGCTTATAATCAATCGCTTCACGACGCCATTGAGGACGCAAATACGGCTGGCGTATTGTTCGTCGCTGGTGCTGGCAACGTCAAACTATATTCACCGCCCAACAACGATATTTACCCGGTTTATCCGGCAAACTTTGATTGTGACAATATTATATCAGTTATGAGTACAGATGATAGTGCTGACCACTATGATCCCGAATCCTCCTCCTCGTTCTCGCACTACGGAGAAACGACCGTCGATATTGCCGCCCCGGGATGGAATATTCTAACTTGCGGACTATACAATGGCAGCTATGAATACATGTCTGGAACTTCTGCGGCCGCACCAATGGTCGCCGGTGCCTGCGCCTTGCTTTGGGCAAAGGAACCCAGTCTTACTAATTTGCAGGTCAAGCAAAGAATCCTCGATGGGGCAGATATACTACACTCGTTAGACGGCAAATGCGTAACCGAGGGCAGGCTCAATCTCTATAACACCCTGATGAATATCCTCCCCGACCCTCCCGAACCCGGGGTACACAACATTAGCAGAGATTTGCACTACTACACAATAAAAGATGCTGTTCTTGCAGCACAGGCTAACAATGAAATTGTCATTTATGAAGATACATACTGCGAAAACATCGAACTTACTTCGAGCCGACCAGCAGGATTAACTATCCGGGGCAGCAACCTTGATAATCCCTCGGTGGTCGCAAATACCATAATTCAAGGCAACAGTGGCTCTGCTATTGCCATCGTTGACAATGAAAACGCGAATATTAAAGGATTGACGTTACGCAGCAGCGCAACAGGTGAAGACAGACCAGCGACCGCATATATAGAAAATTCCACCGCTATTATCAGCAAATGTCAAATATCTTCCAGCGGTGACAATTGCATACTTAGCATTAGTGGTGATTCTGACATCAACAGTTGTCTTATTAATGGAAACAGCAATGCGATTGGTATTAGCTGCGGTGGCGGCAATCCAACAGTTCGCAACTGCCAAATCGAAGATTGTTCTCATGGAATCTACGGTGGTTCCCTTAAAGCTTATAATAACAAAATATCCGGTTCGCTATACGGGATATTACTGGATTCTCCACCATCGGCGCATATTTACGGCAACATAATGCACGATAACGATACAGGCATTAGAATATACAATTTCACAGGTGGTTATATCACTGTTCGCAACAACACTATCGCTAACAATTCTGGTGGTATACGTCTCCAGGCTAACAATGACCGCACATCTATCAGTAATTGCATCCTTTGGGATAACGATTTGTGGCAGATATATTTCACCGGCAGCGGCACGCCGAGCGTGTCTTACTGCTGTGTACAGAACATTGCTGAAACTGATGGCAATATTAACGACAATCCTGATTTTGTTAATTCGGACGCGAACGATTTCCATCTGAAATTCGGTTCACCCTGTGTCGATGCGAACAATACCGTTTGGACGCCACCGGAAGGTGAAACCGACATCGATGGTGAAGACCGTATAATCGATGGCGACCTCGATGGAGCCCCCAACGTCGATATGGGGGCGGACGAATATTGGGCAGGCGACTTCAATCACGATGGCATAGTCAATTTCAAGGATTTCGCAAAACTGGCAAATGTTTGGATGCAGAGTTCTCAGCTTTACGACCTTGACGGCAACGGCACAATAAATTATTACGACCTCGACATATTCGCTTCCTTCTGGCTCAGCACAAACAGCGGCTACGTCCCCGAAGGTGAGCAAATGCAAGGCGAAGGCCTCGGTGATAGTTTAGAATTGGATTCCGGCCAGTGCCAACTGCTTTTGGACGGCGAAGGCCAGGGCGGTTTGAAACTTTCCGTCGATGGCGTTGTTGACCCCAACGGCCCAATCGTACTCGAACCGAACGAAACCGTTTCCATCGGCATCTGGGGCGACGGAAACACACCGTGTTATTACGGCTTCATCGGTGTCGAAACCGGCGCAAACGCTTCTATGGATATTACCTACGCCGAAATACTCTACGAGGGTAATATGACCTCGATTAATATGGTTGACGATACCGAAGTAGCCGACTTGCTCGATACCAACAATCCGTTCATCTCCATGGAGCTTATCGACCTTGCGATGCCGCCGGATGACCCGCTGCCGCTCGGTCCCGGCCAACTGGTTGACGATATAACATTTGCTGGCGAAGGCACGTTGATGCTCTTTGACGGCGAAGGCAATTTGCTCCACAGCATTGTTTTCACTTCCAGCGAACCATAATTAGTTTATGTCGATTAGCCCGCACACCTGCGGTGCGGGTGCTGTGACCAAAAATAAAAGGGCGGACTGCTCCGAAAGCACCTCCGCCCTTTTTGCTTTTCTACTCATAACTTGTCTTTGTGTTGCTCACAAAACCCGCATTTCTTCCTTCAGTTCGCTTGCCCCGTGAGATGCGGCCTCCGCTATCTCACCGGGGCCTAATTCTATCCACTCCGGCTAATCGCCTGCGTGGCACTTGTGGATGCGAATCGCGGCTTCTATGAAGCCAGGCCTGTCAAGCTCAAAATTTGTATTTGATTGGTTCAATCTTCTATCCGAGCTTCCGCGTGCCGCCAAAGACGGTCTTTAATTCACGGGCTCATTAAACTTATGCG
>Ga0214473_10002040_pt1 | contig 25462 bp, 21 predicted proteins | sample RVTome_7_FD_203509 | JGI IMG/M metagenome (GOLD analysis project Ga0214473, IMG submission 203509) | Soil microbial communities from uranium-contaminated site in the Upper Colorado River Basin, Wyoming, United States - RVT98D197 | ecosystem: Environmental > Terrestrial > Soil > Contaminated >...
CAAGCAACATAAGTTTCTATTCCATACTCTTCAGTATCCTGTTTAAACATCCAAAAGTATTTTTAGATGCGTTTGGAAAACTATTAAGAACCAGAAGAATAGATTATATAGTAGAGACTCTTAATGCAGAATACTGGCGGATGAAAAAATACGAAGGCGTCTGAGAAAAACGCAGATTATCACACTGAAAAGGTCTTATTCAAAAGACGGAGGGTTATTCTTTAGCCCTTTTTGTAAAGACTGTCAAGCGGACTTTTAGGAACTTTTGATATGTCCCTGATTACATGAGTGTATATCATCGTGGTTTCCACATGTTTATGTCCCAACAGTTGCTGTATTTCCCGGATATTAACCCCGCTCATTAACAGATGAGTAGCAAAACTGTGCCTCAATGTATGCACTGATGCATGTTTGACAATCACAGCTTTGGAAAGAGCGTTTTTAACAGCAGTCTGAATAGCTTTATCGCTTATATGGTGCCGCCCTATCTTGCCACTACGAGGGTCAACAGAAAGCTTGGACGAAGGAAAGACATATTGCCATGCCCATTCTTTTCCTGCATTCGGATATTTACGGCTTAGTGCATCAGGCAAAGAGACCTCTCCATATCCTTTGGTAAGGTCATGTTTGTGCATTGCCTTCACTTCTTTCAGATGCTCGCGCAGCCTCTCTTTAACTGCTGCCGGTAATATAGTAATTCTATCCTTGTCTCCCTTCCCGCTTCTGACAAAAATAGTGTTAGCATCGAAGTCTATATCCTTCACGCGCAGACGGGCAAGCTCCATAAGGCGCAACCCTGAGCCGTATAGCAATTCGGCAATTAAAAGGTTCTTACCGGTCATATTGGCAAGAAGGTTTTTTACTTCGTCCACTGAAAAGACAACAGGGAGTTTCTGCCCCCGCTTTGCACGCACCGTGCTGCCAAGGTCTCCTATTTCTTTGCCAAGCACATTGCGAAAAAGAAACAGAATCGCATTGAATGCCTGATTCTGCGTAGAGGAAGATACTTTCTGTTTTAAGGCAAGATGACTGATAAAATCCCTAAAGTCCTCTGTCGCAATATCGGATATTTTCTTCTTCTTTCCTATTTTCATTGAGTAAGATATGAAACGCTCTGCCCATTGAATATATGTCCTCTCTGTGCTGTATGAGTAATGCTTCAGCCTTATTAGGCGTTGGGTTTCTTTAAGTATTCCGGGGACATCAACAGCAGAAGCACTAACCGACAACTGACCACCTGACTTGCCGAGATAATGGAAATAATAGAGCCTTATTGCATCATCCGCCTGGCGGGGCTGCCAGTCAAGAATGCGTTTGTCTGACCGCAGGACATCAAGAAATTCCATAACTGCAGACTCCTGATATTCCATAGCAGAAATATCGCGTTTTTTGGCAAAGTTAAGAAACCGGCTCACCCAGTAAGCAAAGAAAGGCGCATTTTTTACCGGAACAAGCTTCCGCTCCAGAAGAAACTTCTGGAACTCAGGAAGAACCTTTTTAGCAGAATCGGACAATTTTCCCATAAAATACGAATATCGTTTTTAATCCATATTACCATAAAATACGAAATGCTGCAAACGAGTGTGAGTTGATTTTATGTGGTTTTTCTCTTTGAAAAATCCATTAAATATGCTATATTTTAATCATTAACTTTGGAAACCGGAAGTTCGTATAATCAATGGTTATGTTTTAATAATAGTCTAAAATCATTCATTGAGAAGCCATGATATGGTCCCATAAATATGTAGTTAAATCGGAGAGCTATCTTCAATCTCTACCAGCAGATAAGTGCGCTTATTGTTCGTTATCTCTGGTGCGCTGGGATGGAAAAAAGCCAGATGTCATTGGATCCTCAAACGCATGGAGTCATCCAATTGTCATGGTCTGTAACTCCTGCGGATGGTGGTATGTGACTTTTTTTGTCTCAGAGAGCATATGGCCCAATGACACTATATTCAAATACGCAACAGCGGGACAACTTAAGCCACTTGATGTTAATGATATTTCAGTGCCACTTTCAGAACTTCGAAAATATCTTTTGGCGAAAAGAGACGCTCGATTTCAGATCAATCCAAAAAGATTTGAAGATATTGTTGGTGGTATTTTCAGGGTAACGTCTTACTCTGGCGACAAAGGGATCGATGTTGCAGCACTTGATGGGTCGTCGAATACATTCATCGGTATACAAGTGAAGCGCTATAAGAATAAGATTGAAGCCGAACAGATTAGATCGTTCGTAGGAGCATTGATGCTGGGTGGATATTCAAAAGGCGTTTTTGTGACTACATCGGCTTTTCGGACAGGTGCTATAGAGACTGTGGGACAAAGTGCTGCCCTTGGTTTACCGATTGAACTGTGGGATGGCGACAACTTCATTGAAAAATTAGGGATAGAGCGAAGGCCAGCTTATAAAGGAATCGATGATGAATCCGCACCATTTCATTATTTTGTGCGTTCCCCAGAGTCAATGCAGATGATCGAGAGTTTCGAGTACTCTGGTTCTGCTTATGAGGCGAGTACTTGTCAACTTGAGAGCGCTGCAAAGCAAGCTGCTGACGTTAAAACCCAAAAGCGGTGAGATAGAAAAAACATGAACAAACATAACAACCAGATGCACGTGAACGAGTGCCACAGGACGCTTTTTGAGCATGTGTTTGGTTTGAGATATTCAAATCATCTTCATGCTTTTTGACGCCTTACATGGCACTCGTCAGTGATCAGGGCGTTAGAAGAGAGGAGAGGCATTTATGATGAAACTATTTCAAGTCTTATTGATTACATTTGGATTACTTACGACATCAGTACATGCTATGACATTGGAGGAGTATCAAGCACGCAAAGACGAAAGCAACATCAAATATTATGTTGCGGGAGTGGGTGCGGGCTACTACTACACGAACAATTACTTAGATACTATTGGTAGAGCAAAACTTTATTGCCAGCCCTTGTCATTGAACATTTCAGGGGAAACGTACCCCGCCATTCTGGAGACCTACGCGAACAGTTCGGGAAAGAAGGTGAAAGGGGTGTCAGTTGAAATCATTCTTTTAAAAGCATTAGTTGAACTGTATCCGTGCAAATAACTCTACAACGTCTGTTCCAAGCGGACAACAAAGCCGCTGGCGATTCCTTGTCCGAAGTGAAAGATATGGCTTGCATTACCATTTTAGCCCCGTTAGGATATAATATTAGCATTATAGGAGGTGTTATATGCCGTTGAAAGTAAAAGAAATTGAAGAAGAAGCTTTCCGACTTTCTTCCCATGAACGAGCCCAATTAGCAGAGCATCTTATTCATAGCTTGGATGTGGAAGAAGACCCCGAAGCAGAAAAATTATGGATAGAAGAAGCAGAGCGCCGCTATCGGGAATATAAAGAAGGAAAAGTCAAGGGGAAGTCAGCAGATTTAGTATTTAAAGAGGCTCGTTCAAAACTTAAATGAAACCTGTTATTTTTCTCCCTGAAGCCGAGGAGGAGATGTATGAAGCGGCAAAATATTACGAGTCTCAGGCATCTGGATTGGGGATTGATTATCTTTCAGAAGTTGAGCGGGCTGCTACATCAATTACAGAGTCTCCAAAAGCGTGGCCGAAACTTGAAGGTGAGCTAAGAAGGCGTCTTGTTCGGAGATTCCCTTTTGGCATTTTGTACTTTATTGAAACAGATAAGATAGTCATTGTAGCAGTGGCGCATCTGAAACGAAGACCGGGCTATTGGAAGAAAAGAATAAGCTTCTAACTTGACGCTGCACTTGAACGAGTGCCACAGGACGCTTTTTTAGTTGAGCAGTGATTTGAGATTTCCAAATCGTTTTCATGCTCTTTAACGTCATTCATGGCACTCGTCACTATTTTTACTCTTTCGTATTTTGAATTTAAGAAGTTTATATCCCTTTATATTGCCACTTCAAATGCAATCCTGTTGTAAGTTACTGAGGGGATTTTTTTATCTTTTGTCTCGGAAACTTCCACAAGTCCGAGTTCTTTTAAGTATGCAATATCTTGTAAAACATTCTTGAGATCTCTATTGAGCATTTTTGCAAGTTTATACACTGATGATGGTTTTTTATCTTTTATGGTTTTAAGAAGTTCAAGCCGCTTTTCAGTAAGCACTTTTCTCATCTCTTTCAAGTTGCTAAAGTAGATAGCGGTTTTCTTTTTTACTGTTTTACCTTTTGAAAGCTGTTCAAATACCCCCCCTGCTTCCTTTAACGCCTCGTCAAGGCTCTTTATTTCTATTTTTACCCTTTTAATCTTCATCCCATGTATGGAGAATTAAGTTCGCTCCCATTAGTTGGTATTATATACCTACTATAGAAAGAATATCAAGTGTTGTGCTGCCTATGGATGATGATACAAATCAAGAATGCAAAAGACAAATGTTGAAGATAGAGGAGAGCCAAAGGTTACATCCCTCTCACAGGTATTGGTGTAAAGGTTAATATAAAAATAATAAGACACACCCAGCCCATGAGTTTCCTTCTTCTATCAAGCTGTATTGCGGGATAAACGACAGGTGGATGTTTATATCCTATCAAGACCAGCAGAAACGCCCAGATTATCCAGCCTTCCCAGAATAAAATACCAAGAATAACTAAAACAGGTATCATCCCTTTTGAGACCCATCGATGTTTCTCTCCAAGAAGTGCATAAGTAATATGACCTCCGTCAAGCTGACCTATTGGCAATAAATTGAATGAGGTTACTAAAAGACCAATCCATCCTGCAAAGGCAACAGGATGAAGTAATATATCATATTTATTCGGTTCAATATTTAGAACTATTCTGGTAAGGAAATGAAACAATATCGAGTTTCCAAGAGAAATGCCACCCTGTAATTCTTCTATGGATTTAATCTCAGAATAGCTGAGCCCTATAATGACGGCAATAACAGCAATGATGAATCCGCCTATCGGACCTGATGCCCCTATGTCTATGAGTGAACGCCTGTCAGGGATGGGGGGTTTCATCTTTATAACAGCCCCGAAGGTGCCTATTATCGAGGGAGCAGGAATAAAATATGGGAGCGTCGCAGATACATTATGCCTGCGTGACATAAAATAATGTGACAATTCGTGTGTGAGGAGAATAAGCAGCAGTGTTAAAGAAAATGGCAACCCAAGATAGATTTTTTCAGGAGTCTGCCAAGGGACTACTCCATTAAGCATAGCGCCGGCAAGGAGCGTCGTTATAAAGGTCAGGATGAAAAGCAGAACATGGAGACGGGTAAGTTTATGCACCATTTTTTGTCTTATTTCTATAACTGACAACCGCATTGTGAATAATAAAGTAACTCACTATGCTTGTGATAGCACCAACAATAAAAGTGCCTACAATAAAAGGCAGTATAAGTGGTGAAAGTTTATTTATAAGATACATGAATGTTGCATTTTTCCACTCTATCTCAGGCAAGATTTGTTTCATGCCAATCAATTTGGCTCCAAACCACAAACTAAAGGAATATATAGGAACTATGGTCCACGGATTTGTAATATAAACGCCTACAACAGCAACAAATCTGTTCAAACCTAAAAGCCATGCTGTAAAAAAAGCCCCTATGGTATGAATGCCCAGCAAAGGGGACATTCCCCATAATATGCCAATGGCAAAAGACATAGCGACCCGATGAGGCGTATCTTTTACATCCAATATTGCTCTAAGTTTATCTCTGAAAGCCATTTGTAGTGAATAGTGAATAGTGAAAAGTGAATAGTAAGTAGCTTATTATTCCTTAACTAAATACTATTCACTAACGACTGTTTACTGTCTTAAAGTGTTCATACCCTTCTGCCTTAAATGGCGTTTTTTTACCTCTTGAATCTACAACAAATCGTCCTCTTTTAATTATCTCTCCTATTCTGTTCGCTTTTGTTTTAATCTCTGGTGGGGCTGTGAAAAGCAAAATATAATCTTCTCCGCCTGTTAATGCAAACTTAATAGGGTCTAAACCCAAGTTTTCAGCAGTATTTATAAGTTCTCTGGACACAGGTATCCTTTCCTTGTAAATTATTGCACCTACTTTACTCTCATCGCATATGTGGCTTAAATCAATAAGGAGCCCGTCACTCACATCTATCATAGATGTTATCCCTTCAGTATTTTTTAATGGTTTAGGCTCGGGCATTAGATGCCTTTTAATAAGTCGTAACTGGGAAGTGGGAACTGGGAAGTGGGAAGTTCTTAGTTTCCAGTTCTTAGTTCTCATTTTTTTTAACAGCATAAGCCCCATTGACGAATCTCCCAATGTTCCTGTTACAAAAATACCGTCTCCTTCTCTGGCGCCTGAGCGCATTATGATTCTATCAGCATGGCCCAGAAGTGTTCCACTCAACACAAGCCCCTGCCTTGATGCACAGGTATCACCACCTACAACCACAACTCCAAACTTTTTAGCGATTTTCATTATTCCTGAATAAAGTTTGTGGATATCCTTAGAATCATAAGCCTTTGGCACCCCAATGTTCAGAAGAAAATATTTTGGATTTCCGCCCATTGCAAATATATCGCTTATATTTACTGCCAGAACCTTATACCCCAGTTGATAAAATGTCGTAAATGAAAGGTCAAAATGTATTCCTTCAAGCAGCATGTCAGAGGTAATGAGGATTTTTTTTGTTGCAATTTTTATGGCAGCTGTATCATCACCAATGCCAAGAACTATGTCCTTTGCTGTGCTCTTACAGAGGGTTCTTAAACGCCTTATTAGATTAAATTCGCCAATTTCGGAAAGACGCATAGTTCTTAAACTCGCAGATAAACACAGATAATCAGACTCGTCTGATCCGCCGAGGCGGAAAAAACACAGATGATCACAGATACCCTAAAATTATTAATTAAGGAATTAAGGGATTGAGGGATTAATTCCTTAATTCTTAAATTCCTGAATTCAAAATCTGTTTAATCTGTGATTATCTGTGTTTTGTGGAGTTCTTTTTAAGGGCATTTCTTAACACATCATCCATGGTTTCAGCAAGTATAAAACCCATATCTTTTTTAATGTATTTAGGTATATCTTCGAGGTCTTTTTTATTCCTCTTAGGTATAATTATCCTCCTGATACCCATTCTCTTTGCCGCAAGTGCCTTTTCCTTCAACCCACCAATCGGTAGTACCCTTCCTCGCAGGGTTACCTCACCGGTCATTGCAATGCTTTTATTAACAGGCCTGTTCGTAAAAGCAGAGGCAATAGCAGTAGCTATGGTTATGCCTGCAGAGGGACCATCTTTGGGAGTTGCCCCGGCAGGCACATGAATATGAATATCATTTTTAGAAAAGAGGTCATTGCTTATGCTAAGAGTTTTAGACCTTGAGCGGATATAACTCAGGGCTGCATGTGCCGACTCTTTCATTACATCCCCAAGATGTCCTGTAAGAGTAATATTACCTTTACCTTTCATTATTGTTGCCTCAATGTAGATTATATCTCCTCCTGCCTCTGTCCACGCAAGCCCTGTTGCCACTCCAACCTCGTCTTTTTCTATCTCCTCCTCGGGAAGAAATTTAGGAACTCCAAGGTATTTTGAGATGTTATTTGCTGAAATATGGTATCTTTTAACTTTCCCTTCAGCAATCCTCCTCGCAACCTTTCGGCAGAGATTTGCTATTTCTCGTTCAAGATTCCTAACGCCTGCCTCTCTTGTGTAGTGAGTAATTATCTGCAGGATTGCGCTGTCATTAATCTTTATATCTTTATCTGTAATCCCGTGTTCATTTAATTGTTTAGGAATCAAAAAGTTTTTCGCTATGCCGAGTTTCTCCTCTGCTGTATATCCTGAGAGGGTTATCACCTCCATTCTATCCCTCAAGGGAGAAGGGATAGGGTCTATAAGATTTGCTGTTGTTATGAACATCGCCTTGCTCAAATCAAAGGGAACTCCTAAGTAGTGGTCTGTAAAGGCATGATTCTGTTCAGGGTCTAATACCTCTAATAGAGCAGAGGCAGGGTCACCTCTGAAGTCCATGCCTATTTTGTCAACTTCATCGAGCATAAATACAGGATTGTTTTTTCCCGAGGTTTTAATCCCCTGAATAATCCTTCCCGGCAGGGCTCCTACATATGTCCTTCTGTGGCCTCTTATCTCAGCTTCGTCTCTCATTCCTCCGAGAGACATCCTGAAAAATTCCCTTCCAAGTGCCCTGGCAATAGATTTTCCCAGTGATGTCTTCCCAACCCCAGGCGGACCAACAAAACAGAGGATAGGACCCTTCATCTTCTCTTTAAGCTTCCTGACCCCCAGATATTCGAGTATCCTCTCTTTTACACGTTCAAGATTATAGTGGTCCTCATCAAGAACCTTCTTTGCAGCCTTTAAATCAAGCTTGTCCTTTGTGCTTTTTGCCCATGGCAGTTCAACAAGCCAGTCAATATAGGTTCTTATGGTGCCAGCCTCAGCGCTATCAGGATGCATTTTTTCAAGACGCTTGAGCTGTTTCATTGCCTCTTTTCCCACCTTTTCAGGCATCTTTGCTTCTTCTATCTTTTTTGTTGATTCACGGATTTCCTCTGTTCGCTCATCTATTTCTCCAAGCTCTTTCTGTATTGCCTTTAATTGTTCCCTGAGAAAATATTCCCTCTGAGTTTTGTCTATTTCGCCCTTAGCATCAGACTGAATTTTCTGCTGTACAAGAAGTAACTCGACTTCCCTGTTGAGCAATTCACTTATTCTTTTAAGCCGTAAGGCAGGGTCTGTAATTTCTATTATTTCCTGTGCCTGTTCAGCCTTTAATCCAAGATTTGATGCTACCAGGTCAGCAAGCTTTCCAGGGTTCTCGATATTCTCTGTAAGGGTGATTATGTCAGGCAGGAGTGATTTACCAAGCGTTACAATCTTATCCATCTGCTCCTTCACATTGCGCATAAGAGCCTCGACTTCAATAGTTAATTCAGGTAATTCTTCATCGATAACCCTTTCAAGTTCTCCCATATAGAATGGCTCTGTCTGGGTGTACCTGATAATCCTTGCCTTTGCAAGCCCCTGCACAAGAACTTTAAGTCTTCCATCCGGGAGTTTTAGTACTCTCAGTATGCTGCCTACTGTTCCCACGGTGTATAGATCATCAACAGAGGGTGATTCAATATTTACGTCCTTTTGTGTTATAAGCAGTATCATTTTGTTGCTTGAAGCAGCCTGTTCAATAGCCTTAATGGACATTTCCCTTCCAACAAATAAGGGAAGAATCATGTAAGGGAAAATGACTATGTCCCTGACTGGCAGAATAGGCAGTAAAGTTGGAACTTCTATCTCGCGTTCCTCTTTTGTATCTACATTAACCATTAACTCTCCTTTTTATATTCTGAAATCCTGGATAAGAGATATTTTTTAAAACCTCGCATAACACCTGGATGTTTTAATGCAAGTTCTACTGTAGCCTCGAGATATCCGAGCTTATCACCGGCATCATATCTTTTTCCCTCAAATAGATAACCGTAAACGGGTTTTTTCTTTAAAAGAGATTTCAATGCATCTGTCAGTTGAATTTCTCCACCCTTTCCAGGTGATACAGCCCCAATTAAGGGAAAGATATCAGGCGTAAGTATATATCTGCCTATAATTGCAATATCAGAAGGGGCGAACGAGGGATCCGGTTTTTCTACCATATCAGTTATCTTGAAGAGGTTTTTATTTATCTTTTTGCCTTTTATTATTCCATAACGGCGGACTTCCGCCCTTGGCACCCTTTGAAGAGCAAGAATTGTCGCATGATACTTGTTGTAAAGTTGTATCATTTCCCCGAGAAGATTATCATCAGGGTCTATAATATCATCACTCAGGATTACCGCAAAAGGCTCATCCTTTACAAAAGGCTTTGAGCAGAGGATTGCATGACCAAGCCCAAGCGGAGCGCCTTGTCTTATATAAGCGAATTGAAAATGATTAAGGCGCTTAATTTCTCCAAGTAAAGCCTTTTTCCCTTTCATTTTGAGGTTTTCTTCAAGCTCCCACGCGGAATCAAAATGATCTTCAATAGCCCTTTTAGATTTACCTGTAATCATTATGAATTCTTTAATACCGCACTTCTCTGCCTCTTCAACTGCATACTGAATCATCGGTTTGTCAACAATCGGCAACATCTCTTTAGGAGATGCCTTTGTTGCCGGTAAAAACCTTGTTCCAAGTCCAGCCGCAGGAAATACAGCTTTTCTAATTTCCTTGCCCATAAAATAACCTCCTGAAAAGACTTCAGAAAAATCTAACAGAACAAAATATATTTTAACATGAGACAAAAGTTATTGAAAGGGGATGTATAAGTCACAAACTTTTTCGACGTTACGCCTTCAGAGATTAGGTAATCAATTAACGTTTAATTATGCTGCGGGGAGGGTGATACCCGCTTTTAACATTTGCGTTAGGGTATACAATAGAGGTCTTTCCAAGCAGGGTACCGGGATTTGTTACTGAATTGCACCCTGTTTCTACATCATCTCCGAGGATAGCCCCGAATTTTCTTAAACCTGTCTTATACATTTTACCTTCTATTTTCAGGTTAATTTCTGAACCGATGATTTTTAGATTGGCAAGTTTTGTGCCTGCCCCTAAATTGACATTATTGCCGAGTATGCTGTCGCCTATGTAGGCAAAATGCCCTGCCTTTGCGTTATTCAGCATTACAGCACTCTTCATCTCAGTGGTATGCCCTACAACACATCTGTCTCCAACAAGGCAGTCTCCCCTTATGTATGCGCCCTGCCTGACCTCTGTATTTCTTCCTATAATCGTGGGTCCTTTTATTAAAGCGCCGGGTTCAACCACAGTGCCTTCACCTATTGAGATGTTGTCATCAAAGAGGATTGAACCTGCATAAAAAACAGAGGCGCCTTTCAGTTCTCTGCCTGCTTTGAAGACCTTTAACTCTCCTTTTGTGGCATCTCCATGTTTTATTTCAAAGCCCTCATCAATGACCTTGCCTTCAAAGAGCACGCAGGTTCGGTGGAGCACAACGCCCTCTTTTCTTAAAGGCACAATATTAGGGATTATTGCTTTTTTTATGTAGGGCTTTAATTTGTTTAATGCCTCCCACACAAACTCAATGCCCTCAAAAAGTCCTTTATGGGTAAAATCTTTCAGCTCAAAAAAATCTTCAGGTTTTAGCATAATATTTTTCTCCCATAGGTAAAGATAGGGAAGGCTGTTTCAGAATTTCTATACGACACCTTTTAAAAAAAGACGTTATGGATTTGACAAAAGACGTTAAAACTAAAAGGCTAAAACAGAATATAAATAATCTGTCGATTATAGAAATTCTGAAACAGCCTTCCCTATCTGTTTTATTATTTTTACACAATATTTAATCCTCAAGTGTTGACGTATCGCCTTCTGGAAGACCCAGTTCCCTTGCCTTAAGAAGCCTTCTCATAATCTTTCCGCTCCTCGTCTTTGGCAGCCCCGGGAGGAATTCTATCTCCCTTGGACAGGCGAGGGCAGCCAGCCTTTTTCGGGCAAAATTCTTTATCTCTGTTCTTAATTCTTCAGATGGAGTGTGTCCATCCTTTAAGGAGACAAATGCCTTTATAACTTCATGTGCTATAGGATCAGGGATACCTATAACCCCTGCCTCTGCAACAGCAGGGTGCTCAATGAGTGCGCTTTCAACCTCAAAGGGTCCGACAAGATGCCCCGCAGTGTTTATAACGTCATCAGCCCTTCCTACAAACCAGAAATAGCCATCTTCATCGATTCGGGCTCTGTCACCGGTTATGTACCAGCCATTCTTGAATTTGGACCTGTAGAGATCTTCTTTGTTCCAGTATGTTCTGAACATTGAGGGCCAGCCGGGTCTGAGGGCGAGGTTTCCTTCCCGACCCGGCGGGAGTTCTCTCTCACAATTATCATCAAGAATCGCAGAGGTTATTCCTAAAAATGGCTTTCCCATGGAGCCGGGCTTTATATCCTGCACAGGATAGTTGGCAATCTGGATGCATCCTGTCTCTGTCTGCCACCAGTTATCATGGAATGGAAGCCCTATGGCTTTAAGCCCCCATAAAACCGCTTCAGGATTCAATGGTTCACCAACGCTGCACATATATCTCAGGCTTTTGATCTCATGTTTATGGACAACTTTTTCGCCTGCCTTCATTAACATCCTTATGGCTGTTGGTGCGGTATACCAGACAGTAACTTTATACTTTTCAATTACTCTGTACCAGTGGCTTGCACTGAATCCGCCTTCGTAAACCACCTGAGATATGCCGTTTGACCACGGTCCAAAAATACCGTATGAAGTTCCGGTAACCCATCCGGGATCAGCGGTGCACCAGTATATATCATCAGGGTGCAGGTCAAGAATATACTTTGCTGTTGCATAATGACCGAATATAGCCTGATGGACATGGGCAGCTCCTTTTGGTTTCCCTGTGGTGCCTGAGGTATAATGCATGATGGCATAGTCTTCAGGTCGGGTTCTTACTATCTCAAACTTCTCTTCTGCCTCATCCATGAGTTTTTCATATGCCATTTCCCTGTCTTTAAGTTCATAAGGAGATTTAGTTTTGTTAACAATAATGATTTTTTCAAGGGCAGGCAGTTCATTAAGGATTTCATGCACTGTTTTTATAAGTCTTGGATTTGTAACCAGTATCTTAGCTCCGCTGTCCTGAAGACGGTCTTTTACAGCATCGGGTCCAAAGGCAGAAAAGAGAGGTCCTACAACTGCACCTGCCTTAAGTGCACCTAAAAGACATACATATAACTCAGGTATCCTGTCCATAAAGGTGAAAACCCTGTCTCCTTTTTCAACTCCTAATCTTTTCAGTACATTGGCAAAACGGTTTGTCAATCTGTATAAATCATAAAACGTATACTCCTCACTTTCACCATCCTTGCCTTCCCATAAGAGGGCAATCTTGTTTTTCTTCGGTGTCTTTATATGTCTGTCCACGACCTCGTGTGCAATATTCAGTCCCCCGTCTTCAAACCCATCAATTTCTCTGCGCATGTCTTCCCATCTGAATACATCCCTGGATTTTTTATAATCTAAGAGATTCGGCTTTACCGGCATTTTACTGACATCAGGCTTTCTGATTGGTTCGTAATTCATTTAAACCTCTGGTTTATTTGATGAGTTTTAACATCTTCTAAATTCCTTATTATATTACACTTCCTCTGGAAAATGCATATTTCCCCAACATATTATGTTTTAATTTTCCACTTTCTTTATAATATTTTATAATATAATGTTTTAAAAAATTGAGGGACAGACCCCGAACCAGAGTCTTGGTGCAGGGCGGAATTGAGCAGCCTATGGCTAAAAAGAAATGAGGTAAAGGGCAATTAACGAAAGGGGAAAAGAAAAGAAGAATAAAGTCTTTATTAAACTCCTGCTCCTTATATTTATTGTTGGTGGGGTAGCATTAATATTTTATAAGACAGGGTTAATCAATTTTTTCCTTAAGAAGGAAAGACTGCTGCATTTTCTGGATTCTCTCGGGTCACTGGCATTTTTTGGATTTATCTTTTTGCAGTCTGCCCAGGTTGTGGTAGCACCGATTCCAGGGGAAGCCACAGGGCTATTAGGGGGCTTTTTATATGGACCATTCCTCGGCGTCATATTATCCACAATAGGGTTAACACTGGGTTCTTATATAGCCTTTGCCCTTTCAAGAGCCTTTGGCAGACCATTTGTGGAAAAGTTTGTGAGTGAATCGTCGATGGCACGCTTTGATTACCTTCTCCATCATAAAGGTGCCTTCCTTGTTTTTTTGCTTTTCCTTATCCCTGGTTTTCCCAAGGATTATCTCTGTTATATACTCGGATTAGGTCACCTTTCGACAAAGGAGTTTCTTATAATCAGCGGAACCGGAAGACTGTTTGGCACTATTCTGCTTACATTAGGAGGCGATTATATAAGACACCATCAATACGGGAGATTTTCTATCCTTGTGGGAGTTGCCCTGATTATTGTTTTTATCGTAATGGCATACAAGGATAAACTTGAGAGGCTATTCAGGTTATGGCACATCAATGAGTATAAAAAGAGAAAGAAAAAACAGTAAACCCCACACCTTCAAAAGGTGCGGGGTAAACGCTAAAGGGGCTTTAAAGGTTATCCTTCACTTGGGAAGGATAAGATAAAAATTATTTCCGTATTGTGTAGGCTCGTAACCTGCTACTCCATCGTGCATCTCAATAACTTTTTTAATAAAGGCAAGACCATGCCCTGTGCCAGGCTGATTTTTGACATTGGTGCCGCGATATTCTTCTTCAAATATTTTCTCTCTTTCTTCCTGTGGAAGATGTGGCCCTGTACTGAAAACATTATATTTTATTCCATCTCTGCGGGGCCCGAAGAAATCTTTGATAATCTCGCGGCCATATGCTATATATTTCTTTTTTCCACCTGTATCAGTGGTTATTTCCTGAGTGTATTTAACCGCATTTGAGAAAAGGTTGGCATATACCTGAGCCATTAATCCCACATCTACAACGCTTATAATTTCCTCATCCGGGATTCCGCTTAACCTGTCATCTATTGATATGTCTATTTTTTTTAATTGTTCCATATACCGTTCCAATTGAGGCTGGACAACATCTTTTTTCATGTTGCACCTCTTGGTGCGGAGTATGAGCCGTCCCTGATCAAAATGGCTTTTTCTGAAAAGTGTTTCGATAAACAGGCTCATATTCCTATAATGTTTTTCTATATTTTCTAACTCTGTGGTCAGTCCATGGTTAGTCTCGGATAATTCTTTTAAAAGATTTTCTAAACCTGATTTATCGCATTGTTCTTCGGATAGGAGCTTAGAGAGAAGTTTCTCAATTTCTGTATTCTTCATTATCTTTCCTCTCAGATTCCTTAAGAAGAGCTTATATACCATGTTGGGTACTATTACATTATGTTCAATATCAGCCACAAGAGAGTGAATAAATTTGAGGTGTTCAATGTTTTTCTTGGCAAGAAATTTATTATGCATCCTGAAACCAATGCGGTTTGCATATTTCTCAAAAAATAACTCCTTATGTTCATCCTTGGTCTCAAGGGGATATACCTCTAATAACCCGAGGACATCATCCTTGAGGTGAAAAGGGAGCTGGTCAATTAAGTGCTTTTTCCCGCGAATAGGCAATATAAGGCTTTTTCTACCTGTGTAATAAGGGTGGTCGCTTGGCTTTACATCCCGTGGAGGAGGCACGTGTAGGTCATGCTCTGAATCTTCAGTTGCTGCAGCAAGCGACATGGTATTAAGTGTGGGGTCTATAAGATAAAGGTGTGCATTCAGGTCAAAGAAAGCCTTGGGAATAGCCACACATAAAATATAGAAGTCTTTAATACCACTGAACTCCTGCGCAAGGTCAAAAAAGGTCGTTAGTGCATTATTCTCTTTTTGTATAAAATTATACCGCAGGTAGTCAGTCTTTTTAGCTTCAATCCGTTCTAATATATATTTCAATCTATCCATAGTAAAGTAAGTTAAATCGTTTTATGCCCTTCCGTAAATTCTGGTCATTCCCGAAAGCCTTTTTATCAATGCAGTCGATAGCTGGTCAGGTAGAAGTCTCCATTCCCAATTTCCATTAGAGCTTGCCGGCAGATTCATCCTATGCTTTTCCCCGAGACCAAGAATATCCTGCATCGGTATGATAACCATATTTGCAACAGACATCATAGCAAGTCTTATAAGTTCCAGGTGAACCGTTTTCTCTGAGACCTTTCGCCCTATATATTCAGAGAGCCTTTTTTTGCCTTTGGAATTTAATTCTTTTTTATACCATTCCTTAATTGTGTTGTTATCATGCGTTCCTGTATATACCACGCAGTTTTTTATATGGTTATGTGGTGCATAGGGATTTGTTGGGAGGTCATTCCCAAATGCAAATAGAAGCACCTTCATCCCGGGAAATCCGAATTGATTTATAATCTCCCTTACATCAGGCGTAATAACTCCAAGGTCTTCAGCAATGAGTGAAAGGTGCGCGAAATATTTGAAGAGCATGTTGAAAAAGTCTTTACCAGGTGCCTTTACCCATTTTCCGTTTATCGCTGTCTTTTCATTTGCACTGACTTCCCAGTAAGCAACAAATCCTCTGAAGTGGTCAAGCCTGAACATATGAAAGAGTTTTAGATGGTGCTCTATGCGCTTTATCCACCATGAGTATCGGGTTTCTTTAAGGACATCCCAGCTATAAACCGGATGCCCCCAGAGCTGCCCTGTAGAGCTGAAATAATCAGGAGGTACTCCTGCAACATAAACAGGTTTTTTTTCTTTATCTAACCTGAATATCTCGGGGTTTGACCACACATCAGAGCTGTCGTAATTTACATAAATGGGCATGTCACCGATTATCTGTATATTTTTACTCTCACAATAATTTTTGAGGGAATGCCATTGTTTGAAAAATATGTACTGGAGGAATTTCTCTTTTGTTATTTCTCCAGTTAATCTTTCTCCCCACTCCTTTATCGAGTTTCCTTTCCTGTCCCTTAAGCCTTCTTGCCACTTACCCCAGTCAACTTCATTAAAATGCCTCTTTAAAGAAATAAACAGGGTGTAATCATCAAGCCATAAAGAATTTTCGCCGCAGAATCTTTCAAATTCATGATTCCCTGAGAGCTTTTCTTTATTTTTTTCATAAGCAATATCAAAAATTTTATTTTTATATTTGATAACAGCCCTATAATTAACTTTTTCCTTTGGAAATGGAGGATGGGCTTTAATATCAGAGTTTGAAAGGAAACCGTCCTTAACCATCAGCTCAGGGCTTATAAGGAGGGGATTTCCGGCAAAGGCTGAAAAACTGCTATAAGGAGAATTTCCGTAGACAGTGCATGTTGGGTTTAGAGGGAGTATCTGCCAGAAGCTCTGTTTTGTTTCCGCAAGAAAATCGGCAAATCTATAAGCACCTGGCCCGAAGTCCCCTATGCCATAGGGTGATGGGAGGGATGTAATATGAAGGAGTATTCCGCTTCCTCTTCTCTCCAAACTTCCTCCTTACTATATCTTTACATACAGGTAATCGCCTAATTTAAGAAAATCCTCCGCCCATCTTTTAGCAAAATTATCTCCATTTGATGTCTTTTCTTTCATTGTGTTGTAGAAACTCCTTCCAATGGAGAAGTACACATTCTGTGCCTTCCAGAGGTTAAGTGACAGAGACAAAGGTTTTAATACCTCCATGGCATTATCAATCTTTTCAAAAAGTTCTATTTCTTCTGGCTGCTGATACAGCCTTTCCATAAGAGAGTTTACCCATGAACTTGCAACAAATCCGATAGTGGTTGTATCAATCTTAACAGACCATCTTCTGGCATCGTCTATTAATTTTTTAAGTTTTTCCACATCTAAGGTTTCTTCTATAAAAATTTTTTTCAGGTCATTGTTGAGTATAAATTCAGCTGCGGCAGAAAAGCGTCTTGGAAGCCTTATATTCAAACTGCGGAAAAAATTCATTATGGCATAGCTGTTTTCGTATATCTGGCGGTAAGTGGTCTCAATATCCTCATATGTTAATTGGAGTATCTGGTCTAAAACCTTTCTCTGCTTATCTCTAAAGAGGTGCCATAAGGAATAGATATTGCCATCAAAGTGTTTGTCTATAAGCCTTATCACTTCAGGGATATCACCTTTCTCAAATGCCTCTCTCATTTTATCCTGTACGGCTGAAAAATCTTCATCTCCTATAAAATCTTTAACACCTGCATTTATATTGTGGTCTCCAAAATGTAATACTGCAAAACTGATGGTTTTTTCGTCCCATGTTATATCTGAACTGATATTTGCTTTTCCTATAACAAGTTTTAGTTTTCCTGCCTCTATCTTATTATATACTTCACTCTTAGCAGTGTAGCAGAATATCTTTGCATCATCGGTATATTCCTCGAAGATAGAAGATATGCTATAGTGAGCACCTACGCGCAGGAGATCACTCCTTGCAGGTTTAACAAACATTTCATAAGGGATTGCAGTGTTTTCAAATACATTACTTGGAGCTTCTTTTAGATGTTTCAAATATTCTGGTTCAATAGATAGACCCTGTAGTTCTTCAGCATATTGAATGACTTTCGATGCATAATGCATTATCTGGATGGCTTCAATACCTGAAATATCATCAAAGTACCAGCCACAGCTTGTGTACATCAACATGGCATTTCTCTGCATTTCAAAGAGCTTTAGAGCCCTTATTTTTTCTTCCTTTGAAAGTTCTCTGATAGAATGTTTTCTTAAAAAGTTCTCTATATTCTCACGTGATCTATCAGGTATGACCTCAATATAGTCGTTTCTTGCATCCCATGGATCCCTGAAATATCCTGAAGCCTCATTCCTGAAGACAGGGATGAGCTTATCTCTAAGGTCATCCATTGCGTTCCTTAAAGGCTTTCTCCATGTTTGAGTCCACCCCGGATGCAAACCTGTATTACATCCGCAATTATCCCTCCATCTTTCAACACCGTGGGTGCAACTCCAGGATGAATTTTCAAAGATTTCTACTACATAAGTTGGAAGATGTTTTTCAAGATACTCACCATAGTTGGTAATCTTTGCAAGATTGTTGGATTCGATATAATGCAGACAATAAGAAAGCGCCATATCACCGAAGCGGTGATGATGACCAAAGGTTTCTCCGTCAGTTGCAATATGCACTATCTGATTCCAGTTTCTCTGTTCACTAAATACAGAGAGCAGTCTTTTGGCAAAGGCTTCTCCATTATTTAACAGTCCTCCAAAAGAGACATCACGAGAGATAGGACCGTCGTAGAAAAAAAGGTTTATGGTCCGTCCTGATGGGAGGATACAGAGATAATCCATTGTGGGGTCAATCTTTTCTCCGCTTACATCATGCCATTTCCCCATTTCTCCTATTTTACTTATCCTTTTTGCCTGCCTCGGGGAAAGGATTGTAAACTTTATTCCGAGATTTACCAGAATCTCCAGGGTCTCTATATCAGCGGCGGTTTCCGGAAGCCACATCCCTTCAGGAAATCTATTGAATCTTTTCTGGAAGTCCTTTATACCCCATATTATCTGGGTGTACTTATCTCTTCTGTTTGCAAGAGGCATTATCATGTGGTTGTATGCCTGTGCCAGAGCAGAGCCATGTCCGTAGAATCTGTCCATGCTTAACCTGTCTGCCTCAAGTATTGCGCTATAGACATCGGGCTCGTGTCTTTCTAACCAGGACAGAAGAGTAGGACCAAAATCAAAGCTGATCTTTGAATAGGTATTCGTTATGTCTATAATCTTTTTCTCTGAATTAAGGATGCGGGAGGCTGCATTTGGGGCATAACACTCTGCGGTTATTTTTTCGTTCCAGTCATGGTATGGATAAGCTTCCTCTTGAAGCTCGACCTCTTCAAGCCACGGGTTTTCTCTCGGGGGCTGGTAAAAGTGTCCATGAATGCAGATGTATCTTTCCATATCTTATAAATCAAATATCAAAAATTAAAAATAAAAATTGCGGAAGGAGAATTAATTCAGATTTTAGAAATAAAAATTCCTTAATTTTGATTTTTGCATTTTTCATTTTAATTTTTAAGAAACAAAACCCCAAGCGGTGGCAAAGTCAGCGAAAGAGAATGCTCTCTTCCCTGTGCTGGTATCGGAGCTGATTCAACACCTCCTGAATTTCCGCAACCGCTTCCTCCGTATATCTCTGCATCGCTATTTAGAATCTCTCTCCAGAAGCCTCCACGCGGGACCCCAACCCTGTAATTGTGTCTCGTAACAGGAGTGGCGTTACATACAACGAGAATGATGTCGTTAGTAGTTTCTCCTTTTCTGATAAAACTGATGGTACTGCTCTCCCAATCATGGGAGTCTATCCACTCGAAGCCTTCAACATCAAAATCCAGCTCATACAATGCTGGCTCACTTCTGTAAAGGTGGTTTAAGTCTTTGACCCATTTTTGTAATCCCTGATGGGTCGGATATTGAAGGACATGCCATTCTAAACTCTCTTCGTGGTTCCACTCTTTCCACTGGCCAAATTCTCCTCCCATAAACAGGAGCTTTTTCCCGGGGTGACCATACATATACCCGAATAAGAGCCTGAGATTTGCATATCTCTGCCACTCATCTCCTGGCATCTTTCCTGCAAGCGCACCTTTTCCATGAACCGCCTCGTCATGAGAAAGTGGAAGGGCAAAGTTTTCTGAAAATGCATACCATATGCTGAATGTGAGCTGGTTGTGATGATATTTACGATGAATAGGGTCCTGTGAGAAATATTTCAGAGTGTCATGCATCCATCCCATGTTCCATTTCATCCCAAAACCAAGACCTCCAACATGTGTCGGTCTTGAAACCATGGGCCATGCTGTTGACTCTTCAGCCATGGTCTGGACATCAGGATGGGCGCTATAGACTGCTTCATTAAATCTTTTCAGAAAAACTATGGCGTCTAAATCTTCTCTACCTCCATACTTATTTGGTATCCATTCTCCTTCGTTTCTTGCATAGTCAAGATAAAGCATAGATGCTACTGCATCAACCCTCAGACCGTCTATATGGTATTTTTCAAGCCAGAAAAGGGCACTGCTTATAAGAAAGTTCCTCACTTCATTTCTGCTGTAGTTAAAGATATAACTGTTCCATTCAGGGTGATACCCCTTTTTTGGGTCTGCGTGTTCATACAGGTATGTACCGTCAAAATAGGAAAGTCCATGCCCATCAGATGGGAAATGGGAAGGCACCCAGTCAAGTATAACTCCAATTCCATTCTGATGGAGATAGTCAATAAAGTACATGAAATCCTGAGGAGTGCCATACCTGCTTGTCGGAGCAAAGTATCCTATGGTTTGATATCCCCAGGAACCATAAAAGGGGTGTTCCGTTATTGGTAACAATTCAACATGGGTAAAACCCATTTCTTTAACATAATCTGCGAGATAATGGGCGAGCTCTCTATAATTAAGAAATCTATTACCCTCTTCAGGAACACGCCTCCAGGAGCCAAGATGAACTTCATATATAGAAAAGGGGGCGTTTAAGGCATTGAATTTATATCTGTTTGCCATCCATTCTTGGTCCTTCCATTCATAATCCAAATCCCATACTATAGAGGCAGTTTTAGGGGGTAGTTCCCAATAAAAGGCAAAGGGGTCACCTTTGTCAAACCTGTAGTGATTGTATCTGGAGACTATGTGATATTTATAAATGTCTCCTTTTTTAATATCAGGTATAAAACCTTCCCATATACCTGATTTGTCCCACCTCGGGCTCAGAGGATGCGACCGGGAATTCCATCCATTAAAGTTTCCTATAACCGAAACATTTTTCGCATCTGGAGCCCATACAGCAAAACAAGTGCCTTCAACTCCGTCAACTGTCATCAGATGAGAGCCGAGTTTCTCATGGAGTTTGAAGTGATTTCCTTCCTTGAAAAGGTGTATATCATAAGCTGTAAGAAGGCTCACATTGTTTTTTACCATCTCTGTTGTGTTCATTAATATTGACCTCCAATAAAAGTATTACTTCACTAAAGTTACTGTAAGTATAACCTCTCTACCTTAATAGGTCGTAGACGAGTCATCGGCTGAAAGTAAAGGCTCAAACAGCAACTAATTATTATATAAGAATAATTTAATAACTGCAAAGATTTTATTAAAAGAGGGTAGACAGTAGCTGGTAGGTAGTAGTTAAGGGAATTTAAATTACAAATTAACAGTTGTGAGTCAGAGGAATAAAGTTGTAAAATGTTTTGTAACTCTAAACTCCGAACTCCCCGGCCTCGCTCTGCGAAGCGGGGCGGGCCAAACTCTTAACTCTAAAATAGGAGGGATATTGGAGCTTTATAATCTAACCATCAGCGAGGCACGAGCAGCTATTGACAGAGGTGAAATAAGCCCTGTAGAACTCACAAGCTCTGTGTTCAGAAGAATAGATGCAGTGGAAGAAACAATAAAGGCATATGTTACCCTTGTCAGAGAGCACGCTCTGACTGAGGCAATAAAGGCAGAAGGTCGCATTAAAAATGGTGATAAAGGAATACTTCTTGGAATCCCAATCGCTATAAAAGACAACATGTGCACCGAGGGAATAAGAACTACGTGCTCGTCAAAAATTCTTGAAAATTTTATTCCACCCTATGAAAGCACGGTAACACGAAGGCTTAAAGAGCAGGGCTATATACTTATCGGTAAAACCAACCTTGATGAGTTCGCAATGGGTTCATCAACTGAGAATTCTGCCTTTGGATATACGAGAAATCCCTGGGACACAACAAGGGTACCTGGAGGTTCAAGCGGTGGCTCTGCTGCTGCAGTTGCAGCAGGTGAATGTATTGCAGCACTCGGCTCAGATACAGGGGGTTCAATAAGACAGCCGGCCGCATTGTGTGGAGTTGTTGGGCTTAAGCCGACCTATGGGAGAGTTTCACGTTATGGTCTTGTTGCCTTTGCTTCATCCCTTGATCAGATAGGGCCGATTACAAAGAATGTAAGAGATTCTGCAATCCTTATGAATATTATTTCAGGCAATGACCCTTATGATTCTACATCAGCTTCTCAGTCTGTGCCTGATTTTACCTCTGTGCTCGGGCAGGATATAAAAGGAACAAAAATAGGCATTCCAAAAGAATATTTCATAGAAGGCATGGATAAAGAAGTAGAGAAATCTGTAAGGGAAGCAGTAAAAAAACTTGAATCTCTTGGAGCTATTCCTCTGGAAATATCACTCTCTCATACAGATTATGCAGTTGCAACTTATTATATACTTGCTACTTCTGAGGCCTCATCTAACCTCGCAAGATATGACGGGGTGAAATACGGCTTTAGAACAGAGGGAAAAAATTTACTAGACATGTATATGAGGACAAGGGCAAAGGGTTTTGGTGCTGAAGTGAAGAGGAGAATCATGCTTGGCACATATGCTTTATCTGCTGGTTATTATGAGGCTTATTACAGAAAGGCTCAGCAGGTGAGGACACTGATAAAACAGGATTTTGAGAAGGCATTTGAAAAAGTTGATGTGATAGTTACGCCAACGTCTCCAACACCTGCGTTTAAGGCTGGAGAAAAAACAGAGGACCCTTTGCAGATGTATTTATCTGATATTTTCACAATATCAGTAAACCTTGCAGGTGTGCCAGGGATATCAGTACCCTGTGGTTTTACTTCGCAGAATCTTCCTGTTGGAATGCAGCTCATCGGGAAACATTTTGATGAGGAATCAATACTTAAAGTTGCTTATGCTTATGAGCAAGCAACAGAGTGGCATAAGAGGAAGCCAAAGTTGTAACTTAGCAATATAAAAAGGCTTTAGCCTGTATCAATGATAAAATAAGCTATGGCTACGTTAAATTTTAAGGGTAAGAGTTTTGTTCAGAATCATCATCTGTCAGTATTGCCATTGACTACAAAAATAATCGTGCTATAATTGTAATAGATGAAAAAGAAAGTCCTTGTAAAAAGAGAGATATTCTCCCAGATTGTCGGACATCTTGCAAAGGAAGAAGTTACAGTAATCATCGGGGCGCGCCAAACCGGCAAAACAACTATTCTTTTGCAATTAAAGGAACATCTGATTCATGAGAAAAAAATAAATCCGTCGCGCATAAAAATCTTTAATCTTGATTTATTGAGCGATCTGGAAGGCATAAGAAACCAGACCGATTTTATCAAGTTCCTTCGCGAAGAACTGAATAAAGAAAAATTTCTTTATGTATTTATAGACGAAATTCAGAGGCTGGAAAATCCAGGCAGGTTCTTAAAGGGAATTTATGATTTAAAACTGCCCTTAAAATTACTTGTTACAGGCTCCTCGTCATTAGAGATAAAATCAAAGGTTTTTGAGTCCCTGACCGGGCGAAAAAGGGTCTTTCATATCTGGCCATTTTCTTTCTCAGAGTATCTTTCATGTTATGCCCCAAGTCTATCAGAACTGATTAAAAAAAAATCCGTCTCTGCTATTCATAAGCGAATCATTCTGGATCATCTTTTTGATTTTATAATATTCGGCGGTTATCCCCGTGTAGTTTTAGCCAAAAGCAAAGAGGAAAAGATTCATGTGCTGGATGAAATCTATTCGAGCTATGTTGAAAAAGATGTAGTTGGTTTCATTAAGATCAAAAACCCTCTTAATTTTTCAAAATTGGTTGCACTTCTGTCTGACCAGATTGGAGGACTTATTAACCTTAAAGAGGTAAGCAGCACACTTGGGATTAACCACAGAACGTTAGAACACTACCTGTCAGCCCTTGAGAACACCTTTGTTATTAATATCACAAGGCCGTTTTTTACCAATATCCGCAAAGAACTCACCAAAATGCCGAAGATATATTTTGTTGATAATGGGATGAGAAATCTGGCATTAAAGTATTTTGCAAAATTTACGGACAGCCGCGATAAAGGCGAGCTTCTGGAAAATTTTGTTTTGTCTTCGTTATTAAAAAAGGGCAATTTAACAGTTAACTATTGGAGGACTAAGGATAAAAGCGAAGTTGATTTTATCTGCAGGGATTATTACGGCAATACAATTCCTCTTGAAGTTAAAGCGGCAGAACTAAAAAAGCCTGAAATCACTAAAGGGCTCAGGTCTTTTATAGAGAGATATAACCCTGCCAAGGCATTTTTAATTAACCTTTCTTTAGAAGAAAAGATAAAATTTAAAAATACCCGGATTGAGTTTATCCTTCCATATAGTATAGAGAGGATATAGGGGGCAGTATGGCGAAAGGGAAAAAGAGAAAAGGGCTTAACGAAGGAGATATTGAAGCCTATCTGCATGAAGCTGACAAACGCAAAAATGCCGTGCCTGTCGGGCTTGCGTCTGATGACACCTCAAAACTTAAACCAAAAAAATATGAATATGATCCGCATCCAAATGCGTAATGCAGGAAGAGATTTTAAGACGATATGAGCAGTGAGATTAATATGAAATTTATTGAATCCGAAACATTGGAACTTAAAAAATCTACTTCTGAGATTAAAGAGGCGATCATATCAATAGCATCAATCCTCAATAAACATCAACACGGAGAATTATTTTTTGGAATTAAGAACAATGGTAGTGTTGCCGGTCAGAACATAACAGAAAAAACAATCCGCGATGTATCAAAATCCATTGCAGACCATATTGAGCCTAAAATCTATCCTCACATAAACCGTGAAGCAATAATCAATGCATTCTGCCATAGGGATTACAGGGAGTTTGATTCTGTTAATATCGCTGTTTTTAAAGACCGTGTTGAAATAAGGAGTCCTGGCCTGCTTTATGGTGGCTTGACCATAGAGACCATCAGGACAAAGATGGTTTCAGAAAGAAGAAACGAGCTGATTGCCGAGATGCTTCACCGTGTTCATTTTATAGAGAAATGGGGACGAGGAATCAAGCTGATACTCTCCAAAGAACCTGATGCCGAATTCATCGAGGTAGGGACAAAGTTTATTACTACTTTTAAGCGCAGGAGTTATTTTGAAGGCAAGAAAGGATTTGAAAAGTTGGGTGAAAAGTTGGGTGAAAAGGTCGTAGAAAAGGTCGTAGAAAAGGTCGTAGGAAAATTGTCTTCAAATCAGAAAAAAATTATTGGAGCAATT
>Ga0214473_10002041_pt1 | contig 25461 bp, 47 predicted proteins | sample RVTome_7_FD_203509 | JGI IMG/M metagenome (GOLD analysis project Ga0214473, IMG submission 203509) | Soil microbial communities from uranium-contaminated site in the Upper Colorado River Basin, Wyoming, United States - RVT98D197 | ecosystem: Environmental > Terrestrial > Soil > Contaminated >...
CCAGGCTCTCGCTGCTTTCGCAACGGCAAACACCGCCCTCCACAAGGTCGCTCAAGTAGGCCAAGCGAAAAAGGCCATCGGCAATCTCAAGCGTGCCGAGAACTTCATCGCGACCGCGAAGCGTGTCGCCGAGACTCGTGGAGCTCCGATGGCCGCCAGGGCCCTCAGGAAAACCCCAGCCCTTCGCCAGAGGCTCACGCAAGCCATGGCCATGCAGAAGGCCGGATCTCAAATCTCCCCGGCTTACCTCAAGAACCTCGCCCTTCAGGAAAGGTTCGCAAGAGACAAGATCCAGAACATCCAGGACCTCGCTCGAACCGGCAGCCCCGTCGCTCGAACGAACCTGAACGTCCTTCAGATCGTCGCCGAAACACGAAAGAACCTCGCCAGCATCGCCGCGGCGCACCCCTCCATTCCCTCCATGCAAGTCGGTTCGAGAGGCAACCTCGTCAAGAGAAAGTGCATCAAACCTTCGAACGTCTACCTCGATCCGGATGTCGGCTGCGGCATCGGAGGAGCTTACGACATCATCGGATGCCTGCCTCTCGGAGGCTCTGCTCCTTCCGTAGGCTACGGACGTACTCGGCGTGGCGCCGTCGGGTACGAAGTCGGGCGAACTCACCGTCGTCCGGACGTCATCGGATGCCCCCCGGTGGGATACGACGTAGGGCGCACTGCTCATCGCCCGGACGAGATCGGGCGGACTCACCGTCGCCGGGACGTCATCGGATGCCCCCCAGTGGGTTACGACGTGGGCCGTACCTCTCGTCATCCTGACGAGGTCGGCTATGACGTGGGCTACGACGTGGGCCGCACCTCTCGTCATCCTGACGAGGTCGGCTATGACGTCGGCTACGACGTGAGCGGCGGAAAAGCCGAGGTCGTCGACTTCGTCTCCCCAGGAGGCAGCGCAGTGGACGACGCTCTTTTGCGTATGAGCGGAGGAATGCCGGACTTCGTCGGTCGTACTCGTCGCCAAGGAGTCGGCTACGACGTGGGATACGACGTGGGCTACTCGTCCCGGCAAAGCCGGGATCAAGAGATCGGCTTCGAGCTCATCGGCTGTCCTCCAATCCCGCGAGTCGGTGCTGCCGGCTCGCCCATGAGAAAGCTCATCCAGCACCAGCTCGACGTGCGGCAAGCTCTCATGAAGAAGCAGATCGCCCGTCTGCACACCCTCAAGGCGGCCGGAGGAAACGTCGGCCCCGTCATCCAGAAGATGCGCGCCCGGCGCCAGCAACTCGCTCTCGCTCAAAAGAACAGTCGCCAGGTACTGCGCGAGCGGCTCCAGCAAAAAGTCTGATACCGAAAGGAATCCCCCATCCGATGTTCACCGGTCTCGCCGCCCTCGGCCTCCTCGCTCTCTTCCTCTACTCCCAGGGACTCCAGGGAGGAAAGCCTTCGGCGGCTTTCGCCAACATGAACATTCCTCAGGAAGCTGCTGCCGAACTCCAGAAGCTCCAGAAGGACAACAAGACGGCGTACGCGACTCTCATGGGTCTCTTCTCCATGCCGCCGCCGCCAGTCATCATCCCCGCCATGCTCACGCAGTACGCAATGAGCCTCTTCGCCGGGTACCCAACGCTCGCTCAATTCCTCGCCCAGCGCGCGAAGGACATCATGACGCCAACGACCGGTGCCAGTGGAACCCAGTGGTACACCTGGAGCCCCGGCATGCGGTCAGACGGATCGATGATGGTCGCGGTTCTCTTCGACGCAACCCCGGTGCTCTCGTACACCCAGCAGGGAGAGAACAAGGCCACGAGGAAGCTCGTGTCGCAGGAGTCTCTCCCCGGCGGCCTTCCTCCCGACCTCATGGCGAAGGCCAAGGCCGACTTCAGCGTCTGAGGAACTTCCGATGCCAGGACTCTTCGTCGCCCTGTCCGTGGCCGCATTCCTCGCGATGGTGGCCACGAACGCCGCCTCGAAGCCGGCCGTGAAAGCTCCCACTCCCGGGTCAGGAGAGGCTGGCGTCAGAATCGGTCCTGGAGAGTCGTGGCTCCTCACGATCTCCATCGCCACGACGGCGGCGAAAATCGACAGGACGGCCTTCGAAAAGGCCTTCCGCTCCATCACCGGGGAAGACGTCAAGACCTTCAACTGGGTCGACGACAAGACGGCCCAGATCGGAATCGTTGCCAGCAAGGACTATGGCAAAGTTTATGTAGGGCAAAAGCTCACGGTCGGCCCGGCAACCGCCACCGTAGTTCAGGCCAACAAGATCCCAGCGGTGGTCTGATGCCGTTCATCTCGGAGCAGGAGCTCGAGAACTGGGCAAGCCCAAAAGATCTCGACGCCATCCTCCTCACGAAAGCCCGCCTCGCCGCCAAGCTCGAGAGCCGAACCTCGCCGCTCGTCTACCTCACTATCGGCGCCATCGGAGGCGTGCTCTACTACATGGCCCGTAAGCAAATGATGACGGGCGTCGTCCAGGAAAATCTGGCGACAGCCGTCGAAGCCTTCCATCTCTGAGAAAAATCGATGAAGCTCCGTAGCCCCGTCATCATCACCCCACGCCTCATGCCTGGCGTCATGGTGGGCAAGGCCTTCGTCTCCATCGAATACGCTCCTCGCCCAGGACGCGAAGGCCGAACTCGATACCGCTACCACATCGACATCGGCCGAAGATCTTACTCGGGAGACGACCTCGAGTCGGGCATGGGTCGCGCCGGTCTTCAAGAGGGGCTCGAGTCACTCCTCTCGTTCCTCGGAGCCGCGGCCGAGTCCTACGACTATAGGCAGAGGACCGGACACAAGGGCGAGAACGAACACCTCTTCAAGCCTGCCGTCGTCAAGTGGGCCTCCGAGAACTCGGACGAGATCTCCATGCTCCAGCTCGAGCTGGTCGAACGCAAAGGCCTCATCAAGGAATGATTCATGGCCAAGCGTTACATCGGAGAAGCGGTCGTCACAGTCACCTACCACGACTCCAACGACTACCGCGGCAGCGTAAAGGTGCCTGGCGCATCGTGGCGTTTCCTCATTCGTCCGGCCCCATCCGGTTTCGGTCCCGGTATTGCTTACGACTCTCCAGAGGCTTACGACTCCATCGCCGCATCCGCTGCGACATTCGGCTCGATCCACGACCGAGAATCGAACGACCCTGACCGTGAGACCGCAGGAGCCGTCGAGGAAGCCGTCGGAGGATGGCAGGACGACAAAGGTCGCTACGCCGTCGCGCGAAGCCGAGGCGGTCCGGTGAGGTGGGTATCCTGATGAAGGTGCGCATCGTCACTGCCGAAGAGATCATCCGAGGAGCCTCGCGTCGTCGGCCGAAGATTTCTTTTCCTGGCCTCTCCCGCGAGCTCAACGCTCAGGCTACGGAGATGGTCAGAAAGCACAGTCACGTTCGACGTGGGGCAAGTCCCTTCGTCCACCAACTTCTGTCAAAGACACGGAGGACCGGATCATGATGACGCACATCGCAGCGGCCATCGCCGGAGCCGTCATCGCCGGCAGGAACGCTCCCAGAACGAAGCTCCAGAAGATGCAAGTTCTCGGCACTCGAACAGGAGCCGTCTACGACGTCGATCTCGTTCCGAACATGGGGATCGTCATCATTCACTCGAACGACGGCTCGAGCGCCGTCTTCCAGAAGAACACTCCCCCGAAACAAGGCTTCTCCTTTCTCCGAGGGACCGGGGCTCCCGCTGCCATTGCCGGCATGAAGCAGGACCTCGAAGTCTAGCGAAAAGCGGCCATTTCCCCGGCCAAATTCGTTGTTTTGGGGGTAGGAGTGGTACCCTCTACCCCATGCCCCAGGACCCCAGCATCCTCACGATCCCTGACGGGCCACCGTTCTTCACGGCCCCGGACGGAACGAAGGCTCCTCTCTTCGGCGGCGAAGCCGACCTCACCGGGCTACCCATCACGGCAGCTCCCAACCGCACCGGGAACAAGGGTCTCATCACGGACGTCGGACCTTCCGTCCTTCCGCCCCTTCTGGCGGACGAAATCATCGTCACTCAACTCTACAACGTCGACCCCGTCGCCGACGTCGGGGCCTTCTTCTTCATCTCCAAAGCCGAGGTCCCTGTTCCAGGGGCCCCCGCTCCGAACGATGGTGAATATACGGTCACCGCCGTCATCGACGCCAACTCGGTTCAAGCACTGAAGGTCAGCCCCCTTCCTCCGAGCCCAATCCTGCCTGAGCTCAACAACGGACATCTTTCGTGGATCCTGATCAAGTTCGGTGACTTCAACCAAGGGGACCCTCTCACCTACCTCACCAAGCTGAACACACCACTACGAGTGAACAATCCCGCCGCAGGCCCGGCGGCTTTCGCCGACTACGTCGCCGAGCAAGAGCCCGTCGTCGTGAATGATTCCTCGGGACTCTTCGGAAAGGTCCAAGTGACATGACCAGGGTTCTTCCTCTGTACGACGTTCGTGTCGAAGACGTCGCGCTGCAAGAGGCGAAACGAGATCAGGGTACGCCGATGGTCCAGCTCGCCTACCCTCGCAAGGGGATCTGGAGCGGCAAGAACCAGCTCGGTGTCGAACTCCCCTTCGAGCTCAACCCCACAACGCCGCAGACCGTCTTCAAGATGGACGAGTGGGGGTTCCCCGAGGTGTGGACGATCTCGCTGTCTCTCACCGTTCCCACCCTCGTTGCCGGGCAGGCTTTCGACCTCATCGGTGAAGTGAGCTTCGGATCCGGAGGCATCGTCCAGAACTTCGAGGTCGACTGGGTCGAAGGAACGATCTTCAGCCTGCCGATGAACGCAATCAACGTTCGAGCCAGGTGGAGCGCCCTCGCCGCCATCTCTGGGATCTTGCCTCCTCAGGACTGCCGAGTCTCCGTCATCGCGGCACGCGGGGGGATCCGTCACGCACGAGCTACCGCCACTCAGGGCCGCGCCGAAGTCATCCCTGCCGGAGCCTTCCTCGGCGCCCCCGGCCCCTTCATTCGCATCCCCGCATTCGCGAAATCAGCCACGCTCGTGAGCGGCTTTGGTGGAGTTTCAACCGCCCTCTATAGCGCAACGACCTTCTTCCAACTCTACACCAACGAGTCCAGCACGGTTGGCAACATCGAGATCGTCTCCATCCCCGGCAGCATGCTAGGCCCCACCGCATCGTTCAAGGTGCCCATCCCGGCCAACGCGCGGTACTGGACGCTCTTCAACGCGGGCCTGGCTGCGGCAGACATCGGGCTCACCGTGATCTGGAACCTCTTCGACGAGTGAAGCATGAGGGTAGGAGCATCAGATTTTTTCTCGAGCCTCGGAGAGGTTCAGAAGAAGCAGAATGAAGAAGCAGCGAGGATTCGTTGGTTCTACTTCCTCGGCTACTACCCAGAAAAGAAGCAGTGGGGCGGCTGGGCGGGGCCGTTCTACGTGACGAACTCGCAGGCTTTCAAGATCCAGGAAGATGGCAAGGTCGGGTACCCAGGACTCACCCACTACCGCCTCGTCTACTCTCCCGTGCAGGGGGTCTGGGTATGGGACCTTCGATCCGACGCCCAGCTCATGACGAGCTCCGCGGAAATCCCCGGCTACGACGTCCGTGTTGCCGGAACTGTCGGCACGACACCCGTCTCTCCTCCGGTGAAAGGACACTGGCCCTTCGCTGGCTTTCCTGACGTCGTCCGGCTCATGGGGGGAACGTTCCAAAAAACCAAGTGGAACTGGCCGCGCCCTGGTGTCGTGATGCAGTACCGAGAAGCTCTACCTCGCAACTCGCGGCACCTCTTCGTTCTCCGAAGCGGAACTTACGTCATCTCCCATCGAGACGAAGTGAATCCAGATCTCGCCAGTGCCGCCGAGCACTTCATCCAAGATGTCATGAAGCGCCCCGACACGATGTCCCCCCTCGAAGCTTCGCTCCGCGCGAAGGCCCCGGAGATGTGAACCAATGAAGAACACGAACCTACTCCTTCTCGGCGCTGCTGGCCTCGGAGCTCTCTTCTTCATGGGCAGCAAGAGCTCCGGAGCCTCCTCAGGAAGCGAGAGTCCGTTCGAGCTCGTTCAGGGAAAGACGTACAAGCTCGTCATGCAAGCGGTCGGAGGCAAGATCAACGATCAGGACATGAAGGACGTCGTCGCTGTCCTCACCGCGCTTGGAACCGAAGTTCTACAAACTTCGCTCAATGACTCGCGCGATACTCTCACCATCACCATGAAAGCTGGCCGGAATGGACGCATCGTTCTGAACAAGTTCAATCCGAACCCATCGAACCCGAGCACCGGAGCCATGATCACATCCGCGACGGAGATTACGGTTTCAGCATGAAGAACAAAGGTCTCCTCATCGGGCTCGGAGTCCTCGGAGCCCTGGCGTTCTTCGGCTCGTCAAAAGCGTCGGCCGCGACGACTCCTCTCGTTCCTCCCACCCCACCGCCTCCGCCGACGCCGCCTCCTCTGGCAACGACTCCGAAACCGAAGCCGAAACCCAAGGTCGACGTCGCGATAGGTCCGGCCGTTCTCGACTCGTCAAGCGTGCCAGAAGGGTGGATTGCAGCGCGACCAACCCCCGAGCTAGAGACGGTACGGAGCGAAGTCAAGACGACCATGGAAGGTTCTCCGGTCGGCACTTCGTTCCCGTTTCAGATGAACGACAAAAAGTATCTGGCCGTCATCCTACCTGGAGGAGAAGTCGGAATCCTCCAACCGGAGTTCCAAGTCTGATGGACCGATACGGCTCCAAGGCGTGGCTCGAACGCCTCCGACCAGACGCCTTGCCGATTGCGCGGCTTGGCCGTCTCGTCGTCGTTCGTTTCGACGATGGGAGCTACGGCAAGGTCATCGGGGGAACCCCGGAAGAGCCGACAGTCATCTCTCTCACGCCCCTCGAAATGGTCTCGGTGCTGAAGACTCTTCGTCATGTGTACCGACCGAATACGCCGAACGTCGTCGTCGGAACCATCCAGACAACCTGGGTCGACTGGTACAACACGAGCGCCACGGCCTCGCAGCAGGAGATCTTCGACCAGGTAACGAAGAAGCTCGACGCTGCTGGAAAAGAGGGGCTTCCTGGCGGATCTGAAGCCGACATCATCGAAAACTACAAGTTCACCTATCCAACCGTCTATCCGGCTCTTATCAACTACCGAGACAGCGGGGGCCGGCGGGCTTTCTTCGCCGAAAAAACTCCCATCTACGGGCCAGACCCCATCAGCAAGCCCAAGGACGGGGGCCCGATGGAGATGAAGAGCGGAAACCTCGTTCTTCACCCAGGGCGGTTCACGTACTCTGACCCCGCACAGAGCCCCACGTTCAAGATGTGGCTCGACTTCGTGACGAAGGACAAAGGCGTCCAGGTCCTCCGTACGCAGGTCTCTGAGGGGCTCCTCGGCGATATGCCAGGGGCCTCCGTCCTCTCGACGCCGTACTACACCGACTACGAGTTTCTGGTAGCGAAGGACCTTCTGTGGAATCCTTCCATCCCCGGGCTCCCTACCTGGCTTCCGCCGGGCAAAGACGTCTCCGACTACTGGGGCAAACCCACACCACACGGAAAGCCGAGTCTCGATCCGCTCCTTCAGGCCGCCGAAGGAGCTTTCAGCTTCGGGAAACAGATCACCACACTCGCCGTTCTCATCGGCCTCGGCGTCCTCATCATGAAGTTTGCTCCGAGCCCCGTAGAGAGACCCGCCCACGCCCACTAAGGAACCAAGAACATGAGCACCAAGACCCTTCGCCAGTCCCCATCCGGACGCCAGCTCGGCAACTACGGCTTTGCCTTGCTAGGCATCGAAGCCGCTGCGCCGTTCCTAGACGGAGTTCCCTTGGTCATTCCCTGGAACACCGAACTCGAAAACTCCGGAATCGGAAGCCTCGTCGATGCTACCCTCGGAAAGGCCTTCAGGGTCAATACTCCTGGGATCTACCTCGTTTCGATCGTCCTCAACACCGAAGATGCCGTCGACATGCAAATCGGTCTCCTCGGCGGATCCGGAGGAATCCCGATCGGCGGATCGGTTGTGGCCAATGCCGCATTCAGCTCCGCCGTGGGTCCATTTCGATGTGTTTCACTCTCCGGAGAACTCGGGGACATTCTGTCGACCTTCAGAGGCGACGGATCCGCAGGAAACCTCACGACCCTGTCCCAATTGCTCGTTCAACTGGTTGGGTGAAAAACTTTTCCTCGGTTTCGAAGTAGGATACGATCCGCACACCCCAGGCAACCAAAGAAAGAAGTAAAGAACAATGTCACTCCACGGCCGTCCATTCCTCCGCCGGGGTCCTTCGGGTCCCCTCGCTGCCAGCGCTGCACGAGAGATCGTGCAGATCGGCTACGACCAAAGCGACGACAACATGCTCGTCCCTCCTTCCGCCGCGGCCTTCTTCCCGCGAACGAGCGACGGAGCTCCCCTCAAGGTCGTCCTCACTGACGTCACCCCGGGCAACGTTCTCGAAGTCGACTGGCGTCTCAACCTGGAAGCCGCCATCGACGTGGCCTACCCCGCGAACTTCAACTTCCAGGCCATCGCGGTCGTCACCTTCGACGGAAGCGCCCCGGCCATCCCGAGCGCAACGACGTTCTACATCTCGAACTCCTGGGGAACCTCCAGGTTCGAAAACACCATCGACGAGAAAGAGGACATCGGCGACCGGCAGTCCATCTCGTCCCTCGCCCTCATCACCATCCCCGTCGGCGCCACCATCGCCACCGTCGAACTCCTCTACATGAGCGAAGAAGGCGCCGTCCTCGTCGGAGCCGCCGAAGCAGCCGACTTCGACAACGATGGCATCGGCTCCCTTCTCAAGGTCTGGGAGCTCGCTCCCGAGCTCGTCAGCCAGCACGGCCCGGGCAACCTCGTCGTCGTCACCTGAGCCCGTCTACTGGGCCCGGGCAAATAAGGATGGCCTGACGGGCCGAAGGCGGGATATCATTTCCCGCCATGGCCCAAGAGCGGGAAGTCGGCCCTCTGGAGGAAGGGCTCGTCATCGAACGAGAGGCGATCCTAGGACTAGGCGATTCTTCCCTTCTCCTTCTCTTCGATCGTTACCTCGAGCGCCTCGAAAAAACCGAAGGCCCCAGGCTATGGTTTCATCCTGAAAGGACGAAGGAAGGCGATCTTCGGTTCATGAAAGGGTGGCAACACTCCAACACGAAAGAGCTCCTAGAGAACTCGCCGAGACTGCTCCTCCTTCTCGCCAAGCATCGCCTCATTCCGCTCGAAGAAGTCGAGATCCTTCACCTCATCTTGGACGCTGGCGTTGCTCTCGAGCGTCTTCCGGTACCAGTAGCCGACGTTCAACACTTCGACATCAGCTCCTCGAAGAGTCTCCTTCGCTTTCATCTCTCCAGAAGAAAGACGAGGAAGTTCATTCCGAAGGAAGAGATTCCTCCGGCTCGCATCGTGGTGATAGGCGGAGAGCCTTGATCGTTCGCTACGCAGGCTACGCTCTCGATGCTACGGGGTACGGTGAGTTCGCTCGCCTGGTGGTAACCTCCCTCCATGAAGCAGCGCACGACGTTGCCGTGGTCCTAGCCCATGACCGAACTGAAGACCCAACCAGGTTCGGTGAATCCGGCGCCATAGTCGAATCCCTCATCGGAAGGATGATCCCCCGGGACTTCGTGAACGTCGTGAACACCCTCCCGACGTCCTTCGAAAAGTTCCGAGCCGGAAAAAAGAACGTCGGCTTCACGATGTACGAAAGCGACGAAATTCCATACCAGTGGGCTCAGTCGTGCAATCGAATGGATGGGATCTTGGTCCCCACCGAATTCTCACGCCAAGCTTTCATTCGATCCGGAGTCAAGGTGCCGGTCGTCATCGTTCATCCGGGAGCGCCTCCAATAAATAGTAGCCCTCCTCAAGCCGCATCTCCTTGGACTTTTTTCTCGGCTTTCGAGTGGGCCCACCCTCACAAGGACCCGGAAGCTCTACTCGAGGCTTACTTCCTCGAGTTCTCCGCCGATGACCCCGTTCTTCTTCGAGTCAAGACGTTCTCGAGGGGCAAAAACGGTGACGAAAAGATCGTCAAGCAAGCCGAAGAGCTTCGTAGGAAATTCTGCCAAGGTAGAGCGCCGAAGCTCGAGCTCGTCATCGGCTCGGTCTCCTCGTCCGAGATGGATCGCTACTTCGAAAGCTCCAGCGCCTACGTCTCTTCTCACCACGGAGAGGGGTGGGGCCTGCCCATCTGGGAAGCCATGCGTCGAGGTTTGCCGGCCATCGCTACGGCCTATGGTGGAAACATGGAGTTCATGACGCGCGAGAACTCCAAACTCGTTCAGTTCAACCGACAAGGACAGTGGGCAGAAGTTTCCGTTAATGGCCTTCGGGAGGCTATGCGTGAGCTCTACTCCGACCAGGACTCGTCTCGAAACCTCGGCCTCAGAGCCAAGACGGACATGGAAACTCGCTTCTCTAGAGCCGAGTGCGCTCGTTCTTTCGAGGCTGCCGTCGAGGAAATCTACTCATGATCCTCGGTATCCCAACGCTCTGCCGATACGACCTCTTGGCAGAACTCATCGAATCCGTAGAGAAGGGGACCGTTCGTCCGAGCGAATATTTCATCGTCGACAACGGAGGACAATTCGTTCCCGACCTAGCCAGGGAAAGAATCAAGGTCCTTTCCGCTGGCAGGAACCTCGGGGTTTCCAGAAGCTGGAACGAAATCTTGATGTACGCCCACTCTTCAGGAGAACCAGCCGTCATCTCGAACGATGACATCGTCTTCAATGACACGACGTTCGAGGAGCTCTGCTCTGGACTCCAAGACCCAGAAGCTGGAGTCGTCAACGGCCATGGGTGGTCACTCTTCGGCCAGACCAAGATGTGCACCGACAAGGTCGGCTTCTACGACGAAAACTTTTTCCCCGCCTACCATGAAGACTGCGACTACCACTGGCGGATGCGCCTACTCGACGTCAAGAGGCTAGATGTCGTCACAACTCCTGTCGCTCACGTAGGAAGCGCAACTCTCAGGTCGAACCCGAACCTTTCGCCTGATTCCAACTGGTTTCAGAAGGGTCAGATGTACTACATGCGAAAGTGGGGAGGCTTACCGGGGAAGGAACAGTTCCGAGAGCCCTTCAACGGCAAACCTCCGAACGGATGGAAGAACGAAAGATGATCTACGACACCTTCATGTTCTGGAACGAGCTCGACATGCTCGAGTGTCGCCTCACCGAGCTCGACGGAGTCGTCGACAAGTTCGTTCTCATCGAGTGTGGAGAAACCCACCAAGGTGCCAAGAAACCGTCCGTCTACCTTCCCAACGCCGATCGGTTTCGAGCGTGGGCGAGCAAGATCGAACACGTCTGGGTCGACAGGCTCGAGGCTCCAGATCCGTTCGGTAAGGAACACGAGCAACGAGAGCGCACTCGAGACGGACTCATCCGACTCGGAATCAAGCCCCACGACATAGTCATCCATTCGGACATCGACGAAATCCCGGCCCCGGCAACCGTTCTCAAGGTCGAACAGACGCTTGTTGAAAACGCCGGAAAATCGAAGCTCATCGCTTTCAACCAAAGGATGTTCTGCTTCGCCGTCGATTGGGAGCATCCGTGCGGATGGCAGGGGCCCGTCGCTGCTCGCTACAAGGACATCAAGAGCTTCACCACCATGCGAAACAGCCGACAGCTCTACGGACCGCTCACGGTCCTTTACGAGGCCGGCCACCACATGTCGTGGCTCGGAGGCCCAGGGCCGGCAGTACAAAAGCTCGGGGCCTTCCTACACGCAGAGATGGCCTTCATGAAAAGCGACATCTCGTCAGGAAGGCATTCTCGAGAGGGGTACCACGTGGACGGAGCCAAGCTCTCTCCGGTGACGGTCGACAGAACCTGGCCCAAGTACGTGTGGGAGAAAAAATGCCCAGCAAGTTGGTTCCGAGCACACTTCGAAAACCTCCCGGTAGGACCGGGAGCTGGTACGAAAGAGTAAAGACGATGGACGATCGAGCGTGGGAAGAAATCTGGAGAAAGGTCGACGCCGTCTTCGGCTGGCTGTCGAAGGACGAGGCAAAGAAGCTCTTCGACATGGCCAAGGCGGCTCCTCCAGGCTCTTACTCAATCGAGCTCGGAGCCTTCATGGGGAGAAGCACGGTCGCTTTGGCAAGTGGAGTTGCCGAAGCATCAGCCCTGGCTAGCCATATGGGCAAAAAAGCTACGGCTCCCTTCTCCGTCTCGATCGACATCTGGATCGGAACCCAGAACTCGAGCGACTCCGGCATTCACGAGAGCATGATGAAAGAGCGCGGAGTGACCGACATGTTCGAGCTCCATCGAAAGAACATGGACACCGCCGGAGTTTCTCGGTGGGTGAGGCGCATTCGAGGCCGCTCCACGGTGGAGGCAATCGAGTGGGCTCGGGAGTGGCAGATCTCCGTCGGAGCCCTCTTCATCGACGCCTGCCACGACTACGAAGCCGTCCGAGCCGACTTCGACACGTGGGCTCCCCTCATCGTCAAGGGAGGAACCCTCGCCTTCCACGACTCCTTCGCCCCGGGCCCGAAGCAAACCATCTCGGAAGTCGGGGCCCCCTTCAAACGAATGCCGGACGTCGGCAGCATGGCGATCTTCTTGAAGGAATGAGGAGCCCAAAGATGATGAGATGGGACGTTCTGAACAAAATCGCCAAGAGCATCGAAGCCGAGTCGTACCTCGAGATCGGATGCTCCGACGGCGCCTGCCTTTCACGCATCCAAATCAAGAAGAAGTGGGGAGTCGACCCCTGCCCTCACTGGGAAGCCGCCAAGCACTGCGAGCTCTTCATGTCGAAACGGAGCGAAGAGTTCTTCGGGGTATTCGCCGGCACGAGCCAGAAGTTCGACCTGGTTTTCGTTGATTCGGATCACCGAGCCGACGTGGCTTACTACGAGGTCGAGAACATCCTTGGGTTCCTTTCGCCGAAGGGGATCATCGTCCTCCACGACTCGAACCCGACCACGCAAGAGATGCAGACCGTTCCGCCGATTCAGGGGGAATGGACCGGAGACGTCTGGAAGGCCATCGCTCGCCTCCGTAGAGAAGGAGACCATCAGGTCCTCACCGTCAAAACGGACTACGGATGCGCCATCGTCAGACCTTTCAAGGGAACCGGCGCTCGAAAGAGCATCCCAGGAGACGACCAGCTCACCTGGGAATACCTCCACGGGAACAGAGAAGAGGCTCTCGGCCTCATCACGACCCAAGCTTTCGCCGGGCTCTTCCCGGAAAAGTAGACTGCCCGGGCTAGCACAAAAGCCCGGGCAAATGGTATTCTGCCCGGCATGTCAAGTCCCGCGCCGACCGTCACGAAGTGGATCACCTACCAGCTCGCGGACCTCACCGAGCGCGGCCCCATCACGAAAATCGAACTCTACCACACGATAGAAGATGCAAACGCCGAACGGCTTCAATCGTTCAACATCAAAGACAATCCAGATCCGAACGATCTCGCCGGACAGGTTTGGGAAACCTGCGAACTGGACAAGGACTCGCGCCCCCTCGGAGATCAACAGCGTTACGCGCTATGGGCCTTCAGAGCCGACTCCACCGACCCCGATGCGAGCCACGCCTTCCTCCTTCAGGGCCGATCTCACAGCAAACTGAGCGACCTCGGAGGGGAATCGAGCGACCCGCCGAACGAACGCGGCCACATGGGGCAGATGATGCGTCAGAACGGTGAGATCCACCGACAGATGATGATCATGACCGACCAATTCGCCGTTCGTCTCTCTCAGGAACTCGATGCCGAGCGAAAGCGCCGAGAAAAGACGGAAGACCGCGTCATTCAGATCTTCGAGCTCCACCAAGGGCTCCTCGATCGCACGGCCCAGAGGGAGCTCGACGCTGCGAAGGAGCAGGCTAAAGAGCAACGGCACCAGGAGCTCATGGGGATGTTCATGTCGATCGGCCCCGTCATGATCGCGAAGTTCTTGGGACAGGACAAGCTCCTCGGCCAAGCGGCGGCTCCATCGGCTCTCCGAGACTCACTCGTAGGCAAATTCCTCGAAGGGCTCTCTCCTACCGAAATGAACGGCGTCATCGCCGCTCTGCGCGACATGAGAAAGGTTCAATTCCTCGAAATCTGGAAGAGCTACAAGGACGGCGACCTCGACAAGCTCTCCGCGTCCGTGCGTGACCAAGGAATCCAGAACTTCCTCGAGAGTATGCATCCTGGCGAGCCCGAAGCCGTCATGGCAGCTCTGGGCAAAGAGAACCGCGACATTTTCATCGACCTCTACAAAAGCTACGGTCGAAGCCACCAAGAAGCTCAGGAGAAAAAGCCCATTCCCTTCAGAAAAAACTGAAGAAGTAAGGAGGCCCCATGCCCGACTTCACGTACCAAACCAAGGCCCAGATCAACAACACCGAGGATCTCGGCCTCACCGTCGTATCCAGCGTCATCTCTGGGGGCATCATCACCACCGTTCTCAATCGGGCAACCGGATTGAGTGCCGGAGACAAAGCTCTTCTCGATGAATACTTCGCGAAGAAGGGAATGGAACCCGTTCCGTAAGCCCGCTGATGAACCGACCGCCGTTCAGCCGAGGAAGCTCTAGAGTCCGCATGGGCGGAGGGCCTGGGACCTACTCCAAAGGGCCCACTTCGAGTGGCATGAACGTCACTACCTGGCCTCAAGGCACCTTCCCCACCAGAACTCAGGAAGAAGCGATCGAGGACTACCTCATCTATCTCGGAGTTCCACTCACCAGAAAGAACCTCCATGAGCAAGCGTCGGCCCAAGAAAAGGCTGCCCACCAACTACTTCATCACCTACGAGAACGAGGCCCCGGCGAAAAAGCCTGAAGAGCTCCCCCACTCGGAAGAGCGCGAGGTGAGTGCCGCCGACGTTCTCAGGGCAAAAAAGCGCGCGCGTCGGTAGAGTCATGCTGAGAGCTCCAGTCGAAAGACAGAAACTCCGTCTCATCAGAGGCGGAAGAGGACAGAGGCCGACGACCGTGAGCGGAAAGTCGCTCCTCCGTTCTCTTCAAAATCTATCGCACGCGGAAGCCATGCGATTCGTGCTCGACCAGGCCAATAGCCACATCTACAGGAGCGGCATCTATAGAGTGAAGAGGCTCTTCATTCCTGGCGACATCACCCTCTCTCGTCTCACTGGCCCTGGTAGCAGTTACCAGGTGGTAGTTCGAGACAAAAGCAATCGCGTACTCATCCGACTCTCCCAGTTCGACATTAGCCACGCCGTCCTCGATCTCCTATCCTTCTGGGAAGAGGAAGAGCCCACCCTCGGTCCAGGGATCTCCTGAGAAAAGAACTCCGATGCCCGCACCCAACAAGAAAAACATCGCCGATTGGTTCGGGGACTACTTCAGAAAGTGGGGAGGACACGTCGACTCCATCGCCTCTGAAATGGAAAGGCACATCAAGAACGCCGGAACCAGAAAAGAAGTCGACCACGCCCTCAACTACGTGGACGACATGATTCACGGGCACGGCGTCGAAGCCATCCGTGGCGATTACCACGTCGACAACTACTACTACGACATCGTGGGCCTCTACGTGAACACCGGAGACACGTACAACGCGACGCTCGTTTACGACACCGACCGCGAGAAGTTCGTGCTCACCACGATGGGCGACTGGGTCGAGAAGAACGAGCGAAAATACAAGATCCAGTAGTTTTGGTGAATGCTTTTAGCACCGCAGATTTGCCGTGTTTTCTCGAGAGAGCCCGGGCAAACTTCGGGAATCGCCAGGCCTGGTGCTAGCCTCGTAACCCCCACCCGAAATACTCCCCTGCCTCGGCACAGTCCGGGGTTCCGGGCCCCACTGAAAAGGTTCGACGTAAATCATGGCAAAGCAGCACCTCTCCAAGCAGGCTTTTCTCGCGAAGATGGCCGCCGGTCGCGCCGCAGCCGCAAAACGACGTGGCGGCAAAAAGAAGAAGCGCTCCGTCGGCAAGAAGCGAGCAAAGAAGATCGTGAAGGCCGTAGCTCGTGAGACGCGAGCCGACGCGAAGAAGATCAAGAAGGTCGCGAAGAAGGTCGCCAAGAAGATCATCCGCCGCCACCCAACGAAGATGCAGAAGGCCGTCTCCGCCGCCGCAAAGCAGGTCGCCGACAAGTGCGCTCAGGAGCTGAACTCCGTTCGAGCCAAGGCCGAGATGGCTCTCGCTCTCGGCAACATCGGCCGAGGCATGCGGCACGCCACCCATGGAGGGCCCCAGACCAGCCACATCAAGGGCTTGAAGACGCGCCTCTCCAAGCTTCGGGCAGCGTCCAGGCACGCCACGATGGGCGGAGCCCACGTTCACCCCCACACCCACAAGAAGCACGGCAAGAAGGGTGGTCACTCAGTCGTCCGCCACACCCAGACGCTCCACCGCGTGGGCAAGAAGCACAAGCGCCACGCCGAGGAACACGGGATCAGCGCAGCCGCGATCCTCTCTGGAGCAAAGCGGAAGGGAAAGAAGACCATCAAGACGCACAAGCCCTACAACTTCTGGGTCTGTGCCGGCCCCGTTCGCACGGGATGCGGCCATGGTGGTAGCCAGGTGCTCGGCGACAAGAGCTCGCACAAGGCCATCCGTCTTCGCTGAGGGCAAGATGCCCGGCATCCATCCCTCGTCTCGCCGCCAGATCCGGTACGCCTTCGCGGCCGAATCTCGCGGCGAGATGCCGAAGGGCACCGGTAAAAAGTGGGCCCACGACTGGAAGTGCTGGACCACGAAGCCAGTGCCCAAGGGGTGCAGAGCTGCGATGAAAATCTTGTCCGACGCTCGCGCGCAAGGCTACTCGGTCCCGATCGGGGTCCTTGCCGTCCGCCGAAAATCCCGCTGAACGCCTCACCCCCGAAAGAACCACGATGTCGAAGATCGCGAACCGTCGCTCCCCGAGCGGCCCTCAGATCTCTCTCCAGCTTCCGTACTACACGACGGTCCCGGTCTCCGGCGTAACATACTTCGTGCCGCTTTCTGCCGGCACTGCGGTCATCACCGAGCTGGGCACCGAGTACGAAATCCCAACCGGCAACGCTCTGGCCGGAGCTCAAGCTGGCAGGCTCGACACCCTCGAGATCAAGAATGACCCCGTCGGAACCGACGTCGGAGTCGTCACCTATCGCATTCGAAAAAACGGCAACGCCACCGGTCCCGCTCTCGAGATCGCAAACGACTCGGCCGACCCGGTCGCCGTAGACCTCTCGGCAATCGCCGTCGCCAAGGGTGACCTCATCAGCATCTCCGTCGAGTGCCCCGTGCTCGCCGGCACGGCTCCACAAGCTCGCCTCTTCCTCTCCTGGCTCCCACAAGGCAGCACCTGAACCCTCTGGTCATCCTCGCCCTTCTCGGAATCACCGGGCTCCTCATCTCGGGGTCGCCCAAGGCCGCAGTGTCCCCACCAGGAAAGGTGCCGGAACCACTACCTCCGGGGACCGGGCTCCCTTCCCAGGCATCAGCCCCTCCAGTCCTCGAAAACGGCACCCTCGGGCACACAGGACAGCCGGCTGGGCTATTCTGGGGACTCCCCATGAGCACTATCTGGAGGATCGACAACGCCTACTACGCGGGCGACCCATTCGCTCTCTCCACCCTCGCCGACGAAATCTCGAGTGTCCCCGGCTTCCAGGGTCTCGGGGCCATCATCCGAACGGACGCGACGAACATCAGCACACGACTCGTGAAAGGATGAGCGATGCCCAACTCCCTCTTCCCCAAACAGCCACAAAGAAGGCCGCTCCTCGATCTCCCCCAAGATCAGAAGGACTCCATCTTCATGTACGGAGTCATCGGGCTAGGGCTCTACCTGCTCTGGAAGAACCGAGAGATCAAGGTCCCTCAGCAGCAGTATGTCTCCGGTGACGCGCTCTACGACCAGGTGAAGACCACCCTCGCTGCCGACGTCAAACCGAACGATTCCCTCGACGTCGTCTCGAGACGCCTCGACCGGATCTCCAAAACCTTCGACACCAAGGCCATCGAACAGGGAACCAAGTTCGAGATGCAGCGTGTCGGCAATGAAATCGTAGCCAGAAGCCAGGCCATCCAACACCTCACCCACGACCCCGACTACTACGACGGTCTCGAAGAGGCAGGATGAACGAAATAGGAAGAGGCGGAGGTCGTGGCGGCGGTCGCGGTGGAGGTGGTCACGGCCACCATGGCCATGGACGCGGTCACGGAAGATTCCGAGGAGGCCCCGGCCTCTGGGGCCCTGGCCCCTGGTGGGCCGACTACGGACCCATCATCCTCGACGAGACAGAAGACGAAGAAGAGGAAAAGCCCAAGGTCATCAAGGTCGTCCACCATGTGGCTGGAAACCCTCCCGATCTACCCGAGCTCTGGGGGGATGCTCTTCAAGTCTCCGTAGAGCAGCGATGCACCGGTAGCGGCCTCGGCAAGAAGATCGTTCCGTTCTCGCACGTGGTGAAGATCGAGAAAAAGCCAGGAACCGTCCTCCTCGTCATCCACGACGCCACCTACCGAGGAGGACAACCCGTCGAGGCCTTCGTGAAGAAGACCGAAAACGGCTGCATCGTTCTCGTTCAACCGAAGGACATGAAACCACGCTCCGTCGCCCGTTGCGTCTCTCTCTACCGAGTCACCGTGCCCGTTCCCTCGACGTGCCTTCCCATCACACACGTCGTTCTTCGAGGTGACAAGTACGCTACCAAGACCGCATCTATCGAGGAAGTGAGAATGACATGATAGTCGTAGACCCCCAGAACCCCGTGCGGCTCATTTTTACGGCGGAGATTCCAACCGTCCTCGACAAGTCGAAGGTCAACTACGGTCTCGCTCCAGTGATGACCGACGGTCCCTCCACCCAGAACCTGGGCACCTTCGTCGCCGTCACCGAACCGGGAGTGAAGCCGGCTCAACTCTGACTCCACCATCCTTTCCAACCCCAACAACAAGGACAATGTAACCATGCGAAGCTCACCCAGCGGGCGTCAAATCCCGAACGAAATCATCCGCTACTCCTTCCCGCTCGTCACTGGCGATGCGGGACTCATCGTATGCCCCCTCTGGAGCTCCCCCGGAGCTTCTCCGGTCGACACGGCCGGTGCAGGCCTGCTCTCCACGCCGTTCACTTCATTGCCAGGACGGCTAGACCTGGCGTCGGTTACCGTCATCTCCGGCGGCGGCAACACGGGAGACCCCATCTCCCTCCAGTGGCAGGCCACGACGACCATCCTTCCTGTTCCGACCGGAGCCCCCGTCGCGGACTTCATCGATCCGACGGCGGTGGGGGGTGTCGTCACCCGACAGCTCGACTTCAAGGACATCATCGTCCCGGACACGGGAGCCGCTCTCGCGCCGTTCCTCACCATCCCGGCGAATCTCGTCGTGAACTCTCTGCTCCGCATCCTCTTCAGCGTGTCGGTGCTCTGGAAAGAGTCAGCCATCCGAAACCCACTCGGGTAACGGTGCTATCCTCACTCCCGTGAGGTGCGCGCCGTGATACGCCAAGACCCGCTCATAGAAGCGCTAGACTCACTCATTCGAGACATCGGAAATCTTCGGATCGACGCCATACGAATCAAGCGGCTCGTCAACGAACGCATGGGCAACGAGCTTCTCACATTCGACGAGAAAACGCCGACCAGGCCCAACTCTCAACCAGCCTTCGAAGCATTCCAAAGTTCGTCTGCCTTCCTAGCTGGCAAGAAAAAACCGCACACCTAAAGGAAATCTCCATGACGTTCGCCATCACCCCTCCGTTCACGTTCCCGAGCGGTAACCCCGCCTACCCCACCATCCCGCCGGTAGCCCACTTCGGGCCGCTGAACCCCCAGTACGCCCAGACCCCCGTGGCGCTCTTCCTCAGCGGCAGTCCCGCCTACCCGACGATCCCGCCCGTCCAGAACCCGGCCTGAGCTGCTGACTGCGTAAGGCAACCTTCTCCGGTCCTTCGGAACCCGCGTTGCCTGATAAATTGCGAAGCCCTTGCCCTCCGCGAGGAGTATCATCCGGCCATGGCCGACTCGGAAAGCCTCGTCCTCTTCATCGACAACACCCAAGCGCTCCACAAGCAGATGCGGATCATCGAGCGGGCGCTGATGGAGAAGATCGTTCGAGGGAAATACGACAAGGCCAAGGCGCCGAAGGCTTTCGCCTACCTCACCGAAGCGGCGGCCAAGCAATACGTGCGTGAGTTCGGGGAGAGCGAGGAGCTGCCGAAGTCCTGGCACCTCGCCTTCCCGAAGAGAGTCCGCGACGAGACCGACAAGGACCTCGCAGCGAGATTCTGGGAGCGCATGCAGTTCGACCAAAACTACGTCGCCGAGCTCGCGCACGCGCGGGATGTCCGGAAGCATCGTACGAGCCCAATCGGCCGCTCCCAGAGCACGCTCATCAAAGCTCGCCTGAACCACAGGTGACCTCTCCCCGCCTCCTGCGGAGGGCAACAGCTCCGCAAGATCTGATTGAGGACTATTCAAAGGACCGGAGGCATAGCCCTACGCAGCAGCTCTACCGCCAAGGCCGGTGCGACGCGATGGCCATCGCCTTGCACCGCGTGACGGGCCTCCCCCTCGTTGCCATCACAGGCCAAAGGAAGGACGGTAAGGGAGGCTGGTGCAACGAACAGGCCCACGTCGGTGTGAGCCCAGGAGAAGAACGCTGGATCGACGTAGACGGCCTTCATCGCGGCATCCCGAAGGACCGCCTGATGTTCCTTCGGCCTCCCGATCGAATTCGGCTCCTGCCCACGACCGAGAAAGTCGTCCGGACTCTCTACACACGAAGCGGAGTTCCAGAATCGGAGGTCACCCTGGCCATCCGATTCATTGCGCGAGACCCAACACTTCGAGAACTCGTCAGACGCTATACCCGCGCGCCCAGAGGGTGATCGAGGCAACGAAGGCTCCAACACCCTTCAGTGGACCCTTCACGCGAATGAGAAGCGACGCCCCGGTTCCTTTCGGCGTCTCAGTGACAATCGTCACCTCTACCCGATGAAAAGTAGCCAGATACTTCACCTGACGGTTTGCGTCGACCAGGTGACTCTTCGGAACCCAGATGTTGGCATGGCTCGAAGTCTCCTTCGCGTACGGATTCGCAACGACTAGAGCCTTTCTAGGTCTCCCGCTTCTGCCGAAAGTTCCGCCACTTTTCAAGTGCGCCAAGATCTCCTTTCGGCTCATCTTCTTCTCGATCATGAAGAGACTCCTTTCTCTCCGTTCATGATTGCCGGCGGATCGAAACCCTTCGCCATCATCGCTGCAACGAGCGTCGTGAAGTTCTCTTCCTTGCCCATCGAAGATCCCCGCCACATCTCGAGAAGGACCCGGTCGCTCAAGTTCTTCCTCTTCCGGATCGCCTTCCGAAGAAGGTAGTGGATCTCCCGAGCCCTCTCGAACGACTCCGCTACAGGCTCCACGTCGACCGTGAAACTCAGGTCGCCGTGAATCAGTGACACATGGATCATCCGGTCCACCATCGTCCCCATGTAGATCCCAGGCGCGAACTCCGTCAGAACATCCTCGTCCTCATAGCCCAGCCTCCGAAAAGCTTCGTAGACCGCCCAAGCTTCGACATAGGCGTGCGGGACCTTCCCCACTCCCTTCACGAACCACACGTCGGTCATGCGTCCGGGGCTCCTGGTAAGCGCCCGCCGCTGATGATCTGGAAAGCGGAGGTTAGAAGGAAAGCCTCCATGTAAAGCGGAACGACGATGCCGAGCTCTCTGGAAGCTTGGTCCATGGCCTGCCCGAATGATACCCGCTCCCCCTCCCAGCTACCAAGGATCTCCACCATCCTCTCCAGAACCGGCGCGTACTTCACAGCGTCGTTGCACGGGGAATTCACTCTGGGGCCCTCTCCGGAATCGGCAGCCCCAGGCGCTCGAGAACCGCCTTCATGTCCGACCACACCTTCGGCTTCGCTCCCGGCGTCCGAAGCAAGTACGCCGGATGAAACGTTGGCATGACGGGGATCCCTTCGTACTCGACGAATTTGCCGCGGAGACCGGAGATCCAACCAGGGATGTCGAAGAGCCCGTGCATGGCCGTTCCCCCGAGCACCACGACCAGCTTCGGAGCGAGAAGAGAAATCTGCTCCTCCAGAAACGGCCGGCACGCCTCGAGCTCATCCATCTCCGGAGCGCGGTTCCCCGGAGGACGACACTTCACGACGTTCATCACGTAGACGTCGTCCCGCTCAAGACCCATCCTCTCAACGATGCGATCGAGGAGCTGCCCCGCCTTGCCGACGAAGGGAAGCCCTTCTTCGTCCTCGTTCGCTCCCGGAGCCTCACCGATGAAACAAATCCCACTCTTGCCGCTCCCTCGAGCGAAAACCGTCTGCTTCCTGGTTTCGTGGAGCACACACTTCTTGCAGCGGCTCACTTCCTCCTGAAGCATCTCGAGCGTTCTCTTCTTCATCGTGACCTTGTCCTTCTGCGTAAAGCCGCGTCGAGCTTGTCACGACTTCGTTCCACGAGCTCGACGAGCAAACCGTGCCGACTGTTCGAGATGAATGAAAGGTCGGCATCTTCGAGCGTTTTCACGACGTCCAGAACGACCTTCCTGATCTCTCGGAGACGCCTCTCTCTCGAAGTGGAAACTGGTTTCATTCGGACCAAGAGTCGAGACGCCCCTCACGCCAGTCCTTCGCGCAATCCATCGAGCCAGAATCCGCCTATCCTGGTTGTCGGAGCATTACAGAAGCGGCAAGGGTATTCACCACCGGTAGACCGCGTCATGTGCTCCGTGCAGAATGGACCCCCGTCCACAAATCCAGCCCGCTGGCTTTCTGCACCAAGACCAGCCACATTCGGCACACTCAGTCATCAGCGGCTCCTTTCTTGATCCATGCACGCGATGTGAAGACAGCAAGGAGAACGCTCTCTAGCGTAATCGCCGTGGTACTTGCACGTCCGGACATGAGCTCTTGCCTCGTCCCGTTCTCGACGCGCCTGATCTCGCTGGGCCGTGAGCTCGGCGATCTGCTGCCCTACCCGATAGCGGTCGTGAGCGTCCAGATCAGGCACGGCTCTCCAAGATCTCCACCAGCTCCGTCACCCAAATGGTGTCAGTCGACACGCGCCCCGCCTCGATCATCCTCCTCACCAGTTCATGAGCTCGCTTCATCCGCTTCCTCAGCACTATCGCCTCTACGGCTAGTGCAATCACGCTTCCCTCCATCCCAGGAAGAGCATCGGCGCGTACTCCCATACCTGCCGCCACGTGAACCCGAAGCCTCACGAGAGCCTCATCGACGATGGCCTGCCGCTCTTCCGCCTTCGTCGGCTTTTTCCGAACCTTCTTCATCCAGCGAGCTTCTGTTCTGATGCGACCTCGATCCTGGTCGAAAGAGGAGCCGGCTCGTTCTCCATGAGGGCGTGCCCGCAGCTCGGGCACCTGTCGAAAGCCCCGAGCATGTAGTAGGTCCGCTCCTCCGGCGAGAGCGGAACCAAGACCAGCAAATGCCGGGACTTCATCTCGCCGCACGAAATTCGACCCTTGCGCTCGAGAGAACGAAGGTGGTCGTTCACTCCATTCGTGCTCCGAATTCCCATATGCGTGCCGATCTCCCTCAACGTCGGAGGAACCTGCTGCCGCTCGATGAGATCGAGCACCTGCGCCTGTCTCTTCGTCAAATTCGTCGTCATGATTTCCTTCTCTTTCTCTTCCTCACCTCTTCCAATTGGGTCGGCAGAAGAGTCGTTAGAGCCTTACCTAGCTCCGCAAGCCTACCAGCATCATTCATCCTCTGAATCGCGTCTCGGTACGCAATGGCCTCTCCGACCTCGAGCAGCACGAGGACGTGGCATCCGTCGGTGCTGCTCGATACCGTCATACGTCTACGTGATACACGCCCTCTGTCTCCTCCGGAGCCGCTAGCCCGCAGCTACGAAAATTGTGTCCGGCTATCTCGAAGTCTCCCACGTAGAGAGCCGTAAGTGCCGTCACCAGGTGAAGAACTTCACGGTCGATGTCCTTCACGAGCTCACCGGCAATCAGAGCCTCGCGCACGAACTTAGAGATGTCGGCATTCCAGCCGAGAGTCGCGTCCTTCTCCACACGCCCATTCGTCTTCGATGCCTCCGTAGGCTTTCCCTTCGAAGCTTTGCTCGCCGGCTTCATCGAAGCTTCTCCGCCGAGCTCCTTTGTCGAATTCTTCTTGCTCATCACTTTTTTCCGATGGTTACCGATCTACATCGTCTGTAGTAGATGGTCCCTCTACTGCCGATCACTTCCCATTGAACGCCATCTACCCAAATGCGAAAACGACCGTGCGTTCTGGCGACCTCTCGACTGGCCACAAACTCACGTTCCTTCGCGGCATCGAGCTTCTGAACAGCCAAGTTCTTCTTGCGAGACAGCTCGAGAACTCGCGCCTGCATCTTCTCCCGATGCTCACGAGCCGTCTTCCATTCCTGAACCGCCAAAGCCCCCTCTTCCTTCGTCGGTTGACGCCTCTCGAACTCCCGATGGATTGCGTCGAGCATCCCGTCGCTGAGCCATCCGCGCACGATGTCGGAGTTGTCTCCCGGCAACACACGCACGACGCGAAACTCCACGTCATCGAGCGCGAAGCTCGCAACGAGAACGCCGTGTCCCGTTGCTGGGTTCGCCTCGAAGAAAACCGGCGCTCGTTCGTGGATCTTCGTGATGTCATCGAAACGGAGCTCTTGCAGCAGGTAGGTCGTAAGGGGGGCCTGGGCCTCAGTGATGGCGGTGACCAAAACGGAAACACCTATACACTCTTGCAGAGGTAGATAATAGCCGTCAGATCTAATCCTGCGAGCGTGTTCACCCCAACCCCCCGCCCCCAACCCCCCACCCCAGGCCTCTGGCCTTCCGGGGGCTTCGCCCCTCGCTTCGCTCGCCCCTACGGGGCCCCTGTCGCTGCGCGCCCTACGGGCGCTTGCCTCGCTTCGCTCGGTGCTTCGCACGCCAGGGCGGCCCAGACCTCTGGCCTGGGAGAAGGGTCCGGCGCCCTCACGGGTACCGCGCGCCCCGCGCCCCATTACACCTCCAACGTAAAACCTATACGGCCCGCTCAACGGCAGAGGGTGGGGGTTTCGCAGCACTCGGCGTCGTTGGTCAGGTCGCCGCAGCGGCGGCAAACGCGGCGGAATTTGGGGGGTTTGTAGGGGCGATCTGGGCCGAGGACGGAGGGGGAGGGAGGGGGAGGGGCGGGTTTCATCGACACTGTAAGGGTCCCGACGCAGTGACGCGCGGCGTTCGTCAAAATGCCGCAGTTAGGGCACTTCCGGCGCGCCGAAACGTTCTTCCCCACCTCCCCCTGGGCCGCCCGCGCCGCCCGCTCGGCCTCCGTCTCCCCCTCGCTGTACTTCGACCTCTTCCGACGCCAGGGCGTCCTCCCTGGAGGCGCTTCGGTGAGGACGTCGTACGACGGAGCGGGGCGACGAGGGCCGCGCTTGCGACGCTCTCTGGGAGCTGCAATGGGCAGGAAGGCGGGAGGGTCGGCCCTCCCCTCCCCCAGCTCGTGAGGGTCGTCCAGGAAATGGTCGATGCGGTAGGTTCCGGCGCGGAGCAGCTCGCGGAAGGCTCGGCCGTCGGGGGCTCGGTGGAGGGCGCCTGGGCGGGCAGCGCCGGAGGCTATCAGGCGGAGGGCGTGGGAACGGGGGAGGACCATGGGGA
>Ga0214473_10002042_pt1 | contig 25459 bp, 21 predicted proteins | sample RVTome_7_FD_203509 | JGI IMG/M metagenome (GOLD analysis project Ga0214473, IMG submission 203509) | Soil microbial communities from uranium-contaminated site in the Upper Colorado River Basin, Wyoming, United States - RVT98D197 | ecosystem: Environmental > Terrestrial > Soil > Contaminated >...
ATGCGGTCGGTGAGCCCCACGACCGCGAGCACGGTCTCGACGTGTTTCCGGCGCTCGGCCTTGGAGAGCTTGGTCAGGAGAAGGGGCAGTTCCACGTTCTGAAAGGCGGTCAGGACGGGGATCAGGTTGTACAGCTGGAAGACGAAGCCGACATGCCGCGCCCTCCAGGCCGTGAGCTTGCCGGCGGACATGTGCGTGATCTCGTCGCCGGCGACCGTAATGCTCCCGGAGGTCGGAAGATCGAGTCCGCCGAGCAGGTTGAGAAGGGTGGTCTTGCCCGATCCGCTGGGGCCCATGAAGGCGACGAAATCGCCCGCGTCAACGTCCAGGTTCAAGCCCTGGAGGACGTGGATCTCCTCGTTGCCGCGGACGTATCTCTTATCCAGGTCGCGCACGCGCACAAGGGCGGCGCCGTTCCCTTTTCCGTCGATTCTCACCATCTTTCTCTCCTCCGTCTCATTTGACCTTGACCCGCTGGCCGTCGCGCAGGCCCGCGGGCCCCCCAACGACGACCTTATCCCCGGGCGAGAGGCCCGCCATGACCTCGACGTCGCCGCCGATCTCGAGGCCCAGGCTCACCGCCCGCCTTTCCAGGACACCGTCCCGGACGAGGAACATCACGGGCCTCCCGTCCAGCGTGCGCGCCGCTTCGCGGGAGACGACCGCCTTCGCCGCCGTCCGCCCCGCGGCCTGTTCTCCCGCGAGGAACGACACTTTAACCCCCATGTCGGGCAGTATCCGGGGGTCGAGCTTATCGAAAGAGATACGGACTTTCACGGTGGCCTTCTGACGGTCGGCCGTCGGGATGACCGTCCGGACCTTGGCCAGGATTCGCCAGTCCGGATAGGCATCGAGCACGGCTTCGACGCGCTGGCCCGTGCCGACCCGGGCGATGTACGATTCGTTGACATCCACCTCGATCTCGATCGATTCCATATCCACGATCGTGGCGATGCCCGTCCGGGTGAAGCCGCCCCCGGCCGAGATCGGCGAAACCATTTCACCCCGCTGGGCGTCCTTCGAGACAACGACTCCGGCGAAGGGCGCCCGGACGGTACAGTTATCGATGTCCTGCTGGGCCAAGGCGATCTGGGCGTCGGCCGCTTTGACCTGCTCTTGGACGGCAACGACCTGGGCTCTCAGGCTTTCGGCGGCTGTGCGCGCCAGGTCGAGGGCCTGAACGCTGGTGAAGCCGTCCGTCCTGAGCTCCTCCTGACGGCGCGACTCGCGCTCCGCGTTGACGAGGTTGACCTTGAGGCTGGCGATCTGGGCGGCCGTCGCGTCGCGCTGGGCCCTGGCCGCTTGCAGGCGCCGCTGGGCGTCCGAATCGTCGAGCCTGGCCAGGAGCTGGCCCTCGGTAACGGTCATCCCCTCGTCGACGTAAACATCGACGACCCGGGCCGTGATCTTGGCTGCGACCGTGGCCCGGCGGCGGGGGGTGACGTAGCCGCTGGCGTTCAAGAGAGCGGTCGCCGCCGGGTCGCCGGCCGGGCGGGCTTCCGCCACGCTGACGGCCACGACCCTGGTCCGTATCGCCAAGAAGGACCCTACCGCCGCCAGGATGATGACGGCGGACAGCGCGAGGAGGCGCGTTTTCCTCCACCCACTCCCGGCCGAACGGGCCCGCTCTTCTATCCTCAACCCTGAGAGGTCCGGACCCGGTGGATACGCGTCTTTACCCATAGGCGATCTTCTTTCAGGGGCTTGGACGGCCGCTCCGCGCAATACCCGGTCCTGGCCCGCGTGTAGGCCATAATACTGACCGGACCCGGTTTCGTCAAATCAAACGACCCAGCACAGAGGCGGTCCTGGCCGGCTTCCCGGGGCGTTCCGTCCTCGAAGCGATTTTTTTGAGCCCGCGGCTACTTGTCGGACACGACCCGGCCGATCTCGCTCGAGCGTTCGAGCCGCAAGAAGTGCTCGTAGGCGAGCCGGGAGATCCTGGTGATGGCCTGATTGCCGTCGGCGTCGCGCTTGAGATAAGTCGTCATGACGCAGATGACGTAGGGCCGCCCGGTCAGCTGGACGATCCCGGAATCGCACCTGACGGCCTCGAGCTCGCCTGGCTTTTCGGCGACCGCTATCCCTTCTGGGACTCCAGCTCTGAGCGGGCTGTCCTTGGGGATGGCCAGGATCTCCAGAAGGTCCTTCCGGTAGGGTTCCTTGAGGACATCGCCCTTCCAGAGTTTCTCCAGAAGGGTCATCATCTCGAGGGGCGTCGAGACGTTCTCCCGGCCTTCGGCGGCGGCCTTGAGGTCCATCATCTTTCGCCGGAGACGGGTCTTGGCCAAGCCCAGGTCGTCCAGCCTCTTGTTGACGGCCTCCATCCCGACCTTGTCGATGAGCAGGTTTGTCGCCGTGTTGTCGGAGAGGACGACCATCAACACGGCCGTATCGCGGACGGAGAGCCGGAGGCTGGGACGGCCGAGGTAATAGAGGACGCCCGAACCGGCAACTTTCCGGCTCTCTTCGAGAGCGATGAACTCGTCGAGCTGGAGCCGTCCCTCCTCCGCCTGTTTGAAGGCCTCGAGGAGGATGGCGATCTTGATCGAGCTCGCCTGGGGAAAGACCTCGCGCTCGTTGATGAGGAAGGTTTTCCCCGACTTGAGGTCTTTCAGAGCGAGCCCAAGGATGCCGTCGAGGCCCGCTTCGGCGTCGCGGACCGCCGCCTGGAGCTTCGCGTCGAGGACGGCCGGGAAACGGCTCTTGGCGGGAGCGGCCGGAGACGCCGATGCTCCTAAGACGACGAGAATGATGGCTGCTGTGAACTTATTCATAAGCCCTCCTTTGATGGTTCTTCTCCCTTTTTCGAGGATCGTCCGGGGGCGATGAAGGCCGCCCTGAAGCCCCCCGTAGCGGAGGACTATTGGATGCGTCCGGCTTGGATGACGAGCTTCTGGCCGACGACGAGGATGTCCGAGACGAGGCCGTTGGCGGCCTTGACCTTGTCCACGGTCGTGTTGAAGGTCTTGGCGATCTGGAACAACGTGTCTCCGTTCTGGACGATATAGGCGACGGTTTCCCCCGGCTTCGCCTGCGGCGCGGCGGCCGCCGTTTCGACGCCTCCCCGCGAGGGGACGCGGAGCACCTGGCGTGGATAGATCATGGTCCGGCTCCGGAGGCCATTGAGGCGGACGAGAGCGTCGACGGATGTGCGGTAACGCTGGGCGATGGCGCCCAGGGTGTCGCCCTTGCGGACGGTGTAGCGGTCGGTGACGACGTCGGGAGGGATGAACTGGGGCAGGGAGGCGATGCAGGCCAGGCATTGTTCCCCGTAGCCCGCCGGGACGCGGAGGTCATATGGGTAGTTAGGCGTCGAATCGTGCCGGAGCTCGGAGTTGAGGCCGACGAGGATGACCGGATCGAGGGCCAGGTTCTGGGACAGCGTCGCCAGCTTGACGGCGGCGTTGACCCGGATCGTTTCGTACCGGAGGGAGGGGTCCGGGACGGGCAGGGAGAAGCCGTACTTGTTGGGGTCACCGACGATGAGGAGGGTGGCGATGAAGCGTGGGACGTGGCGCGCCGTCTCGTACGGAAGGTTGGCGAAAAGGTCCCAGAAGCTGTCGAAATAGCCGACCTTTTGAGCCCGGATGACCCGCTGGACCTGACCCTCGCCGCAATTATAGGCGGCGATGGCGGTCGTCCAGTCCCCGAAGAGGTCGTGGAGTTCGATCATGTATTGGATGGCGGCGCGGGTGGCTTTGACCGGGTCCATGCGCTCGTCGACGTACTTGTCCTGCTTGAGCCCGTAGCGGTAGCCCGTCGAGCGGATAAACTGCCACATGCCCAGGGCCCGGGCGCGGGACAGGGCGCGCGGCCGGAAGGCGCTCTCGATGAGGGGGATCCAGGCGAGCTGCTCCGGGAGCCCTTCCTTGCGGAGCTCTCCGAGGATCATCTCCATGTAGAGGCCCGAACGCCTGTAGGATTCCTCGAAGGCCTTCCGTTCGACCGCCTGGAAGGACTTGATCTCCTTCATGACCCACTGGTTCTCGAGGAGGGGGATCGAGCCGTTGACGGAGGAGGCCAGGGTTGTCCGGGAGACCGAAATTTTCTGGATACGCTGGGCGACGAGGATGCGGAGGTCGTTCTTTTCCTGGAGAAGGGGGGATTCGGCCGCAACGGACATCTTCAGGAGGAGGCCGTAGGCCTGGTCGAGTTTGGCCAGGGCGCCGTCCATGTCTTCCCGCGCGATGGCCGCCTGGGCTTCCTCGTAGGCCGCGAAGGCGTCCTCGAGAAGGGCCGTGGCGTCCTTCTCGGATTCTTCGCCCTTGTCGGCCTGGGCCTGGACGTTTACGCCGGCCCCTTCTCTGGCGACGGCGGGGTCTTCGGAGACTTTGGGTTGTTCATGGACGGCCGGCTTGGGTGCCGGCTTGGCGACGGTTTTAGCCGGCTTGGGAGCCGAGGAACAGGCTGCCAGGAGGAGAATCAGGGACAGGATGGCGAAAAAGGGAGATGGGCATCGTTTATGCTTCATAACGAGACTTCTTTTATAACACAGACAGGGGGAACCGTCAAACGGCCTTCTCCGGCCTTTCTGCCCCATCCTAACGAGCCTTGCGGTGCCAGTTCCAGGCGGTTTCGATGATCGTCTCGAGCGAGGACAGGCGGGATTTCCAGCCGAGGGATTTCTCCGCCTTCTCCCTGGAGGCCAGGAGCACGGCCACGTCTCCCTCCCGTCTCGGCCCGACGTCGTAGGGGACGGACCGGCCGGTCGCTTTTTCGGCGGCCTCGATGACCTCGAGGACGGAATGCCCCGATTCGGTGCCGAGGTTGATGACGTCGCTCGGCCGGCCGCCGAGGAGAGCCCTCAGGGCGAGGATGTGGGCCGCGGCCAGGTCGGTGACGTGGATGTAATCCCTGACGGCCGTGCCGTCTGGGGTCGCGAAGTCGTTCCCGAAGACGCCGAGCCGGGGCCGCTTCCCCAGGAGGCTTAGCAGGATGTTGGGCACGAGGTGGGTTTCCGGGTCGTGGCATTCGCCCGTCTCCCCGTCGGGGTCCGCCCCGGCGGCGTTGAAGTAGCGGAGCGAGATCGAACGCAGGCCGTAAGCCCGGTCATAATCCCGGAGGATATCTTCGACCATGAGCTTGGTCCGGCCGTAGGGGTTGACCGGGTTGGTCGGATGGGTTTCGGGGATGGGTGTCTCGAGAGGGTCGCCGTAAACCGCCGCCGTCGAGGAGAAAATGAGCGTCTTGACTCCGGCCTCGAGCATGGTGTCGAGCAGGTTGAGGCTCGTCGTCAGGTTATGGGCATAGTATTTCCTGGGGTCGGCGTAGGATTCGCCGACCTGGATGAGGGAAGCGAAGTGGAGAACGGCCCCGATTTTCCGGGTCCGGAAAACCTGCCGCAAAGCCTCCCGGTCAAGGAGGTCGCCCCGGACGCATGGCCTGGTCCCGACGAGCTCCGGCTTTCCGCTGGAGAAGTTGTCGAAGATGAGGACATCGAACCCCTCCCTGTGGAGTTCCTTCACGGTGTGCGAGCCGATGTACCCGGCGCCGCCGGCGACGAGGATGGTCATGGCGCTTTCCTTTCGATGAGCCGGCGGGCCCGTTCGAGCCCCCGGGCCTTGGTCTCGAAACCGTTGTCGAGTTGGAGTTTATAGAGCTTCATCAGGAGCTTGCCCATCTCCGGGCCGGGCGGGACACCCAGCTTGAGCAGGTCCCGGCCCATGACCAGGGGCTTGATCGTCTCCCTGTTGACGCGGAGGTCGTCGAACTTCTTGAAAAGCCAGCGCGCCTGCCGGTCGAGCCCCCGGACGAGGCGCGTCCCCCGTCCGGCCCGGTCGGCGGCGTCGAGATGGACGAGGAGCTCGATCTCCCCGTCGACGTCGGCCGCGAGGCGGTTGAAGGCCTTTTTCGTCACGTCCTCCCGGTTCTGCCAGAGCTCCGCGGCCCGGTGGTGCGTCCGGATGAGGAGAGGAACCATGCGGCCGATGGCGAACCCGTTCCAGGTCTGGATCTTGAACCGGGCCAGGACGCGTCGGGCCGCCCGCTCGCTCTGGATGTCGTGGCCGCAGGATGTCACGGCCATCCGGCCCCGCTTGTATTCCCAGCGCGTCGTCGAGACCTTGCCCAGGTCGTGGTAGAGCGCGGCCAGCATCAGGGCCAGCTTTTTCGGCGCCGGAAGCCCGGCGAGCCCGGCCAGAGCGGCCGCCTGGTCGACGGAGAGCTTGGTGTGGGCCCAGACTGTGTGGTGGCCGAAGGCGTCCTTCTCCGGGTGGAAAACCGAATCCTGGATGACGAGGGCCAGGGCCTGAAGCTCGGGGAACCACTGGTCGAGGACGCCGAGCCGGAACATCTCCTCGAGCCCGACCGACGGCCGCGGCGACCCGAGGAGGACCTTTAACATCTCTTCATTGACCCGCTCGACGCTGAGGCCGGAGAGGTCGACGGCCCGCGCGGCGGGGTAGATCGCCGGGTCGACCTTGAAGCCCAGAACGGAGGCGAAGCGGGCGACGCGGACGACGCGCAGGGGGTCCTCGGGGAAGGCGGCCGGGTTGGTCAGGCGGATCTTCCCGGCCAGGGTATCTGCGCGCCCCTCGAAGGGGTCGATAAGCAGCCCGTCCTTGAGCCTGAGGGCCATGCTGTTCGTCCGGAAATCGCGCCTCTCAAGGTCTTTTTCAACGGGCAGGCCGGGGTCCGCGGAGACGAGGATGTCCTTGTGGCCCCGGACGCCTTCGCCCCGGGCCCGGTCGGTCCGCGGCAGGGCGACGTCGTAGGTCTTCCCGCGGAGCGTGAACTTGACGATCCCGAAGCTCTTCCCGACGAGGTCGACGCGGCCGTGCTTTTCGAGCTTGCGGACAATCGCCCCGAGCTCGTGCCGGGCGACGAGGATGTCGACGTCGGGGGAGGGGTGGCCGCGGATGAGGTCGCGGACGAAGCCCCCGACGGCGTAGACGTCGCCGCCGAAAAGGCGGACGAAGAGGGCCCGGTCGGCGAAGTCGAAGTCGAGCTTCCTCATAAGGTTCATTATTCTAACAGGTTTCGCCTCTCCTGGGAAAGCCGCGGCCCGGCCGGGTCACTGGGCAGCAACAAACTTGTCGAGGACCTCCTTGACGGCGTCCTTATGAACGAGGAGCATCAGGCACTTCAGCCGAGTGTAATCCTCCTGGTAGAAAAAATAGCCCTTGGCTTTCCCCCAGTAGGCGTTCTCCCAGGAATCCTTGATCAGGAACCAGTTGCCCTTGGCGGATTCCAGGTAGCCGACGCAGTGGACCGCGTGGTCGTCGGTGGAGCTGCCGTTCGTGAACCGGTACTCCCGGCTGGACTGGTCGATATAGCTCGAGGGAATGTCGAAGGTGGGCACCATGGCGACGTCGTTTTCGCCGTTGTAGCCGGGCTCGGAGAAATCGACAGCCAGAGCGACCGTGTACCCCCGGCGCATAGCCCGCAGGAGGGCTAGGGAGAACTCGTAGAGCGGGAGGTTGTGGAAATCCTGACTGTGCCACCAGTTGTCGGGAACCCGGAACTCGCCCATGGTGTAGAAGGGGAGGTAGATGAAACTGACGAAGGCCACATAATCGCCCGGGTCGAGCCCCAGGCTCTTGAGATATTCCAGGGGCGTGAGCGACCGCCCGTCGACGGATATCCTTTCGGGCGGCCGGCCCAGGTGCTTGTCGAGGATGACCCGGACGCCGGCCAGGGCCCTGGCCTCGTCCCACTCATTCTTGGCGGCGAGGTCGGAGAGGCAGTCCCGGAACTCGCGGAAGAGCGGGCCGTGGTCATGGGACGTCTTCCCGTCGAGAAGCCCCGTGAAATCGGAGGCGCGGACGAGGCCATACTGCCTGATCCGCTCCATGGCCGAGTTGGGCTCGGAGCCCTGGCCGAGGAAGGAGTTGCCCTTTTCCCGGACGAACCGGCGGGCCTTTTCGACGTACTCCCAGTAGACGGTGAACATTTCGGACAGCTTGACCTCCGCTTTTCCCTGCCGCCTCAGTTCGGATTCGAGAAGGGAAGTCGCGGCGAACGACCAGCACGTCCCCGTGTTGTCCTGGCGCACGGGGGGAAGATGGAAGAATTTGGTGAACTCGGCCGGGTCGGTCGGTTTTTCAAAGCCCGTGAGGTCGGCCGACAGAACCGTCCGGGTTTTCCCTTCGGACGACTCCTCGGTGTAGAGGGCCTGGTCGTGCTTGACTTGCCCGGCGGCCGGCCCGCCTCCAGCCGGCTTTCGAGGGCCGCAGGAAACGGCCAGACCAGCGGCGAGCAGGAGAACGAGGCCAAGGCTGACTTGTGAGCGTTTGTCCATCGATGTCCCTCCTTTCCGGGGATCATGCCGACGGCACGAAGCTTCATTATAGAAAAGGCGGCCGGGAACTGCAATGCAGGCTTGTCTGGACCCCGCGTTTCAGGTATTCTGGTAGGAAGCAATGAGAAGGCGAACGAGTCTTATCCGGCAGATGCTCGGAGTCGTTTGTCTGGCGCTTTTCTTGGGGGGGCTCGAGGTAGGAACTGCCGGCGAGCCGGCCGCCAAGGACGACATCGTCGTAGCCCTGAAGGGCAAAGTCATCCGGAACCTCAGCTCCTCGGGGCTGACACTGGCCTTCCACATCGGCCTGACGAACCCGTCTTCGGCGCCCCGCGAGCTCGTCCGCTACCGTTACCGGGTGACCATCAACCAGAGGGAATTCCTTAACATGACCGTGCCTCTCGACGAGCCCCTGCCGGTCCCGCCGGACGGGGAAACGCTCATCGCCCTGCCGGTCAAGATTTCCTACGACCTGCTCTTCGCCGCCGTGGGCCCGGTCGAAGGCCAGGCCCTTTGCGACATCGTCGGGGACATGTTTTTCCAGAACGAGCGGAAAAAAGAGCAGCGGGCCCCCTTCGCCTTCAGCGGGGAGTTCCCCATCTTTCAGGATCCCGAAATCGAAATCCTCCCCCTTAAGGTCGAGGACCTGACCGTGGGCGGGGCCGACGTCGTCTTCCGCCCCAGGTTCAGGAACCCCAACGGCTACGAGCTCATCGTCGACAAGATCAGCTTCACCCTTTTCGTCGGCGACCGGGAAGTCCTCTCCGGGCAGATTCCGGGGGACAAGAGCCTCGCCCGAGCGGGGGAGAAGACGTTCTCCCTGCCCTTCCTCCTCGATTTCTTCGAGGCCGGGGAGAAGATGCGGGAGGATTTCCAGAAGGACGAGATCCCCTGCCGCTTCGCCGGTGAGATCGAGGTCATGTCGGTCTGGGGCCGGCTTCTCATCCGTTTCGACAAGGCCCAGGGCCTTCGCTTCGATAAGGTCTCTTGAAAAACGGGGCGAAAAAAAAAGGCCGTTCTCATGGACGGCCCGAAAGCGTTGGATGAAGAGTCTCAGAACCAGTAATTGAACCCGACGGTCAAAGCCAGACCGCCGAGGTCGAATTTATCGAATCCCTGGAACCACTCGTCGAACGTGGCGCTGGCCCAGTGATAGCGGGCCTCGGCCTCGAGCGTCGCCCGGAAGCCGATGGGGATCTGGAAACCGGCGAAGGCGTGGTAGCCGAAAACAGACCCTTTTTCCCTGCCGTTCACGGATTCGACCGGGTAGATGTCGATGTCGCCCAAATCGGGGTCCGTATAGACCCAGGGGTCGGAGAAATTGATCATCTGGCCGTATATCCGGACACTCCAAAAATAGAGCCCGGCGCCGCCGCCCACGAAGGGGATGAGGCGCGTTTTCCGGCCCAGAGGGGTTATCTTGAGGGATACCTGTAGGGGCGTGCTCGAAACGCGGAAGGCGTGCTGGATGTCGTCCCCGTCGAAAAATTCAAAGGGGAAGGCGAAATCGCCCTCGTCTAACCCGAATTGAACATAGTCGACATAATAACCCGGCACACTCTTGTTGTAAGAGTCGACCGTGAAGGCGAGGCTGAGGTTTTTGCCGACGAAATACTCGTAGCTGAACCCGAGCGAGGTTCCCTGGAACTTTTTCTTCGAGAAGCTCATCTGGTCGAATTCGATGGCCCAGAGGCTGTCGGGATGGGACGCGAGATAGCTGTCGGATAAAGCGTGGGGCAGGAAGTACCCTATCCGAAGGGAGAACGAATCGGAAAAAGCGATCGAAGGCACGAGAAGCAGCAATCCAAGGGCGAGACCGGTCAGTTTTTTCATGTCTTTTCTCCTAACAGCACGTATTATAGCAAAAAATATGCCAGGCCGGGCAGACCGTCGTCCAGGGAGGGCCGCCCTGGGGGCTGTGCCCAAAACAGGTCAGGTGTCCTCCGGAACCGGCCCGGGCGGCCGTAATTGACTTTTGGAAGGGGGACGGCTACCATCTCGGGCAGGGAGGCCAGGCTTGATGAAGACCCGCATTATCGGGATAGACCCGATGGGGGAGAACGCCGAACCGGTCCGGGCGATCGCCGCGGCCCTCCTCGAAGACGCCGTCGCCGCCTATCCGACGGAGACTTTCTACGCCCTCGGCGCCGCCGCCTTTTCGAGGCGGGCCGTGAAGAGGGTCTATCGCTTGAAAAAGCGCGATGCCGGGAAACCCCTCTCGGTCATCGCCTCCGACCTGGACATGGTCGGGGAGATTTCGGCCTCCCTCCCGCCGGCCTTTAGGGCCCTGGCCGAGGAGTTCTGGCCCGGACCTCTGACCCTCGTCCTCCCGGCCGCTGCCGGGCTCCCGGAGTTCCTGCTCGGGCCGGGCCGGACGATCGCCGTTCGGATTCCGCCCCTGCAGTGGCTGCGGGCGCTCGTCCGGGAGGTCAGTGAGCCCTTGACCGCGACGAGCGCCAACTTGTCCGGGGAAAAAGAGCTGGCCGACCCGGCCGAGGTAGCCGCCGTTTTTCGGGGGAAAATCGACATGATCGTCGACGGCGGTCCGGCGCCGGGCGGCGCCCCTTCGACGATCGTGGATTTGACCTCGCCCGAACCCCGGATCCTCAGGATAGGGACGATCCCCGAAGTCCGGATCCGGGCGGTACTCCAATCCTGAGGCCGGAACCGACCGACTTACTTCACGACCGCGCCCGCCGCGATATCCTGGTCGAAGAAGGGGATGAAGGCCTTGTTGTCCGGGGTGATGGCCGCGAGGAGCATGGCCTGGGATTCGATGCCCCGGATGACGGCGGGCTTGAGGTTGACGATGACGATGAGTTTCTTGCCGACGAGGTCTTCGGGGGCATAGGTTTCGGCGATCCCGGCCACCATCTGGCGCTTCTCCGTCCCGATGTCGACCTGGAGCTTGAGGATCTTCGTTGCGCCGGGAATCCTCTCGGCGCTGAGAATATGGGCGACCCGGAGGTCCATCTTCTTGAATTCGTCGTAGGCAATGATGTCCATGGCTTGTTTTCCCTCCTTCGTCGGTTCCGGCCGGGGGGCCGGCAGGGCGGGAGGCGCGGCAGCCTCCTCGCCGAGAAAATCCTTCAGAGCGATACGCGGAAAGAGCGCCTGGGGCATTCCGACTTTCCGGCCGGGACCGAAGCCGTCGAATTCGACCCGGGCGTAGGGGACCTCCGCGGGTTTCTTGTCTTCGCCGAGGAAGCCCCAGATCTTCTCCGCCGACCTGGGCATGACCGGGAAGACGAGGTAGCTGATGCCTCGGATGGCCGCAGCGGCCTGGAGGAGCACCCGGGCCAGCCGCCGCCTGCGGGCCGGGTCCTTGGCCATGATCCAGGGCTGGTTGTCCGCGAGATACCTGTTGACCAGGCCGATGTAGGACCAGATCTCTTCGAGGGCCTTGTTGAGGGCGCAGGCGTCGTAGAGGTCGAAAACCCGGGCCTTGAGGTCCTCGAAATCGGTCCTGACTTTCAGGTCCGCGTCCGTTTCCTCCTCGGGATCCGCGATCCCGCCGTCGAAATAGTTCCGGATCATGGTCAGCGTCCGCTGGACGAGGTTGCCGAGATCGTTGGCCAGGTCGGAGTTGACCCGGTGGATAAAGCCCTCGTGGGAGAAGTTGCCGTCCTGGCCGAGGGGGATCTCCCGGAGCAGGAAATAGCGCAGGGGGTCGGGACCGAAGACCTTCAGGATGGCCTGGGGGTCGAGGACGTTGCCCCTGGACTTGGACATTTTGGTATCGTCCTTGAGCCACCAGCCGTGGCCGTAAACCGTCCGCGGCAGGGGTAAGCCCGCGGCCATGAGGAAGGCCGGCCAGTAGACGGCGTGGAACCTGAGGATGTCCTTCCCGACGAGATGGATGTCGGCCGGCCAGAATTTCTTGAAGAGCTCCGGGTTCCAGTCGTAGCCGATGCCCGTGACGTAGTTGTGGAGGGCGTCGAACCAGACGTAGATCGTGTGCTTGGGGTCGCCCGGCACGGGGACACCCCACTTGACCGTCGTCCGGGTGATGCTCAGGTCCTTGAGCCCGCCGCGGACGAAGCTCGCGACTTCGTTGAGACGGCTCTGCGGCCGGACGAATTCGGGGTGCTCGGCGTAGAGGGTTAGGAGCTTGTCCTGGTAGGCCGAAAGACGGAAGAAGTAGGTTTCCTCGGAGACGACGGAGGCTTTTTTCCCGCAGTCCGGGCAGGTCTTGCACCCCTCCGCCTCGAGCGGCACGTCGTCGGGGAGGAAATTCTCGTCGGAGACACAGTACCAGCCCTTGTATTCACCCTTGTAGATGGCGCCCTTGTTGACGAGCATCTGGAAGAGCTTCTGGACGCCCTTCTCGTGGAAGTCCATGGTCGTCCGGATGAAGAAGTCGTGCGAGATGTCGAGGGATCTCCACAGGTCCTGGGCCCGGCCGACGACCGAGTCGGCCAGGGCCTTGGGGGTCAGACCCCGCTCGGCCGCCGCCTTCTCGATCTTCTGGCCGTGTTCGTCGGTCCCGGTCAGGAAGAAAACGTCCTTCCCGGCCAGCTTCTGGAACCGGGCCAGGGCGTCGGCGATGATCGTCGTGTAGGCGTGTCCGATGTGGGGTATGTCGTTGACGTAGTAGATCGGCGTCGTTATATAAAACGTTTTTTTAGAAATCTTTTCCACTGATCAGTCCTCCTCTGATGAGCATCATGGCTTCTGCGCGCGTGGCCGGGTTCTTCCGGAACGAGCCGCGGACGGCCGAAGTCACGGTGATGGACTTGGGCTTTTTCGCCCCGCGCATGGACATGCACATGTGCTCGGCCTCAATGACGACCATGACGCCCAGAGGCTTGAGGTGCTCGTCGAGCAGGTCGGCGATCTGTTTCGTCAACCGCTCCTGGACCTGAAGCCGTCTGGACAGGGCTTCCACCACCCGGGCGATCTTGCTCAGACCGACGATCCGCCCGGATTTCGGTATATAGGCCACGTGGGCCACTCCCGCGAAGGGGAGAAGATGGTGCTCGCACATCGAGTAGAGGGGGATGTTCTTGATGAGGACCATTTCGTCGTGCTTTTCGTCCTCGATGACGCGGAGGTTCCTCGTCGCTTCGCGCTCCGTGCCGCCAAGGATGTCGGTGAGCATCCGGGCCACCCGGCGGGGCGTCGCCCGGATCCCGGGGCGGAGGGGGTCTTCGCCGACCCCTTCGAGCACGAGCTTGACTCCACGTTCAATTTTTCGGATGTCCATTCTCGCTCCTTCGCCTCCCCTCCCGCCGCTAGCCCTTCTTGATGAACTCATGCACGGCCAGGTGGGCGATCTCCTTGAGCGGCCGCTTCGTTTTCCGGGCGGCCTTCAGGCAGTCCTCGTATTCGGGCTGGACGTTGACCGTCCGTCCTCCGAGGGAAGCGACCTTGATGCCGACCTTTTCGCCGCCGACGCGGACGGTCCGGAACTCCCGCTCGAGGACCCGCCGCCCGACGGGGAAATAACGGACGCCGATAGAGGTCGTTTCCTTGAATACGGCCTCGATGAGACGGTCCATTTTATCAACGGACGCGAGCAGGGTCAATTTCGTCCCCAGCCTGTTTTTTTTCATGACGACGGGGGAGAGGCTGGCGTCCATGGCTCCCTCTTCGAAAGCCCTCTCCAGGAAGTGGGCCAGCAGCTGAGGCGAAGCGTCGTCCAGTGTCGCCTCGATGATATAGACGTGCCTCGCCTCGTCGAAACTCCGGGCTTCGCCGTAAAAAGCCCTCAGGACATTCGGGATCTCGGGGAATTCCTTTGTCCCCGCGCCACAGCCGATCCTTTCGTAGACGAGCTCGGGGAGTTTGGTGAACCGCTTGGTCAGGGTCGAAATGATGGCCGCTCCGGTCGGCGTGACGAGCTCGGACTCGACCCAGGCCGAGTAGACCGGCACGTTTTTCAGGAGTTCGGCCACCGCGGGCGGCGGGACGGGGAGAACGCCGTGGGACGTCTTGACCCAGCCCGAACCGACGTTGAGGGGCGAAGAATAAATGTCGCGGATGCCCAGTTCGTCGAGGAGGAACGCGGCTCCGACGATATCGACGAGGGCGTCGTCGGCCCCGGCCTCGTGGAGATGGGCCTCTTTGAACCTGCGGCCGTGGACCTTGGCCTCGGCCTCGAAGAGCCGCTTGACAACGGCCAGGGCCTTCTCCTTGACGGCCGGCGCGAAGCGGCTCCGCAGGATGACGCGCTCGACGTCGGCGAATGTCCGCTCGACGTGTTCGTGCGCCTTGATATAGACGTCGACCTTGAGCGCGCCAAAGCCGCCGCGGTGGACCCGGCGGACGGAGATGTCCACGGGCAAGCGGAGTCCGGCCATCTTCTCCTTGAACAGGGCGTGGTCCACGCCCAGGTCGAGGAGTGCTCCGAGGATCATGTCGCCGCTCAACCCCGAAGACCCGTCAAAATAGGCGTAGTTCATGGTTTTGTCCTCTCCCTCAACTGCCTGTCCAGAACGGGCAGGATCTCTCCGGCCTTTCCCGGGAAAAAGAAGTTGGCATGCGGTGTCAGAGGAGTCGGCTCGAGGTTGACCTCGACGATTTTGGCTCCCGCCCGGGCCGCGGCGTAGGGAAGAGAGGCGGCCGGGTGAACGACGGCCGACGTCCCGATGACGAACATGACTTGACAGGACTCGCTCAAATCGTAGGCCCGGTCGAGGACGACGGGGTCGAGCGATTCTCCGAACCAAACGATGTGGGGCCGGAAGAAGGCGCCGCAGTTCGGGCAGACGGGAGGGATGTGCGGCAGGGGATTGTCCCTGACCTCCTCGACCGTCCCTTCCCGGGTGCAACGTAGTTTCCAGATGTTGCCGTGGAGCTCGACGACGCTGCGCGAGCCGGCCTTTGCATGGAGGCCGTCAACGTTCTGGGTGATGACGGCCATATCCCCGAACAGGCTTTCCCAGCCGGCGATAACCCGGTGCCCGGCGTTCGGCTCGACAGGCGCGATGAGGCCGCGCCGCCAGTCGTACCACTCCCAGACGAGTTTCGGGTCGCGCTCGAAGGCCTCAGGCGTGGCCAGAGTCTCGGCCTTGTACTGCCTCCATAGTCCGTCCTTGCCCCGGAACGTTGGAACGCCGGACTCCGCGGAAATCCCCGCGCCCGTGAGCACGGCGACTCGGCCGGCCCCGGCAAGCAATTCCACGACCTCTTCGACCTGATGTTCGCTCATGGATGTCCGTTTCGCCCCTTAGAATATCGTTTTCCCCGGCAAAAAGCAAAAGCTCGGGAGGCCGCTTTCCTTGCTTGACCCACGGGGGTTGACTTGCCTTTGCTGAAAAGGGTATATCATCCGAGGAGTATTCATGTCCGGGACCAAAAAAGCGCAGAAGCCTCATGCCTCCGTCGGCATCTTGGGCGGGACGGGGTTCTACGAGATCGACGGCATCAAGAACACTCGCGAGGTCCGCCTTCGGACGCCGTTCGGGGAGCCCTCCGACCGCTACGTCATCGGGACGCTCGAAGGCCGGCGGGTGGCCTTCCTGGCCCGCCATGGCAAGGGCCACCGGTTGCTTCCCGCCGAGGTCAACTACCGGGCCAACATCTATGGATTCAAGAAGTTAGGCGTCGAACGGATCATCTCGGTCAACTCCGTGGGCTCTCTCCGCGAGGACATCCGGCCGCGCGACATCGTCCTGGCCGACCAGTTCTTCGACCGGACGTGCCGGCCGAACACGTTCTTCGGCGAGGGCCTCGTCGCCCACGTCAGCTTTGGCCAGCCCGTCTGCCCGGAACTCGTCAAGGTCCTTTATGAAACTGCGGTGGGGCAGGGGATGAGGGCGCACCGCGGCGGTACCTACATCTCGATCGACGGCCCCGCGTTCTCCAGCAAGGCCGAGTCTCTCACCTACCGGTCGTGGGGAGCGGACGTCATCGGCATGACCAGCGCCACCGAGGCCAAGCTCTGCCGCGAGGCCGAAATCTGCTACGCGACGCTGAGCCTTGCTACGGACTACGACGTCTGGCACGAAACCGCGGAGCCGGTCAGCGTCGAGCTCATCCTCCAGAACCTGTCGCACAACATCGGCAACGCTAAATCCGTGATCAAGAGAGCGCTGGCGTCGCTCGGCGGCGAAGGCGTCCGCGCCTGCGACTGCGGCTCGTCCCTGCGGAACACCATCGTGACCGACCCGGCCGCGATCCCGGCCGCGACGCGGCGGAAGCTCGGCCCCCTCGTCGATAAATATCTGCGTTAGAACTGGGGAATATCCATGAGTCTCGTCATCGTCGGTTCGGTCGCCTTCGACACTATCCGGACGCCCTGGGGCTCGCGAGAGAAAATCGTCGGCGGGTCGGGGACCTACTGCTCACTCGCGGCCAGTTATTTCACCCGGCCGCGCATCGTCGGTGTTGTCGGCCGGGACTTCCCGCGAAAAACCCTGGCCCTGCTCAAGTCGCGCGGCGTCGACCTCGAGGGCCTCAAGGTCAAGGCCGGGAAGACCTTCCACTGGGAAGGGAGGTACGAAGAGGACCCCAACCGTCGAACGACCCTCCGGACGGAGCTCAACGTCTTCGCCGACTTCCGGCCGCAGATCCCCGCGCCCTACAAGGGCTCACGCATCGTCTATCTGGCCAACCTCAACCCGGAGCACCACGACTTCGTCCTGGGCCAATTCCGCAAGCCGGCCTTGGTCGCCATGGACACCATCCGTCTCTGGATCGACACCAAAAGGGATGTCCTCCTCAAGGAGCTCGGCCGGGTCGACATCTTCTTCGCCAACGACGAGGAGGCCCGGCTCATCACCGGGGAGATGAACCTCATCATGGCCGGCAAGGCCCTCGTCGGGCTCGGCCCGTCTCTCGTCCTCCTCAAGAAGGGAGAGCACGGCGCGCTCGTCTTCAGCCGGGATTTCGTCTTCGGCGTCCTGGCCCATCCGTGCGAGCACGTCATCGACCCGACCGGGGCCGGCGACAGCTTCGCCGGGGGATTCCTGGGCTACCTCGACAAGATGCCCGGGCTGGCCGGAAAGGACGTCCGCCGGGCGGCCGTCTACGGCAGCGTCATGGCCTCTTTCGCCATCGAGGATTTCGGGATCGGGCGTTTTCTGACCCTCGACCAGGGCCAGGTCGAGGGGCGATTCAAGCAATTCCGCAAGCTGTCGACATTCTAGAATGCGAAAGGCCCCCGGGATCGCTGGGGGCGGCTGGGGAGGAAAGAAATGGCTGACATCAAGGTCCCCATGGAGCCTTTCCGCATCAAGGTCGTGGAGCCCATCCGCCCGGCAGCGCGCCGGGAGCGCGAGGCCCTGCTCCGGCAATCCGGGTTCAACATATTCGGCATCCCGGCCGAGAAGGTCACCATCGACCTTCTGACGGATTCCGGGACTTCGGCCATGAGCGACGACCAGTGGGCCGGCATCATGTCCGGGGACGAGTCCTACGCCGGAGCGCGAAATTTCTTCCATCTCGAAGATTCGGTCCGTTCGATCTTCGGCTTCCGCCACGTCATCCCCACCCACCAAGGGAGAGCGGCGGAAAGGATTCTCTTCGGTTCGGCCGTCAAGAAGGGCGACAGCGTCCCCAACAACATCCATTTCGACACGACCCGGGCCAACGTCGAGGTCCTCGGGGCGCGGGCCGAGAACCTGGTCGCCGCCGAGGCCTATGATCCCGATTCGAGCCACCCGTTCAAGGGCGACATGGACGTCGAAAAGCTCAAGAAATTCATCGACCGGCGTGGCGTCGAAAGGATCCCGCTGGTCATGATGACAGTCACAAACAACAGCGGCGGCGGACAGCCCGTCTCCCTGAAGAATATCAAGCAGGTGAGCGAGGTCTGCGCCCACCACGGCATCCCCTTCTTCTTTGATGCCTGCCGCTTCGCCGAGAACGCCTTCTTCATCAAGAAGCGCGAAAAGGCCTACGCCAAGAAGAGCGTCCTCGAGATCGCCCAGGAGATGTTCTCCTACGCGGACGGGGCGACGATGAGCGGCAAGAAAGACGCCTTGGTCAATATCGGCGGGTTCGTCACCCTCGACGACGACTCTCTGGCAGAAAAGATCAAGAACCTTCTCATCATCAGTGAAGGGTTCCCGACCTACGGCGGCCTGGCCGGTCGCGACCTGGAAGCCATGGCCCGCGGGCTCAAGGAGGGGCTCGACGAGGACTACCTGGAGCATAGAACTGCCCAGGTCGCCTACCTCGGGGGCCTGCTCGACCAGGCCGGAGTGCCGGTGTTCAAGCCGTTCGGGGGACACGCCGTCTACATCCTGGCCGACCGGTTCTTGCCCCACATCCCGCGCACGAAATACCCGGGTTGGGCCCTGACGGTCGCCCTCTATAGGGAGTTCGGCATCCGGGCGGTCGAGGTCGGCGGGGTGATGTTCGGGCATAAGACGGGCAAGGGGAAACAGGAGGTCTATCCCGAACTGGAGTTGGTCCGGCTGGCCATCCCGAGGCGGGTCTACACGGCCTCACACCTGCGGTTTGTTGCCGACTCCTTGATCGAACTCCATGAGAACCGCGACAAGGTCAGGGGCCTGCGCATCGTCCGCGAGTCGCCCTTCCTCCGGCACTTCACGGCCCAACTGGAGGAAATATAAGTCTCCTCCCCGACGTTTAAAAGTCAAGTCCAAGACTTGTTTCAGATATTTACCAGAATTGCGGCTACGAGCCGCTCCGCCGCAATTCTGCCGGTCGCTTCGAAGACTCCGCTCCCAGCCGGAGGTCGAGTCTCCCGATCCCGGCGTCGATGTCTACTTCGATGGCTACCGCGCTCCGGCCGTAGGCCTCGTTCACGTAGGCGCCGCCTTGCTTGGTCAGGCCGCGGGCATCGACCGACCCGATGCCGCCGTCCACTTTGACCCGCACGCCGACCTCGGAGGGCAGGGTGATCTTGCCGCTGCCGACGCCGCCGTCGATCTTAACGTTGAAACTCTCCTGGTGCGGGCCCTGGAGGTCGAGGGTCATCTCGCCGACGCCCATGTCGATCTCGACCCGCTGGAGCTTGAGGCCCCGGAGGTCGATGTCGCTTTGCCCGGCGCCGAGGTCGATGGCGAGGTCGAGGGGAACGGCCTTGCTCAAATTGATGTCCCAGCGGTTACGGACCCGGCCGAAGGGGATGCTGTTACGGCGGGAGCGCCGGACCTGGAGGGTGCCCTTGTCGCCGAAGCGGCGATAGTCGACGACCGGACGGTCCCTGTCCCGGTTATATTCGAACGAAGCTTCGAGGAGGGCCTCCTGGTCGGCGCCGCGGACCTTGAGCTCACCGGCATTCATGTGCAGGCCGACCTCGGCCCGCGCCGCTCCCTCGAGCGCGACCGTCTGAGTTTCCGTCCTGACGTCCCTAGGCTCGTCACACGCGGCGACGAGGACCGCGAGGGCGAGGATGACCAATCCTATTCTCGTGCGGGAAGAGCTCATCGATAGGCCTCCTGGTATTCGTTTCCGTCTCATCTCTATATACGAAGGAGACGGGCCGGGAGTTCCCGGACTCAGGGAGTCCGGATCTTTTTCGCCGGCAGGTCCTGGCCGCCCTATCCTGCCCGGCCAGTCCTTCGGTAGGCCGGACCCTCAAAACGAGCCGGGCTTGTGTCCGTTGTAGGCGCTGATGTCGAGGAAGCCGTGCCCGCTCAGGTTGAATAGTATCACGCGCTCCTTTCCCTCGGCCTTTGCCTTCAGGGCTTCTTCGACGGCCACGGCGATGGCGTGGGCGGACTCGGGGGCCGGGAGAATCCCCTCTGTTTTCATGAACAGCACCGCCGCCTCGAAGACCGTCTTCTGGTCGATCGCCCGCGGCTCGACGATGCCCATGTCCGTGAGGTGGCTGACGAGAGGGGCCATGCCGTGGTAGCGGAGCCCGCCGGCATGAAGCGGCGGAGGCACGAACTCCATCCCCAGCGTGTGCATGTACAGGAGCGGCGTCATCCCGACGCTGTCTCCGAAGTCGTAGCGCAGCTCGCCCCGGGTCAGGGACGGGCAGGCATCCGGCTCGACGGCGATGAAGCGCGTTTTCCGGCCCCCGACGAGGTTGTGGCGGACGAAGGGGAAGGCCAGGCCGGCGAAATTCGAGCCGCCGCCGACGCAGCCGATGACCGTATCCGGGACCGCGCCCATCTCTTCCATCTGTTTTTCGGCCTCGAGCCCGATCACCGTCTGGTGCATGAGGACGCTGTCCAGGACCGAGCCGAGGGCGTACTTGATGCCGGGGTTCTTGACGGCGATCTCCACGGCCTCCGAGATGGCGATCCCCAGGCTGCCCGGGTGTTCGGGGTCTTTTTCATAGAATTTCCGTCCGGCCTGGGTCGTCGGGCTCGGACTCTCGAGCACGGTGCCGCCGAACATCTCCATGAGCACCTTCCGGCCGGGCTTGTGACGATAGCTCGACCGGACCATGAAGACCCTGGTTTTGATGCCGAATCGGGACCCGGCGTAGGCGAGGGCGGAGCCCCACTGGCCGGCTCCGGTTTCGGTGGCTAGGGTGGAGACGCCCTCCTCTGCGGCCAGATAAGCTTGCATGATGGCCGTGTTCGTCTTGTGACTGCCGACGGGCCCGACGCCCTCATACTTGTAGAAAATGCGGGCCGGCGTGTCGAGGTGTTTCCTGAGGGCCGTCGCCTCGACGAGTGGCGTAGGTCGGAAAACCGAATAGGCCTCGAGTACGGGACCGGGAATGGGGACCTCGCGCGCGGTCCCTCCCTCTTGGCGGATGAAGCCTTTGGGGAAGATGACTTCGAGGTCCTCCGGCTTGATGGGTTCTTTCGTCCCCGGGTGAATAGGCGGCTTGGGCGGGGACGGCAGGTCGGCCTTGATGTTGTAATAGGCCTTGGGCAGGTAATCCGTTTTTCTCGATGCGAAGCGCATGATGGTTATTGTCCTTTCACGACGTCTTTCCCGTCGTGCCCGATGGGTCTTCGGTTCACGGGACGCGCGCGATAAGCAGGTGAATTCGCACACGCGTCCCCAGGAAGGGGGATGGACGGGGGGAACGGACTTATCGGGCGGCTGGGACCGCCCACCAGTTCCAGGAAAGAAGGGAGGACAGCGCTTCGGCCGGGATCAGGAAAACGTTCAGGCTGTCCATGATTGGCGGATTATAGGGAACGTCTCCGGCCCTGTCAAGGAATACTTTTGACGATTCCGCTCAGCCCCTTATGCTGCGGCCTCCTCCGGGCGTCGCCACCGCGCCACTGTCCCCTGATTACATGATCAGGGTTCGAGCCCACGGAGCTTGCTTTTTTATTCGGCCCGGCATAAAAAGCAGACAGTAGACAGGAGGACTAGACATGACAAAGAGAATGATCTCGCTTGCGGTGGTCGCGTGCGTGGCCGTGTCCTTTTCCGCCGCCCAGGACCTTGACAATCTGATGAAACTCAAGCCGGGACGGTCCCGGGCCGTGACTTCGACCGACCCGAGCTTAACCGGGAACGCCGACCGCGTCAAATACATCGCGCCGGGAGAGACCAAGGTCCTGGCGGACATCAAGGGGCCGGGGGTCATCCGCCACATCTGGCTGACCTTCAGCGAGGCCCGGCCGAACTGGCTCGAAGCCGGAGGGTCGGCCGCGCCCGACGAGATCGTCGTGCGGATGTACTGGGACGGGGCCAAGGAGCCGGCCGTCGAGGCCCCCCTGGGCGATTTCTTCGGGGCCGGCTTCGGCCGGCGCTACGAGCTGGTCTCCGTACCGGTCCAGGTCGAAGCGGGCGGCGACGGCTACAACTGCTTCTGGCCCATGCCCTTTTACAAGCGCGGCCTCATCACGGTCACGAACCAAGGGGCCAAAAACGTCCGGTCCTTCTATTATCACATCGACTACACCGAGGACCCCGGCCTGCCGCGGGACACGGCTTATTTCTGCGCCCAGTACAACCGGGCCTTTCCCGAAAAGCTTGGCCGCGACTACACCATCGCCGACATCACGGGCAAGGGCCACTACGTCGGAACGGTCATGTCCATCCGGGCCCGGAGCCCGATGTGGTTCGGAGAGGGGGACGCCCGGTTCTACATTGACGGCGAAACGAAGCCCTCCATCCAGGGAACGGGGACCGAGGACTACTTCATCATGGCCTGGGGCATGTCCCTGGGCCTCTATCCTTATTTCGGCTGTGTCCGTTGGAGCCCCGAAGGAGAGGTCCCGGGCACGGAATACTGCATGTACCGCTGGCACATCGCCGACCCGGTCCGCTTCGAGAAGTCCCTCCGCTTTGACATCGAGCACACCGGCTGGATCTCGGCCGACGAGACCGAGAGCGGCAAGGTCGAAGGCCATGTCGAACGCGAGGACGACATCGCCACCGTGGCCTTCTGGTACCAGGCCGGACAGCCCCGGCGGTTCACGAAACTGCCGCCCCTAGCCGAGCGCCGCTTCCCGAACTTGGACCTGATCATCGAGGGGAAAACCCTCCTGGCCGCTTCCCGGAAGGTCAGGGGAGCCGCCGAACTCCAGAAAGGCTACGACTGGACGGGTGAGGGGCAGCTCTTTTTCCGGCCCACCGCGGACCGGACCGGCCTCGAGATCGCATTCGACGTCGCCAAAGAGGAATACCGGGCCCTCGTCCTGCGGATGACATACGCCGCGGACTACGGCTCCTATAAGATCTTTCTCGACGGCAAGAACGTCCCGCTCGCCGAGGACGGCTCGGCCCCGGCCGAAAGCCCCGCCTTCGATTTCTACTCCCGGGACCTTGAGGTCAAGGACGTCTACCTGGGCAGCTTCAAGCTCGCGCCCGGAAAGCACACGCTCCGGTTCGAGGGTGTGGGCCAGAACGCGCTGTCCAAGGGGAATTATCTCGGCCTGGATTCGGTCAGACTGCGGCAGCGTTGGGACCGCAAAAGGAAGCTCCTGATCTAAGAGGATTGCCCTAGTAGGCGCGCTTCGCCGGCAGCTTTCTCCATTCGCGGAAAAGCTCGAGACAGTCGTCACGCTGGAAACCGGGCACAAGCATGATCCGCGAGCGCCCCAGGGTCTTCATCGTTTTATTCGAGATCCGGAGCTCGTGAAACCCGGCTCTCGCCGCGTCCCGGATTCCGGTACCGTAATGAACTGCGCCGATCCGGGCCCAGTGAATGGCCCCGAAGCACATCGGGCAGGGCTCCGTAGTCGAGTAGATCTCGCAGCCGGAGAGGTCAAAGGTCCCGAGCTTCCGCGAGGCCTTCCGAATGGCGTTCACCTCGGCGTGGCAGGTGGCGTCGTTGCCGAGCACGGTGTTCCTGGCCACGGCCAGAACTTTTCCGTTTTTGACGATACAGGCGCCGAACGGCCCGCCGTCCGGCCGGACGAGGTTCTTGCGGGCCTCGGAGATGGCTTTCTTCATGAAGCGGCTGTCGTGCGAGGTCTCGATTTTCTTCATTGTTGCTCCCGATCTGATTATACCCGCCCTCGACGGGGAGGGAAAGCCGCTCAGGGGAGGCAGGGCTGCCGGCTGTTCCAGTTGACCGCCGAGTTCGAAATCTGATTAAATAGTCTAGCCATGAAAAACGCCAAGGTTTTCATTTCGGTTCTGCTGATGTGCGGCCTGCTCCTCCTGTCCTCTTTCCCGGCGAGCCGGGGGCCGCTCAGCCTGATCAGGATCCCCAAGGGCCCCGATTTTCCCGTCGGGGTCCTCTCCCGTCTCCAGGTCGACGTCCGGCAGGAGCTCGGGAGCTGCCTGCTGGCCCTGGCCGACCGCGAGGATATCGCTCTCCTCCGCCGGAACGGCGTCCGCTTCTCGATCCTGGCCCGCAACGCGGCGGAGCGTGAGATCCTCGTCGTTCGAACCGATTCGCCGGACGCCCTGGCCGCTCTCCGTTTGGCGGGCAAGGCCATCGCCGTGGAGCCGGGAACTGCGGTTTTCTGGACGGAGATGGGCAGTCCCTCCGAGGCCGTCCCGACCGGCCTGCCGCGAAAAGTCCTCTCATCGCGGACCGTCCGAGTGGACCTCCGGCCGGCCGTCAGCGCCGGACGGCATGTGCCCCTGGCCGTCGCCCAGGACCCGCTTATCGATATGATCGTTGACCTGGTATCGACGTCGAACCTGAGCTCCAGCGTCCAATCCCTCCAGGACTTCCAGACGCGCTACGCCTCGACCTCGAACTGCGAGGCCTCCGGCCAATACATCTACAACGCCTTTTCGGGCCTCGGCCTCGACGATGTCCGTTTCGCGCCGTTCACCTTCTCCGGATCCTACAGTTCGCGAAACGTCGTCGCCGAGAAAACGGGCGAAACCTACCCGGACGACATCGTCATCATCTGCGCCCATTACGACTCGACGTCGCCCGCCGCCTCGCGCCTCACCCTGGCCCCTGGGGCCGACGACAACGCCAGCGGAACAGCGGCCGTCCTCGAGGCGGCCAGGATCCTCGCCTCATATCCCCTCGACTTCACGGTCCGCTTCATCGCCTTCTCGGCGGAGGAGTGGGGCCTCTACGGCAGCCGGGCTTACGCCACAGCCGCGGACCTGGCGGGAGACAGAATCGTCGGCGTTATCAACTTGGACATGATCGCCTACGCCAACGCGATGCCCGAGGACCTGCAGGTGATCGTCAATTCGGCTTCGGGCTGGCTGGCCGACCGCTTCCTCGACGCCGCCTCCTCATACGGGCAGCTCGGTGCCACGAAGACGGTCGACGCCTCTTTCGTCTATTCCGACCACGCCCCGTTCTGGGATAATGGCTACCCGGCCATGCTGGCCATCGAAGACGATCCCCTGCAAAATCCCTATTATCACCAAACGAGCGACACGCTGGACAAGCTCAACCTCGAGTTCTTCACGAGCGCCACCCGGGCCTCCCTGGGCCTTCTGGCCGAGCTGGCCCAACCGCTCCGGGAAGGGTACCCGAAGACCCCCGTAGGGCTGGCCGCGACTTCAGTCGTCTACAGCTCGCTCTTCAACGCCTTGAAAGTCGTCCGCCTGACCTGGAGCTCGCAGTCCGACGCCGCCGGATATAACATCTACCGGACGAACCTCTCGCATCTCGACTACGTCAAGGTCAACGATTCGCCCATCGTCGGGACGACGTACTCGGACGACGATGTGCGCACGGACCTGCCTTATTTTTATGTCGTTTCGGCCGTCGGGGGTACAGGGCTCGAGGGCAATCGCTCGAAGGAAGCCGGCGTGACTCCCGACACGGGCTGGTCGGCGGCGGCTCGGTCAGGTTTCGGCATCCTGCCGCTGTGGGGGACACGATGAAAGCCGTTCGCTCGGTCGCGGGGTTCGTGCTCTTCCTCCTCGGAATGTCCGTCGCCGCGGCCGCCCGGGCTCAGGAACTGTCGGTCTCGTTCGCGGCGGGGAGCTTCCGCGCTTCGGAGGTGGCCT
>Ga0214473_10002043_pt1 | contig 25458 bp, 24 predicted proteins | sample RVTome_7_FD_203509 | JGI IMG/M metagenome (GOLD analysis project Ga0214473, IMG submission 203509) | Soil microbial communities from uranium-contaminated site in the Upper Colorado River Basin, Wyoming, United States - RVT98D197 | ecosystem: Environmental > Terrestrial > Soil > Contaminated >...
CTCATCGCTCACCGGGGCAGCGGGGCAGGAAGGCTCACCCGCTCAATCTACGACCACGCGCCCTCGCGCGCAACACGCGCGCGCGCGCACGCGTGAGGTTTGTCAGACAGGCTCAACAAAGCGAAATTGTTGCTGAAAACTGACCACGTCGCGAAACACAACCGCTCCGTTCAAGATATCGGATGTCACCACATATCGAAGGACGCTGAATGTATTCGGAGCTGAGTCTCACTCAGATACTGAAGACGATGGACACGCTCCAGAAGCGTATAGGTGAGCGCTTCCCGGGCTCGGGCCTGGAGCAGGTAGCAGCGGAACTGAGGCGGGTCGGCGAGGAAACCCATCCGGTTCTCGCACGGGCGGCATGACCGCACTGGCCATTGCGGATCGCCGTGTGGCTGGTTGCAGCCGGAGTGGCTGTCCTCGCCGTGGCATTGTTATGGTTTCTCCCGTCACTCTCATTCGATGTTGATGGGATCGGCTCCATGTTGCAGGCTGTCGAGTCGGCCGCCCAGGATGTGATCTTTCTCGCCGTGGCGCTCTATTTCCTCTTCACTCTCGAGACCAGGCTGAAGCGGCGCGTTGCACTTCGCGAGCTCCACCGGCTGCGGAGCATCGTCCACATCGTCGACATGCACCAGCTGACGAAGGACCCGGAGCATCTGCTGAGTCCGGAACTACGCACGCCGTCATCACCTGAGCATCGGCTGAATCGATTCGAGCTCGCCCGTTACCTCGATTACTGTACTGAACTCCTGTCCCTGAGCAGCAAGCTGGCCGCGCTCCACATCCAGCATGTGAACGATGCGGTCGTGCTGAACGCGGTAAGCGATGCGCGTTTGCCCGGCTCAATTGGCCTCGATCGGGCCGGCGGGGGAAGGTGCGGTGGAGGTAGGCCTACTCGAGGATGAGAGGCTCGTCCGCGGCGGGCTCGCGCCGGCGCAACGTAGCCGGCGAGGCAGGATCGATCGCGGCGAATCAGGCATTGAACACCCAGCCTGGCGCGAAACGCATCAGCGCGTAGACCAGCCCCACGTACGTGGCCAGGAAGCAGACCGTGAGGGGCGGGTGCGCCGCAGTTCGGGCAGGCGCGGGTCCCCTGAGGGGGTCGGGTCAGCGGTGCCATGCCTCAAGCTGGCGGCCACCCCGCCCGAAACTCAAGAGTCGTCCGAACGCCGGTCAGCGCGTAGCCTCCATCGCGGGCGAACCAGCGGAGCAGGCGCTCGCGTCCCGCGCACCGGTGGAATACATCTCTCGGTGACCCCGGGACTTGACCCGGGTCGTCGGCCGCCACGCAACCATTGGCCCCTTCCCCGCCCTAACCTCCGGACGCACCCATTCACCGGAGGCACCATGACCCATCATCCGCTCCGCAGCGCCGCGGCCGCCCTCGTCCTCACCGCGGTCGGCGGCACACCCCTCCAGGCCCAGTCCGCCTCCGCCGGGAACATGGCGCTCCCACCTATTCTGGATCGGGTGGAGGAGGTGGCGCTGGCCCGCAGCGCCGCACCCGACGGCGTGGCGCGGGAGGCCACCGTTCTGGTCCTGGAGCGCGGCAGGGGCTATGTGGAGGCTGAGCGCGGCAGCAACGGCGTCACCTGCATGGTGGATCGCACCTGGCAGCAGAGCGTCGAACCTCAGTGCTTCGACCCGGAGGCCAGCGCCACCATCCTTCCCCTGCGTCTGCGCCATGCCGAGCTCAGGGAGAAGGGTGCCACGCGTGAAGAGGTGGAGCGGGACCGGGAGGAGGGGATGAGAGACGGTCGCTTTCGAGCGCCAGCGCGGCCGGCGCTCACGTGGATGATGTCCGCGGGACAGGTTCTCTACAACGACGAGGGCCAGCATGTGGGCGCGTGGCGGCCGCACGTCATGATCTACTATCCGGGGCTCACGGCGGAGGGGCTGGGGCTGGCTGGAGAGGCCCACCCCGACGGCCCCTGGCTCTCGGACGCGGGGGAGCCCATGGCCACGCTGGTCATTCCCATGCCGGCCTTCTTGCCCGTGCGGGAAAGCCCGCGATCCCCTTGAGCTACCCTGACGACCGCGCCGCCGTCACCGCTTTCCTCGACCACCGGGACGAGGCGGCATTCGACGTCCTCTACCATCGGCACACGCCCCGCCTCTGGGGCCTGGCCCTCCGCCTCACCGGCGGGGACGAGGCGGAGGCGGCGGAAGTGGTGCAGGAGGCGTGGCTGCGGGCCGTGCCGCGGCTGGCGGAGTTCCGCTGGGAGAGCACGCTCGGCACCTGGCTCGGCGCCTTCGTGGTGAACCGCTGGCGCACCCACCGCCGGAGGCAGGGGCGGGAGGTCGCCTGGGACCCGGAAGCGGTGGCGTCGCTTGCAGGATCCGTGGAAACGCCGGGCAGCGGGCTGGACGTCCGCCGCGCGCTGGACGCCCTCCCCACCGGCTACCGCACCGTCCTGGTGCTCTTCGGCATCTACGGTTACTCCCACGACGAGATTGCGGCGCTGCTGGGGATAGCCCCCGGCACGTCCAAGAGCCAGCTCTCCCGGGCGCGCGCCGCGCTCCGGCGGTCGCTGGCGTGAAGGAGGCCCCATGACAGATGAACTCACGCCGGAGGAGCGGAGATGGCTGGAGCAGGTGGCTGAGGAGGTGCCGCCACCGGCCGAGCTGCGGGCGAGCGTAGTAGCGGGGCTGGCCGCCGCCGGGGCATTCAAGCGACGTCCCCCGGCCCGCTTCCACCGCTACCGCACCTTCGCCGCTGCGGCCGGGATCGCGCTGGCCTTCCTGGTGGGTGGACTGGTGGGCCGGGCCACGGCAGGCGGACCGAATGGCGCGCCGGCGCCGCCCGCGGCGCCGGCCGGGGAGCAGTTCCTCCTTCTCCTCTACGAGGACGCCGCCTATGACGCGGCGGGACGGAGCACGGACCAGCTCGTGGCGGAGTACGCCGCGTGGGCCGGGCAGCTGGCGGCGGAGGGGCGGCTGGTGGCGGCGGAGAAGCTGGGGGAGGAGGAGGGGCGGGTGGTACCGGCAGGGGCTACCCCTGCCCCCGTGGCCACGGGAGTACTGACGGGCTTCTTCATCGTCCGCGCCCCCGGCTACGCGGAGGCGGCGCGGGTGGCCCAAGCATCACCGCACACGGGGTACGGGGGGCGGGTGGTGGTGCGGCGCATCGAGGGGACGTAATTGCTGGCGGGCGTGCTCCGACAAACCGCCGACGTACATCCGATAAACCTCCGACAACGCGTAGGTGCGTCCCCTGTTGGATGGGTTCCGTACGGCCGCGGCGTGACGTTCATGATTTAGCTGCGGGACGGCCACAACCTCCCCTACGACCTACGCCGGCCGGTCCGTGACCGGTGCCGACGGTGGGGCGGGATACGCGTCGGCGACGAGTCCCTCGATCGACGCAATCGTGGCATCGCACCACTCCACCACCATCTCCGCGTACCGGATCCCGCCCCCCAGCACCGCCAGCCAGTAGGGCAGCCGCGGCGAGCCGGCCAGGCGCGCCCGGAGCTCAGCCTCCCTCGCACGGTACCCGTCGAGCATCGCGGCGTGGCGGGCGCGATGCCCCCGGAGGTGCTCCAGCGTGGTCTCCACGGGGAGCTGGTCGGAGAAGAAGAGCTTGAGCGACATCTCGTAACGCGGCACGTCCGGCTCCGGCGGCTCCGCCAACCACCGCCGGAGCTCGGCCAGGCCCGCCGGGGTCAGGGTATACACGCGACGACCGCGGCCGTCACCCTCGTCGTCCCGACCCTCGACCAGTCCCGCGGCTGCCAGCGCCTTCAGCGTCGGGTAGATCTGGCCGTAGCTCTCGTTCCAGAAGTGCGCGATCGTGCCATCGAGGAACTGCTTCACGTCGTACCCCGACATAGGCCGTACCGACAGACACGCCAGGATCGTGTATCGGCTCCGGTTATGGCGGCCCATGGGCGCTAGGTCAGGAGCACAAGCGCGTTGTACACGGCGTGCCCCACCACCACCGCCGGCAGCGCCAGCATGCCCACCGCGCGCCCCGCCCCAGGCGTGGCCGCCAATCCGCTCGAGTCCATCAGCACCCTCGGATTTGGATTATATCTAATAGATACATGTGCGCAGGACGGGCTTGGGCGCAAGGCCGCGAGGGTTAGGGATAGGAAATTCAACCCGACGTTTCGTCAGGGAATGGGAATGGGCGGCCGGGGCATTGCGCGGCGCGGGCCCGGTCTCGATCATGGAGGAGCGCCGACGCCGGGTCCCGTCAGGATCCCGGGAACGTAGGATTCCACCGGCGTCCTGCACATCACCAGGAGGGGCGGCATCCCCGTATCCGCGGAGTACCGTGCGTTCGTGCTGGAGCAGCTCGGCCGGGTTGTGCCGGTCACGTCGCGCAGCATGTTCGGCGGCGTCGGTATCTACTCGGACGGCCTGTTCTTCGCCCTGATCGCCGATGACGCCCTCTACCTGAAGGTCGACGACACGAACCGCGGGGATTTCGAGAGCGCGGGCATGGCCGCGTTCCGGCCGTACAATGACGACCGCACGATGCAGTACTATGAGCTTCCAGCGGACCTGCTCGAGGATGTCGACGAATTGCGCGTATGGATTCAGCAATCGTTGTCGGTGGCAACGTCCGCGCGTCGGAGCCGGCGGTGACGCGATCTCCCTTGCCGGGCGCAGCATTGGTCATGGCTGTGCTGGCCGGTGCACTGGCCGGCTGCGCGGGCGCGAGCACGCCGCGAACGGAGTCAGGCAACGTGGCCGCTGCCGGGTCGCCGGGCGGCGGACTGATGGCCGGCAATGATGGACTCGTGGCCATCAACGGCACGCGTCTGTTCGTGCACCGCGAGGGCAGGGGCGAGCCGGCGATTGTCGTGCACGGCGGCCCGGTCCTCGATCACGGCTATCTGCGGCCGCACCTTGCCCCGCTCGGCGACCAGTTGGAGCTGATCTTCTACGATCAGCGACTGAGCGGCCGATCGGCGGGCGCTGTAGACAGCGCGTCAGTCAGGCTCCACACGTTCGTCGAGGACATCGAGGCGCTGCGTGCGGCGGCCGAGGCGGAGCGCGTGCACCTGATCGCGCACTCGTGGGGCGGGCTGCTCGCGTTGAAGTACGCGGCCGCCCACCCGGAGCGGCTACGCAGCATGGTGCTGATCAGCCCGATGCCACCGTCATCAACACAGTGGCAGGAGGAGCAAGCCGCACAGGCGGCGTTGCTGACGCCGACCGATACCGCGGGCGGCGGCGCTCTGCGCACTACGTCCGCCTTCGTCGCGCGCGAGCCGGCCGCCGTAGAGGCGGTGCTGCGGCACTCGTTCCGTTCGCAGTTTCACGATCCCGCGCTCGCCGCGGTGCTGCGTTTCCACGTCGAGCCGGACTACGACAGGCGCAGCCGCCAGTTCGGCTACATGCTGCCGGACCTCCTGACGTACGACGTGCGTGCTGCGCTCGCGCGCGTTGCCGTTCCGACGCTCATCATATACGGAGCCGACGAGGTCGGCGCGCTCATTGGCGGTGGGGCCCTCGCGAGCGCACTGCCCGATGCGCGGCTGGTGGTGCTCGATGACGCCGGGCATTTCCCGTTCATCGAGAGGCCGGACGACGTACTCCGTGAGATCCGGCTACACGTCCGCAGGGACTGACAATGGGCTACTTGTCAGGCACTGAACACCCAGCCTGGCGCGAAACGCATCATCGCAGTGCTATGGGGAATCTGCCACGCCGCCGCCCGCCCGCAGCCCTGGCCGCCCCGGCGTACGCGCCGTGCTGGATGAAGCTTCCCGCGCAATGAATCGCTCACCCCCTCCCGCTGTCCTTGCACCCCCTGGCCATTGCCAGCTACCTGTTATTGCTATATAGTGGATTCGTGAACGAGGGATTTGCGGAGAACTGGACCACGCAGGCCCGGAAGGGTGTCCTGGAGCTCGCGGTACTCAACGCCATCCGCGATGAGCGGCTCTACGGCTACGAGATCGTGAAGCGCCTGAGGCGCGTGCGCGGACTGGTGATCAGCGAGGGGACGATCTATCCGATCATGAGCCGGCTCCAGCGCGAGCGGCTGGTCGAGTCCTCGCTCGAGCCGTCTCCGGAGGGGCCCGCGCGCAAGTACTACAGCCTGACCCCGGTGGGCGAAGCGACCCTGGAGCGCATGAACGCGATCTGGGCGGCAATGACCGGCGGAGTGGAGGAACTCAGGGGTGATGATAGCGCTGACTGACAGAGCACGGGACCATCTGGAAAGGTACCTGGACGAGGTGCGGCGGGTCGCGGCGGCCGGGGGTGACGTGGACGCCGACGACGTGGTGGCGGGCGTACGGGAGCACGTCGAGGCCGAACTGGCCGACGAGGATCCGGGCGCACCGATCACGGCGGAGCGCCTCGACCAGGTGCTGGAGCGGCTGGGTACGCCGGGCCGTTGGGAGGGTGAGCCCCGCAACGCCGGCGCGGAGGCCGCGCAGCCTCGGGAAGCCCATACGGCCCTCATTGCGGTGATCGCACTCGGCCTCGTGGGGCTCCTCCTGGCCACCTTCGAACGACCCGTTCCAGGGATAGCGCTCCTGGCCGCGGGAGGGGCGGTGGCGCGCGTGGCCCTCATGGCCGGAGATCGTGCGTCCTCCGAGCTGGGCGAGCTGGTGCTCCGGACCTACTGGACGCTCACGGCGCTGGCGGTCCTGGTCCTGCTGCTCGCGGCACCCGCGGTGGCGGTCTGGTCGAGTGCCCAGATCGGTGGCTTCCTCGACGGCCTGGCCAATCCCAGCGCGCCACCGATCCCCGGTACCAGGGATCCCTCGTACTGGAGGTGGATCACGGGCCTCGTGGCAGCCTCCACCGCAGCCTGGTGGACCGTGCTGGGGCTGGCTGGCGTGAAGTGGCGCCCGTTCGCCAACCGGCTCGTCGGCCCCGCGCTGGTCCAGCTGTCCGCCGCGTCGGTGCGTGGGCTGATCGCCTGCGGCGTGTTCCTGATCCTCCCTTCCCTCTGGATGCTGCTCACATGAAGCGCTCACTGTGCATCTTCACCACCCTGGGGCTGGTCGCGACCGCGTGCGGCCCGCGTGTTCCGGCTGCGACGACCGACGCGCCCGTTCGTACCGTCGTGGCGGCGGAGGCCTACGGGAGCGCGATCGACTCCGTCCGCTCGCTCCTGCGCCCGATCGCCGAGCGGGGCGCGGGCATTGCCCTCGCGGTGCACCGAGGCCGCTCGGCGCTCTGGGTCGAGGGCCTCGGCAACGCAGACGAGGCTGGCCGCCGGCCCGTCGATCCGGAGCTGACCCTCTTCCGCGTCTACAGCCTCACCAAGGCCATGACGGCCGCGGCCGGCGCCCGTCTCATGGAGACGGGGCGCCTCGATCCCGCAGCCCCCGTCCAGCGCTACCTGCCCTCCTTCCCGGTCAAGAACCGGCCCGTGACCGCGATGGGGCTGGCCAACCACGAGGCCGGCATCCGGCACTACCGGGCAGGAGAGGCACGAAGTCTGGTCCCCTGCGCCACGGTCCTTGACGCTCTGCCGATCTTTGCCGACGACCCGCTGGTCCCGCTCGATCCGGGAGCCGAGGCCTACTCGTCGTGGGGGTACGTCCTGCTGAGCGCCGTGCTCGAGGTGGCGGCGGGGGAGCCCTTCCCCGAACTCATGGACCACCTGGTGCTGGATCCGGCCGCGATGAGCCGCACGCGCCTCGACGCCCCTGAGACGCCGGCCGACCTGGCTACACCGCTGGTCGAGACCGTGGCCGGCGTGGTTCCGGAAGAAGCCGTGGACAACCGTTGCAAGTGGGGCGCGGGGGCTTATCTGGCAACCGCCCCGGACCTGGCACGCTTCGGCGTGGCCCTCTTCGACGGCACCCTGCTGGGCCCCCAGGCCGCAGCCCTCTTTCTGCAGGGCGGCGACGTGTACCGCGCCCAGGGCGTCGGCGCCGGCGGCACCGCCTTCATGCTGAGCCACGCTCCCTCGGGCACCTCGCTCGTCCTGCTCGGGAACGTATCCGGCCAGACCATCGGACCGGCGCTCCAGTCTGCCTTCGAGGTCATGGTAGACCTCTTCCTCACGCCCCCTCCCTGATCGAAGGCGAAGTTCGGGCACGACCCGGCCCGTCCCCCCAGGGCCCGGCCTCCGTTGTGCAGCCTACCGCCGGCTGGGGCGTTCTCAGGGAGGGTGACGTCGTGTGGCGGGACGCCGATTGGAATTCGTGTTCCGACGCCGACACGGCGCGGCATCCCGGCGCGCACCGGCAGCCGCTGCGCGCAACCCGCGGGAGGATCCATGGCCCACAGTCGCTCGCTGGCGGAAGCCGAGCCCGTCCAGATGGGCAGCAGGACGCATAGCGTCTCCGACACCGGCAGCTTCCTGCTGACCGTGGCGCGCTTCCCCGGAGCCACGATTCTCGAGCCGCACGTCCATGAGCGCACCACCTTCGCCCTCATCCTGGAGGGCGGGTTCGATCTGCGCTTCACCAGCGCGGCGATCCGCCGGCGGGCGCTTCCCTGCCCGCCTGGCACCACCTTCACCGAGCCCGCCGGGGAGAAGCACGCCAACCACATCTTCGCCGGCGGGGCGCGGGTGCTCGTGATCCAGCCCCATCCGGACGCGGGCGTCAACGCCGCCTGTGGCGCGGTGCTGGACCGTATCAGCCACTTCCGCCACGGGGAGGTGGAACAGCTGGGGCGCCGGCTGGCGCGGGAGGTGGGGCGGCGCGATGACCTGAGTCTCCTGTCGGCGGAGGCGCTGGCGCTGGGCATGCTGGTGGAGGCCGCGCGCCTGGAGCCGCGCCGGCGCCACGCGCCGCCGGACCCCGCCTGGCTGCGGCGGGTGGTGGAGCTGGTCCACGACCGCTTCCGCGAGCGCCTCACCGTGACGGAGGTGGCCGCCGAGGCGGGGGTGGAGCCCGCGCGGCTGGCCGCCGCCTTCCGCGCGGCGCACGGCGTCCCACTCGGCACCTACGTGCGGCGCCTCCGGGTGGCGTGGGTAGCCGAGCGCCTCGTGGACGGTGACGAGCCCATTGCCCGGCTGGCCCTCCGCGCCGGCTTCGCGGACCAGGCGCACCTCACGCGGACCTTCCGGCAGGCCACTGGCTGGACCCCCGCGCGCTATCGGCGCCGGCGCCGCCCGGACTGAAACGCGCGGCTTTCCTTCAAAACCGGGTTTTCTTCAAGACAGGCCCGCGGCCGCCCCGCCATATTTGACGGTGCATCGGGATCCGCAAGGCGGCAGGCCGCGGGCGCGAGGCGCCGGAACGGGCATGCGGTGGCCAACCATCCGTGTGCCTGTCCGCCCCGGTCCCGGCGCATCCCCCGCCACGCTATGCGCCTGGCGCCCTGGGCGTCGTCGCTGATGAGTTTCCACCAGCGCCTCCGGCACGGACCCCCGAGGGATGAAACGAACAGCCAGTCTGGTCGGGTCGTTTCGGCATGAAGGTCGGCCCCACCTCGCCCCCGCCAACGGAGCAACCCCAAGCGCACGCGCAACCCGGGTTTTCAGAAGAGAGGTCGGGGTGTGGTCGTTGCCACCGCCCTCGCCACAGTGCGAGCGGGCCGATCACCAGGTGGGTGGTCTCGTGGAAGCGTAGGGGGCCGGTCAGCTCGAGCTCGTGAACCAGAGCCGCGGGCCTGGCAGGAACATCCCCCCAGGACGGGGGAGCTACCAGCCCCTAGCCGCCCCCTGCGTCCGGCAGGGCGCGCGCACCGGAGGCGCCGCCGCCGGTGCCCCGGGGCGGATCCCTCTGCCCAGCCGCATCGCTCCCGGCTGCGGCGTCCGGTGCCCCACCGGTGAGTTCGACCAGGTAATCCAGAAAGCGGCGCTCGTCCGCACGCAGCGACTCCGGCCCCGCCGCGTCCACGCGGGCCAGCAGGCGCTCCACCTCTCCGCGGTTGATTTCGTGGAGCCGCGCGCGATCGATGGCGTGCCAGCGGCTGCGCGTCTCGTTGCGCCGCACACCCTCGGAGGTGTAGTGGGAATTGGGCCGCTCCACCACCCGTCGCCGGGCACGGCGGCGCGCGAGCGCCCAACGCACCATGAGCACGGAGGCAAGGCCGGCCACGAGCACGGCCAGCACGTAGAGCGGAAAGAGCAGGAGGGAGTCCACATCCTACGATCGCTCGAGAAACCGATGCCGACAAGCCCCCGGCGGGGAATCCAGGGCATCCCGGGGGGGCAGAGTTCGGGATCGAAGCACTTTACACTGACCGTGCGGTCCCCCATCGTCATGGCGTGGCCACCCGACCGCACGAACCCCAGACCACCGCGAGGAACCGCCGCATGCTGAAGCTCCGCAACCTCGAGAAGGCCATCGACACGAAGGCCGGCAAGCTCTACCTGCTGCGCCGCATCGACCTGGACGTGAAGCAGGGGGACTTCGTGACGGTGATGGGGCCCTCCGGCGCCGGCAAGTCCACCCTCCTGGGTATCCTTGGTATGCTGGATGCCGCCTGGGGCGGTGAGTTCTGGTTCCTGGACCAGCCCGTCCATCGCATGAAACAGAAGCAGCGCGCCGAGCTGAACAAGAGCTACATCGGGTTCGTCTTCCAGCAGTACCACCTGCTGGACAACCTCACCGTCTACGAGAATCTGGAGATCCCGCTCTCCTATCGGAACATCCCCCGCGGGGAGCGCGCGGCCACGGTGGCCGACATCCTCGACCGCTTCAACATCGTCGGCAAGAAGGACCTCTTCCCCAGCCAGCTCTCGGGCGGGCAGCAGCAACTCGTGGGCGTGGCGCGGGCCGTGGCGGCCAACCCCAAGCTCATCCTGGCCGACGAGCCCACGGGCAACCTGCACTCGGCGCAGGGGCGGGAGATTATGGAGCTTTTCAAGACGCTCAATGATGGCGGCACCACCATCATCCAGGTGACCCACTCCGAGGAGAACGCATCCTTCGGCAACCGGGTGGTGGAGCTCCTGGACGGCTGGATTCAGCCCGAGGAGGAGGAGGCGCCCGCCGCGCGCGGTTGAGGCGCGGAGGAAGCTTAAGGGGGACGTCGCTTACGAAGAGCCGGCCCGGGCTCGTGAAGCCGGATGAGTGTCCGTACGGTCGGGCAATGGACCCCTTGCGTTCCCAGGGGTGGGCCCCTACCTTCTACCCCTGTGCATCCAAGGGGTAGGAAAGCGACGTCCCCACGCACCTGCCGCGCCTATCGACCAGCATCCCGGACGGCCCGATGACCGAGCGCACCATCAACTTTCTCCGCGACACCGTGGACCTGCTGATCCTGAAGGCCCTCACCTGGGAGCCGCGCCACGGCTACGCCATATCGGAATGGCTGCAGGCGGTGACCGGGGGGACGTTGCTTGTGGAGGAGGGGACCCTCTACCCGGCGCTCCACCGGCTGGAGGCCAAGGGGCTCCTCCGGGCCGAGTGGGGCCTGAGCGAGAACAACCGGCGGGCCAAGTACTACGCGCTGACGCGTGCGGGGCGCCGTCGCCTGGAGCAGGAGACCTCGGCGTGGCGGCGCCATGCGGACGCGGTGGCGGCCACGCTCGCCGCTGAGGGCCCGGGGACATGAGGAGGCGCGCGTGAGCGGCCGGCCCGAGCCGCCGCGGCGCCCGGCCCGCCCCCGTGCCGGCGCGCCCGGGCTCGGTCGGGATGTGGACGAGGAAGTGGGCTTTCACCTGGAACGGAAGGTGGAGCGGCTGGTGGCCGAGGGGTGGACCCGGGGGGAGGCGGAGGCGGAGGCGCGCCGGCGCTTCGGGCGGGTGGAGCAGGTGAAGGCGGAAATGCTGCGCATGACGCGGAGGCGGCGGGTGCGGGAACGGATCATGGACATGTGCGATGGCGTGCGGCAGGATCTCCGCTACGCGCTCCGGCAACTGGTGCGGAGCCCCGTCTTCACCGTGGTGGCCGTGCTCACGCTCGGGCTGGGCATCGGCGGCGCCACGGCCATCTTCAGCGTGGTGGACGCCATCCTCTTCCGGCCGCTGCCCTTCCCGGAGCCGGAGAGGCTGACGGTGGTATGGGCCGACTGGACGCGCCGGGGCGGCCCCGACAACGAGTGGCTCTCCTACGCCAATTTCCGGGACCTCGACGAGGTCCCGGACCTGGCCGCCACGGCCGCATGGGGCGGCTTCAATCCCACCCTCACGGGCCTCGGGGAGCCGGAACAGGTGCAGGGCGCGGAGGTGACCCACGAGATGTTCAGCCAGGTGCTGCGCGTGGAGCCGGCGCTCGGCCGCAACTTCACCGCCGCCGATGACCAGCCCGGCGCCCCGCTCACCGTGATCCTGAGTCATGCGCATTGGCAACGGGCCTTTGGCGGTGAGCGCGGCGTGCTCGGGCGCAGCCTCACGCTCAATGGCACGCCCGCCGAGGTGGTCGGCGTGATGGCCGCCGGCTTCCGCCCGCCCTTCCAACCGGACGCCGACCTGTGGAGGCCGCTGCGGTTCGACTGGAGCACCGCCGAGGACCACCGCGGCCACGCGGAGATCCGCGCGCTGGCGCGGCTGGCGGAGGATGCCTCGCTCGAGCGCGCACACGCCCAAGCGGGTGCCGTGGCGGCGCGGGTGGAAGCGGCCCAACCCGAGCGCAGCACCGGCATGGGCTACAGCCTGGTGCCGCTCCGTGCGGACATGGTGGCGCCGGCTCGCGCGGGGCTGCTGGCGGTGCTGGCGGCCGTCGGCGTGCTGCTACTGGTCACGTGCGTGAACCTGGCCAATCTCCTCCTTGCCCGCGGCTCCACGCGGCGGCCAGAGTTGGCGGTGCGGGCGGCGCTGGGGGCACGGCGCGCCCGCGTGGCGCGCCAGTTGATGGTCGAAAGCCTGGTGCTGGCGGTGCTCGGCGGGCTGCTGGGTGCGGCGGTGGCTTATGGCGGCACCGGCCTCCTGGTGGCGATTGCTCCGGCAGGCACGCCCCGGATCGGCGAAGTGGCCGTCAGCGGGCGCGTGCTGGCATTCGGTGCCGTAATCACCCTCGTGGCGGGGCTGCTCTTCGGGCTCGTGCCGGCCGTGCGCTCCTCGGCGGTGGACATCGGCGCCACGCTGCGCGAGGGCGGTCGCGGCCCGGCCGGAGGCGCTGGCGGGCTGCGGGTGCGTAGCGCCCTGGTGGTGGTGCAGGTGGCGCTGGCGCTCCTCCTTCTGGTGGGCGCGGGACTGGTGGTGCGCAGCTTCGAGAACCTGCGCACGCAGGACTTCGGCTTCCGCCCGGAGAACGTGGTCGTGGCCCGCGTTGGGCTCCCTGGCACCCGTTACCCCGATGCCGCCGCCCGGCGGGCGTTCGCCCGTGCGCTGGACGAGCGGCTGGGCGCGCTGCCGGGCGTGGACGCGGCGGGGCTGGTCAGCCCCGCGCCGCTCAGCGGATTCGACGGCGACGTGTCGTTCACCGTGGAGGGCCGGCCTCTGCCCGCGCCGGGAGAGATAGAGACGGTGTGGTACCGCCAGGCCACGCCCGGCTACTTCGCGGCCATGGCTATTCCCATCGTGGCGGGGCGCGGTCTCAGCGCGGCGGACACGGATGGCACCCCTACCGCGGTGGTCATCAACGAGACCATGGCGGCCGCGGTATTTCCTGCGGAGAGCCCCCTCGGCAAGCGCATCAACGTGGGTGATCCGGCCGATCCCGTCTGGTGGCAGATCGTGGGCGTAGTGGGTGACGTCAAGAACTTCGGCCTGCGCCAGGGCAGCCGCTACGCGCTCTACATGTCGACGGATCAGCTGCCGCCGGGCACGCTCTTCCCGGCGCTACGCTCGACGTTGCCGCCGGCCGACGTGATCGCCGCCCTGCGGGGCGCGGTCACGGACCTGGATCCGCTCCTGGCCGTGGCCGATGCGGCGCCCATGACCGAGGTGGTGCGCAAGGCCCTGGGCCCCGAGCGCTTCCTCAGCGTGCTCCTCTCGCTCTTTTCACTGGCGGGGCTCCTGCTGGCCGTGGTGGGGCTCTACGGCGTGGTGGCCTTCAGCGTCTCCAGCCGGCTGGGTGAGCTGGGCGTGCGTGCCGCCCTGGGCGCCGGTGCGGGCCGGATCACCGCCATGGTGCTGGGGCAAAGCATGCGGCTCGTGCTCGCCGGCGTGCTGCTGGGCGTGGCGGCGGCATTGGGTCTGACCAGGCTGGCCGGCACCCTCCTCTTCGGCGTTGAAGCGACGGACCCCGTCACCTTCGCCGCCATGGCGCTGATCCTCGGCGCGGCCGCGTTCGCGGCCAGCGCCATCCCCGCGTTGCGGGCGGCGCGCGTGGACCCGGCCGCGGTGCTGCGCGGGGATTAGCCGAGTGGCGGGGCGCCACCGCGGTGGGCAGCAGTGCTGCGCGCTGAAGGCGCCGGGACGCATGGCGATGACCCCGAACAGCTTGCCCTGCAGGAACGCAATGCCTCAGACCGCCAGGCGGCCGCTCCCCTTGCGCGTCTATGGGAGCCGCCTTAGCGTACCATAGACGCTCTATGGAAGGCGCTGTCGGCGGCATCCAGATCGCTAGCCCGCGCCGCTCCTCCCTGAACCCCGCGTGCATCATGGGCAAGGACCTGGATCTCCTGCACGGCACCCTGGACTTCCTCATCCTCAAGGCGCTCACCTGGGGCTGCATGCATGGCTACGGTGTGGCCCGGTGGATCGAGCGCACCACGGAGGACGTGCTGGCCGTGGAAGAGGGCTCCCTCTACCCGGCGCTGCACCGGCTGCAGAAGAAGGGGCTGCTGGAGAGCGAGTGGGGCGTATCCGAGAACAACCGCCGGGCCAGGTTCTACCGCCTCACGGCCGCCGGACAGCGGGAGCTGAAGCGCCAGCAGTCGGACTGGACGCGCTTTGCCGCGGCCGTCTCAAGGGTGGCGGCGGCGGAGGGGGGCGCATGAGGGGGCCGCGGAATGTGGATGACGATGTGCACGACGAGGTGGATTTCCACATCCAGATGCGCATCCGGGACAACCTGCGCGCGGGCATGAGCCCGGCCGAGGCGCGGCGGGAGGCGGAGCGGCGCTTCGGGGACCGGGCGCGGGTGGAGGGGGAGGTGCGGCGCCTGGCGGAAGGCCAGCTGCGGCGGACGCGCCGTCGTGAATGGTTTGGCGGGCTCTGGCGGGACGTCCGGTTGGGCGTGCGCAACCTGCGGCGGCGGCCGGGCTTCGCGGCGGCGGTGATCCTGACGCTGGCCCTGGGGATCGGAGCCACCACGGCCATCTTCAGCGTGGCGGAGTGGGCCATCCTGCGTCCGCTGCCTGGCGTGGGCGGGCCGGAGGAACTCTTCACGGTGCGCTTCGAGCGGGAGGAAACGGCGGGCCAGGGCCTGGGCTTCGCATTCATCTCCCATGCGGACGCCAGCGATCTGACCTCCGCGCCGGCGCCCGCCGTGGGCGGACTCACCTCATCGGCGTTCAACCAGGCGCACGTGGTGCTGCCGGGCGGCGGCACGCCCGAACGGCGGGGCGTGGAAGTGGTGATGCCGGGCTACTTCCACGTGCTGGGGGTCTCCCCCGCCCTGGGCCGGACGCCCGAGCCGCTCCCCGGGGAGGACCCGCGCATCGTCATGCTGGGGCACCGCTTCTGGCAGGAGGCTTTGGGCGGCGCTCCGAGCGTCATCGGCAGCACGCTGGAATTCAACGGCCATCCATTCACCGTGGTGGGCGTGGCGCCCCGGGAGTTCCGTGGCGCCTCCTACCCCATGAGCAGGGTTGACGCCTGGATACCCATCCCGGGGTGGGCCACCGTCGGGGCCGAGCCGGACGCGACCCTCCTCACCGCCAGGAACCGGGGCTTCTTCCTGAACCTTTACGGCCGCCTCTCCCCGGGGGCGTTGCCGTCGGCCGCCGAGTCACAACTCCGTGCGGCCCGCCGGGCCCTGGTGGAGGCCAGTCCAGGCGCCAGCCGCCTGGAGCAATTCGTTCCGGTGGTGACCGCCGGGGTGGGTCTGGCCCCCTGGGTCAAGGAGCGGATCACGGGGATGCTGACCGTGCTGGGCGGGGTGGTCGTGCTCCTCCTGGTGCTGGCCGTGGCCAACGCCGCCAACCTGGTGCTGGCCCGGGGGCACGCCCGCCGTCATGAACTGGCGGTACGGCGCGCCATAGGTGCGGGCCGCGGGCACCTCGTCCGCCAGCTCGTGACGGAGGGCATGGTGCTGGGTGCCACGGCAGGCATGGTGGGGGTGGGTCTGGCGGGGACCCTCCTGGCCATCTTCCACGGCCAGCGGCTGGGGCGCAACCTGCCGCCGCTGGAGGGCGTGACGCTCGACGGGAGGGTGTTGGCGTTCGCCGCCGGCACCGCGTTGCTCACCGGCATCCTCTTCTCGGTGGTCCCGGCCCTGCTCGCCGCACGCGCCACCGACGGTTCCCTCCGGAGCGGCACGCGTACGGTCGGCGGGGACGGCCGCCTCCGTGGAGCTCTCGTAGTGGTGCAGGTGGCGCTCTCCATGGGGCTGCTGGCGGGTTCCGGCCTCCTCCTGGACTCACTCCGCGCGCTGGGGGACATGGAGCTGGGCTTCGAGGCGACCGGGGTTGCGGAGATGACCCTGGATCCGCGGACGCAGGGGTACGGCTCGGAAGCGCTGCCCGCGCTCTGGCGCGATCTCCTGGCCAGTGTGCGGGCGGCGCCGGGCGTGCAAGGGGCGGGCTTCGCGGGCGCGGCCCTGCATGGCAACCAGCGTGCGGACACCCGCCTCCGACCGGCCGGCACGCCCGCGGGTGAGGAAGGCGTGGACGCGAACACCAATCAGGTGAGCGAGGGCTACATCGCAGCGCTCGGCATCGATCTGCTGGCCGGTCGCGATTTTCTGCCCGCAGAGGTCATGGCGGATCCCCCGCGGAACGTCCTCCTCGTGAGCCGTGACGTGGCGCAACGGCTGGCCCCCGGGGGGAACGCGCTGGGCATGGAAGTGGAGCTGACGTACCGGGAGGGGATCTTCCGGATCGTGGGCATCGTGGGGGACGTGCGTATGCATTCCGCCAAGGACAAAGAACGCGCCCTGGTCCTGGAGCCTATAGGACAGCAGTGGACCCCCAGTTGGGGCACCATCTACGCCCGTAGCGGAGGGAGCGCGGCAGCGCTGGCTCGCAGGCTTCCGGACGCCGTGGCCCGCGTGGATCCCGCGCTCCCCGCCTACGACGTCATGACGCTCGAGGAGAGGGTGTCTACATCGCTGACGGAGGACCGCATGCTGGCCCGCCTCACCACCCTCTTCGCCGCGCTGGCCGTGCTGCTCGCGGGCGTGGGCCTCTACGCCGTCATGGCCTACAGCGTGGCGGCCCGGACCCGGGAGTTCGGTGTCCGCCTGGCGCTGGGGGCGGGGGCGGGCGGGATCCGCGAGATGGTCCTGCGCCAGGGGCTGAAGCGCACCGGCCTCGGCATCCTGGCCGGTCTGGGTGTGGCCTACGCCGTGGGCCGGCTGCTGGCCAACCGGCTCTGGGGCGTGGTGCCCGCCGACCCGTGGGTCCTGGCCACCGCCGCGGCCACCCTGCTGGTGGTGGGCGCCCTGGCCAGCTGGCTGCCGGCCTGGCGCGCCACCCGGGTGAACCCGATACGTGCGCTGAGGGCGGAATAGTGGTCAACAGATTTTAAGCGACGTCGCTTTCCACCTTCCACCGCTGAGCCGGCCGTGAGGCACCCGCCAGATCTTGCCACCTCGTAGTATGCAAAGTATACTCCGCCCTCGTGACCGCACGATCCGCGCGAGGAGGCGCAGTAGATGTCGAGGCTGGGTGAGTTTGAGCTCCTGGTGCTGCTCAGTGTGCTCAGACAGGCGGAGGAGCCGTACGCGAATCGGGTCCGCGAGGACCTGGAGGAGAACGCCGGGCGCCGGGTGACCCGGGGCGCGCTCTACCGGACGATCGACCGACTCGTCGAGAAGCGGTTCCTGGCCTGGGAGATGGAGCCGAGCCAGGTCCCGGAGCGGGGCGGTCACCCCATGCGGCGGCTGTTCGTGACGGGGGCGGGGCTGGCCGCGGCGCGGGAGGCCCGGGACGTCCTGGTCACCTTCCTCGACGGGCTGGATCCCGTGCCGGGGGATGCGTGATGCGCGCGCCCCGTCTACCCGCGCGCCTGCTCGCCCGCGTGCTCCGCAACGACCCGGCGGCCCCCGCCATTCTGGGGGACCTGCACGAGGACTTCGTCCGCCTGGCCGAGGCGCGGGGACGGATCGCGGCCGGCCTCTGGTACTGGCGGGAGGCGCTGGGCCTGGCCGCGGTCCGGGTCGCGCACGGCCTGACTCGCTCCGTGCGCGCCGCCTCCGCCGGGTCCCTTGGTAGCCTCTTCGAGGACGCGGCCTATGCCGGCCGCATGCTGCGGCGCTCACCGGGCTTCAGCCTCTTCACCGCGGCGGTCATCGGGGTGGGCGTGGGCGCGGCCACGACGGTCTTCAGCGTGCTCAAGCCGCTGGCCTTCGACCCGCCGTTCGATGAGGCCCACCAGCTCGTCTGGATCCAGAACGTGGGCCAGGCCGGGGACGGCTCCCTGTCGGCCATCACCATGCGGACGCTCAACCTGATCGACTTCCGCGAGCGGGCCGCCACGCTCAGCGGGATCACGGGCTACGACGCCTTCTTTTCCAGCCGCTCCTGGACGCTCACGGGCGTCGGTGAGCCGGAGCGGATCACCGCCGTGGGCGTGGCGCACGACTTCCTCGACGTGCTCCGCGTGCAGCCGCTCGTTGGACGGGGTTTCACGGAGGAGGAGGGCCGGAGGGGCGGACCCCCGGCCGTGATCCTCTCCCACGATTACTGGCGCACCCGCTTTGCCGGTGATCGCTCGGTGGTCGGCCGGACGCTCCGGCTGAACGGCGAGCCCCGCACCGTGGTCGGGGTGCTGCCGCCCACGTTCGATTTCTCCTCGACGTTCACGCCCACCGTGGAGGTGGACGCCCTCGTGCCGTTCGTCGTATCCGCCGACAACAATTTTCAAGGCAATGTCCTGGCCTTGATCGGCCGCCTGAGGCCGGGGCTCGGGCCCGAGGCGGCGCAGGCCGAGCTGAGCGCGGTGGTCCATGCCCTGGGCCAGGAGGATCCGGAGCGGTGGGGGCTCGGCGCGCGGGTCATGAGCCTCCGGGACCACGTGGCGGGCCCGTTCCGCCACTCCCTCCTGCTCGTGGCCGCCGCAGCGGGCACGCTCCTGCTCATCGTGTGCGTCAACGTCTCGAGCCTGCTGCTCGCGCGGCTCCCGGAGCGGGCCAGGGAGATGGCGGTCCGCAAGGCGTTCGGCGCCAGGCGGCCGAGGCTCGTGCGCCAACTCGTGATGGAGACGCTCGGCATCTCCCTCCTCGGCGCGGTTGTGGGAAGCGGTATTGCCTGGGTTGCTACGCGGGCGGTGCGGAATGCGGCAGGCATCAAGATCCCCCTGCTGGACGCCGTCCAGGTGGATGGCTCGGCGCTGGCGGTCGCGGCCGGCGTGGCCGCGCTGACCGGCGTGGTCGTGGGGGCCATTCCGGCGCTCAAGGCTGCCGAGGGAAGCGAGGCGGATGCGCTGCGGTCCGGCGGCAGGGGAAGCAGCGCGGGGCGCGGCGCCGGACGGCTGCGGGAGGCGCTCGTCGTGGCCCAGGTAGCGCTCGCGTGCATGCTCCTGGTGATCGGCGGGCTCCTCACGGCCAGCTTCCGGGCGGTCCTGGACGTGGACCTGGGCTTCGAGCCGGCCGGCACCGTGGCCTGGTCGCTCCACCCCGACACGGCCTTCGCAGCGCAGCCGAACAAGGTCAGCTTCTACGAGCGCCTCATCGAACGCGTGGAGGCAGTGCCCGGGGTGGAGGGCGCGGCCCTGGCCGACGCCCTGCCGCTCGGCCGGAACCGAGCGTGGTCCTTTGACGTGGTCGGCGTACCGGAGGAGGAGGACACCGAGGAGGAGGTCTTCCCGCACGTGGTGGATCCGGGCTACCTGCCGACCATGGGCATTCCCCTCGTGGCCGGTCGCAACTTCTCGGCCGCCGACCACGCGGACGCACTGCCCGTGGTGCTGCTCAACGAGACTGCGGCCCGGCGCATGTTCGGCGGCGCGCGGCAGGCCGTCGGCGGGCGGCTGGAGTTCTGGGGTCCGTGGGTGTGGGAGGTGGTCGGGGTCGCGCGGGACGTGCGCCACATCTCCCCCGAGCTGGGCGCCGGTATGGAGGTCTACTTCCCCTTTGCCCAGATGCAGGACTTCGGCACCGGCGAGCTGATCGTCCGCTCGTCCCTGCCTCCCGACCAGGTTGCCCCCGCCGTTTCCGCGGCGCTGACGGAGGTTGCTCCGGGTATGCCGGTCAGGGAGCACTGGAGCCTCGAGTCCAGGGTCCGGGAGGCCCTCTCCGAGCGCCGCTTCGCGCTCGGCATCCTGACGACGTTCGGCGCGGCCGCCCTCCTGCTGGCCGCCTTCGGGATCTACGGTGTGCTCGCCCGCACGGTGGCCGAGCGGAGGGCGGAGATCGGCATCCGCATGGCCCTCGGGGCCACGGCCCGGAACATCGTGGGCAACGTGCTGCGCCGCATGCTCCTGCTCACCGCGCTCGGGATCGCGGCGGGGTGGGGGCTCTCGCTGCTGGCGTCGGGGCTCCTGGAATCCCTGCTCTACGGCGTCCGACCGGCGGAACCGGTGGCGTTCGCGGGGACGGCGCTCGTGCTGCTCGGCGTAGCGGCGCTGGCGGCTGCGCTGCCGGCGCGGCGGGCGGTCGGGACGAAGGTGGCGGAGGTGTTGAACGCGTAGCACGGCTCCCGACTGCTTTCTCCTCGCGCGCTGATGGTGGAGCCTCCTGGCTCTCCGGCAACGTTGCCGCTATATTGTGGCAACACAGCCAAGGAGCCGTCATGGAATGGTACGAAGCCGCGAGCGCGCTGGGGGGGGTCGCCGTCCTCGGCGAGGACGTGGTCTCCGGGACCAGCTTCGTCCGCCGGATCGAACGCGGCCTTCCCAGGCGAGCGATGGTGCAGCTCAAGCGCTTCAGCGGGCTCTCGGATCAGGACCTTTCCCACGTGATCCCGCGGCGGACGCTCACCCACCTGAAGAAGGCGGGGCGCCTCTCCGCCGAGCAGTCGGACAGGTTCGCGCGGCTGGCCGGCGTCGCCGCGCACGCCCAACGCGTGTTCGGAAGCCCCGAAGGCGCTCTCGAGTGGCTGCGCGCGCCGAATCCGGCGCTCGACCACGAGGTGCCGCTCAGCCTGCTCCGAACGGCCACCGGGGCGACGCTGCTCGAATCGGTTCTCACGCGCATCGAGTACGGCGTCTACGAGTGACCGTCGCCTGGCGGCTGGCCAGTGGTCGGCACCCGCCGCTGACGGGGGAGGGCGCACGGCTGGTGGGCGGGCGGTGGAATTCGCCGGGCCGTCAGGTCGTGTACACCTCGGAGTCGCTCGCGCTCTGCCTCGCCGAGGCGCTGGTCCATCTCCCGGGGCGCCTGCCCGCCGACTACGTCGCCTTGAAGCTGGAGCTCCCGACCGGTGCGGTCGAGCTCCTGGACGCCGCCGCTCTAAAGGGCTCCTGGGCCGCGGACATCGCGTACACACGCGCCATCGGCGACCAGTGGATCGAGCAGGGCCGCTCCCTAGCTCTCGCGGTGCCGAGCGCGGTCTTGCCGGCCAGCACGAACATCCTGATCAACCCGGCGCATGCGCGAGCGGACCGGGTCCGGGCATCCGATCCGCTGCCGTTCGAGTTCGATCCCCGGCTGAGGCCGGGGTCCTGAAGCCGGGTACGCGGCGCCCCGCAGCGCTCCACAAGCGACGTCCCCGATCCGCTCACCGGACGCGACCAGCACTCCACCCGCGGGACAACTCGAGTGGACGGCCGTACGGCTTCACGGCGTCTGGGCATGGCAACCTGGACGGGCAAGCCCCGGGCGACGTCCGCTTGCGGGACCCGGCGTGCCGCCGGCGAACAGCCAGCCGCGCCTGAGCGAGCCCGCGGATCGGCGCCAACGCCGCTCCGCCCAAGCACTTGCGGGATCCGGAGGTGAGCGGCACATACCGTGAACCGCAGTGCCCCGACCGGTCACGTCCCCGCTAGCCCGGAACGATCATGACATCCCTTGCACAGGACATCCGCTACGCCCTGCGCCGCCTTGGGCGGGCACCAGGATTCACGGCCATAGCCGTTCTCACGCTGGCGCTGGGCGTGGGGGCCACCACGGCGGTCTTCGGCGTGGTGGATGCCGTGCTGTTCCGTGATCTGGCCGGCGTGGCCGACCCGGACCGCCTGGTGCGCGTCTACACCCAGGGCGGGAGCGGCAGTTTGCACTCCAACAGCTCGTGGGCCGACTGGCGTGACCTGCGCGCCGAGGTGGGCGCATTGGATGGGTTGGCCGCCTACACCGATTACGACCAGTTCACGCTGGAGGTGGGTGAGTCGGTGGCAACAGCGCCCGGCGGTTTCGTGAGTGGTGAGTACTTCGGCATCCTGGGTGTGCGCCCCGCGCTCGGCCGGCTGCTGGGACCCGCGGACGACGACCCCGCGGCGCCGCTCGCCGCCGTCCTCTCACACGATCTCTGGCACACCCGCTTCGGCGCCGATGAGACCGTCGTGGGACGCACCATCCGGCTGAACGGCAACGCATTCACCGTGGTGGGCGTGGCGCATGCGGACTTCCGGGGCACCTCCCTGGTGGACCGGCCGGCCGTGTGGGTGCCGATGGCGGCGCAGCACGTCATCGGCAGGGCGGGCGACCTGCTCGTGGACGAGCGGCGTGGCTCGCGCTTCCTGAGCATCGTGGGGCGGCTGGCGCCGGGCGCCACGACGGCCGGAGCGCAAGCCGAGGTGGCCGCCGTGATGGAGCGCCTGGGCCAGGCCTACCCCGCCAGCAACGTGGGGGTGACGGGCGCGCCGGACGCGGCGCGGCGCGGCACAGTGGTCCCGGCCAGCCGGGCCATGTTCCGCCCCGACGACCGGCCCGCGGCCCGTCGCTTCGGCCTGCTGGTCCTGGGGGTGGTCTCACTGGTCCTGCTCATTGCGTGCAGCAACGTGGCCAACCTGCTGCTGGCCCGGGGCGCGGCGCGCGGGCCGGAGATGGCGGTGCGGGCCTCGCTCGGTGCGGGGCGCGGTCGCCTCGGCCGGCAGGTGCTCACCGAGAGCCTGGTGCTGGCCACCTTCGGCGGCGTGGCCGGCGTGGTGCTCGCGCTCTGGCTGGGCGATTTCCTGGTGGGTGCGGGCCTGGCTTCCGGCTTCGGGCCGCCCGTGGAGCTGGCGGCCGCGAGCGTGGACACCCGGGTGCTGGGCTTTGCCCTCGGCGCGGCCCTTCTCACCGGCGTGCTGTTCGGCATTTTCCCGGCGCTGCAGGCCACCCACGGACAGATGGCCGACCGGCTGCGCGAGGGCGGGCGCAGCGGCCTGAGCGCCGCCGGCATGCAGGCCAGTCGGACGCTGGTGGTGGTGGAGGTGGCGCTCACCATGATGCTCCTGGTCGGCGCCGGCCTCTTCACGGCCGAGCTGCGCTCGGCCCTGGGCGCCGATCCGGGCTTCCAGCCGGAGGGCGCGCTGGTGGCCTCGGTGGATGCGGGACCCGCCGGTTACGACGGGGCCGGCACCACCGCGCTGGCCGAGCGTCTGGTGGAGCGCCTGGCCGGCCGCGGTGACGTGGCGGGCGCCACGTGGACGCGCATCGCGCCCGTGAGCCCCCGGGGCTCCCGGATGACCATGACCATCCCCGGCTACGAGCCCGCCGCCGACGAAGACATGGAGCTGAGCTACAACATCGTGGGGCCGGACTACTTCCAGACGCTGGGCATTCCCATGGTGGCGGGTCGGCCGCTCGACGAGCGCGACCGGGCGGGTGCGCAGCCGGTGGCGGTGGTGAACCGGGCGTTCGCGGAGCGCTTCATCGACGGGCCCGCGGTGGGGCAGCGTGTGGTCTTCGGCAGTGACCCGGCCGATTACGCGGAGATCGTGGGCGTGGCCGAGACGGCCACCTACCGCGCCCTCCGCGAGGAGCCGATGCCCTACGTCTACCTACCCTTTGCCCAGGCCCCGGAGCGGGACTTCGAGGTGGTGGTGCGCGCGGCCAGCGGTGATGCCCTGGCACTTGCCACGGCCGTGCGCACGGCCGTGGCCGACCTGGACCCGGCGCTACCGGTACCGGCCATCGGCACGCTTGCCTCCCGCTTTGCCGAGCAGGCCGCCGGCGAGCGCTCCGCCGCCACACTGGTGGGGCTCCTCGGTCTGCTGGCGCTCATGCTGGCGGCGGTGGGGATCTTCGGCGTGGTCTCCTTCTTTGCCTCGCTGCGCACGCGGGAACTGGGCGTGCGCATGGCGCTGGGCTCCGACCCGCGACGCACGCTGCGCCTGGTGCTCGCCGGCGCGGCACGCATGGCCGTGCTCGGCGTCCTCATCGGACTCGTGAGCGCGGCGTTCGCGGCGCGCACGGTGGCGGGCTTCCTCCACGGCGTGAGCGCCACGGATCCCCGGGTCTACCTGGCGGCAGGCCTGGTGCTGCTGCTGACCACGCTCGGCGCCGCGGCAATTCCGGCGCTGCGCGCGGCGCGGGCCGATCCGCTGGTGTCCCTGCGGGAGTGACACGCCGTCCGAGCCGGGCCGGCGATGGGAAGGTGGGCGATGGGTGTCCGTTGGCGTAGTTGTACCTGCCGGCCGCCATGGCTGCGGCGTACGCCGCCGGGACGATGCGGTGCGTGGCGTGCGCGAACTCGTGCCCGAAGATGTTCTGGCCCCATCAGGGGGTGCCCGGGTAGCCGAGCAGGTTCTCCTCCACGCCCACGCGCACGCACCCCTCCGCGTGCGGTATCCCGCGGCCGCGAGGCGTCCCGGAGCCGCGCATCCCGGAGCCCCGCGACCGACTCCTCCCGTCATTGCCGTAGCACCCGCATGATCCAGTGCAGGTCAATGCTGCGGTCCGGATGCCGCGCCGCCGCCGTCTTCGGGTCCATCTCCAGGCCCAGCGCCAGGTTCTCCTGGCGGATGGCCCCCGCCCCGTCCGGCACAGCCGGCAGCGGCGGCGCCGGCTCGATCTCCCAGCCGGCGGGGTGGTAGAAGCGGAAGCCGGTCTGCCCGTCCCCCAGCATACGGAAACCGCCCTCGTGCACCGCGCGGTGATGGCGCCGGCAGAGCAGCGCCAGGTTATCCAGCTTCGTCTCCCCACCGTCCGTCCAGTGGTGCACGTGATGCGCCTGGCAGAAGCGGTTGCCGCAGCCCGGGAAGCGGCACCCCCGGTCCCGCCACTCCACCGCCCGGCGGATGGCCGGCGGCACCACGCGCGTGCGGCGGCCCACGCTCAGTACATCCCCCTCCGCGTCATGGACCATGAGGAGGGCCGAGGTGTCGCACGCCACGCGCCGCGCTGTCTCCGGCGGAATGCGACCGCTGCCCGCCAGCACCGAGTCACCCGCGCCGGGGGCGGCCAGGAAGCGGGCGGGTACGGACGCCTCCCCGGCCTCGGACGCCTCCCCGGCCTCCGGCGTCGCTCCGGCCTGCGGCGCCGCTCCAACCTGCGATGCCGCTCCGACCTGCGATGCCGCTCCGACCTGCGGCGCCGTTCCACCCTCCGCGGCCCCCTCCCGCGTTCCAGCTGGAACGTCCAGATGGCTGGATGGGTCAGGGGCCGCGCCGGCTCCCGGCGCCGCAGCGTTCCTCGCCGCACCGCTCTCATGCGCGCCGCTCTCCGCCGCACCGCGCTCGGCCGCGCCGTTCGCCGCTGCGCTATCCCGCGCCTTCATCAGCGC
>Ga0214473_10002044_pt1 | contig 25454 bp, 28 predicted proteins | sample RVTome_7_FD_203509 | JGI IMG/M metagenome (GOLD analysis project Ga0214473, IMG submission 203509) | Soil microbial communities from uranium-contaminated site in the Upper Colorado River Basin, Wyoming, United States - RVT98D197 | ecosystem: Environmental > Terrestrial > Soil > Contaminated >...
ACGCGGGCGTCATCCTCCTGTTCACGCCGGGCGCCCGCCCCGGCGACGGACAGTCCGAGATCCGGGTGGAGGCGGGACTCGGGGCGGAGGGATTCATTACCGACGCCCAGGCCGGCCGGATTCGCGACGCGATCGGCCGGCGCGCGGTGGAGACCGGGCGGTTCGACGAAGGGCTGGTGGTGGGGGTCGAGCTGCTCGCGCGGGCCTACGCCGCCGAGTTCCACTTCGCGCTGACCGGCGTGCCGCCCCGGCCGGACGCGGGGGAGGCATCGGGGCGGCCGGGATTCCCGGTCGGCCTGCTGGTCATGGTCGCCTTCGTGGTCTTCGCCCTGATCGCGCGCGCCGCCGCCGCGGGCCGGGGCCGCCGGGGTCCCCGGGGCCGGGGTGATCTCAACTGGCTGCTGTGGGCCCTCCTCATGAGCCAGCGTCGCGGCGGCGGGCGACGCGGAGGCTGGGGTGGGTTTGGCGGCGGCGGATTCGGCGGGGGCGGAGGGGGCGGCGGGTTTGGCGGCTTTGGCGGCGGCGGCGGGTTTGGCGGCGGCGGCGCCGGCGGGAGATTCTGACATGGCCACATCGCGGTTGCGCGACTTGGACACGCGGCTCGAACGGTTCGCCCAGGCCCTCGAGGCGGCGGCCGGAGCCAACTTGGTGAGCCTGGTGCTCTACGGATCGGCCGCGACCGGCACCGCGCGCCAGGACTCGGACGTGAACCTGCTGCTCGTGCTCCGGGACGCGGGCTCCACCGCGCTCGAGGCGCTGAGCCCCGCCCTGCACGACTGGATCAAGGCCCGCGAGCGACCGCCGCTCATCTTCTCCGAGGCGAGTTGGCGGGCCGCGGCCGACGTCTTTCCGCTCGAGATCGAGGACATGCGGTCCGTGCGCCGCGTCCTGCGGGGAGCCGATCCCGTGGCGGGCCTCAGCACCACGCCCGCCAATCAGCGGCTCGAGCTCGAGCGAGAGGTGCGGGGCCGGATGATCCAGCTCCGAGCGGCCTACGCCGCCGGCGCCGCCGACGGCAAGGCGCTGACCGACCTCGTGGCCGAGTCCTGCCGCGGGTTGATCCCGTTGATCCGGGCCGCCGTGCGGCTGGCCGGCGCCACGCCCCCGCCCGAGCCCCGCGACCTGATCCGGCAGCTCGCCGCGCTGGCCGCCCTGGACGACGCCGCCTTCGACTGGCCGCTGGCCCGGCTTTCCGGAGCCCGGGTGCCCGCCCTCGCCGCCCACGACCCCCGGGCGGCCCGCTACCTCGACGCGGTGGACGCGTTCGTAGATTACGTGGATCGTACCCTGCTTCAGGAGACCTCATGACCCGTCGCACGCTCGTCCTCGCCGTTCTCGCGCTCTCGGGGTGCGGCTACAACCGGATCCAGTCGCTCGACGAACAGGTCGGGGCCTTCAAGGGCCAGATCGGGGTGCAGCTGCAGCGGCGCGCCGACCTGGTGCCTAATCTGGTCGAGGTGGTAAAGGGCTACGCCACGCAGGAGCTCGCCATCTTCGGCGAGCTGGCGAGCGCCCGCGCGGCCCTGTCGGGCGCCGTGCAGAGCGGCAGCGTGGACTCGATGGCGGCCGCCAACACGGCCTTGAGCGGCGCCCTGGGCCGGCTGATCGCCATCGCGGAAGACAACCCCGAGATCAAGTCCAACGAGAACTTCCGGGCCCTGCAGGACCAGCTCGAGGGCACCGAGAATCGCATCGCGGTCGCGCGGACGGACTACAACAATGCGGTCCGCGACTACAACGCCTACATCCGGCGGTTCCCCCAGGTCCTCACCGCCAAGGTGACGGGGGCCGGCCCGCACCAGTACTTCGAGGCGGAAGCGGGGGCCGCGGCGGCGCCTAAAGTCGAATTCTGACGCCGGCCCGCTCCTCGATGACCTTGATGGTCTCGACGTGGTCGGCGCCGGGATCGAGCTGGGCCCGGGCCGCTTCCAGGGCGCGCTTGACCGCGGCGTAGACGTCGGACCCGACCCCGGTGTCGGCCAGGACTTCCAGCGCCACGCCGACGTCCTTGTCGAGCAGGGCCAGCGAGAAGGTGCGGGGCCACTGGCCCGACAGCACGCGCTCGGGGATCAGGTGCTCGGTCACGTTCGACCGGCCGCTCGACGCGTTGAGCACGTCCACCGCGCGCCCGGCCGGCACGCCGAGCTTGACCAGGGCCGCCAGCCCCTCGCCCGCGGCCACGATGTTCAGGGCGAGCAGCGCGTTGTTGATGGCCTTGACCGCGTGCCCGGCCCCCACCGGACCCATGTGCTCCACCTTCCGCGCGAAGGGCGCCACGTAGCGCCGGGCCCGCTCCACCCACCGCCCCTCACCCCCCAGCATCACGGTCAGCGTCCCCTGCTCCGCCCCCGACGTCCCGCCGCTCACCGGGGCGTCCACGAACCCCACCCCGCGCGCCGCCAGCCAGGCGGCGCTCGCCCGGGACCCGGCCGGATCGCCGGAGGTGACGTCGATCAGCAGCTGACCCGTCCGCCAGGTGTCGCCCGCAGCCTCGATGACCTGCCGGACCTCGCCGCTGGTCGGGAGACAGGTCATCACCACGTCGCACCGCTCGACCAGCTCGGCCGGCGAGGCCGCGAACGTCACGGCGTGGTCTCGGGCAAAGGCCTCGGCCTTCTCCCGCGTGCGATTCCACACCACCGCGTCGAACGCCCGCACGACGTGCTTGGCGATCGGTGTCCCGATGGCGCCCAGCCCGATGAATCCCACTCGCTCACCCATCACACCCCCCGAAACAGCGAACCCCGAGCGCGAACTCGGGGCTAGGCTGACCCCGGGCGCCAGCCCGGGGCTGAAGGAGCTCGAAGGCAGACGCCTTCCCCCCTACCCACCCAGCATCTGCCGCCTGAGCACCGCCAGCTGCCGCCGCACCGACCCGTCCATCACCCGGTCGCCCACCCGCACCACCATCCCGCCGATGAGCGACGGGTCTTCCCGGAAGTGCGGCACCACTTCCTTCCCGAGCAGCCCGGCCAGGCGCCGGCCAATCTCCTCCTGGAGCTTCCGGTCCGGTGGCCGGGCCAGCGTGATGCCGGCGTGTACCCGGTTGAGCTTCACGTCCTGCAGGGCCTGGTACTCGTGGCTGATGACCGGAATCAGTCCCTGCCGGCCGCGCTGCACCACGGCCGTGATGAACCGCACGAAGGTTTCCGGCGCGCGGCCGGCGAGGGCCCGCCGCAGCACGGCCACCTTGACCGTCTTGGGCACCTGTGGGGACACCAGGGCCAGCCGTACCCGCTCGTCGGCCTCGAGGGCGCCGGCCACCGCCTCCAGGGCGGCACCGTAGCCCGGCACGTCGCCCGCGCGCTCCCCGGCCAGGAACAGCGCCTGGGCGTAGTTCCGCGCGACCGTCATGTCCCTCAATGCCGCTCCTCGAGATCCGCGAGGTAACGCTCGACCAACGTCCGGTCGGCCTGGCTGTCGATCTTCTCACGCAGCAGCTTGGAGGCCGCCGCCAGCGACAGGTCCACCGCCTCGCGCCGGAGCTCGGCCACCGCCCGGTCCTTCTCCGCCGCGATTTCCTTCTTGGCCCGGTCCAGCACCTGCTGCTGCTCCTGCCGGGCCCGGGCCAGCAGCTGCTCCCGCTCCTTCTCGGCCGCGGCCTTGGCGCCCGCCAGCAACGCGTGCGCCTCCTGCCGGGCCCCCGAGAGCAGCTTCTTGTGCTCCTCCAGGGTCTGCTGCGCCTCGGCGTTCAGCCGCTCGGATTCCGCCAACTGGCGCGCGATGCGCCGCTCCCGCTCCTCGGTGGCCTTGAGAATGGCCGGCCACGCGAACCGTTTGAGCACGAGGAAGAGGACGATGAAGACGGCCCAGGTCCAGAAGAACAGCCCGAAGTTCACCTCGAACGGCGAGGCGAACCCCTGAGCTGCCTCCTCGGCCCCGTGGGCCTGGAGCGCGAATAGAACGCCCATGCGCCGTCCCTACTTGACCAGCTTGAACAGCAGCGCGAACACCAGCGCGATGATCGTGGCGCCCTCGAGCAGCACCGCCAGCACCAGCGTGGCGCCCCGGATCTCGGCCCCCGCCTCGGGCTGGCGCGCCATCGCCTCGGCGGTCTGCCCGCCGATCCGCCCCAGCCCGATGCCCGCCCCGATCAGGATCAGGCCGAGGCCCAGGCCTGCCCCCAGCAGGGCCAGCCCATCTCCCACGGTCTTGGGTACGACGACCGGCTCCGTCTGCAACAACATCAGAAAGTTCAACATGCTTGCGACTCCCTCACGCCCCGGGGAGATGCGTTGTCAGGTGCGCTTCCCGCGCTGGGGGACCGTCTCCCGGCGATCCCTGCTGCGGGCGACCCGCCCTCGGTCCACCGGACCGGCGGGTTTCTCCGATCGTTCGACCGGATACAGGCGAACGGTGCCAAGCGCCGGAACCGTCGCCACCCTACATCCTGTGACCTACCCACCGCTGGCCGTCTATCCGTCTAGCCGTCTACCCGGCCACCCACCCTCCACCGCCTAATGCTCATGCTGCATGAGCCCGATGAAGACAGCCGAGAGCAGTGCGAAGACGTACGCCTGCAAGAACGCCACGAAGATCTCCAGCAGCATGATGCCCACCACCAGCAGCGTGGTGATGCCGCCGATCCCCCAGTTCCACCCTTCCAGGTTCCCGAAGAGGAAGATCACCCCGAAGAGCGACAGGATCACGAAATGGCCGGCCGTCATGTTGCCGAAGAGCCGCACCGCCAGCGCGAAGGGCTTCACCAGCTTGCCGATGATCTCGATGGGAGCCATCGCCACCGACAGGGCCACCGCCCCCACGCCCGACATGCCCGGCACCGATGGGAAGATGGTGTGGAGGTACCCCTTCAGGCCGAGCTTCATGAACCCGCCGATCTCCACCACCAACAGCGTGAGAATGGCGAGCCCGCCGGTCACCGCCAGGTTGCCCGTGGGAGTCGAGCCGTGCGGGAACAGGCCCAGCAAGTTCGAATAGAGGATGAAGAAGAAGAGTGCCATGATGAACGGCGCGAACTTCGCCCCGTCGTGCCCGATGTTGGCGATGGCGATGTCGTTCCGCACGAAGACCACGATCGCCTCGATGGCGTTGGCGAAGCCCCGCGGGGCCCGTTCCTCGGCGCGCTGGCGCCTGAGGCTCCGTCCGGCCAGCCACATGGTGGCGAACACCAGGAAGGCCGCCACGAACAGAAACACCACGTGCTTGGTGGGGGTGAGGTTTACGGTCAGCGGCCCCAGGTGCAGGTCGGGCCACCGCTCCCAGTGGAACGAAAAGAACGGCTCGATCCCCACCGAGTAGGCGTCGGCCGTGTGGTGCAGCAGCATCTCGCCGACATCGGGCGCCTGGCTCGCCAGCATCATCGCAGAAACCGGATCTCCGTGAACAAGAGGGGCACCACGACTCCGAGGTATCCGAACGCCGTGGGGAGCGGTGGAAAGAGATCGCGCCGGACGCCCACCGCCACCACGAACGCCGCCACGCCGCCCAGCCGCAACCCCACGCCGATCCCCCACCGCCGGATCAGCACCTTGAACTCGCCCTGCACCGCCGGCTGGATCAGCGCGGCCGACGCCACCTGGATCGCGGTGGCGAGGAGACCGAACGCGACCCCCGGCAGGACGGCGGCTTCACCCCACGCCAGCCACAGCACCGTGGTGACGCCGGCCGTCAGCGGCAGGCCCAGGACCAGCGCCGCGATCACCGGGGTGGCTTCCCGCGCCGGTCGGCTTCATCCCGCCGGATGCGGAAGTACACGTTCAGGAACCCCAGCACCGAGCCGGTGAGGGCAAGGACGATCGTAAAAAGGGGAACCGTGTGCAGCCACTTGTCGAGCAGCCACCCGATCCCCGTGAAGACGATGACGGCGGCCCCGAACGTGAAGCCGAGTGCCGACAGGCCGTACGCCTTGGCCAGCTCTCGGTCGCGTTTTTCGCTGGGCTCCATAGGCCGGGGGAAATGTACATCGCTTGTGAAAAAATTCGCAAGGAAACCAGCCGGCCGTCGCGGGGTAGGCTTGCCGGGCCGGTATCGACGCCAGTAAGGTGTTTCAGGACAATTGCTTACGTTTCGCGGTCTAGTCGCGGATCAACTGCCAGCGTACCCGGACGCCCCGCCGCGGCGACACAATGAGCGAATCGCCGGGCGGCCCGAATCCGACGGACTCCTGGTCCACGCGCCCGGGTTCGCTCTCGACGCCCGCCATGAGCCGGTTTATGTCGCCATACACCGTCACGACGACGAGGACGACCGTGTCGCCGACCTCCCGGCACGCCGCGAGGCCGGTGAGTGGCGTGCAGGGCGTGGGCCGGCGCTGGATGGTGGCCGAGCGAACGCCGCTGAACGTCACCTGGCACTCCGGGTCGCACGTCGTCTCCTCGACGGTTCCCGAGGTGGTGATCTCCTCCCAGGTTGGGGCCGCCGAGGCGCTGTTGCCCTGAAGCGCGCGGCTGGGCAGCGTATCGACTGCCGTGACCACCAGCCGCCCGGTGAGCCGGGTGGAGGTATCCAGGTCGACCGTATCGGCGCGCAAGCCGCAGACGCTCTGATCGATCGACCCCGCGGAGTTGGGGGAGCAGTCGTACACCTGTCGGGAGGTGGCGTCGAGTCGGTAGGCGTCGCCGACCTGCACGGCGAAGGGTCCCTCGCCGCAGGCGGCGCCGGCGAGCAGGATCCGCGGCGGGAATCAGGGTCCGGGCGGTCATAGGGGACTCCCCAATTCTGTGGGGCGAAGCGGGCCGGTGCAACCGGCCGGCTGGCTCCTCCCCGAGCGATCTGGTAGCATTGCGAGGCCCGCATGGCACTTTCCCGCCTCTCGGACGTACCATTCCGCGAGCCGCCGGCCGCCCACGGAGGATGCGCGTGACCACGCAAGCCACACCAGCCCAGGACGACGACGTCGAGCTGCTCGACCGGCTGGCCGAAGCCCGCCGCGTGCTGCTCGAGCAGGTGCGCCGGCGCATCGTGGGCCAGCAGGACGTCATCGACGGCATCCTCACCGCGATCCTCGCGGGTGGCCACGCGCTGCTGGTGGGCGTGCCCGGTCTGGCCAAGACGCTCATCGTCTCGACCGTGGCCGAGGCCCTGCGGCTCAAGTTCGCCCGCATCCAGTTCACCCCCGACCTCATGCCGGGCGACATCACCGGAACCGAGATCATCGAGGAGTCGGGCGCCGGCAAGCGCGCCTTCCGGTTCGTGCACGGCCCGGTGTTCGCCAACGTGGTGCTGGCCGACGAGATCAACCGCACCCCGCCCAAGACCCAGGCGGCCCTGCTCCAGGCCATGCAGGAGCACGCCGTCACCGTGGCCGGGACCACGTATCCGCTGCCCGAGCCCTTCTTCGTGCTGGCCACCCAGAATCCCATCGAGCAGGAAGGGACCTATCCCCTGCCCGAGGCCCAGCTCGACCGGTTCATGCTGGAGCTCCGGGTGCGCTATCCCAGCCGGGAGGAGGAGGAGCGCATCGTGGTGGAGACCACGGGCGACGAGGCGCGGGCCGTGCGGCCGGTGCTCCAGGCGGACGACATCCTGTCCATGCAGCACCTGGTGCGGCGGATTCCGGTGTCGGCCCAGGTGGTGCGGGCCAGCGTGCGGCTGGCCCGCATGACCCGTCCCGGCGAGCCGGACGCCGCCCCGGCCATCAACGAGTACGCCTCCTGGGGGGCGGGCCCGCGCGCCTCGCAGTTCCTGGTGCTGGGCGCCAAGGCGCAGGCCGCGATGGACGGCCGGCCCATGGCCGATCTGGACGACGTGCGGAAGGTGGCGCTGGCGGTGCTGCGGCACCGCCTGGTGGTCAATTTCGCGGCCGAAGCCGCGGGCCGCAGCGCCGAGAGCATCTGCCGGGAGCTGATCGACGGCGAAGCCTGGATGCGGTAGCGTCCGCCCTCACGTCCCCCCCCGCGCCGCCTCCACTCGCAGGCTGCGCTCCCGCACCACTTCCCGGCCGGTCTGCTGGTCCGTGAGCCGCAGCACGATCCGGTAGTCGCCCGGCTTGAGCTCGCTGCTGAGCTCGAGCCACTCGACCGTCCGCCCGTTGGCCAGCGGCCGATTGGCATCGTACTCGATGGCCGCTTCGGGCCGCCGCTCGCCCGCGAGCCCGATACCGCGGAGCAGACGCGTGGTCATGCGCTGCCGGCCCGCGTCCAGCACCTCGAGCGTCACCCGGTACTGCACCCGGCCTTCGCGCTCGCCGGTGAGCCGGTAGGTCTCCCACACCAGGCCCAGCGGCTTGCCCGTTTCGAGCACCTGCCCGAAGAGCGGGGTGATGACGATCTGGCGCCGGCTGGTGGCCTCGCCGCCCTCGGGCGGCACCAGCCCGCCGGCCAGAATCAGATCGGACACGACGAACGACGAATCCTCGATAGGCAGCGTCGTGACGGTGTCGCGCAGCCGGTGCAGGCGCCGTACCGCGCGGTCCCACACCTCCAGGGTGACGGAATAAGTGCCGCTCGGGACCCGGCTCACCGTCCGGGAGAGCCCGGGCTGGCTGGACACGTCGCCCCGCCACTGCGCCACCGGCTGGTAGGTGGCGTCGAGCAGGGTGAGCCCCACGTCCGCCTCGGCCGTGACGCCCTCGGGCCACGCGGCGTTGAATTGCACCTCCGGCCGCCCGTCGTCGCCCAGGGTCCGGACGATCTGGGTCGCGAGCGCGCCGACCGAACCGAACAGCCGCTCCGTCGAGTAGACCTGGGGCGAGGTCTGCGCCAGCTTGTTGGCGTACTCGACCGCTTCGTCGTACGGCCGGTAGCTGTGGTATCCCGTCCCCCGGATGAACGACACGTCCGGCCCCGGCCCCAGGTCCCAGAACACCACCCGGCCGCTGGGCTCGGCCAGCTCCCAGATGTGCCTGGGCCGGCCGTACCGGATCCACATCTGGCCCGCGAACGACTTGGAGCCCAGCTCGCGGAGCGCCGGCGAGCTGAACATCAGGTCCGCCGCCACCACCCGGGCGTAATGCTCCAGCTTGCGCTCGTTGGCCCCGGTGAGATACAACGGGTCCAGCGAGGTCCAGAACGCCGCCCGGAACACCTGCTGGGTGTACCCATCCTGGGTGCCCAGCCATTGCAGCTGCCCGGGCACGAGCAGGGGGGTGAGGTCGTCGAAGACGGCCAGTACCGTGTCCGGGATCCGCGACAGCGCGCGGCCGAATTCCTGGGAGGCCAGCGAGTCGTCGCCGCTCTCGTGCTCCACCAGACCCAGGTAGAGGTACGGCAGATAGGCGTCCGGGGCGCGCCGCTGCAGGGCGCGCGCCAGGCCCCGCGCCTTTTCCCACTCGGCCAGGTACACCCACTCACCCAGCAACGCCTGGGCCGCCAGCAGGTAGGTGGAGTCGGCCTCGAGGGCCCGGCCAAAGGCCGCCTCCAACGAGGCCAGCTCGTCCCGCTTGAGGTCGTCCATGGGCTTGAAATACCGGCCCATGTTTTCGGCGAATCGCTCCGGGCACAGCTGATTGACCGGCACGAGCCAGTTGTAGTCGCTGGACGAGCTGCTGAACGACGAGACGTCCGCGCTCTCCGACCGGGCGCAGCGCCATTGTCCCTCGCTCACCGTCGGCAGCTGACCGTAGCTGCGCCACCCGCGCCACTCGTCCGCATGCACCACCCCGCGGAGGTAGTGGGCGAACGCCACCTCGCGAGGCCGGAGCGGGACGCCGCCCCGGTCGCGGCGATCCAGGGCCCGGTCCAGCATGCGCACCGCGTCGGTGCGGGCCTGGCGGTTATAGAACAGGTTGGCCATCGCCAGGTACAGGCGGGGCTCGTCGCCGGCCGTGCGCAGCGCCGCCTCGAGCAGCTCGGTCGCCCGCTGGCGGGTCTCCCACTCGTCCTCGGCCGGCGTGGACGCCAGGCCCTGAAGCATGCCGACCAGCAGGTCGCCGCACCGGCGGTCGCCCCCGGGGGGGTCGCTCCGGAACCGGTCGGCCAGGGCCAGGGAGTCGGCCCGGGAGAGGGGCCGATCCAGCTCCGGCAGGGCGGTCGCGACGCAGTCCTGCGCCGGCGCTGCCGCCGGCGGCACCGTCACCAGAACGCCGACTACCACTATCCCTATGAGTGTCCGCATGATGCCTCCGGTGGGCTCCCCCCACCCCAAGATGCGAATAGTACCCCGGTCGTTGCACCCCGGCACAGGTCTCCCGAAACCTCCCGCCGCCCGATGCGTAGTGGAACGCAACACTCGACCACAAACCAGTTCCCCGGGACGGCGCATCCATGAAACGGCGAACCAAGGTGATCACCGGCGTGGCCCTCCTGGTCGTGGTGGCGGGCGGCGCCACCGCGCTCAAGGCCACGGGCGGCGGGAGCGACGACGACGCCCGCAAGACCGTCACGGCGGAGCCCGGCACGATCGTGGACAAGGCCCTGGCCGTGGGCCGGATCGAGCCCGAGGTCGAGATCGGAGCCAAGTCCCAGGTGAGCGGCGTGGTGCAGCGCCGGCTGGCGGAAGAGGGCCAGTTCGTCCGGGCCGGCACGCCGCTGCTCGAGATCAAGCCCACGCCCACCCCGCTCGAGCTGGCCGAGGCCCGGCGCCAGGTGCAGCTCCGCGAGCTGGAGCTGGCCAACCTGAGGCTCGAGCTGGACCGGAACGAGAAGCTGCGGGAGCAGGGCCTGGTGTCCGAGCAGGACTACCTCGCCACCAGGCAGCGCTTCGAGCAGGTCCAGATCCAGCAACAGACCGCGGCCGAGCGCCTCTCGCTGCTCGAGGAAGGCCGGATCACGGCGGGGACCGGGCGCCTCGAGACGGTGATCCGCTCGCCCATCGACGGCTTCATCCTGGAATACACCGTCGAGGTGGGCGACCCGGTGGTGCCGATCAGCACCTACCAGGAAGGCACCGTACTGGTCCGCATGGCCGAGATGTCCAGGCTCATCTTCCGCGGCACGGTGGACGAGATCGACGTCGGGCGGCTCAGGGAAGGCATGCCGGTCGAGCTCAAGGTCGGGGCGCTGCCTGACGCCAAGGTCAGTGGCCGCCTGGTCCGGATCTCGCTCAAGGCCCGCACCGAGGACAATTCCACCGTCTTCCCGGTCGAGATCGCCCTCACCGAGACCTCGGGCACCGTGCTCCGGGCCGGCTATTCGGCCAGCGCCGACATCATCATCGAGCGGCGCGACAGCGTGCTCACCATCCCGGAGCGGCTGGTCACCACGAAGAACGACACGTCGCGGGTCACCGTGCTGCTCCCCCAGGGCACCACCGAGGAGCGCATCGTCACGCTGGGCCTCTCCGACGCCATCAACGTCGAGGTGCTGGAAGGCCTGCGGGCGGGCGATCGCGTGGTCGAGCCGCCGCCCCGGGAGATCAAGTAGCGCCATGGCCGCGGGACCGGCGCTCCGCGAGTTCCTGGGCGACCTCAAGGCCCAGCGGCTCCGCACCACGCTCACCGTCTTAGGGATAGCCTGGGGGACGGTGGCCGTGGTCGTGCTGCTGGCCTTCGGCGTGGGGCTCGAGCGCCAGACCCGGAAGCGATTCCACGGCCTGGGCGACGGCATCGTGATCCTGTTCGGCGGGCGGACGACCGTGAGCTACGGCGGCTTCCCCGAAGGGCGCTACATCAGCCTCCGGGAAGACGACGGCGCCACGCTCCAGCGGGAGATCGGGGACATCGTCGCCCTCTCCCCCGAGTACTCCAACCGGCGCACGCCGGTCCGGTACCATGACCGGTCCGCCAATCCCAACATCACCGGGGTCTATCCGGTGTACGGCGACATGCGGAACATCATCGCCGACTCCGGGGGCCGGTTTCTGACCCAGCGGGACCAGGACGAGCGGCGCCGGGTGGCGGTGCTGGGCGACGGGCTCGCCACCCTGCTCTTCGGCGACGGGCCCCGGGTGGGCCGCCAGGTGCTGGTGGGGGAGGTGCCGTTCACCGTGGTGGGCGTGATGAAGGCCAAGAGCCAGAACTCGTCCTACAACAGCCGCGATACCGACCGGATCTTCATTCCCGCGAGCACCCATGCGGCCATCTTCGGCAACCGGCACGTCGCGAACTTCGTGTACCGCACGGCCGCCACGGGCGTCACCAAGGACGTCGAACGGCGGGTGTACCAGCTGCTGGGCCGCCGCTACGGCTTCGATCCGGCGGACGAGGACGCCCTGGGGGTGTGGGACACCACCGAGTGGGAGCAGGAATTCGAGTACCTGTTCCTGGCGTTCAACATGTTCTTCGCCATCGTGGGGAGCTTCACCCTCACCGTGGGCGGCATCGGCGTCGCCAACATCATGTACATCGTGGTGCGGGAGCGCACCCGCGAGATCGGCCTCAAGCGCTCGGTGGGCGCCACCCGGCGCGACATCCTGTTCCAGTTCTTCGGCGAGAGCTTCCTGATCGTGGGGCTGGGCGCGACGCTGGGCTTCGCCCTCTCCTGGGGGATCGTGGCGCTGCTGGGCCTGGTCCCCATGCAGGAATTCGTGGGCACCCCCACCATCTCGCCGGTGGTGCTCGTGGTCACCATCCTGCTGCTGGCCGCGATCGGCGTGCTGGCGGGATTCTTCCCCGCGCGCAAGGCCGCCAATCTCGACCCGGTGGAGTGTCTCCGCTACTAGCCATGTGGCTCATCCTCCTCGAGGAATTCCTCGGCGACCTGAAGACCCAGAAGCTCCGGGCCGGGCTCACCATGTTCGCCATGGTCTGGGGCACGGTGGCCGTGGTCCTGCTGCTCTCGTTCGGCGAGGGGCTCAAGGTCGCCATCAGCACCGGGCTCCTGAACGCGGGCGAGCGGCTCTACATGGTGTACGGCGGCACCACCAGCAAGGAGTTCGAAGGGCTGCCCACCGGCCGGGCCATCCGGCTCACCGAGGAAGACTTGAGTCTCCTCCGGCGGTCCATCCCCGAGATCGAGCTCTCCAGCCCGTCCTACGGGCGGTGGGGCACCAGCCTCAAGGTGGGCGAGAACAAGACCACGACCTACATGGAAGGCGTGACCCCGGAGTTCAGCGAGATGCGGCGCATGTTCGCCGCGGCCGGCGGGCGCTTCCTCAACCACGACGACCTGGAGCGCCGCCGGCGCGTCCTGTTCCTGGGCAACAAGCTGGCCGAGCGGCTGTTCGGCGCCGAGGACCCGGTGGGGAAGACCGTGCTGCTCGACGGCCTGCCCTTCACCGTCGTGGGGGTCATGCAGAAGAAGTTCCAGGATTCCAGCAACAACGGCCCCGACGAAGACCGCGCCGTCATTCCGGCTTCGACCCTGAAGGCGATCTACGGCCCCCGCTACGTGAGCCACCTGCTGGTCCGGCCGCGCGACCTCTGGAGCGCGCCGGCGGTCAAACGGGCACTCTACGAGACCCTGGGCCGGCGCTACCAGTTCGATCCCACGGACGAGCGGGCCCTGTCCATGTGGGACTTCATCGAAGACCAGAAACAGTCCGACGCCATCGGCCTGGGAATCCAGATATTCCTGGGACTGGTGGGCGCCTTCACCCTGCTCGTGGCCGGTGTGGGCGTCGCCAACATCATGTACGTGGTGGTGAAGGAGCGGACCCGGGAAATCGGCATCAAACGGGCCGTGGGCGCCCGCCGCCGCCACCTGGTGTCGCAGTTCGTGTTCGAGGCCCTGCTGATCTCCTTCGTGGGCGGCCTGATCGGCCTGTCGCTCTCGGCCCTCGTCGTGGTCGGCGTGAATGCCCTTCCCAGCGACGATCAGGCCATGCGGTACATCGCCAATCCTATTCTGTCCTGGCCCATCGCGCTGATCTGCGTGTCCATACTGCTGATGATCGGACTGCTGGCCGGAATTCTCCCGGCCCGACGGGCAGCTGCCGTGGATCCGGTGGAAGCGTTGAGGTATGAGTGAGAGGCGACGGGGTAGCCGTCTATCCGTCTACCCTGTCGCCGCCACCTCGACCCTTTCACCTATCTCCCCTTCGGATCGAGCGACGTATACGGTAGCGGAGAGATCTCCGGCGACGTTCAGTGTGGTTCGGCACATGTCGAGAATCCGATCCACCCCGATGATGATCGCGATCGCTTCGGGCGCGACGCCCACGATGCCCAGCACGATCATGAGCAGCGGGAGCGAGCCGCCCGGCACGCCCGCCGCGCCGATGGCCGTGATCACCGACAGGACGATCACGATGATCTGCTGGCCCAGCGTGAGGTCCACGCCGAAGACCTGAGCCAGGAACAGCACCGTGACGCCCTCGTAGAGCGCGGTGCCGTTCATGCACATGGTGCTGCCTATCGGCAGCACGAACCCCGCGATCTTGGGCGCGATCCCCAGCTCCCGCTCGGCCACCGAGATGGCGGTGGGCAGCGTCGCGTTGCTGGAGCTGGTGGAAAAGGCGGTGAGCAGCGCCGGGCGGATCCGCTTCCAGAAGGTGAGGGGGCTCATCCGGCCCAGGAACTTGACCAGGAGCGACACCGTCACCGAGCCGTGGATCAGCAGGCCCACGATCACCACCAGCATGTACTTCCCGAGCTGGCCCAGCAGGTCCCAGCCGAACCGCCAGGTCACCACGAAGATCAGCCCGAACACCCCGTACGGGGCCAGCCGCATGGCGAAATCGATGATCTTGATCACCACGTCGCCTAGCGACTCGAGCACCTTCACCATGGGCTGGGCCCGCTCGTGGGGGATGAGCGTGAGGGCCGCGCCGAACACGATCGAGAAGAAGATGATGGCCAGCATGTCCAGGTCGGCCGCCGCGCGCACCGGGTTCCGCGGCACGATCTCCACGAACATGCCGATCCCGAACGTCCGGGCTCCCCCCGCCTGGAGGCCTTGCGCCTGACCCTGGTAGGTGTCGTAGAGCTGCTGACGCACGGTCGGGTCCATTCCCGCACCCGGCTGGATCAGATTCACCAGGATCAGGCCGATGGCGGCCGACAGCGCGGTCGAGATCAGGAAATAGCCGACCGCCTTGGCCCCCACCCGCCCCACCTTGCGGATGTCGCCGATGCCCGCGACCCCCAGCGTGATCGAGGCGAACACCAACGGCACCACCGTCATGATCAGCATCCGGAGGAAGACCTGCCCCACCGGCGTGGCAATGTTGTCGGCGAACCAGCGCACCCACGCGGCGTCGGGCAGCGCGCGGTTGAGCGTTACGCCGGCCGCGGCCCCCAGGACCAGCCCCAGAATGATCTTGTTGTGGAGCTTCATCCCGCCTGCCCGTCTGCCCGTCTGCCCGTCTGCCCGCCTGCCGGTCTCAGCCGGCTATGCCGGTACCCGTAGCTGAAGTACAGCACCGCCCCGATCGCCAGCCAGACGCCGAACCGCACCCACGTGACCGCCGGGAGTTTGATCATGAGGTAGCCGCACGACACGATGGCGATGAGCGGCGTGACCGGCGATCCCCACACCCGGAACGGCCGCTCCCGGCCGGGCTCCTTGGCCCGGAGCACCAGCACCCCGGCGGCCACCAGCACGAAAGCGAACAGCGTGCCGATGTTGGTGAGCTGCACCGCCTCGTCGATGTTGGCGAAGGCCGCGAACACCGCGACGAACACGCCGGTCACGATGGTGGGGATGTACGGCGTCCGGAACTTGGGGTGGATCTTGGCCGCCCAGCCGGGCAGCAGCCCGTCCCGCGCCATCGAGAAGAAGATCCGCGGCTGGCCCAGCTGGAACACCAGCAGCACCGACGTCATCGCGACCACCGCCCCCAGGGCCACGATGAATCGGGCCACGCCCAGGAGCCGCGGGCTGCCGCTGGCCCCCCCGAGCGCCGTGAGCATGGGCTCGGGCGTGTCGAGCTGGTTCCAGGGCGTCATTCCGGTCATCACCAGCGCCACCAGGATGTACAGCACCGTGCAGATGATGAGGCTCGCGATGATCCCGAACGGCATGTCCTTCTGCGGGTTCTTGGATTCCTCGGCGGCCGTGGACACGGCGTCGAATCCGATGTAGGCGAAGAAGATGATCGCGGCGGCCGAGGTAATCCCGCCCCAGCCGTTCGGCGCGAAGCCGCCGTGCGCCGTGTAGTTGGACGGCTTGATGAACATGGCGCCCACGGCGATGAAGAACAGGATGATGCCCACCTTGAGCATCACCATGGCCGTGTTCGACTTGGCCGACTCCCGGATGCCGTACACCAGGATCACGGTGACGGCGGCGACGATGAACACCGCCGGGATGTTGACGATGACCGGCAGGCCGAACAGGTGCGGCGCCGCGGCGACCGCCGAGCCCAGGTACTGGGTCGCCGGGTCGGCCGCGCCCTGGGCCAGCCGCTCGGCCGCCTGGTACGCGGTCCGGTAGTCGGTGGCGATCCAAGCGGGCAGCTCGAGCCCGATGATCCGGAACAGCTCCACCAGGTGGCCCGACCACGAGATCGCCACGGCCACGTTGCCGATGGCGTACTCGATGATGAGGTCCCAGCCGATGATCCAGGCGACCAGCTCGCCCAGCGCCGCGTACGAGTAGGTATAGGCCGAGCCCGACACCGGGATCATGGCCGCGAACTCGGCGTAGCACAGTGCCGCGAACCCGCAGGCCACCGCGGTCAAGGCGAACGACAGCACGATGGCCGGGCCCGCGCCGATGTGGTCGGCGCCGCCCGCGATGGCCGAGCCGGTGGTAGCGAAGATGCCCGCCCCGATCACCGCGCCTATGCCCAGCGCGGTGAGGTCCCATTTGCCCAGGACCCGCCGGAGCCCCTGCCCCGCGGCGGCCTCGGACTGGAGCTGGTCTACGTTCTTGCGCGCGAACAGCGACACGCTGGGTCCTTCCGTTCGAGAATCGGGGAGCGGTCGGGCCTTACCTTTACGCGGGGTGCCGCGAAAGTCAATCGCGCGGGGCCGACGCGGGCATGCGGGCCAGCGAGGCGAGCACGGCCCCCGTGAGGATGGCGACCACGACACCCAGCGACGCGGCCGCCGGCACGTGCACCACGTCGCCCAGGATCATCTTGGTGCCCACGAACCCCAGCACCACCGCCAGGGCGGGCCGCAGGTAGCGGAACTTCCGGATCACGGCCGCCACCACGAAGTACATCGAGCGAAGCCCCAGGATGGCGAACACGTTGGACGTGTAGATGATGAACGGGTCCCGGGTCACGGCGAAGATCGCGGGGATCGAGTCCAGCGCGAACATCACGTCCGTGGTCTCCACCACCAGCAGCACGGCCAGGAGCGGGGTGGCGGCGTAGCCGCCGTAGCCCCCGCCCCGCCGCGGCAGCCGCTTGAAGAACCGCTGGCCGGCGTACTGGCGGGTCATGGGCACGAACCGCCGCAGCAGCCGGAGCACCGGGTTCGCCTCCGGGTGCACCTCGGGCGACCCCTCGCGGGCCATCTTGTACGCCGTGTAGATCAGGAACGCGCCGAACAGGTACAGGATCCAGTGGAACTTGGCGATGAGCAGGACCCCCGCCCCGATCATCACCCCCCGCATCACCAGGGCGCCCATGATCCCCCAGAACAGCACTCGGTGCTGGTAGCGGGCGGGGACCTGGAAGTAGTCGAACAGGAGGACGAAGACGAAGACGTTGTCAATGGAGAGCGACAGCTCGATCAGATAGCCGGTGCTGAACTGGAAGCCGGGCGTGACGCCGCGGGTGAGGAAGACGCCGGCGTTGAACACGACGGCCAGCGCCACCCAGACGGCCCACCAGATCGCGGCCTCCTTGGCCCGGACCTCGTGCGGCTTCCGGTGGAGCACGCCCAGGTCCAGCACCAGCAGCGCCAGGATGATGGCGCTGAAGACCACCCAGCCGACCGTCGGGCTCATCTACTTCGAGACGTACACCGTGCCGCCCTTCATCACGAACCGCACAGCGCCAAGCTCGCGGATGTCGGCCAGCGGGTCGCGCGCCACGGCCACGAGGTCGGCATAGCGCCCCGGCGCCACCGCGCCCAGGTCGTCGGACTCCTCCAGCAGCTCGGCCGCGAGCGAGGTGGCCGACTTGATGGCCTGCATGGGCGTCATGCCCCACTGCACGTAGTACTCGAACTCCTTGGCCAGCGGGATCTCGGTCCAGGGGAACCCGCCGGCGTCCGTCCCGAAGACGATCTTGACCCCTTTCCGGACCCCGCGCCCGAAGGCGCGCCGCTCGTGCTCGGACAGCGCGGGCCAGATGCCGCCGCGCGGCGCCGCCACGTAGGCCCCCACGGTCACCGTCGGGACCCAGTACACCCCGCGGGCCACCATCACGTCCATGAGCGAGTCGGTGAGCCCGTCGCCGTGCTCGATGGACCGCACCCCGGCCCGGAGCGCCGCCGCGATGCCGTCCGACCCGATGGCGTGCGCCGCCACCTGCCGGCCCAGCCGGTTGGCCTCGGCCACGATGGTCCGGGCCTCGTCGTCGGTGAAGTTCAGCCAGGAGCGGACCACGCTGTCGGCCGTGAAGTAGTACCGGCTGTCCGAATAGTACTTGATCCAGTCGGCCCCATGGCCCACCTGCTCCCGCACCGCGAGCCGCGCCCCCTCGACCCCGTCCACTACCTGCACCCCGTGCGGCAGCTCGAGCTCCCAGTTGTCGCTCCGGATGGGGTAGCGGCCGGTCGGGGCCATGGCGCGGGTCGAGGCGAAGATGCGCGGGCCCGGAACCTCGCCCCGGTTGATCGCCAGCTTCACGTCCACGTCGGCGTACATCGCCCCTTCGGTTTCGACGTCGCGCAGCGCGGTGAACCCCTGCTCCAGCGCCAGTCGGGCGTTCCGGGCGGCCAGGATGGCCCGGTAGGGAATGGACTGATACAGGAGCTGCTGGTCGTACGAGTCGGCCGTGGGGTCGCCGTTCAGGAGCAGGTGGGTGTGGGTGTCGATGAACCCCGGCAGCACGGTCATGGACGAGAGGTCGATCACCCGGGCGCCGCGGGCCTGCGCCTCGATCTGAGCCAGGGGGCCCACGGCCCGGATCCGCTCGCCCTCGACCAGGATGCCGACGTTGGTGCGCGGGGCGTCGGCCAGCCCGTCAATCAGCCGGCCAGCCTTGATCAGAGTCGTCTGGGGCCCCTGCTGGGCGGCGAGGACCATGGGCAGCAACAGCGCGAACATCGCGTGACCTCGATTCGGGAGGGCGACGGAATCTCAGGCTCGGCGGCCCGATGTCAACGACCAGCCGCTTCACGCGGCAGCTGGCCGAGCCGCGGCTTCACGCCGCGCCACCGGCGCCGGGGCTTCACCGGCCGAACAGCGCGCGGAGCTTGGCCCCGAGGCCGGGGCTGAACCAGGTGCGGTTCAACCAGCGGAACGCGCGATAGGTGCGGCCGCGGTAGGGGAACCAGTGCGGCTCGCGCCGGAACGTGACCCGGGCACCCGCCACCGACTTCACCCGGACGAATTCGAGCAGCCCTTCGTCGCCCATCAGCCGGCCGAATCCGCTTTCCTTGACGCCGCCGTAGGGCAGCCCGGGCACGGCGAACCCCATCAGGTGATCGTTCACCGTGATGAGGCCGGCGTCGAGCGCCGCCGCCACCTGCCGGGCCCGGCGCCGGCTCCGGGTCCAGACCGAGGGCGACAGCCCGAACGGGCCCGCGTTGTTGAGGGCCACCGCCTCCGTCTCGTCCCGCACCCGGAGCACGGAGAGCAGCGGGCCGAACGCCTCCGAGGTGTTGACCAGGGCGTCGGGCGTGACGCCGAGCAGCAGGGTCGGGGGATACACGCCGTGGGCCTCGGCCTCGGGCGAGAGCGGGAGCCGCACCAGCTCGGCCCCGCGCGCCACGGCGTCGCTCACCAGCCGGTCCAGCACCGCGCGCTGCGGCGCGAAGATCAGCCGGCTCACGTCGTCGTCCTGGCCGGCGCCCGGGCGGAGGCGCGCGAGCTCGCGCCGGAGCGCGGCGGCGAAGCGGTCGTACACCGGCGCGGCGATCAGGGCCCGCTCGATCCCGATGCAGCACTGGCCCGCGTTGGCCATGGCGCCCCACACGACCCCCGCGGCCGCGCGGTCGAGGTCGGCATCCTCGCAGACGATGGCGGCGTCGTTGCCGCCCAGCTCCAGCACCACGGGGGTGAGCGTTTCGGCGGCGGCCTGGAGCACCGTCTTGCCGGTAGGCCCGCCGCCGATGAAGGCGATCTTGTCCACGCCCGACCGGATCAGGGCCGCGCCCACCGCGCCGTCCCCCTCGATCACCTGGATCAGGCCGGGGTAGTCGGCCAGCGCGGCCTGGAGTATGTCGCCCAGCAGCCGGCCGGAGCGGGGCGCGATTTCCGACGGCTTGATGATCACCGCGTTCCCCCCGACCAGGGCGGCGATGGTGGGGAGCGCCGGCAGCATGAAGGGGAAGTTCCAGGGGGAGATCACGGCGACCACGCCCAGCGGCTGGTACTGCTTGTAGGCGTGCTTGGAGAGGAGGATGCCGGTGCCGATGCGGCGGCGCCGGAGCACGGCGGGGGCGCGCCGCTCGTAGTGGCGTACCAGGCTCAGCACGTTCATCACCTCGTGGCCCAGCGCCTCGATCCGCGGCTTGCCGGTCTCGTCCCGCACCACGGCCACGATGTCGTCCAGGCGCTCGACCAGGAGGCGGCGCACCTGGCGGAGCCGGCGGGCCCGCTGCCGCACCGAGAGCATGGCCCACCGCTGTTGGGCGGCCCGGGCCCGGGCGAGCGCGGCCGAGAGGTCCGACGCGGCGGGCGGCCGGGTTCCGTCGAGCATGAGGGCCGGCCCTAGGCCGATTGGCCCGAGGGATCCGTTGCGCCTTCGAGCAGCGCGGCCACGTCCGCGATCTGCCGCGCCGAGCTGGCTTCCCGGGCCGCTTCCGGGGCGACGTAGGTCTCCGGCCCGGCGAGCGACTCCACCAGCGAGACGAGCTGGGCCGCCGTCGGGTCGATCACCAGGTCGATGTCCATCGTGGCGCGCCCGCCGCCGTACCAGGCCGCGGCGACCGATCCGGTGAGCATGTAGGGGATGCCGGCGGCGTCGAGCGCGTGCACCACCGACCGGAGGAGATCGGTGCCGGTCACCGGGGCGGACGCGCCGCGTCCGGCAGCAGCCGGGTGCCCAGCAGCAGCTCGACCAGCTCCAGATCGGTGCGCCCCGGATGGGCGGCGCGCAACCGGCCGAGGGCGAGGGCGCGGCCCGATTCGCTCAGCGCCAACGCCTGCCGGAGCCGATCCGCCGGTGGCATGCGCCGGATGGCGGCGAGCCGGACCGCTTCGGCGGCGGCCAAGGTGTCGCGCATGGGGTGAAGGTAACGGCGCAACGGGCGGCGGCGCGAGCCCGCGCCGCCCCCCGCCCCCGGTCAGCCGCCCGGCTTGACCAGGCGGTAGAGCCGCACGTATTCCAGCTCGTCCTCGTCCCGGGTGACCCCCAGCAGGAAATCCGCCCCGATGTGCAGGGGCAGGAACCGCCGCGGCATGGTCACGGCGCCTAACAGTACGCCCGTGGGATCGAACACCGCCGTGCCGGAGGCGCTGTCGCCCGGCAGCGGGTAGCCGCCCACCCAGAGGTTGCCCTCCTCGTCCGCGCCCAGCCAGCCGTAGGCCGGCGCGGTCCTCGGCACCGGCATCTCGCGCCACTGGCGCTCCTGCTCCCGTCGGGCTTCGTCGTCCCGGAGCGAGGCCAGATATCGGTTGCGGTAGTCGGTCAGGTGCGCGTCGGTGAGGCTGCGCGGCGCCATCGGCCGGCGAATCAGCCGGCGCAGCGCCCCGCCCTCCGAATACTGCCGGATTTCGTAGGTATCCCCGGCCCCGTAGTAGAATCCGTCGTGGGTGACCACGGCCCGAGGGTACGGCGTGAGCGGGACCACGCTCATCCGGGCGCTGGCCGGCCGCCCGTCGGGCCGGCGCGTGACGGCGGTGTGGAGTAGCAGCCCCGGCAGCCGGCCTACCGTATCCCTCAGGGCCCCGTCCAGCCCGTATCGCAGGTACGTCAGCGTGTCGCGCCGCACGCCGTCCTGCTCCCCGCCGGTTTGCAGGCTCGCGAGCAGGGTCCGGTCCGGCAGCAGTCCGATGAGGTTGAGGAAGCCCATGAGCGGGCGTTCCATCGGGGCCGACCGCAGGTACGCGCCGCCGGGGCCCACGACCGTCAGGCGGAAGTTGCCGCGGTCCCAGGCCAGCAGCGAGTCGCAGCCCAGCCGCCCGATCCACGAGAGCCCGCGGAATTCTCCCGGCCCCGCGCCGGTGCCCCCGCTGGAGCGCAGGAACCGGCCCGTCGAGTCGAAGGAGCGGAGCTGGTTGCTCTGGCCGGTGGCCACCACGGTGCGGCCGTCGCACAGCCGCAGGGCGCCGACGATGCGGTCGAACACGTAGTTGGGGTCGCCTTCGGCCACGCCGATCGCGAGCAGCGGCTCGGCCGGGATGGTCCAGCCGGCGCCGGCGGCCCAGGCGGGGGTGGCGCTTTCCACGATCTCGATGCCCAGACTGTCGCGGCGGGTGAGCGTGGAGACGGTCTGGTCGGCCGACCCGCAGGCCAGGAGGACCAGTCCGGTGAGTGCGCCGAAGGCCCATCGCCCCATGGCATCCCCGGGGGTAGATGTCGGACTCAGGGTGACCACAGCGAACGCTAACGTGCCGGACCATGCCGGGCTTGCCCACGGGCGCGACTATAATAGCTTATATATTAGTGACTATCATGGTGCATTCCCGATGAAAACGGTCAGTACGCTCACGCTCCGAAAGAAGCTCGGCCAGGTCCTCGACCAAGTGGCGGCGGGGGAGCCGGTGACGATCACCCGCGCCAACCGGGCCCTGGCGGTCCTGGTCCCGGCGGCCGAATACGCCGCGGCGACGGCCAGCCGGCGCCGGCGGCTCGAGACCGCGGCCGCGCGCGTGGCCGAGTGGCGCGCGGCGTACGCGGCCAAACGGGGCCGGGTGGATCCGGTGGCGCTGGTCCGGAAGGACCGGGAGTCCCGGTGAGGGTGGTGGACGCATCGGTGGTGCTCGGCTGGCTGTTGCGCGAGCCGTTGCCCGAGGGTCATCGGCGCGCCCTGACGGATCATGTGAGCGGCGCCGAGCCCGCGGTGGCGCCCGAGCTGCTGAGCTACGAGGTGGCCAACGTCCTCGCCCGGGGAGCGCGACTGGGCCCCGAGGCGGCGCGGGCCGGCCACGAGCGCTTTCTGGCGCTGGAGATCGAGACCTACTCCTTGAGCGAACGGGACTACGCGGCCGCCCTGGAGTTGGCGCTGGCCCACAGGATCACAGTGTACGACGCGAGCTACGTGGCCCTGGCCCAGGCACTCGGCCTGCGGTTCGTGACCGCCGACCGGCGGCTGGCCGAGCGCGTTGCGGCGCTTGGCGTGGCTGACGTGGTTTGACTCAAGGCTGATAGGCGAGCGATACCGCGGTGGGCACCGCGTCCGACGCCCCGACGTCGCCCCGCCGCACGTCGGCGCCCACCGGTCCCAGCCGGAGCCCCAGGCCGAACGACGCGAAGCCCAGCCAACCGGAGGCCCCAAAGGGGTCCCGCTCGGCGCCCAGCGCTCCGGAGACGGTGACGAGTTGGAGCAGGCTCACCCGCAGCGAGCCGGCCACTCGGGTCTGCCCGGACTCCACCGCCCAAACGTCCCCAAAGATGGCCCCCACGCCGACGGTGAAGTCGAGGCGTTGGAAGCCGACGCCTCGCGAGAGACCGACCCGCAGGCGGCCGGCACCCTTGTCGGAAGTCCCGCCGGCCATCACGCGCTCGAACGCGGCGGCCGAGCGCACCCCGAGAATCGTCGGCCCGGTGGCCGAGACCCGAGTCATCCAGATGGAGGCGGCATCGCCCAGGAACTCGTCGCGCTCGTAGCGTCCGCCCAGGCTCACGGCCGCGCCGTGTCCCAGCGGGATCGCGGCGTCGAGACCCAGGACGGTGGCGGTCGCGCGCAGCGTGCCGAGCTCGGGGAACTGGGTGAGCAGCTGCTCGTCGAAGAGGACCTTCACCGCGGCCTGGGCAAAGCTCAACTGCCAGACCGGGCCGGCGGCGAGCCGGACCGCCGCGAACACTGTCGTCATCGAGGCGAATCCACTGTGCTCGAGACCGACGAGCACGCCCGTCACCTTCCCCCCGGCAGCGGGCGTGAGCCAGGCGCTGGTCCAGCCGCCCACCGCGAGGGCGCTCACCGGGTCCGGCGCCACCGCTGGGGCACCCAGCTCCAGTCGCGTCAGGTGGGACGACTGGGCCTGGGCGCCGCTCGCGGCCGCCAGCGCGGCCAGCAGTCCCAAGCTACTTGAGCCGCAGGCGCTGGACGCCACGGTAGGTCCCCGCGGTCATCACCGCGACGTACACGCCGGGCTGAGCCTGGCGGCCGGAGGCGTCCTTTCCATCCCACCCGACCACATAGGCCCCGGGCTCCGCGGCCTGGTCCACCAGGGTTCGGACCAGGCGGCCGGTCAGGGAATAGAGTCGCACCGAAACCGGTACGCGCTCGCTCCCTGAGGGGACGTCTACGGCTAATGCCCGAATGCCGTAGGCCCGGACGGACGCGACGGCCTCGGTGCCGGACATCGCGTTGGTCGCCGCCGCGCCGCTCGCCAAGCCCTCGATCCGCAGGAGCGGCCCTTGGTAGCTCGTGATCACCTGTCCCAGGCGGAACTTGCTGGGGATGTTGCCGACCACGACCACATCATCGAGTGGCAGCGCCACGTTGCAGCAGGGGTCGGGCAGGCAGGGCTCGCATTCTCCCGGCGGGCAGGACTCACATTCGCCGGACCCTTCGGGTGGGCCGTCCCATGATGCCGGCCCGCTGACTCTCGTCGTCAGGCACCACGGCTCGTTGCCGGGACACCCATACGCCGATGTGGCGGTCACGTGGAAGTGGTAGAGGCCTGGAGGTGCCCAACTCCCGTCGAGCGCCTGCCCGTACCATTGGGCGACGAAGGAGGTGGGGGTGTTGAGATTCCCGTACCAGACAGCCGAGTAGGGCTCGTCGCCGGCCTGGTGGACGCCGGAATACACGTTCACAGTGTTATATGACGTGCCGGTCGTTCTGAACTGGAGCCTCGGGCCCCATGCAGAACCTGATGCTTGCACGGAGGTGGCTGGGATCTCGACGCCCAGCCAGTGCTCCAGGCCGCCGGAGCCGGGCCCCCCTTTGTTCAGCCATGAGGATTCGTCCCTCGCCGTACCAGATGGTCTGGCCATTGACGATCTTCTTGCCGAAGGGGATGTGGACGTCGTGCGGGTAGGCGAACGTGTTGTAGTTGGTGGCGCCGGTGCCGTAGCTGCCGTAGCGCGCGATCTCTTCGAGGAACCAATTGAAACTCACGAGGCGGTGGTTCTGCTTGTCGGCCACGTAGACGACCCCGAAATGATCCACCGTGCAGGAGACGGGCGCCCATCCCTCAGGCACCGACGCCACGCCCTGCCATATGGCGCTGGCACCCTGGCGCTTCAACCAAACCAGCCGTCGGTTGCCGGCATCCACGACGTAGAAGTCCGTCCCGAACACACTCGATGCACTGGGGGACGACGCCGAATGTCGGACACAGATGTCGCTGGGGTAAAGGAACTGGTTGGTGCCACTGCCTTTGCTTCCGAATGTCCACTGCTTGGTCCAAGTCCCGCCCCCGTCCAGTAGGAAACGCTCGACTCGTCTATGACGTATGCACTCTCTTGCGACAGCGGTTGCGCACCGCCGTCCCAGGCGACAGCAACCGGATACGACAGCGCACCAGCCATCTCACTAACCGCGGTCAACTGCTGGCCCG
>Ga0214473_10002045_pt1 | contig 25439 bp, 16 predicted proteins | sample RVTome_7_FD_203509 | JGI IMG/M metagenome (GOLD analysis project Ga0214473, IMG submission 203509) | Soil microbial communities from uranium-contaminated site in the Upper Colorado River Basin, Wyoming, United States - RVT98D197 | ecosystem: Environmental > Terrestrial > Soil > Contaminated >...
AGTCGACGCTGACCACCTTCGTAAACATCATGGTCGGCATGGTCGCCATCGCCATCGCCTTCTACGCCGTCCACCGCGCCGCGCTGTGGCTGTTCTGAGTCTGCCCAGTCTCCCAGAAACGGCATTCCACGATTAGAATAAGTCGGATATGACGAGGGCGGCGCGGACTCTTGAGCGGGTGTTAGGCGGTCGCTCGGATCAGAACATCCGGTTCAGACTGATTTTCGACAGTTCGGCTGTTGGTCCGGTGCCAAAAACCCCGCTGGCGCCCCCGAGAACGCGGTGTTGTGAGCGCGGGGGCCGACAGTGCAGTGCCTAAAAGCGGCGCACCTGGCTGGGCTGCGTCTTGACTGTTGCCGTTTATTAGCGCATGATGTGGGCATGTTCGTCCGCATCAAGCGTAGTGTCCAGAACGGCACCGTCTACGAGTACCTCCAGATCGTTCGCTCCCAGCGCGAGGGGACCAAGGTCCGACAGCAAGTCCTGGCCACGCTGGGGTCGCGGGCCGCCCTGAGCGCTTCGGGAGAACTGGACGGGCTGCTGCAAAGCCTGGGCCGATTCAGCGAAAACCTGCGGGTGGTGGCGGCGGTCCGCGGGGGCAGCCTGCGCGCCAGAGCCAGCCGGGCCTGGGGACCGGCGTTGGTGTTCGGACGGCTGTGGGAACGGCAAGGCGTGGGCGCGATCCTAAAGGACCTGGCCGCCGGCAAGGATGGCGATGATCTCGTTGCGGCGGTGTGCGGGCGTGATTTCGGCGGGTCTCGGCGACCTCCGTGTCGCAGGCATGCGGGCTCCTGCCCTCCGGCGGCCGGGGGGTTCACCCGCCTACATCTGCGTGAGTATGGAAACTGTCGCGAGCGGGGGGGTGCCGAAACGCGCGAGAGCGCAAGCAAACTGCGGCTTGTCGATGCCAGGAGGTAAGTGTTACGGCGCGCCTTGCAGGGGAGGCGTCAAGCGCTCCTCGCGCCGATATCGGTAGCGGCGGCGAATGGATTCTGCGGCCTTCGCTGAAGTGACTCGCGATTGCAGCGTGGACATCCCGGGGCGCACCCGATAGAATAGCGCTAGTGACTCGCAGGACCCCAGCAACCTGGTTGGCATTCATCGCGCTCGCGGCGTGCCCCGTCGCGTGCTTCGGCGATTCCATCTGTCGCGCGCCGGATGCAGCGACGCCATGCCGAGACGCGGACCATCAACCGTGCGTGGAGCACTCGTGCCTGTGCGTTGGAGCAACCGTTCCATCCGGCCATCAAGTCACTGCGTCCGCGGTCACGCTGCCGATCGCGGTCCTGCCGGTTGAGGATTTCGCCGGTTGGGCGACCTTTGGGGTAGGCGCCTACGTGGCAGCGAACATACCGATCCCGGACCCACCGAATTCCCGCGGGATTCTTCCTCTCCTGATCTGATTTCCCTCAGAGCGGCTGACGTGAACGAGGGCGTGGGGCCCTCGTCGTCGACGATGGCGCGACGCCGTCGCAGCGAGTCAGGCTTAGGATCGGGTCAGGACTGATGAAGCGATTACGACGCACAGGCGTTTCCGTGCTACTTACGGCGATCGGGGCGGCGGTCGGTGGTTGCGCCACGGTGAACCCCCGGCCCGACTACGACCGCACGGCGGACCATGTCGCCGCCTCAACCGGGCACCGCTTCGGCTACCGTCCGTACGGTGACGAGCAGGCCATTCACTCGCAGGTCCAGGAACTGCTCCGCGGCGGGCTGACGGCGAACGAGGCCGCCGAGGTCTGTCTCCTGAACAACCGCAGGCTCCAAGCGGCGCTATACGAGGTCGGTGCGGCGCGGGCGGACGTCGTACAGGCGGGCTTGTTATCGAACCCGACGCTGTCGTTCGGGCTGCGTTTCCCCGACGCCGGCGGGCTGGCGAACTTCGAGGCGGCGCTCGTGCAGAATCTCGCGGACCTCTGGCAAATTCCGGTTCGCAAACGGGCGGCCGAGCGCGTGCTTGACAGAACGATCCTCCAGGTCGCCCGCGAGGTCAGCGTCGCCGTATTCGAGACAAAGACCGCGTACTACCGGGCCAGGCAGGCCGACCGGAAGCGTGAAATCGCCGCGGAGAGCGTGCAGATCGCCCAGCAGGTGCTCGACCTGGCGCTGGCCCGGCAGCAGGCCGGGGCGGGCAGCGAAGTCGATGTGAACCTGGCCCGTTCGGAGGTACAGGATGCCGAGCTGGCCCTGCGAACCACGACCTTAGAAGCGTTCGTGGCCCGCTCAGCGCTGTGCACGCTGCTGTCGCTGAAGGTCACACCAGACACGCTCGAACTGACCGACGCCCTCCCGGAACCGCCGGCGTGGACCGTACCCACTGATGAAGTGCTCCTCGAGCTGGCCATCGATCACCGGCTTGACATCCAGGCAGCCGTGCGGGCGACAGAGGCCGCATGGGCGCGGATTCGCCAGGAGCAGCTCAAGCTGTTCCCGACACTCGACGTGGGCGTCGCGTTGGAGCGCGGCGAACGCCGGGCGCCGGAAGCGCGGAACATCCTCGCGGACAGCGTGCGGGCCTCGCTGGATGCCGGCCAGCCGCAGGTGGATATCGCGCCCAAAGAGAAATCCGGGGGGCAAGACACAATCTTCGGACCGACCATCGGCATGGAGCTGCCGATCTTCAACCAGAACCAGGGCGGAATCGCCCGGGCGCAGTTCGAGTACGAGCAGAGCCGCAAGCTGCTCGACAACCTCGTGGTGGAGGTGAACCAGCAAGTGCGTCTCGCCAGCGCCCGCGCGCGGACGGCGTGGAGCAACGCAGGTTATTACGGCGACCAGGTGTTGCCGCTACGGGAGACGAGCCTGGAGCTGGCGCGGACTGCGTACCAGGCCGGCCGGACGCCGCTGCTCAACGTGCTGGAGGCCCAACGGGCATTGCTGACGGCCCGGGCCGGTTACGCGGATTCGCTCCAGGCATCGGCCGCCGCGCTGGTGGAGTTGGAGAGGGTGACGGGACAGCCGCTGTCGCGCATTCTCGAGGCCGCCCAGGGGACGGATCAGAACGAAACGAAAGACGATCGCAAGGACGAGTCGCAATGAAGAACATACGCATCGGCCAGATCCTCAGCGGTCTCGCGCTCGGCGTCGTGCTGGGCGGCGGCGGAGTGTCGTGGCTGGGACGCGCGCACCTTCCGTGGGGTACGGCAGATGGTGACCCCGCACACGAGAGCGGCGAGGACGAGCACGGTTACGCCCACGGTGAGAGGGAGGATGGGCACGGGGACGAAGAAGGCCCCCTCGTCCTGACAGAGAAGGCAATTCGCGAGAGCGGCATCGAGGTGGCCGCTGCGGGCGGCGGCGAACTGGTGCAGACGCTTACGCTCCCCGGCGAGATTGTGCTGAACGCGGACAAAGTTGCCCACATCGTGCCGCGCGTGGCGGGCATCGTTCGACGAGTGGACAAGAACCTCGGCGATGACGTGCAGGCGGGCGAGGTCATGGCGATCCTGGAGAGCCGCGAACTCGCCGAGGCGAAGGCTGCGTATCTGGCCGCGCAACAGAGACTGGCGCTCGCGGAGGCCAACCTCAAGAGCGCCGCGGAACTGCACGCCAAGAAGATCATGCCTGACCTGGAATTCCTGGCCATCCGGAAGGCCAAGGCCGAGGCCGAGATCGAGTTCAAGATGACCGACAACAAACTGCACGCGCTCGGTATATCCGAGGCGCAACTCCAGGAAATGCCCAATCACGCGGCCAGCCTGGCGATGTACGAGCTGCGGGCGCCCTTCGCGGGCACCGTCGTCGAGAAGCACTGCTCGCTCGGCGAGGTGCTCAATGGCGAGATGGACGCCTTTGTACTCGCCGATCTGTCCACCGTCTGGGCCAAGATCACCGTCTATACGCAGGACATGGGCCGGGTGCGCATCGGGCAGGGGGTTCAAATCCGCGCCGACGGGGTAGGAACGACGGCGACCGGCGCTATCTGCTACATGGCCCCCGTCGCCAACGAGGCCACGCGCACCCTGTACGCCCGCGTGGACTTGCCGAACCCCGAGCGGCAGTGGCGGCCGGGCACGTTCGTGACGGCCTCCGTGGTGCTCGATCGCCAGGCGGTGCCGGTGGTCGTGCCCATCGACGCCCTCCAGCGGGTCAAGCGCGACAGCGTCGTGTTCGTCGCCGAGGGCGAGGATGTAGCGGCCGGGCTCCGTACCGGCCGTTTTGTGCCGCGCACCGTCACGGTGGGTCGCATGAACGACACGCAGGCGGAGGTCACCGACGGACTGAAGCCCGGCGAGCGGTACGTGGTCCAGGGCGCGGTCGTGCTGAAGGCCGAACTCGGCAAGCGCGAAGCCGTGCACGAACATTGAGTGGGGCGCAAGACAGAGGAGCCCGCATGAAGGAAATCAAGGCGATCATCCAGCCGCACATGCTCAGCAAGGTCATGGACGCGCTTCGTGCGCTGCCGCATTTTCCCGGCGTTACCGTGAGCGACTGTCTCGGCGCTGGCCGCGGACGGGGTCCCGGCGGCCAGTTCGTGGCAACCGAGCAGACGATCGGCTTCCGCAAGATGGCCAAGCTGGAGCTGTTCTGCTCGGACGCGGGCGCCGACGAGATCGCGCGGCTCATTCAACAAACGGCCCACACCGGCAACCCCGGTGATGGCGTGATCATGGTCGCGGAACTGCCGCGCGTGATCCGTATCCGCACCGGGCAGGAGCAGGACGAAGCCGTCTGATGGCGGGTACGAGGTACAGGATTGACATGTATCGCGCCGGAGTAAGGGTTGGCGACCGAATGTGCGGTGCTGCATGAACCCGCGTTGCGTTCGACCGAGGCCGTGTTTACACGCCTGGCTCGCTGTGCCTCTGACGGTTTGTGCCGCCCACGTGGCTCTGGCCCTCCAACAAGAGCTGAGCGGGCTTACGTGGTCGCGCAATGTTCCGGTTGTGATCGCCACCGCAAAGCAGACCCGCCGACCGATTCTCATGCTCGTCGAAGGGACCCGAACGAGCTCGCGCCGCCAGCACCTTTACAGCCATAACGACATCGAGCAGCGCAAGAATACGTTGTCCGATCCACGCGTGGCTTACGCCGCCCGCATGTTTGTACCGGTCGCCGTCAACCGGACGGACGGCGCCTACGCGGACATGTTCGCAGAGCTGGGAGTCGGGCTGCACACACCCTACCGGATCCTCGTCATCAGCCCGGAGGGTGCAAAGCTCGGCGATTTCCTAATTGCACCGAATCCGGCCGACCTGGCTCGCGACCTGGCCCGCACGTCCCGCGCATACGGCCGTAAGCTGTTCGAGACGGAGTTGAAGGCCAAGCTGGATGATCCCGAGCTGCCGGCCGGTGAGTTGAAGGCCATTCTGCAGATCGTTTGCGACCTCAGCATCGACGAGGCAGAGAAAGGCCTGATCCATGTGCTGGAACGGCCGCAACTCGATCGTGCGATTCGACGGCTGGCGTACGACGGGCTCGCCGGGTTGTCGACTAAGGGCGCCGTCGAGTTTCTCCTGGACCAGGCCGCGACAGCGGAAAAGGCTGATGCCGGCGCCGCGGCCGCCGCACTTGCACAATGCACGCGCGCGGGGGCCGAGCATCTGCTTGACGCGCTCGAAACACCGGAAGAGCGCGGTCGTTTCCTGGCGGCGTACCGCGCGCTCGTGAGGATCTGTGAAGTTCCCGCGCCCAAGTCGGATCGCTTCTGGCAGGACGACAACAAGAAGGTCCAGTCGGAAGAAATCGGGCGCGTTAAGGCCTTAGTGACGGAGAGCGCGCGGAAGTGGAAGGCCCTTTTCGGCGACTATCGGTAACCCATGTCTCAGGCCACCTACCAAGTAATCGGGCTCGAATGTGCCGAGGAGGTCGGGGCGCTGCGTAGTGCACTTCAGCCGCTGCCGGGCGTGCGTGACCTGAAGTTCGATATTCTCAACGCCCGGATCACGATCGCGTACGACGCGAGCCGCGTCCGCCGCAGCGACATCGAAGCCGCCGTGGCACGCACCGGCATGCGCGCACACGCGGTGCGCGACACACAGGGCCGCCGCGAACCCGAGCTGACGCTTTGGGAACGCTGGGGCCGTACAACCACGACCGCAATCAGCGGACTACTAGTTCTGGTGGGTTTCATCGCCCATAGCATGGTTGCTGGTTGGTACCTCGCCGTCGGCGGGCACGAAACAGCCATGCCGCTACCGCCGCGCATCCTCTACCTGGGGGCAGTTCTCAGCGGGGCATGGTTCATCCTGCCGAAAGCCTGGCATGCCCTGCGTCGTGCCCGGCCCGACATGAACCTGCTGATGACGATCGCCGTCGCGGGCGCAATTGGAATCGGTGAATACTTCGAGGCCGCTACGGTCGCGTTCCTGTTTGCCCTATCGCTGGCACTCGAAGCGTGGAGCGTCGGCCGCGCCCGGCGGGCGATCGCCGCGCTGCTCCAGCTTACCCCGCCCACGGCACGGGTCGTGAATGCCGACGGACACCAGCAGCAAATCCACGTGGACGCCGTGCCCGTTGGCGCCCGGATCGTCGTCCGCCCCGGCGAGCGGATTCCGCTCGACGGGCGCGTGGTCGCCGGCGAAAGCCACGTCAATCAGGCACCGATCACCGGCGAGTCCGCGCCTGTGGAGAAGGCCGCGGGCAGCGATGTGTTCGCCGGATCGATTAACGGCGACGGGGCCTTGGAATTCGAGTCCACGAAGCCGGCCGGCGACACGACCCTTGCCCACATGATCCGGCTGGTCGAACAGGCGCAGCAGGAGCGCGCCCCGAGCGAACAGTGGGTGGATCGCTTCGCCCGCTACTACACGCCAATCGTGATGGCGTTGGCGGTGCTGGTGATGCTCGTCCCACCGCTCGTGGCCGGCGGCTCCTGGTCGGGCTGGTTCTACCAGGCGCTGGTGCTGCTCGTGATCGCGTGCCCCTGCGCCCTCGTCATCTCCACACCGGTCAGCATTGTCGCAGCGCTGACCGCCGCGGCCCGGGCGGGCGTGCTGGTCAAGGGCGGGCTGCACCTGGAGCAAGCCGGACACATCCGCGTTATCGCCCTCGACAAGACGGGCACGCTGACCGAGGGACGCCCGCAGGTGCAGACCGTCGTGCCGCTCGCAGGCCACACGGAGCGTGAGATCGTCGAGACCGCGGGCGCGATTGAAGCCCGCTCCGAGCACCCGCTGGGGCGCGCGATTGTGCGGCACGCCGAAGCACTGGGCTTGCGACCCGCGCCGGTGCAGGATTTTCAAGCCCTCAAGGGCAAGGGGGCAACGGCGGTACTTGACGGTCGGTCAGCCTGGATCGGTTCGCACCGCCTGTTGGAGGAGCGCGGCCAGGAAACGCCCGAGATGCACGCGCAACTGGAGCAACTTTCCGGCGCCGGAACGAGTGTCGTCGTCGTCGGCCGCGAGGATCACGTGTGCGGCTTCATCGCCGTGGGAGACCGTGTCCGCCCGGAGTCGGCCGCGACCGTCGCAGCCCTGAAAGCCGCCGGCGTCGAGCGCGTGGTGATGCTCACCGGCGACAATCGGCCTACGGCCGAGCGCATCGGAAGCCTCACGGGCGTGGACGAAGTCCGCGCGGAACTTCTACCCGAGGGCAAAGTGGCTGCCGTCGAAGAGCTCGTCGAGCGTTTCGGCGCGGTTGCCATGATCGGCGACGGCGTAAACGACGCGCCGGCCCTGGCCCGAGCCAACCTCGGCATCGCGATGGGCGCCGTAGGGTCGGACGTGGCGATCGAGACGGCGGACATCGCGCTCATGAGTGACGACCTGGCGCGCGTCCCGTGGCTCCTGCGACATTCGCGCCGCACGCTCGCCATCATTCGTCAGAACATCGTCGCCTCGCTGGCCGTGAAGGCCGCGTTTGTCCTGCTCGCTTTCAGCGGCCGCGCCTCGCTGTGGGCCGCGATCGCCGCAGACATGGGGGTCTCGCTCTTGGTTGTTTTCAACGCTCTGCGCCTGCTTGGCGGGGGCACAGATAGGAAGAATGACACATGATCGCTCGCATCCTTCAATTCGCAATCCATCAACGATTGCTGATGATCCTGCTCGCCATCGGCCTGGCCGCGCTGGGCGCTTGGAACTTCACGCGCCTACCCATCGACGCCGTGCCCGACATCACCAACAAGCAGGTGCAGATCAACACGGCGGTCACTGCGTTGGCTCCGGTCGAAATCGAGAAGCAGATCAGCGCCCCGATCGAGTGGGCGATGCAGGGCATCCCCGGGGTCGAGGAAATCCGCTCGGTATCGTTCTACGGCGTCTCACAGGTCACCGTCATCTTCAACGATGATGTGGACATCTACCGTGCGCGGCAGCTCGTCAGCGAGCGGCTCGCCGAGGCCAAGGAAAGCCTGCCGGCCGGGGTCGGCGCCCCGTTCATGGGACCGATCTGGACTGGCCTGGGCGAAATCTACTTCTGGAGCGTGGACGCGGTCGGCCCCAAGCCCGACGGCACGCCCTACACGCTGATGGACCTGCGGACGATCCAGGACTGGATCATTAAGCCACAGCTCCGCTCGATCCCCGGCCTGACGGAAGTGAACAGCATCGGCGGGTATGAGAAGCAGTACCACGTCACGCCGGATCCGATGAAGCTGATGGCGTTCGGACTCAGCTTTCGCGACGTGCTAGAGGCGCTGGCGGCGAACAACGCGAACGTAGGCGGCGGGTATATCGAGCACAGCGGCGAGCAGTACACGATCCGCGCCACCGGTCTGATCCAGACGCTCGACGACATCCGCAACGTCAAGCTCGGCTCGCAGGACGGTGCTCCAATCTTTGTCAAAGACGTGGCCGAGGTCGCGCTCGGCAAGGAGCTCCGGACCGGAGCGGGCACGGCCAACGGTCAAGAAGCGGTCGTGGGCACGGCCATCCTGCTCTACGGCGACAACAGCCGCACGGTCGCTCACCGCGTGGCCCAGAAGATTGAGCAGGTGAACAAGGCGCTGCCCGAGAACGTCAAGATCACGACGCTCTACGACCGCAGTTACCTCGTGGACGCAACGCTGCACACGGTTCGAGAGAACCTGACGCTGGGCGCCATTCTGGTTATCGTGGTTCTATTCCTGCTGCTGGGGAACATTCGCGCCGCGATCATCGTCGCCCTGGCCATCCCCCTCTCCATGCTGTTCGCGGTCACCGGGATGGTGCAGAACAAGATCAGCGGCAACCTGATGAGCCTGGGGGCCATCGACTTCGGCATCATCGTCGATGGCGCGGTTGTGATGGTGGAAAACTTCATGCGCCGGCTCGGCCAACGGCAGCATGAACTGGGCCGACGTCTAGCGCGGGCCGAACGCTTCCAGCTCGTTGAGGAAGCTGCCCGCGAGGTGGCCCGGCCCGTTCTCTTCGGCGTCGGCATCATCATGATCGTCTATCTGCCGGTCGTAACGCTCTCCGGTGTGGAGGGTAAGATGTTCCGACCGATGGCGCTCGTTGTTCTGCTCGCACTGGCCGGTGCTCTTCTGTTGACGTTCACGGTGGTTCCGGCGCTCGCCGCGCTGCTGCTGGGGGGCAAGGTGGCCGAAAAGGAAGTGTTTCTCATCCGCTGGGCCAAGATCGCGTATGAGCCCGTGGTCACGTGGGCTATGCGGCTGCGCTGGGGCGTGGTGGCCGGCGCCATCGCCATCGTCGCCGCCACGCTCGTCCTCGCGTCCCGCATGGGCAGCGAGTTTGTCCCGAAGCTCGGGGAAGGCGCGCTGGCGCTTCAGCCAACCCGGATGCCCAGCATCGCCTTGACAACCAGCCTGGCGATGCAGGAGCGCGTGGAGCAAGAGCTGCTCAAGGAGTTTCCCGACGAGATCGCCGCGATCTTCGCCCGTACCGGAACGTCCGAGGTGGTGACGGACGTATGCGGTCCGGAAGTGTCGGACACCTACATGCTGCTCAAATCACCAGAGCAGTGGAAGCGGGCGAAGACCCAGGAGGAGTTGGCTGAGGCGATGGAACAGGTCGTCCGGAATCTTCCCGGCCAGAACTACGAGTTCAGCCAGCCGATCGAGTTGCGGATGAACGAGCTGATCGCCGGCGTGCGGAGCGACCTGGCGGTCAAGATCTATGGTGATGACCTGGATGTGCTGCTCCGGTACGCCAACCGCATCGCCGCGGAGCTGAAGGCCGTTCCCGGTGCCCAGGACCTCAAGATCGAGCAGCTCGCCGGGATGCCGATGATCACGATTGATATCGACCGGGGCGCCGTCGCGCGCTACGGGCTGAACGTGAAAGACGTGCAGGAAGTCATCGAGGTGGCGCTGGGCGGCGTCGAAGCGGGGCAGGTAATCGAGGGCGACCGGCGGTTCCCGCTCATAGTGCGCATGCCGGAGCGCTTGCGCGGAAACATCCGAGCGATCGGTGATTTGCCCATCCCGCTGCCCAAGTCCGAACCCGACCGCTACGCCTTGGCGAGTGCGTCGGGGAATGGTGGCCGTGGACGTCGCAGCGATGCCGCCCAGCTCGGCTCGGTCGGCTACATCCCGTTGGCAAGTCTCGCGAAGATCGAAACGGCGGAGGGTGCGCGGGTCATTCGCCGCGATGACGGCAAGCGCCGCGCCGTCGTGCAATGCAACGTGCGGGGTCGCGACCTGGGCGGCTTCGTGGCCGAGGCGCAGCGCCGCATCGAACAGAAGATCGGGAAACTGCCGGAGGGCTACTGGCTCGGTTGGGGCGGACAGTACGAAAACCTCGTCGCGGCACGGGAACGGCTCGCGATGGTCGTACCGCTGGCACTCGGTCTGATCTTCGTGCTGCTGTTTGCAACGTTCAATTCGATCCGCCAGGCCATTCTCGTGTTCACCGGCGTGCCGCTGGCCCTGACCGGTGGTGTGCTGGCGCTTTGGCTGCGGGACCTCCCGTTCTCCATCTCCGCCGGCATCGGGTTCATCGCCTTGTCCGGCGTCGCCGTGCTCAATGGTCTCGTCATGGTCACCTTCATCAACCAGCTTCGCCGCGAGGGGCTCGAGCTGCATGAGGCCATCACCCAGGGCAGCCTGACGCGACTTCGACCCGTGCTAATGACAGCGCTGGTCGCGTCGCTCGGCTTCGTGCCGATGGCGATTGCCACGGGGACGGGTGCCGAGGTCCAGCGCCCGCTCGCCACGGTCGTCATCGGTGGGATTATCAGCAGTACGCTGCTGACGCTGGTCGTGCTCCCGGCGATTTACCGTTGGTTCGCCGATAAGCGTGATGAAACGGTGGCGACCAATCGGCGCTCGGAACGCGTGAGTTAACCAGGAGAGCCGGGACGGGGCGAGAGTCTGAGAGTTTCGGCCGGATCGGGACGAGAAACGGCCCGTTCGACGCGGGACCCCGCCTCTCGTGACCAAACCGGAGAGCGCGGCCACGGCCGGGCGGCGTTGCCGTAACCGTTTCGAACCAACGAGATATAGGGGCGATCGGCCGGCCAGGCGTCGTCGGCCGCCGTGGTGGTCAGCCGCGTGGTCTCGTCGCCGTAGCGGGCACCGTGCTTCCACTGGCGGGAAATAGGTGACTGTCCCTACTATTCCCACCGCCGCATAGCCTACATATGGGCGCGTTCTTCAACAGCCCCACTGTCCCTACTATTCCCTACTATTCCCTACTATTCCCCCCTGATTCTGCCGTCATCACTCAGGAGACGTTGGGAACTGTACGCCTGCCCACTTCCGACCTAAGAGCTCGCGCCCGCGCGCGTCGGCGATTGCACTGGCACGCTGCTCAAGTGCATGGGCCTCCCGATGCGAATCGGGATCGTGCTTACACCTGAGAAGCTCTGCAAGGTTCTTGAGGGCAAAGACGTAGTGTTCGTTTAGCTGCTTCGCTCCACGGTACATCTTTTCCGCGTTCTCGTGGTCGCCGAGATCTTTGAACACGGTACCCAGAGCGTTCCACACGCCCGCATCATTCAGGCCGAGCGAGAAGGCATACGGCAAAAGTTGCTTGGCATCTGCAGTCGCAACTAGGTTCAGTGCTTTCTGCCAATCGATGCTGCGCTCGGGGTCCCCCAGCAGATCAAGAAGCGCGTCTGCTTCCACGCGACCGTGGAGGGCGGCTGTCACGTGTGTCAAGGCCGCGATCAGCCGCGCGTGACGGTACCCCGCAGCGAGCGCTCTGTGAAGAACCCGCCTAGCCGACTCCAGGCGTTCATGGCTTTCGCGGTCATGCTGATATGCGAGGCGGACAGCAGCTTCCCCATAAATGAATGCGTTCCACAGCGTCCGACGAGAGCTTAAAGGTAGCTCCAGCAAGCGGTCATACGTGCGACAGGCATCCAGGAACCGGTCAGTTAGGCGGTAAAAACGCGCCAGCGTCAGAAGTGCGGCCTCAAATCGCCCCAACACAGAATCAGTAAGTATCGCGTTGACGCGCCCCAAACTCTCTGCGTAGCTCTCTCGCGTCGGTTGATCGTATGCGCAGGCCCACTCGCAGAGCGCGACCTCCAGACACACCGCGGGTAAACGGGACGAATCGTTCCGGCGAGCGGGATCATTCGCGCGGCGGGCGCATCGCAATGCGCTCTCGCGCGTCTTCTTCGCCCCTTCGGGGTGCGCGAACATCGCTTGATGCCGCATCACGGAGGCTTTTCGGGCGAGCAAGAGCGATATATCCTCAAGCACGTATTCGTTGTCGGGAGTTACAGGAGTCACACGTCGAGGGTGGTGTGCGGCGCCATCTTGATCAACCCCAGCTCCCGCCCGGAATATGGCCGGCCTCGCGCTGTCCGTTGGCTCGTCGGTCCTCGCGTCGACAAGCTGATCGAGACACTTGTCGAGAATATCGCGAGCGCGCTTCAGCGTCTTCCTTCGAAAGCTCGGCGCAAGATCGGCGAATGGGTCCTGAGCGCAATCCACCGCCGTACCCCCATAGAGAAGTGCGATTTCGACACCCTGACAGTGGGTCCATGCACGGCTTAACTCTGCAAAACAATCTCGCCAGCGCGCGGACCGTTCCGCGGGATGGTCCTCCTCGATTGCCAACGCGGCCAAGATGCGCGACCTGACGATGCGCTGCTTGTACAGGACGTCGTTCGCGGCGCCTTCGGGCTGAAGCTGACCTAACGCCGTGCGCAATAGGAGTCGAGCTTTTTTCGAAGTCTGTGCGTCGTGAGCCTCACGAATCGAGCGGAGAGCGTTTCCGAGCGCGCCGGCGCCCTCCTTCGTGTCACCATCCTCGCTGGCGTCCACTGCGAGATACTCAACAGTGGTCTGAAGGGCCCGCGCGAGGCGCCAAACGAGCCGGTCGCTGGCCGAGTTGAGGACTCCTTGCTCGATCTTCTGGATCGTGCTTTTGCTCGGACCTTCTCCCTCTGGCGGCAGATGGTTACACGTGTCCGCGAGGTCCTCCTGCGTGAGCTTGCGATTTAGTCTGCGGCTCCTGACCCGCTCACCGCAGATCGCCGTCCGGTGTAGCACTCGTTGCATGGCGCACATTGTACGGCCGCAAGCTAACTTGCCTGGCGATGCGAGTTGTTTTGCGAGCCACAATGCGACGACAGGCGCGACAGGCTGCGGCAGAATCAAAGTGTGGCGCGGGCTCGCGCGTGGTCGGCCGGACGGTCCGGTCGGCGCGAGCCCGCCGCAGTGGACTCCGTGGGAGGACTGGGATGACAGCCCGTCCACAGGCTGTGCAGCTCACGCCGTGGATTCCATCGGCGGTGAGCGTGGCGGCGTTGCTGGCGCTGCTGATCGTTTTCGGTCAATGCGTGAGTTGCTAACCGTCGCTGGCTCCGGCGCGCGGCGCGCCGGGCCGAAGGTCGACCGCGGACACCGGGACCGAGACGCTGACGGCCAAGCTCAACTCGGTGCGTTCTAGGCGGTTTCCGGCGACTGCCGCAATCGGTAGTTGAGGTGCGCATCGTCCGGCCGTCGTCGCTCCGGCTGCAATCCGCGCCGGACCGACCGGGTAGGGTGGCTCGGGAGCCCTATCCGCGCCGCCGCACCGTCAGCGGCCCGCGCCGCGGTCACCAAACTCGCTGGGGCGGCGTCAAAGGCGCCGTCCCAGTTTTCATTATACCGGCGGAGCACCGCGTGTCGCGGCCCATCCCGCTCGACGTTGAGCGGGCTCGCTTCGCGGCCGATCACGGGAGAGGCGAAGGCGATCGGGCTGCCAGCAACTTTAGAGGCTCGCTCCACAGGAACTTCCCATAGACATGCTCGCACCGGCGCCGGGGCGTCGCGCCTGAGCCCGAGCCACACTCAGCGGCGGAGCGAGACCCCTGTAACCGCCTATCCGTTGACCGGGCGGTGCGCGTTAACTGGCCGGTCGGCTGTTAACGAGAGAAAGAGAGAACTCTCGGCCCGGAGCGGGCGGACGGACGGCGAACCCGGCGATTTGGCGCTCGCGCCGGCGTTCTCTCGGCCCGGCGCCGAGAGAAAATCGCGGGCGGGACGCCCACGCCACCCCGCGTAAACCCTTGGGAATACTCGCGATAAGCAACGACCCCCGCTTGGGCCGGGGGGGTGCTCGGGGACCTCGTGGCGGCGGCCATCCCAGGGAACCGGCCCGGTTCCCTGCCACCCTGCCGGCTCACCGGCGGGACGCCGGTGCCACCCTGCCCCAGGGAACCGGCCCGGTTCCCTGCCACCCTCCGGGAATTTCAACACGGAGACACGGAGATCACAGCGCGGGCTTCGCCCGCAACCCATTGCGGATTGCGGATTGCACCCGAACAAAACCCATCGAAAGTCTTCGGCGCGCGCGCAGAAGTTGAACGTTTGTAGTACGGAGGAGTCCAAAAGCGGGGTGGCTGTCACACGCCGGGAGGACTTGAGCCCGAAATAGGCCAAGCGTGGGGCGGCGGAAGGCGAGGGCGAAGCGACTTCCCGGCCCGCAGGCCCGTGACGGCCTTCAATCCCCAATCCGAAATCCGCGTGCCTGTCGCCCGGCTGTCAGGCAGACAGAGCAGACACGGCAATCCCCAATCGCAATGGGAGCGCGGCGCTGGGTCCGGCGATCCGCGCGGGCTGAAGCCGGCGCGCCGGGGCCGCGGCTCGTCCCGCGACCGAAGACGTCCGGCACGGAGACCGGACGCCACGGGAGCGGTTGCGGCTCGAATCGGATCTCCGTGTCTCCGTGGTCCACGAGATCGCGACGTCAGCCGCCTTCGCTGCTCATTTGAAAGTCCGGGGCGGGGAACTCGACGCCTTGGCCGGTCTGATTGACGACGCCGGCGATGCGCACGCCGGGGTCGACGAAGAACAGCAGGCCGATGATGGTGTCGTCGGCGCGGAGCTCCTGGTTGGTCACGCTCTTGAAGTCGAGCAGGCCGCGGTAGCCGGCCTCTTCGGTCTCATCGACGAGGAACAGCTCGATGAAATCCTGGCCGTCGCGCTTGACGATCGCGTAGTAGCCGGACAGCGGGTAGTCGTTGTTCTTGTCGTCGCGGGCGTGGTACTGATTCACGACGCTGCCGACGAAGTTGAAGACCTGGCCGGCCAACGAGCGCGCCTTCTTGGATTGGCAGGCGAGCTGGAACAGCCGCCGACCCTCCGGCAATTCGATTTCCTGGACGGCGCCGATCGGTCCCTTGGCCGTGAGGTCGGCGACCTTGCCGGTGATTCGGCCGGAAAGGAACTTGCCCTCGTAAAGTTCGACCTGGTCGCCGAGCGCCGCCGCGGACATCGCGAGCGGCAATTCGGCTTTATCGCCGGTGCCGTCCCGGATGACGGCGTCGATGAAGCGTGCGGGACCGGAGGCCTGGCCGGCCTCGAGCCCGGGGGTGAACGCGAAGTAGAGGCGCTCGCGCGGGGCTTCGGCCAGCGGGGCGGCGGGAACCGCGGCCCGGGCGAAGCGGCGGTACTCCACGAAGTGCGGGCGGAAGCCTTCGTCGGCCTCGAAATACGCCTCGACCGGCGTCTCGCCCTTGGCGGGCAGGGCGAAGTTGTTGTCCGGATCGGCCAGGCGCAGGGCGTCAGAGTCCGGGTGCATGCCGCCGAGCACGCGGGCGTAGTATTGCTTGGGTTCACCGTCGACGTCGCCGACGATGCGGATCATGGTGCTGCGGAAGCGGTGGTGGCGCGAGCCTTCGTCGCGGTCGGCGCTGGCGTCGAGGAGCTTCAGGCGCACGCCGAGCAGGCGCTTGCCGCTGCCCTTGTCGGGCTGGTAGGCCAGGGTCGGAAAGACCTTGTCGCTGACGAAGTTATCAAGCGGCTGAATCTTGATGGGCAGTTTCCAGCGGTAGCGCACGTCCAGCGGGCCCTTTTGCCACCACCATGCGTCCACCTTGAGCCCGCCGGGGCCGAAGCCGTCGATACCGGTGCTACGCAGGGGCGCGGTCGCGGACTCGGACTGCACGGTATTGCCGGTCCAGAACACCCAGTCCGCGTAGTTTGGGTAGACGCTCGCGAACGCCGTCTGGCCCCGCAGGCTGCCGTTGCTGAGCAGATTGAAGAGCCAGAGGGTGAACTCGTCGGGGCGCAGGCCAAAGCCGACGCTGTTGTGTCGAAACGGCACGGTCTGGCCTTCGGGTTTGCCGGCGATGGCGCGCTCAATGCGCGAGAATTGCATCGCGCGGCCGCCAAACGGCAACATCAGAAAGCCCAGCACCACGACACCGACGGTCACCTGCCCGATCACAAAGCCGCACACGGCCCCGCCGACCCAATCGACGTACATCGGCACGCGCACGTTCCCGCGGAGGAAGCGGTCGGCCAGAACGCGCAGCAGCACGTGCGTGACCAGGAAGAGGCCGACGAAACAGGCCGGCAGCGTGTACGACGGGTTAACGCCCTGCTGCGTGGCCAGATCGTTGAGCAGGTCGGCAAAACCGAAGGCGGTGATCATCGCCGTCAGGCAGCAGAAGGCGTTGATCAGCCCGCTGAACAGGCCGAAGAGCGAGTGCATGAAGGTGATGCCGAGGACCAGAAGCACTGCGAAGATGCTGAGAACCATGCTACACCTCCCGGATCAGGCGCCGGGCTTGCGGGTGGGTTGCTTGGACTGCGGGCGGGGCTGAGGCGTGGGCTCGACGGCGGCGCCGCCGTTCGCCCGCACGGCCTGGCCCCGGATAACGCGAACGACTTCCTGGATGCTCGTCGTGCCGTCGAGGACCTTCTGGATGGCGGGCGTTTGAAACCCCAGGCCGCCGCGCTTGAGCGCGAAGGCCTGCACCTCACTCATCGAGGTGGCCGTGCGCAGGACCTTCCGTAGTTCGTCGTCCACGACGAGCAGGTCGAAGACGCCGGTCCGACCCACGTAGCCGGTGCCCTGGCACGCCTGGCACAAGACGGGGTGACCGCGCTTGTCGAACTGAGGTTCCGGCGGGCGATGCAGGATGGCGCCCGGCGGCATGTTGAGCTTCTTGAGCATCGTCGGTTCCGGCTTGTAGGGCTGCTTGCACGCCGCGCACAGCTTGCGGATCAGGCGCTGACTGCTGATCGCCCAGAGGCTCTTGGCCAGCAGCGCACGGTCGCCGACGAGCGCGCTCCACTTGCGCAGGGCGTCAAAGACGTCCTCGGCCTGGAGGCCGACGTAGATACGGAGCTTCTCCGCCGCGGACTGGCTAATGGCCTTGGCCGCTTCCTTTTCACGGATTTCGGGGAATACGAGGATGTCGGGGTCGCTGCGGACGAGGCGGTGGAGCTCGGCGGTGAAGGTCTTGTCGTCGGCGGGTGCGTAGACGCGCTGCGTGACGTTGTCGACCTCGACCTCCTTGTCGTACTCGAGCGTCTGAATGTTTTGCAGGAACGCGTCGTGGCTGCGGGTGAAGCTGTAGACCGCGGTGGTCAGGCCGTTACCGGGCAGGGCCGAGATCAGCACCAGGCCGCGCGGCCGCTCCATGACGGTTTTAAGGGTCTCCAACTGCTTGGGCGTGAAGCCGAGGTCCGCGACCCGGCCCAGACCCTCCAGGCCGACCACGTGCAGGCGTAGCCGCTCGCCCGCGGTCGAACCGGCGGTGTCGACGATGATGCGGTACTTGCTCTCGCGGACCATCGCCATCATGCGACCGCGCTGGGGCTTGCGGTGTTCCTCGAGATTGAGGTCCGCGATGGTCTTGAAGAACCGGACGGTGGCATCGCCGTCGGGCCGCGAGAGGGCTTCGCGCTCCACGGCCACGCCGTCCACCTGGTAGGTGATGCGCGAGGATTGGCCCGACGGAATGATCTCGATGACGGAGGCGCGGCGCCAGAGCATGTCCCACATCAGGTCCTGCACGAGGCGGAACTGCTCGCGCTCGTTCTCCTCCTCGGGGATCGGGACGACTTTGCGGTCGGAACCGATGAGGCGGACGCGTTCGGTGACCTCGACGCTTTTCTTTTTGGCTTTGCCCAGCAGGCCCTCGGCCTGGATGCGCTGGAAGTGCGCCATGGTGCAGACCCTGTCCTCGGGCTTGACCAGGCCGTTGCGGTGCATGACGTAAGCCACCACGGCGGCCAGGTCGAGCACGGCCATGAGCAGAAAACCGATCAGGAAGTTGGGCACAAACAGGGCCAGGATCAGGCCCACGACGCCGAGCGTCAGGACGACGAGGTTCCACAGCTCGCGGTAGGTGTTGACCGCGATCGTGTCCTTGTCGACCCACTGGGCAAACAGCACCCAGAGCACAAAGAGCACGGCGATGGCCGCCAGCTTGAGCGGATCGACGTACATCGTCCCGGTCGGAACCTGAGCCAGCAGAGCGATGGACGCGCACAGGTACATGGCTGCTCCTGTCGCCGCACGCTGCGGCGGGCGTGGGCTAGCCGAGAATGCCGATGCTCGCAGCCGGGATGCCCTTCAGCGCCCTGCGCCGCTCGTCGGGGTCTGGCGCCGCCTCGTACGCGGTCGGGTGGCCGACGTAGGGGGCCTCGACCGGCCGCCGCAGGCTCTCGGTAAAGTCCACCATCCCATCGTCATACGAAGCCCGGATCACGTCAATAATCTCGCGGTCGCGCGCCGCGCGAATCCGTGTTCGGATGGATGGGTCGGAGTTTCAAGGAGACACTACGCTAGGGGCCGGCGGGCAGGCCAGCGAGAATCCGCGCGACGCGCACGGGTAGTTCCGCATCGCACTCGCCGTTGCCGAGCAGCGCGAACGCGAGTGTGACCCCGTCGGGGCGCGTCACGTAGCCGGCCAGCGACCGCACGCCGTTGAGTGTACCGGTCTTGCCACGCAGCCGGCCGGCAAGACCCGCGTCCGCGAAGCGCTGCCGCATCGAGCCCTCCTGGCCCGGCACGGCGAGACTGTCCAGGAACGCGGCCCGGTGCCGGTGACCGTACATCCGGACCAGCAGTTGGACGATTTGCTCGGCGTTGACGCGGTTCTCGTGGCTCAGCCCGCTGCCGTCGCGCAGCACGGCGTCACTCAGATCGACGCCCAGGTCGCCGAGCGTCGCCCGCAACTGGGCCAGCCCGCGCTCCCAGCTTCCTTCCGTGCCCGTGCGGCTGCCGTCCGGCGCGTATGCTGCCAGCGACTTCAGCAGACACTCCGCGAACAGATTTTGGCTGAAGGTATTGCAGCGCCAGAGCACGTCGGCCAGCGGGGTCGTGTGCGTCGCGACGAGCGCGGCGTTCGCGCACGCCGCCGGAGCGATGGTTCGGCGCACGACCTCGCCGTGGACCGTGATGCCGCGCGCTGCGAGCGCCTGGCGGAGCGCGTAGCCGAAGAACACGGTGGGTCGCGCGGCGGCGATGGGACCCAGCTCCGTCACCCGGGTAACGGTGCCGAGGAACTCGAAAGTGTCGCGCTCTTCGGCGCGGCGAACCAGGGGCCGATGGCTCTTGCCGACGCGGAGCGAATTCTCGAAGAAGGAGGGCGGCAAATCCGGGCGCAGCGTGAGCTGGACGGTGGTGCCGTGCAGCTCCACGCGGGCATCCAGGCAGTTGTCGTTGAAGTTCAGGCCGCCGATGGGGGCCTGGTACCACGAGGTGGCCTGATCGCGCGGCCAGTCGGGATGCCGCCACTGCTGATCGAACACGCTGTCGTCGAGAACAATGCGCTCCAGCGTCCGAACGTCGCGGGCGCGGAGGGCCGCCGCCCACTCGTCGAACGGGAACGAGAGGGGGCGGCCGTCACGCCGGGCCAGGCGCTCATCGCCCAGGCTCGGATCGCCCGCCCCGAGAACCCACAGCTCCTCACCCTGAACGTAGAGGCGCGTTTCATAGCGAAACCCGGGTCCGAAGCGTTCGAGGGCGGCGGCGGTAACGAAGAGCTTCAGCACGCTGGCCGGCTTCAGGGGCCGTTGGGCTTGATGCGCGAACCAGCACTCCCCGTCCGCGGCGTTCGCCACGAACAGCCCAATTTGCGTGCGCGCGGGCACCTTCGCGAGTAGTGCGCCAAGCGGCTGGGCGATCTCCCGCGCCGCCCACGTGCCGGGCTGAGCCGAAGCGCGACCCGGCGCGGACGTGAGCCAGACCATTACTACGGTTAGCCACGCCTTTGCACGGGGCGTCCCGGCGCCGGGGCCAGGTCGAATAGCGGGCGGCCATTGACGTTCAGACACTACGTGCGCTCCGCAGGATTTGCACCAACCGCTTGAACGGTCCGTGGAACGGCGCCTCCAGCTCCACGGCCTTTTCGGTGATCGGGTGCCGAAAAGCGATCTTCCAGGCGTGCAGCGCCTGATACGCAATGACCGGCTCGCGCGAACCCGCGCCGGTCAGATCGAACTCGCTGACGGCTTTGCCGCCGTACATGGTGTCGCCGACCAGCGGATGCCCGGTGTACGACATGTGCACGCGGAGCTGGTGCGTGCGGCCCGTCTTGGGGTGGAGCTTTACCAGCGTAAAGCCGCGAAACCGCTCGGCGACCTCGTAGTACGTGACGGCGCTTTTGGCGATGTCGATACGGTTCTCATTCACGAGGACGGCGAACTTTTCGCGGACGACGGGGTGGACGCCGATGGGGGCGCTGATCTTGTCGGCATCCAGCTCCAGCTCGCCGTGCACGGCCGCCAGATAGGTTTTCCGCACCGTGCGACGCTCGAACTGAAGCGCGAGGCGCCAGTGGGCCTCGTCGTTCTTGGCCACGAGCATGACCCCGGTGGTGTTCTTGTCGAGCCGGTGGACGATCCCCGGGCGAAACGGGTCAGCCCCGTGGCTCAGCTCGTTGGCGTAGTACACCAGGGCGTTGGCGATCGTGCCGGTCTGGTCGCCGCGGGCCGGATGACACACGATGCCGGCGGGCTTGTTGAGCGCCAGGATGAAGTCGTCCTCGTACACGATCTCGAGCGGGATGTTCTCGGGAACGACCTCGCGCGGCTCCGGCGGCGGGATGACCAGCTCGATCAGGTCGCCGCCGCACATCTCGTAGCTGGGCTTGGCGGGCTGGCCGTTGACGGTGATCGCGCCTTGCTTAATCAGCCGCTGGAGCGCGGTGCGGGACAGGTGCGGGAAGCGCCCGTGCAGATACTTGTCGAGCCGACGGCCCGGCAGCTTGCGCCGGATGCGCAGGCGCACGTGGTGGGCGAGCGTCTCGTCGATGGGGATCGGGCGCTCAAGGATCTCGTCCTCGTAGGTCACGGTGTGGTGCCGGGGCTACCCGGAGCCGGCTGCGTCGTCACGGGTGCGGCGGGCAGGTCGTCTGCACTGGGGATGCTGGCGGTCGGTGGCGCGGGTTGCGTGCCCACCGGAGCCGTACTCGGCGGAGGCGGCTGCGCGGACGGCGGCAAGCCGGGCACGAACACGGTCGGCGCGCGCAGGTCGTCGAGGGTCGCGAGGCGCTGCGTGGCGAGGGCATGGAACGGACTCCCCGCGAACGGAGCGCCCTGCATGATTCGTTCGTACGCCGCCTTCGCCGCGTCCAAGTTGTGCAGGGACTCGTACGAGGTAGCCAGCGAGAATATGGCCGCCGCTGCCAGTGACGGTGCCGCGGACGGGTCGTCCGCCAGCGCCTTCAGGGTCTCTACAGATTCGGCCAGGAGCTGCTCGCGGCGCTGAGGATTGCTGGCGGCCTCGCTGCGGAGCGCGTTGGCGAGGCGGAGGCGGGCCGCGGCAGCGAGCGTCTGGTTGGGGGCGTTGCTGGCGAGCGTGCGCAGCTCATCGATGGCGCCGGCGCGATCGGTCTGCATCCGCCGGGCGACCTGGTCGAGCTCCTGCCAGCCGCTGGCGGCGCGCGTCTCGCGCAAGCCGGCCCAGACACGGTACCCGACCACCAGCACGACGACCGCCGCCAGGCCGAGCAGCCACCAGCGCGTCTGCGGGTCGGCCCCGAACGTGCGGAGCTTGGCCAGCGCGTCGGCCAGCTCATTGGTCTTGAGTTGATGGCGTTTGTCGGCGTCCATTCGCTTTCCTTGGCCGGTCTGCCGCCGCTAGGGCTGCGTCCGGCGCAGCGGGGGCTTGGCGTCGCGCTCGGCCGAGCCGCGCGGCGTCGGGCTGACGTCAATGACGATCACCGTCTTGAATTTATCGCGGCGGAAGCGCACCGTGCTCCGCTCGCCGGGGCTGTCGAATTCCATGAGCCACTCCCCACGGATCATGCTCTCGGCCCGCAGGGTGAAGCCGGCCGATGGCATGTATTCGCGGTAGAAACGGTTGACCGCCACGGGGTCCATGTTGCCTTCGAACTCGCAGGTCACTTGACGCAGCTCGCCGGTTTTCATCGCGTAACTGCGCTCGGAAATCATGCGAAAGCCGTTCGGGATGGGGAAATTCTCGAGCATCGGATGTTGGACCGCCGAGGCGGTGACGGTCGAGCCGCTGCCGCCGCCCGTACTCGACGCGCAGGCCCCGAGCGGCAGGCAGAGCGCTATCGTCGCCAGTCGCCACGGCGCGCGCCGTCGCCGCCGCGCGCGGCAAGCCGCCCTCATCGGGTCCATAGGTGATCCTCCACCTGGCCAACCGAAAACCGCATTGTGGCCGCGCGGGGCGCACGCGTCAAACCGGGTTGACCAGCGACGCCCGGCGGGCGGCGCGAAGAACCGCGGTCTGACGCGGCGAAGCGGCCGGGCCCCATGCGTTGGTGGTGCGGCGAATCCTTCGTATAATTCGGTGTGGCCGCGGATCACCGGCCGGGAGACTTCGGGATGACGACCGACACCATGCCGCCGATCGCGCAGCTCAAGGGGCGTCCCCTGGGGCGCATTCTGATCAAGATGGGCAAGGTCACGCGCGTCCAGGTTTCCGAGGCCCTGGAGCTGCAAAAGAAAAAGCGCGGCCCGCTCGGGAAGCTGCTGATCGAGATGGGCTACGTCAGCGAGGCCGACGTCAACCGCGCGCTGGCCGCCCAGGTCGGGATGGCGTCCATCACCCTGGCCAACATCGACGTCGAGAAGAAGGTCATCGACCTGATCCCCGCCCAGATGGCCCAGACGTACCGGATCGTGCCCACGGACTACGACGCCGAAACCAACACGCTCGCGGTCGCCTTGGCCAGCCCGGACAACTTCCAGGCCACCGACGACCTGAAGACGCTCATGGGCTTCAACGTCGTGGCCCGCATCACGACGCCCGAAGATATGAGCGCGGCCCTCGACCGGTACTACCCGGAGGAGTCCGCACAGACCATCAACGACCTGATCGGCGAAATCGGGGCGGACGACGACCTGGCGAAGTTCGCCAACCGCGGCGAGAGCATCGACCTGGATGAGCTCCGGCAGATGGCCGAGAGCAACCCGGTCAAGAAGCTCGTCAACCTGGTGCTGCTCCAGGCCATCCGCGACGCCGCCTCGGATATTCACTTCGAGCCCTTCGAGGACGAGTTCAAGATGCGCTATCGCATCGACGGCGTGCTGTTTGAGATGGTGCCGCCGCCGAAGTACGTGGCGATGGCGATCGCGTCGCGCATCAAGGTCATGGCCAATCTGGACATCGCCGAGCGGCGGCTGCCGCAGGACGGACGTATTGAGCTGCTGGTCGAGGGTCGGCCGGTCGACTTGCGCGTCAGCGTGCTGCCGACGATGTTCGGCGAGAGCGTTGTGCTCCGGGTGCTCGACCGGGCGCACGTCAATCTAAACCTCGAGCAGCTCGGGCTGCGTGAGGACGATTTGAATGTGTCCCGGCAGCTCATCCAGAGGCCGCACGGGATCGTCATCGTGACCGGTCCGACGGGCTGCGGGAAAACGACCACGCTGTATTCGGCCATGCGCGAGCTGAATACGCCGGAGGTGAAGATACTCACGACCGAGGACCCCGTTGAATACGACATCGACGGGATGATTCAGTGCCAAGTCAAGCCGGACATTGGGCTTACGTTCGCGCGCTGTCTGCGTAGCTTCCTGCGGCAGGACCCGGACATCATCCTGGTGGGCGAGATTCGTGACCTCGAGACGGCCCAGATTTCGGTCCAGGCGTCACTGACGGGGCACCTGGTGTTCACGACGCTGCACACGAACGACGCGCCCAGCTCGATCGCGCGGCTCCTGGACCTCGGTCTGGAGCCGTTCCTCGTTACCGCAACTTTGGAAGCCATTGTGGCACAAAGACTTGTGAGGCGAGTGTGCCAGAACTGCAAGGAGGAGTACCATCCTTCGGAGCGGGAGCTGATGCAACTGTCGCTAATCCCGGAGGACGTGGCGGGCCGGCTGCTTTATTACGGCAAGGGATGCGACTACTGCAACAATACCGGTTACCGTGGCCGCGTTGGGCTGTTCGAGATCATGCTGCTGGATGAGGAGCTTAAAGAACTCATCATGAAGCACGCCTCGACCAACGTGCTGCGGCAGGAGGCACGCAAGCGCGGCATGCGTACGCTCCGCGAGGCGGGCCTTCTCAGCCTCTATGACGGCGTCACGACGATCGACGAGGTGGTGCGCGAAACGCTGGCCGAGGAGATCGGCTGACCCGGGTGCGAAGTGAGGTCCTATAAGCTGAACCGGGCTTTCGGGCCACTTGGTGAACGCAATAATTGGGCAGCGCAACTTAGATCGCGACTCGTCCGTCTCGCCGGGATGGGTTTGACGGCACGGCTGACGGGCAGCTTCGACGCCGTACGGAGTGTCGGCTATGGCTGTGTTTCAATATGAAGCCTTGAACCCCTCGGGTCAGGAGATCAAGGACACGATCGAGGCGCCGACGAAAGAGGAGGCGGTCGCGAAGGTCCGCGGGCTGGGCTATTTCCCGACTAAGGTTGTCGAGAAAGCCGACAAGAAGAAGGCGGCGGCCAAAGCAGCCGCGGGGCCATCGCGTAGGAAAGCGGCCGGTACCGGTTTCGGGTACGTCGGTCTCAAGGCGCTCAGCGCGTTTACGCGCCAGCTCTCCACGCTCCAGGACGCCGGCCTCCCGATCCTGCGGAGCATTCGGATTCTCGAGCAACAACAGAAGCCGGGCATGCTCCGGCGGGTGTTGAAAGAAGTTCACGACGACGTCGAGGGCGGCATGACGTTCTCGGAGGCCCTGGCGCGACACCCGAAGGCGTTCAATCGGCTGTACTGCAACATGGTGGCGGCGGGCGAAGCGGGCGGCGTGCTCGACGTCATCCTCGAGCGCCTGGCCGAGTTCATGGAAAAGGCGCAGAAGCTCCGGCGAAAGATCGTCGGCGCCATGATCTATCCCTGCGTCGTGATCAGCATCGCGACCGCGATCGTAACGTTCATCATGGTCATGGTCGTGCCGAAGTTCCGGGATATCTTCCGCGACTTCGACGCGAAGATGCCGCCGATGACCGAACTGCTG